>Ga0335071_10000804_pt1 | contig 33833 bp, 38 predicted proteins | sample Lox_Sample_15_FD_206724 | JGI IMG/M metagenome (GOLD analysis project Ga0335071, IMG submission 206724) | Soil microbial communities from Loxahatchee National Wildlife Refuge, Florida, United States - Lox_Sample_1.5 | ecosystem: Environmental > Terrestrial > Soil > Wetlands | place: USA...
ACGGGACCGTCCTGCTCTCAGCGCTCCCGAAGGCCGCTGTCGGCTTCGCGCTTCTCCCCATCGCGTTGCTCGCTTTCGCGGCGTTCACGAAGGCCGCCCAGGTGCCGTTCCAATCGTGGTTGCTTGGCGCCATGGTCGCTCCGACTCCCGTCTCGGCCTTGTTGCATTCATCCACGATGGTCAATCTAGGCGTCTATCTGCTGCTCAGGATGTCGGGCCAGATCTCCTCGTCATGGGAGCTGCTGTGGCCGGTCGCGCTCGTCGGCTCGCTCTCTTTCATGGCCACCTCGCTGCTCGCGATCGCGCAGAGCAACGCGAAGCGCGTGCTCGCCTATTCCACGATCGGCAACCTCGGATTGATCACGGTGTGCGCGGCGATCGGAGGCCAGGCGGCGTTGTTCGCCGGCGTCATCCTTCTCCTGTTCCACGCGATCTCGAAGGCGCTGCTCTTCCTGACCGTCGGCCTGGTCAAGCACGAGACCGGCAGCGAGGACATCGAGGGCATGGCGGGGCTGCGGACGAGCAGGCCGTTCGTCTCCCTCTGCCTATTGGTCGGCATATTCACGGTCTTGCTGCCCCCGTTCGGGATGTTCGCCTCCAAGTGGCTCATCTCGGAGATCGCCCTTGACTTCGTCCCGATCGCGTTCCTGCTCGCTATCGGCTTCGGTGCGAGCGTGGTGTTCTACGGCAAATGGCTAGGAAGAGCGTTCGCTTCCGGACCGGTGGCGGAGCGCCCCGGGTTCACTCGAGAGAGAATCTCCGTCCTGTTCAGCTTCACCCTCGGCCTGCTGATGCTCGGCGCCGTCAGCCTCTCGCTCCTGCTCGGATACGTGGCGAAGTACCTCGTCCAGCCGTTCGTGGGACCGCTTCCCGCCAGCCTTTCCATCGTGAATAGCCCCTTCGGCGTCTTCCCCTTCATCGCTCTCTTCCTGGTGATGATATTCGCAGTGCTCCTCGCCTCCTACTATTCCCGGCCGCATGAGCGTCACGTGAGCGACGCGTACACCGGAGGCGAGCCGTTCGCCTTCGAGCTCGCGTCGCCTTACTACCTTCCAGAGCATCTGGAGCGCCAGCTTTCTTCCGCTCTGAGCCTGATCGCCGTGGCGCTCGTGCTAGCCCTCGTTTTATTGCCCGCCCTCCAGGGGGTGTTTGGGTGGTGAGCGCCGAGATCGCTTTGGTCGAACTCGCGATGATCGCCCTTGCGCCGTTCGTCGTTGGCGTGCTCTTCGGCGTCGATAGGAAGCTGACCGCCCGCATGCAGAACAGGGTCGGCCCGCCGATCGTCCAGCCGCTCTACGACCTGCGCAAGCTTCTCGCCAAGCAGCCCCGCCTCATGAACGGCGGACAGGTCGCCTTCGCGCTCGCCTACCTCGTGCTGCAGATGACCGCGCTGGCGATCCTCGTCACCGGTGGGGACTTGCTGATCGTGTTCTTCGTCTCCGGCGGAGGGTCGCTGTGCCTGGTGATCGGGGCGTTCAGCGCTCGCTCTCCGTTCTCGCACATCGGGGCGCAGAGAGAACTACTGCAGGTGCTCGCGTACGAACCGGTGTTGTTCCTCGTGATCGTCTCGATCGCTTTCCAGCAGAGGAGCTTCCTCGCCGCGGATATCACATCGCTCCTGTTGCTGGCGCTGCCCCTGTCCTTGGCGGCGCTGTTCGTCGTCCTCATCGTCAAGCTGCAGAAGTCCCCGTACGACATCGCCTCAGCGCACACCGAGATAATCTCCGGTCCGCACATCGAATACTCTGGACCTTTTCTCGCGATCGTGGAATTCGCGCACTGGGCAGAGGTGGCGGTGATCTTCGGCATCTTCACGCTGTTCGTTTACGATCCGAATGTCTGGATTTCGGTGGCCGCGAAGATCGCCATCGTGCTGGTGGCGCTGTTCCTCGCCTTGCTCGTGGACAACGCGGCCGCGAGGCTCACCGCGGGACGCATGGTACGCTTCGTTTGGTTCGTGGGGGTGCTCCTCGTCGCGGTCAACTTGATCGCGCTTTTCGTCGCCGGCAAGGTGATGCCATGACCAAGGTCGTAAGTTCCCAGATCCGGTCGCCTTGGATCCTGCACTTCGACACCGGAAGCTGCAACGGATGCGACCTAGAGGTGTGGGCACTTCTCACGCCTCGCTACGACATCGAGAGGTTCGGGATGCTGAACAAGGCGAATCCCAAGCATGCCGACATCCTCCTGATAACCGGACCGGTGACGAAGAAGTGCGAGGAGCGTCTGCGCAAGCTCTACGAGCAGACCCCCGATCCCAAGCTGGTCATCGCCTGCGGCGATTGCGCATCCACCGGGGCGCCCTTCTTCGACTGTTACAATCACAGCCATGGGGTGAACAACGTCATACCCGTGGACGTCTTCGTGCCGGGATGCGCCTGCCGGCCGGAGGCGATCATCGACGCCGTCGTGATGGGGATCGAGAAGTGGCGGGGAATGATGGCGGAGGCAGAGAATGGCGAAGAGGACAGAGGACCGGAACGGGAGCGAGAGGTGAGCTGATGAGCATAGAAGTGAGCGAGAGCAGGAAGACGCAGCTGGACGAGATCGTGGGGCTGATCAACCGCGAGGAGGAGATGAAGCTCCTGTATGGAGAGGACACGAAGATGTGGGAGCACGCGGAGTCGGTGCTGAAAGGCCTCAATGCGTACGTTGATAAGCTGGAGCCGCACGAGCGCACGTACGTGGAGATGGGTCTAATCACCCACCCACAGGACAAGGACGAGACCTACGACCCAAAGCAGCGCACGAAGCATCAGAAGGAGAAGTATGCTCGGCTGGACCAGGAGGGGAAGACGAGGAGCGACGAGGAATGGCGGAGGGTGTGAGCGAGAAGCCGGCGATCGACGTCCGGCAGAGGCTGGCAAAGGCGGACCGGTACGGTCCCTCCAGACTGATCTCCATCTTCCCGGTCGACAACGCGGACGGCACGTTCGACCTGATCTACGCTTTCCAGCATAGCGAGCAGGAGGTCGTGCTTCATCGCTACACGATTCCGGCCAGCGCGGAGATCGAGTCCCTGACTGACCTCTACCTCGGCGCCCTGAACATGGAGCGCGAGGCGGTCGATCTGTTCGGGGTCAGGTTCAAGGGCGCTCAGCCGGGGCTCTTCCTGACCGAAGGCTCTCCAAAGACCCCGATGCTCAAGCCGTCGAAGCCTAGGGAGCCCGAGGTCGCGGGGACGAAGGAGGCGACATAGGATGCCTGGGCTCTCCACTATCCCCTTCGGTCCGCAGCACTCGTCGTTCCTCGAGCCGTTGCATCTAAAGCTCGTCATGGACGAGGAGCGCGTTGCCGCGGTCGAGCTCTCGCAGGGCTACAACCACCGCGGCATGGAGTACGCGATGGAGCAGGACTGGAAGCGGAACGTGTTCCTGAGCGAGCGCGTCTGCGGCATCTGCTCCTTCCATCACTCCACCACCTATTGCCAGACGATCGAGGCGATCGCGAACGTCGAGGTCCCAGAGCGCGCCAAGCTGATCCGGACCATCATGCTCGAGCTGCAAAGGGTCACGTCGCACACGCTCGCCCTCGGGCACATCGCGGAAGCTGCTGGCTACGAGAATCTATTCATGCAGTTCTTCCGCGAGCGCGAGGAGTTCATGCGCCTGGTGAACCTGATCTCGGGCAACCGAGTGCACTACAGCATGAACGCGGTGGGCGGAGTGAGGCGCGACATCACGCCGGAGCTCGAGAAGGCCATCGAGACGAAGCTGAACGAGATGCGACCGAAGCTCGAGATCCTGGCGGGCGTGATCAGGCGCGATAGCACCTGGCTCAAGAGGACGAAGGGCGTGGGCGTGCTCAGCAAGAAGCAGGCGGAGACTTGGTGCGTCGTCGGTCCGGTGGCGCGCGCTTCCGGTCTTCCCTACGACGTCCGCTTGAGCGGCAACGCCGCGTATTACCTGGACGGGCTCAAGTTCGAGCCGGTGTGGCGTGAAGAGGGCGACACCTGGGCGAGGGCGATGGTGCGCATGGACGAGACGCTGCAGTCGGTCGACCTGGTGCATCAATGCCTGGGGATGATGCGCGACGGACCGATACTCGCGCCCTTCAAAGGGAATCCGACGGGCGAGGGGTTCTCGCGCAACGAGGCCCCGAGGGGCGAGCTGTTCTATTGGATCAAAGCGAAGGGCGAGACGAAGTTGGATCGCTGCAAGGTGCGCACTCCGGCGTTCGTGAACATACCGCCGCTGATGGAGATGCTCCCCAACTGCCATTTCCCCGACGTGCCGGTGATCGTGGTCTCGGTGGACCCCTGCGTCTGCTGCACGGACAGGTGAGAGAATGGGAATGATGCGCGAGAGCCTGAAGAACCTCTTCTCCCGGCCGTACACGCGTCGTTATCCCTCTGAACCCGCGGACCTTCCCGATAACAACCGAGGACGCGTGGAATGGGACATGCAGAAGTGCATCTGGTGCTTCCTCTGCCAGAAGAACTGCCCGACGCTAGCGATCAAGACCGACAAGATCGTGAAGACGCAAACGGTGAGCAGGAACCGCTGCATCGCATGCGGGCGCTGCGTGGAAGTGTGCCCTACGCAGACGATCTTCATGCGCGAGCAGTACTCGAAGCCGGCGGCCGAGCCGGAAATCCATGTCTACGGAGCGGAGATGAAACGATGGGAGTACCGCGTCGAGCATCTGGAAGTTAAGAAGTGGGGAAAGAAGAGCGACTGACCTACACATCCTTGTTCTTGCGTTTCGAATAGTAGAGCACGCTTCGATCGAGCTCGTATCCCATGCGCTCGAAGAGCGCCCTCGAGCCCGAATTGTCGTCGTGGATCAGGCAGGCGACGACCGTCAGTCCTCTCTCCTCGAATCGCCTCTCCGCCTCGGCGATCAACTTGGAGGCGATGCCCTGATGCTGGCACTCAGGAAGCACCGCGAGCCTGTTGATCCAGCCCTTTCTGCCATCGTTGGTGCAGAGGGCCGCTCCGATGATGTCGCCGTCCCTTTCCGCGATCAGAAAGTCGGTCGAGCGGGAGCCGATCTCCTTCATGACGTTCTCTCTTGAGTCTCTCCCATCCGGGCGAAACGGCAATCCAGACGCCATCCAGAGAGCAACTAGGTCATCATAGTCGCTCTTCCTCATCCGGCGGATCAGCACGTTCCTACCCTTCTTGCTTGGCGTCCCGGCCACTCTCCCACATCAACTGCCATTGCAGTTTCTCGGTCTCGAGCCGGTGGCATACGATGCACAGCGTCTTCAGGTTCGCGGGATGGTCCCCGCCACCGCGCACCCGCGGCAGGACGTGATGGACCTCGGTGAACCAAGGAGGGAGTTGGCTCAAGTCGCGCCCGCATCCCTGGCAGTGGTGCCCGTCTCGCTCCACCACTCTCTTCCTCAGTTTCCTCCAGGCTCCCGCCCGCAGGTTCTCGAGAACGTCGTCCCCGACCAAGCTCGTGGTCGTGCCTGATGGCGACCACCTGCCCCCGTTCGCGAGCGCCTTCTCCAGAGCCTTGTCGACATTGCAACGCAGCACCTGCTCGAGCGTGCGGTGCCTTCCTTCGCAATGCGGACATCGGTCAGTGAGCTGTGAGCGGACCTTGCAGACGTCCAAGTACGTCTGGTGGTCCCAGCCGCGGTGAGCGCAGAGGGCCTCCTCCTGCTCATCGCAGAACCTTATCGCTCGCATGTCTATCGCCTCCGGCCCCAACCCCCGAAGGCAGAACGAGCGGCGCGCGAACACGTCCTGGAAATGGCATCCCCGCATGCGCTCAAGGAGAGAGCGTTCGGGCTCAAATACGTGTGCGGGGGGGTGAGCGAGAGCATTATCTATCGCTCGTTCGAGTTCTTCCTTGGTGGTATTCTGAGCAAGGTGATTCACTTCGAGATATGCGTGGACGACCCGAAGCGAGCGATTTCATTCTACGAGAAGGCCTTCGGCTGGAAGATCCAGAAGTTCGACGACCCGACGATGGACTACTGGCTTATCGAAGCGGGGGAGAAGGAGGAGCCGGGCATCAATGGCGCTCTCCTGCCCAGGCGACCGAAGATGCCCCCGACCACGAACACCATCAACGTCAAGGACATCGATGCCGCGCTGAAGCTCATCAAGAAGAACGGCGGCAAGCAGTTCGACGAGAAGATGGAGATCCCGAACGTCGGGACGTTCGCCTATTGCACCGACTCCGAGGGCAACCTCATCGGCGTGCTCCAGCCTAAGGGCGGGATGATGTAGGACAGGCCATGCCGAGGCACGGAGGTCCGAACATCTCCTTGATGAACTCCCGGATCTCGTCGCGCATGATCCTGTAGGCGGCGAGCTTCTGCGCCTTCGTGCCCTCGATCCCGGGCGGATTGTTCACTCCATGGTGAACGTGCTCGCGGGCATCTGGAAAGAAGGGACAGATATCGCCCTCGTCGCTACAGAGAGTGATGGCGTAGTCGAAGTGCTGACCCTCGAACTCATCGAGGTGCTTCGATCGATTGTGCGAGATGTCGATGTCGAGCTCCTTCATGACGGCGATCGCGCACTCGTGCACCTTGCTTGGTTGAGAACCGGCGCTGTACGCCTCGACGTGATCCCCGTAGTAGCGGTTCGCGATCGCCTCCGCCATCTGCGAGCGGGCAGCGTTGTGGGTGCAGATGAACAGCACCCGGGTGCGCTTGCTCGTATCGGTCGGCAATCAGTCACCTCCCGGACCCGGTGCTGATCGAATCGAGCGCGGCCATGTCGTCCTCGTCCAGGTCGAAATCGAAGACATCCCAATTCTCGACGATCCACTCCTTGTGCCTCGACTTGGGTATCTCGACAACGCCGTGCTGCAGCCCCCATCGAATGAGCACCTGCGCGACGGTCTTCGCGTGCTTCCTTCCAATCGCCACGAGCTGCTGGTCCTTGAGCCTCCTGCCCCTCGTCAGCGGGGAGTACGCTTCCAGCTGAATGCGGTTCGCGCGGCAGTACTCGAGAAGGTCGCGCTCGTAGCTGAACGGGCTGAACTCAATTTGGTCCACCGCTGGCAAAACGTTCGCGTAGTCCTTCATCTCCTCCAGATGCTGGAAGTAATAGTTGCTGACGCCGATGGACAGGGCCTTCCCGTCCTCCAGGATCTTCTCCATCGCCTTCCAGGTCTCCGCCCGCCTGCCGCTGCTCGGCCAGTGTATCAGATAAAGGTTGACGTAGTCAAGTCCAAGCGCGCTTAGGGATCGATCGCAGGCGTGCAGCGCGGGCTCGTAGCCGTGTTCGTCGTTCCAGAGCTTGGTGGTGATGAAAACATCTTCCCGGGATAGGCCGCTTTGCCGGAACCCATCCCCAACGTCCCTCTCGTTTCCGTACATCGCGGCGGTGTCGATCAGACGGTACCCGACCTCGAGCGCGTTCCGCACCGAGTTCCTCGTCTCCGCTCCCGCCTCGGTCTGCCAGGTGCCCAATCCTAGGCATGGCATCAGCACTCCGTTGTTCAGCTTGAACCTCGTAGAGGGAGAGAGCTCAATCTTCGTCTGCGTCATCGGCGAGAGTCTTGCGAGCTAGGGGGATATAACCAAAACGTTCCCGACCTGATGTCATCGGCTCAGCGAACCTGCCAGCTCCTTGATCGCCTCGCTCAACTCATCGAAGGGCGGCAGCATGGCCATCTCGCGCGATATCCAGCGATAGCGAATGATGCCTTCGTCGTCGACGATGAACACGGCTCGTCGCGTCATGCCCTTCAAGAGCCCATCGTCGAGGAGGCCGGCGTATTTCATGCTCACCTCACCCTCTTCGTCCGCCAGCAACCGGAAGCTCAGCCCCAAGCTCTCCTTGAATTGGCGATGGGTATAGGTCGAGTTGCGCGAGACCGCGACGACCCTCAAGCCGCTGGAGATAATGAAGGGCAACATCGACTCGATCTCCTTCATCTCCAGCGAGCACACGATCCCGAAATCGTTGGGGTAGAACAGCAGGAGGAGCGGCCCCTGCCTCAGCTCGCCGTAGAGGTGGAACGCCTCCTCCGAAGCCTCCCTGAGGCGGAAGTCCGGCGCCCTTCGGCCGACCTGGATGTCTTGCTCGGACACGTCACCGATTCCTCGCCGATGCTACTTAAAGCGAACGCTCGATGAATCGCGAAGTCGCGCCGGTCTCCTACCGCACCAGCAGCGTGTCGATGCCGTCCCCGGTGACCCGGACCCTGGGGACGTACCGCAGGAGCATGTTGCCGAGGGCCATCATCTCATCGATCGACGGCGACGGTCTGCTGATCCCCTCGAACGGGATGTCGCTCGTCGAGCTCATGAACTGCTGCAGGTGGACGTCCTCGATCAGACCCTGCACCTGGGATCCGAGCTTCTCCAGCGAGGTCATGTTGACGATCGGCGGTATCACTCGGATGAGCAGTGTCGCCTTCTCGTTCCTGAGCACTTCGAGAGTCTTGCGAAGGTTGCCCAGATACTCCGCGACATTGTCGGGAGGCAGGTTGACGAGCCTCGCGGTTCCTTCGACGTTGTCTAGATCGACCTTTCCCTCAATCACGAACTTCGCCACGATCCCGCGCACCGACGCCAGGAACTCCGGGTCGTTGCCGGTCGTCTTGAGGGTGATCTCCTTCCCCCTCATCTTCAGTACCTTGAGCAACTCGTACAGCTCGCGCTTCTGCTGCACCGGATCCGCTCCGCCCACGAAGACGTTCTTGACGTCGTACTCGGAGAGGTATCGCACCACCTGGTCGAGAGGAAGGTCGCGGCGCTCCTGCAGGCGATGATTGCAGAACTTGCACGCCAGGGGGCAGCCATAGAACTCGAGGCGCGCTTCCCCCGTCCGCTTGTACATGGAGATCAGGCGCATGGGATTCAATGGTCGGTGGGTGGTCTTTAGCGTTTGCCGCTGGGGGTGATATCATGCGAATAACGAAGTGATTCGCGCGCTGCGCGGTTGCAGAAGCGCGAGGGGGCGCCGCGAACGATAATATCTGCCGGGCTGTAATCCCTTGGCGGTGAAGAGTTGAAAGGCACTCTCAGCGAACCCGTTCTCTCTGCCTTGCTTGAGACCGTTCCGATCGAGTTCTCCGTCCTGGACGCGAACGATGTCGTCGTCGCATGGAACAAACACGAGACGCGGGTCTTCCGTCGGCCCGAGAGCGTTCTGGGCAGGAACGTGCGCAACTGCCACCCGAAGCACTCCCTCGCCAAGGTCGAAGCGATAATCTCGGAGATGAAGGCGGGGAAGAGGGACAAGGCGCGATTCTGGATCGATCTGAACACCGAGGGAAAAGGCAGGCGCAAGGTCATGATCGAGTACTATGCGCTGCGCGACCAGTCGGGCAAGTACCTGGGCTGTCTCGAGGCAACGCAGGACGTGACCGAGATCAAGGCCCTGGAGGGCGAGAAGCGCCTTCTGGACTGAGACCCTCGCCTTCTTCGTCCGGAGAGGCGGCCAGCAGTCCCTCGAGCACGAGGCACCGCCCCGCCCTCTCGTCAATCGCGGCTTGGGTCGCCGCGCGGAACTCGGCATCTGCGCGCATCCTGCTCTCCTCGTTGCAGCGCAGCAGGTCCGCCCTGACGAATATGGTGAAAAGGTGCTCGAGAATCGGGAGCAGGCAGACGACCGCCTCAGGCATCGGGGCCTCGTCGAGGTCCATTGGAAGCAGCATCCTCAGCGATTCCGGCGAGGTCCGCAATAGCTCGATCGCGTCCATCCGCTTCGCCGGCGGGAACAGCACCGATTCCAAGCATTCGGCGGCGGATGGCAGGATCGGATCGGGTCCGAAGAACATCTGCACGTCGCGCTGCGCCATCTCCTCGAGAGCCTCGATCCTCCTTTCCTGGCGTTCCTGGGCGCTTCTTGTTTCGCCGAGGGCGAAGCCGAGGTAGTCCTTGAAGCCGACCTCGTCCAGCGCCCCGGCGATCGCCATCAGGCTGAGGTAGCTCTCGTCCTGCTGTTCCGCCGCGTCCATGACCTCTTCCACGCCCCCGTTCTTCGCGCTCTCCTCCTCGTCGGTGAGGATCCTCAGCACCGCGAGCACGCTGCGGTAGAAGGCGTCGCGGGTGATGTGACGAAGGAGGCGCTCGTTGATCATCGCCTGCGCGTACGGCGTCTCAAGGAATTCGATGCCCAGACCGTTCCCGTCCGCGATGTGGAACGCGTTTTCGAACGCGATCGGGGATTTGGGGATGCGATATCCACCGGTGGACATCTGCTCCACCAGCCCGAGCGAAGCAAGGACCGGCATGAGGTCGTCGTCGTGATGGCCGGACGGGAACCGTTCGGCGACCCTGACCAAGAGCGCCGCATCGGGCCTGTTCTCGGCGGGCTGGTCGATCAAATGCGCCACGAGTGCAACATGTCCGTTGCCGCTCTAGTATCTTGTTGTCGCTCGCCAAAGTTCTAATCACGATGGATTCGCATCTGTGCGTCATGCCCCGCAAGCCGATGCACCTGCATCTGCAACGCAAGCTGAATACTTTCGATGTGACGAATCTGGTGGTCGGCTCGATTATCGGGGCGGACATCTACGTGGCCACGGGGATATCCTCGCGCCTGATCGGCCCCTCGTCGCTGCTCGCTTGGGTCTTGGCTGGCGTCATGGCGACGGTGATCGCAGTCTCGTTCGCGTATTGCGCGACTCTGTTCCCGCGCGTCGGCGGACCTTACGCCTACGTGAAAGAGGTCTCGACCCCTTTCAACGGCTTCATCGTCGGCTGGGCGCTGCTCTTGGCGGAATGGTTCTCTCTCGCCGTCTTCCCGGTCGCCTTCGCGCAGTACTTCTCCGCGCTCACCGGAATCAACGATCCGGTCAGCGTCATCCTCGTCAAGGCGTTCTTCATCGTGTTCATCCTCGTCACGAACATCGTCGGCGTCAAGTCCGCTGGCAAAACGAACGACATCCTGACGATCGCGAAGCTCAGCCCCCTGCTCATCGTCGTCATCGTAGGAATCGCCTTCTTGTTCCTCGAGCCTGCCAAGGTCGCATCGAACATGAACCCCTTCTTCACCGGCGATCCCCTCGCCTTCGGACAGGCGCTCGTGCTCATCTTCTGGGCCTATGCAGGATTCGAACTTTCGACGCTTCCGGCCGATGAGGTGGAGAATCCCAAGGTCACGATCCCTCGCGCGATCGCCTTCGGGATGCTGATCGTCGTGGTTTTCTACCTGCTCACTAACCTCGTGGTCGTCGCCTCCGTGAGCCAGACGACGCTTGCCGTCTCCAACAGTCCGTTGCTCGACGCCGCCAATTCCATCTTCTCCTTCCTGCCGTTGATCGCCTCGGCGATGTTCTTGGTTGTCGGCGTGGGAGCGCTGGTGTCGATACTGGGCGCCGACGAATCCGGAACCATCGGCACCTCACGGCTGACCTACGCGATGTCCATCGACGGCCTTCTCCCGAAGCTCTTCAGCAAGCAGCACCCGAAATACAACACCCCCTACGTCGGGCTGATCGTTCTCGGCGTGACCGCGTTCGTCGCCTCGGTGTTCGGAGGCCTCACCGCTCTCATCAACTCGTCGGTCTTCCTGCTCGCCTTTGTCTATCTGGCCACTTGCCTCGCCACCCTCCGTCTTCTGCGCAAGCACCCCGATCCCCACATGCAGAAGCTGCATCACATCGTGATTCCTGTGGTAGGCGCTTTCTTCTCGCTCGCGCTCGTCATGCTCGTGGACCCGATAGAGATCGGCATCTCCGTCGCGCTGCTCGTCGTCGGCATCCCGGTGTACGCCTTCTTCACCCCGAAGCAGGAGCTCAAGGAGCTCAAGGCCGCGTTCTATGATCCTCACAATGTGGTGCGCAGGGCCTTCAACCAGCAGCTCGAGTTCCTGGCGTACCCGGTGAACTTGATCAAGCGCGCGGTGTTCAAGAGGAGGGGCGAGGAGCTGGCGTTCAAGCTTATCGCTGGTGAGGATGAGAAAAACGAGAAAATGAGAAGGGATTTGGACTAGTGCACGAAGTCGACGCCCTCGTTCTGGCCAGTTGCGCCGAGCTTCGCCTGCGTGACGCCCAGCCTAACCGCGACGTCGTCGCCGACGGCGCCCAGCATGTACTTCGACTTGGCGCCTGTGAAGATTACGAGCACGGAGACGTTGTGCTCCATGGCGGGGTCGATAGAGCATCCCCAGATTATCCTCGCGCGCGGGTCGACCGCCTTGCCGACGTAGTCCGCGGCCTTCTGCGCCTCATCGACCGTCATGTCCTGCCCGCCGACGATGCGCACGAGCACGCCCTTGGAGCCCTTCACCGACACGTCGCCGAGCAGCGGCGAGTTCAGCGCTTCCTTGACGGCGTCCTTGACTGGATCATCGGTGTCGTCCTTGTTCGCTTCGCCCATTCCGACGAAGGCTACGCCGCCCTCGTTCATGATCGTGAGGATGTCCGCGTAGTCGAGGTTCACGAGCCCAGGCTTCGTGATGATCTCGGTCAGTCCCTTGATCGTCTGCATCAGCACCTCGTCCGCGACCTTGAATGCCGCCTGGACGGGGAGCTTCGGGACGAGCTCGAGCAGCTTGTCGTTGGGCACGACGATGGTCGTGTCAGTGACCTTGCGCAGCTTGTCCAGTCCGTCGAGCGCGTTCTCCATGCGCACTGTGCCTTCGGACTTGAACGGAAGGGTGACGACCCCGATCGTGAGAGCGCGCATTCGCTCCTTCGCGATGTTCGCTACGAAGTGCGCCGAGCCGGTGCCGGTGCCTCCGCCCATTCCCGCGGTCACGAACACGATGTTCGAGCCCTCCAGGAACTTGCGGATCTCCATCTCGTTCTCGCGCGCCGCCTGCTCCCCGACCTCCGGGATTGCGCCCGCCCCCAATCCGCGGGTGGCCACGCGACCGATGAGGACCTTCGTGGGCGCTTGCACGGTCAACAGGTGCTTGGCGTCGGTGTTTATCGCAGCCAGCTGCGCTCCCGAGATCCCTGCCTCGACGCAGCGGTTGATGGTGTTGCATCCGCCCCCGCCGCAGCCGATGATCTTGATGCTCACCTCGAGCTGGGCGGCCATCTTGCGGATCTCCTCGTCCGCCGCCGAGTCGGCCGCTGGCGCTGGCGCCTCCTGCTCCTTCTTTACATTCTCCATTGCTGCCTTTACCAACGAGTTTGGCATGAGTGCATCCCTTGTATGACACTTGTCTGACCGAGTATATACGCATTGTGGCTCAACAAATGAGTATTTGAACCACGACCTCGCACTCGTATCCGACAACATGAAGCTGTTCGCCGGCCAGCGAAATCATGGGCCAGTGATCGTCGAGCTCTCCGAATCTGACTTCGAGCCCACGGTCCGCAGCGGGGACGTCTGCGCCGTGATGGTCTATATGCCTGGCTGCCCCCACTGCGAGAGGATGGAGCCTGTGTTCAAGGAGCTGCAGGTCGAGTTCTCGGACAAGGTCCGCTTCGCACGGCTCAACGCTCCAGCAAATGTGAGCATGGCGGTCCGGCTCGGGGTCTCGGGTGTCCCCACCTTCCTTTTCTTCAAGCAAGGGGAGCTTGTCATCGAGATCGAGGGGGAGCTGGATAAGGAGGAGTTGCGCGCCGCGATGGAGCGCTGTCTCGGGCCCGAGGATTCGCAATGAGGGTGGGCAAAAGGACCGGAGTAGTGCTGTTGCTGGTCAGCATCGCGCTGGTGGTGGCTGTCTTCGCCGCCGCCAATCAGGCGAGCCAGACGACGATAACCTCGAACAACGACTTCTTCACATTGTCCATCGGATCGGTCCCACAGATCAATGCCAGCAACTGGACGCTCGTGGTGGACGGGCTCGTTGACCACCCGATGAACATCACATACCAACAGCTTCTTTCCATGCCGAACGCGACCGAGATCGCCAGCCTGAGATGCGTCACCGGGCGTTCGGGCACCGCATACTGGACCGGCGTCCCGATGCCGTATTTCCTGAGCCTCATCGGACCGAAGGCGAGCGCTCTCAAGATGGTGTTCTTCTGCGCCGACGGCTATTCCACGTCTCTCACGCTCTCCGAGCTCAACCGCAACGACATCCTCCTTTGCTGGGGCATGAACAACGTCACCCTACCCGCGAACCAGGGGTTCCCGCTCAAGTTGGTCGTGCCCGAGGACTGGGGCTACAAGTGGGCGAAATGGGTAACGCACATTCAGCTGGTCGACTATGACTACAAGGGATACTGGGAGTCGGCGGGCTGGGCGGATAACGCTCAGATCTCGCCGGTGACGGACTGGCGCGTTCACGCGCTCCTCCTCTCGGTCGCCGCGGTCTTCGGCACGTTCTCAGCGTTCTCCGGCATGAGGAACTCGCGGCAGGCCGGCGTTGCCAGCAGGCTGCCCGCCATCTTCGCGAAGAAGTACCATCGCTATTCGAGCTACGCTTTCTACGGGATGCTGTTCGTCGTCTTCCTCTTCTGGGTGGCGGAGGTGTATGCGAGCCGCGGGGCCGTGTTCTACACCTTGCACGGCCGGCTGGCTCTCCTCACCGTTGCTTTCGGCTTCGTGGGTGCGATCACCGGCTCATCGATGCTCAAGGACCCGCGTCGTTTCGTGACGGTCCACTGGGTCGCGAACATGTCGGCGTACCTCTTGTTGCTCATCACGATCGCGCTTGGCGTCGCCCTGACGCTCACGACGTAGGTTCATATCCGCGTTCCCGAATGACAGACGCCTCAGGTGGCCCTGATGCGCTCGATATTCCCGCACGTGCCGAGGCAGGTGAAGCTCCTCATCTACCTCTCGGTCTTCATGGCGGTCGGGTACGGCTACCTGCTCACCGTCATCGCCGCCTACCTTCCCGAGGTCGGGATAAGCTCCACGCAGGTCGGGCTGATCATGGGGACGTCGGGCCTCGCGATGGTCGTGGTGGCCGTGCCGCTCGGCATCCTCTCCGACCGCATTGGCCGCAAGCGCATCCTCGTGGTCTCGATGCTGCTGCTCGTTCCGGGCATGCTCATCTTCGGCATCACCCTGAACTTCACGGCGCTGATGATCGCCGCCGTCCTGGGTGGGATGGCGGAGGGGGCGTTCATGGCCTCGTGGAACGCGATGATCGCGGACATGACGACGCTTGAGAACCGCGACGAATCGTTCGTGATGTCGTTCATCATCAACGGGGGCGCGATGGCCGTCGGTTCCGGCCTACCGCTGGTATTCCCGGTCTTCGAATCGCTCGGCCTCGACAAGGGCGCGGTGCACGCGCTGGCATTCGTAGTCCTGGGGCTGCTGATGCTCGTCGCCCCGATCATGACCGCGAGACTCCTGCACGAGTACGTCGCCGACGGGGTCAGGAACCCCTCGATTCAGAGAGGCAAGCACCTGAACCGCATGCTCAGGTTCTCGGGCTGCAACGCGCTCATCGGGCTGGGCGCCGGGCTGATCATCCCGCTCGTGCCCACTTGGCTCTGGCTGAAGTATGGCGTTCCGGACACGTACAGCGGGCCGATGCTCGCCCTCGTGGGGGTCACGATCGGACTGGCCGCCCTGCTTTCCGCCCGCCTTGGGAGGAAGTACGGATCGGTGCGGGCGATCGTGCTCTGCCAGGCGACGTCCACGATCTTCATGGTCATGATTCCGCTGGTTCCGGGTGCGGCGCTCGCGGCGTCGGTCTACGTCGTGCGCGCCATCCTCATGAACATGGCCGGGCCTCTAGCGGACTCCTACCTGATGAGCATCATCTCGAAGGAGGAAAGGGGGTTGGCGAGCGCCATCAACAGCATCGTCTGGAGGCTGCCGAACTCCGTGACGACGTTCGTCGGCGGCGCCCTGCTGGCCGCGGGCATCTTCGACCTGCCGTTCTTCCTGGCTGGCCTGCTCTACATCATCGCCATCATGTCGTTCTTCGTGCTCTTCCGGAACGTGAAGCCGTACTCGTGATTCAGGCGCGGAACTCCTTCATGCTCTCGGCCATGTCGAGCAGGCGCTTCTGCACGAGCGCGTTGATCGTGCCGTCGTCGTAGGTCCCGTCCTTCTTGCGCTCGCCCGCCTTGACGTCCGTGAGGATCTCGATCCCCTCGCTGATGCTCTTCACCGGCCAGATATGGAACTTGCCCTTGTCGATGGCGTCCAGGACCTCCTGCTTGAGCATCAGGTTCTGCACGTTGCTCTCCGGGATCATCACGCCCTGCTCGCCCGTGAGCTTCGCCTGCCTGCAGACCTCGAAGTAGCCCTCGATCTTCTCGTTGACGCCACCGATCGCCTGCACCTCGCCCTTCTGGTTGACTGAGCCAGTGACAGCGATGTACTGCTTGATCGGCTTCTCGGAGAGCGCGGAGAGAATGCAGTACAGCTCGGTGGAGGAGGCGGAGTCGCCGTCCACGCCGGAGTACGACTGCTCGAACACGAGCTTCGCGGTCAGGGAGAGCGGCTTCTCCTTCGCATAAGTGCCGTTCAGATATCCACCGATGATGAGCACGCCCTTGGTGTGCGTCGGGCCCGACATCTCCGCCTCGCGCTCGATGTTGATGACGCCGTCCTTGCCGACGCCGACCGAGGCAGTGATCCTCGAAGGCTGCCCGAAGGCGTAGTCGCCGAGGCCGATGACCGACAGACCGTTCACCTGCCCGACCCTCTCGCCCTCCGTCTCGATGAGCAGCACACCCTTCGAGATCATCTCCTGGATCTTCTGCTGGATCATGTTGGAGCGGTAGATGCGCTCTTCGACGGTCTTCTGGATATGCTTGCGCGCGATATTCTTCGCCTTTTCCTCGACGGCGTAGAAGTTCGCCTCCCTGATGACGTTCGCCACGTCCGCGAACCTCGTGCTGAGCTTGTTCTGGTCCTCGACCATGCGCGAGGAGAGCTCGATGATCTCCGCGAGCGCGCCAGACTCCAAGTGCAGCAGCTTCTCCTTCTCGCACAGCGTGCAAACGAACGCCGCGTACTGCTCCTCGTTCGCCTTGTTCCGGTCCATGGTGGTGTCGAAGTCGGCCTTCACCTTGAAGAGGTCGCGGAACTCCTTGTCGGCGGTGTAGAGGACCTCGAAGGCGTACGGATCGCCGATGAGCACGACCTTGCCTTCGAATGGGATCGGCTCGGGCCGCAGCGAGCGCGTGGCAAGGTATCCTAGCCTCGCTATCTGCTCCTCGATCTCCAGCATGCTCATGTTGAGTGTCTGCTTGAGCAGCGGATAGGTAAGCGGGTCTTGGAACAGGCCTTCGACGGGCACGACCAAGAAGCCGCCGTTGGCGCGGTGCATCGCCCCCGCCTTGATCATCGTGTAGTCGGTGTAGAGCGCGCCGTACCTCGCCTCCTTCTCCGTCGCTCCGAACAGGCGCAGGTAGGTGGGCATGGGCTCAATCTCGACCGGAGCGCCCTTCAGCTTCGAGTTGTCGACGATCACGTTCACCTGGTAGTTGCGTGCGGGCGACTCGATCTGGATGGGCAGACCCATCGGCCCTTCGACACGCCGGTCTCCCTGGATGATCAGGGGGACGTTCTGCAGGACGTCCTCCTCAACGTCGTGCAGGTAGCCGAGCAACGCCTCGTTCTCCTTGAACTGGTCTCGGAGGGCCGCCAGCCGCGGCTCGAGGACGAAGGTCGCTACCTCTCGGTTCAGCTTCGTGACCTTCTGTTCCGCGTCCCTCTCCAGGTCGCGCAGGTGGATGAAGGAGCTCTGCACCTCCCCCTGCAGCGCCTCGCGCTTCTGGTCGATCTGCTTGTGCACGCGCGCCGGAAGTTGCGCCACCATCTCCTCGGTGTACTGCTTCCCGTCGATGACGGGAACGAGCGCGAGACCCGCCGGCGACTGCACCAGCTGGAACCCGGCGTCCTGGATTGTCTTGGTCATCTTGGCCGTGAACGCCTGTCGCTCGTCCTCGTTCGACTTGAGCGCTTGCATGCGCCGGTTCGCGTAGTCAGTCGACTCGAAGGCGTCCTGTAGGTTCTTTGCGAGCCCGCTCACGAACGCCTCCATCTCCTTCTTGAAGAACACGCCGCGGCCGGGCGGAAGGCGGATGGCCGTGGGGCGCGAGGTGTCCTTGAAATTGTAGACATAGCACCAGTCCGAGGGCGTGGGCGCGTCCTTAGCCAGCTGCTTGATGTAGCTCTCGATCGCGGTCTTCCTTCCCGTCCCCGGCAGTCCGGAGACGAAGACGTTGAATCCCTTGTCCCTGATGCGCAGCCCGAACTGCAGCGCCCTCACGGCGCGCTCCTGGCCTATGATCTCCGCCAACGGCTCGAGTTCCGCCGTCGACTTGCACTTGAAATCCCTTTCCTGGGCGAGGTTGCGACACTGATCTGCCTTAAGCTCCTTCACCATGGAACTACCCCATTCTCCGCGTTCTATTGCAGCCCTGCGTACTAAGGCGTTTCCATTCGAGGACGCGCTCGGACAAAGATGCCCTGACGGAGCTCGCGGAACGCTTGGTCCAGCTCGGACTGCGTGTTCATCGCTATCGGCCCGCTCCAGGCGATCGGTTCCCTGAGCGGCGTCCCGACGGCGAAGAGGAACGACGCCCCTTCATCGCCGGCGGTGATAGCGAGCGCCCCTTCCGTGAAGAAGGCCGCCTGCATCTTGCCGAGTCGCTCCTTCTCGATCCTGGCGTCCCCGCGGTAGGCGTACACGAACCCGTTGTCCCCTGGTCCGATCTCGTGCTCGAAGACTCCCAGCGGATCGAGCGAGACGATGAACAGCCGCACCCGAACCATGAGGTCGCGCACCGGACCGCGGACCCCGCCGAACTCCCCCGCGACCACCTTGACCTTGCCACCGGGGGTCTGCACGATGGGAATGTCCTTCGCCTTCACGTCGCGGTAGCGTGGGGTCATCATCTTGTGCGCCCGAGGGAGGTTCACCCAGAGCTGGAAGCCCTGCATCATGCCTTCCCAGCGTTGCGGCATCTCCTGATGGAGGATCCCCGACCCCGCCGTCATCCACTGCACATCCCCCGAGCCGATCGCGCCCTTGTTGCCGAGCGAGTCCTGGTGCTCTATCAGCCCGGATTCGACGTAGGTCACCGTCTCAATTCCTCGGTGGGGGTGGAACGGGAACCCGGCAAGGTAGTCCTCCGGGTCCGAGGAATGGAAATCGTCCAGCATCATGAAGGGGTCGGCGAGCTTGGTGTCCCCGTGCCCGAACGCCCGGAACAATCGCACCCCGGCGCCATCACTCGTTGGAGAAGAGCTCTGAACCTTGACAACCCTCGCGCGCTCGACCATGCTCCGGTGGTGTGAGCGGCTTCGACATAAAGCATCCCCAATCATTCAATAATCGATTCCGCTCGCGCTCATTCGGACGGCGAATCAGAAGCGAAAACCCTCGTCCAGGCGTCTGCTTCCCGACAGCACGTCCGGATTCATGGTGCTCGAGGGATCGAAAAGCTGCTTGATCTGCGCGAACACCCGCATCGTCTGCTTGCCGACCTCTCTTTCCAGGAACCAGGACTTGTTCCGGCCGAGGCCGTGCTCCCCCGAGACCGTCCCGCCCAGTTCGATCGCGAGCGAGAAGCAACGCTCTGCCAGTTCGTTGGCCTTCTGTTCCCAGTCCTGTTTCGGCAGCAATGGTCGGAAATGCAAGTTCCCTTCTCCCACGTGACCATAAATGACCGTCTCGATCCCCTCACGCTCGAAGATGCCCAACATCTGAGAAGCGAACTTGCGCAGGTTCGCTCGAGGCACCGCGACGTCCTCCACCAGGGCGATCATGCGCCGCTCCTCGCTCTCGTGTTTGCGTTTGCTCGCGAGCAGCATGTCCTCCCTCACCTTCCACGCGGCGTTCTGGGCGGATTCGTCGCGGAGCAGGATTCCAGTGTGATCCTCTTGTTTCAGCGCGAGCATGAGCGAGCCGGCGGCCGTTTCCGCGTCCTCGTCGAACTCGACCATCAAGACCGCCCGTCCTTTGGGCAGGATGGGAAAGCGCTCCCGGAGCATCTCGCCGCCGTTGTGATCGACCAGTTCGAGCGCCGAGGGCCCGCGCTTGACAATGTCGCCGACCACCACGAGCGCCTCATCCAACGTGGGGAAAGCCGCGAGGAGCAGACGGCGTTCCTCGGCAATTGGTATGGTGGCGATCTCGACCTCAGTGATGACGCCGAGCGTGCCCGCGGAGCCGCACATGAGCATCGCGATCGCGTCGTTCGAGTTTTGGTCCACGAGCGACTGCAGGTCGTAGCCGACGCTCGATTTGAGTCCCCGTCGCCTCTCAATGGTCTCCATCACCTCCTTGCTGGCACGCACCATTTCCGAGAGCGCGTCGATGGCCACCCTGAGCTTCTCCGGCGGCTGCCTCGTGTCGACCGCCCCGAACGCCGGACAAACGAACCGAAGGTGGATCAGCGAGCGCGCCACGCTTCCGTACTTCAGGCCCCGCAGGCCACTCGCCTTCGTCGCCACGTTGCCTCCCACGGTGCAGAACTTGCTCGAACTCGGGTCGAAGGGCAGCCTCCTGCCCGTTCCAGAAAGAACGGCGTCTACGTTCGCGTGGATCGTTCCCGCCATGACCCTGACCGTGCCCGTCGACCTCACTTTGATCCCCTTGAGCCCAGTGGTGATCAACAGGACGTCATCGGAAACGGCCGATCCGGATTGGTTGCTGCCTGCGCCTCGGGGGACGACCTTCCTCTTGCCCGCCGCCGATGAGACCAGATTGAGAACGTCGATCTCGTCGACAGGAAGCGCCACGCACCGCGGGGTCGCGGCATATCCGCTCATGTCCTTCGAGTAGATCCTGCGCTCCGATTCGGACTCGATGATCCTCCCTTTGAACCCTGCTAGGGTCAGGCTCCCCTCTCCTCCAGACGGCGTGGGTCTGTCGCCTTGATGATCGCGCTCACGGAGTCCTGATTGAAGCCCTTGAACCCCTGCCCCCGCTCGATCAGCTCGAGGACGCTGCCCGCCGCGCCTTCGGCGGCGAAGCGCTCCATCGCTTTCTGATCGAGGTGACCGTGGTCCGAAGCGGCGTCGAGTCTAGCCTCCTGCACTGGCCAGTTCTCGGATTTCGTGAACGCTTGCCTGAGGAAGGGGAAGTCGGAGAAGGGCTTCATCACCTCGATCGTCCTCTCGCCCATGATCCGCCTTGAACGGTCGAAATCGACCTTCAAGGCTAGGTGATGCAGCCCGGCGCCTACGACGCTCTCCCCGTGAAGTTCGACCCATAGTCCGACCGTGCCGATCCTCGCATCGCCTTTCTTCATGAGCTCGGGAGCGGTCCTCTCCTCCGGGTACAGATCCACATCCGCGAACACCACGTACCCCGATTCCGCGTCCTCGAATATCTGCGCGCCCCATCCCGCCGTTTCGCCAGCATAAAAGGATTCGCGCTTCTCCATTCCCAGCATGTCCATTAGTCTCATCAGGCGGCGGAAGTGCTGGCGGGAGGAGCGGAAGGTGAGGTGGTCATGGTTCGCCAGTCCGAGGCCGAGAGAGTCCTGCATCTCCACCTGCGCTCTCGCGGTCGGGTTCTTCGATAGCCAGTAGTCGATCTCGGCGCGGAAGAACGCATCCGCCACGCGCGGTTTCGAGAGGTTAGCGAGCGAGGCCGAGATCGCCTGCTCAAGGACTTCGAACGCCTCCTCTTCGTCTCCATCCCTCTTCCTCTCGGAGAAGCGTCGGAGCGCGTCGTCGTACGCGCCGGCATCGTGCCTTTCGAACGGCTGGATGGGAGCGTGTCCGCGGCGCTCGATCGCGGTTATTTGCGAGTCATCGGTCTCGTAGACGATCATGCGTCTGCTGGCAGCGTGGGGCTCACCCTCGACCTCATCCTCGACCTTCCAGGCCTCCTTGAATGCTTCCAGGTCTCCCACCCTAAGCGCCAGCTCGGCTTTCGGGCCAGCGATGTAGATTGGGGCAAGGCTCGTGCCGGGGGCCCTGAGCTCCTGCGGTCGGCGCGTAAAGACGAAACCGTGCGACCTAGGCGCGAGGTCGTCGACCATCGCGGTGGGTAGGTGGAAATGATCCACCCAATCGAACAGCCGCGTGCCAGTCGTATCCATGAGGCGGTCTGTCATTGAAAGCAGTCGCTCGTCCTTCTCCCCGAACCAGTCCACCAGCTGGCGGAGGTGGCTCTCCGCCTCTCGGTGCAGCCCCCAGTCGAAAGCGCCCGGCATTTCTAGAACACCGTGCGCAAGTTTGGAGCGAGAGCTACATAAGCTTGAGTGATTGCCTCAATGGCCCCCTAACGGATGGCCAGCCAGGCGGCGAAGTGCCCCTTGCGCCAGATGCGCTTGACCTCGCGGAATCCCGAGTAGCGCAGCATGATCTCCCAATCGACGCTCGTCCTCTCCATGAGGATGAACGCGCCCCCGCGCTCGAGGTGCTTCCTCACGAGGCCGAGGACCTCCGCCTTTCGAAGCTCGGACAGCCTTTCCAGGCCGAGGATGGAGACGGTGAGCCTGCTCGCCGTTTCCGGGAATCGTTCCTCAAGGTCCATCTGTCCAGCCTGCACGAGGCCGAGGTGCACGAGCATCTTGTGCCGGTCCACGCAGCTCTCGACGCTGCTCTGGTCGTTGTCGAGCGCCACGAACTGGCAGACCCCGCAAGCCTTTGCGAGCATCGGTGTGATCCATTCCCCGCCGGAGCAGGAGAGGTCGACCACGCGCCCGCCGTGCATCGTGAATTCCTCCGCCGCGGATGCGAGCGCTTCCTGGAGCGAATAATACTCAGGCGTCCCCCGTTCCAAGGCAGCGGCGTTCGCTGCAAGAGCGGTCGTGTGCGGCGCCATCGTACTTAGCGAAACAAGATCTGAGTTCGCTCCAGACATGCCAAACCTCCATTCATTTCAAGCACGGTTCAGCTGCCGTGCTGTGCCATGACATAGCACGCTATTACATAAACCCTTGCCCTCCTGTCGGTTTTCGTAGACTGCGAAGCATGAATAGAAGCGTCCAGAGGTCACTGATGTTTTCGCACCTTCTTGATCTCCGTCCCGCCCATCTTCCTGAGCTTGCCTGCGTCCAGCGCCCATTGGAAGTTCTGGATTTCTGAAGGCGCGATCGCGACCTTGTCCCCAGGACGGTATCGGGTGTGCGTGGCCCAATCCGTGAACGAAGACACCACCCGGTACACCGCCCCCTCCGCGATGATGTCCATCGGGCCGAGGGTCTTGCGCATCTCCGTGTACGAGCCGAAGAACACCCGCATCTTACCCCCGCGGATCTCGGCGACTTTGTTGCACAGCGCGTCCAGGAGATACCGATCGTGCGTCACCAGGATCATCGTTCCCTGATAATCGACGAGCGCTGATTGCACCGCCTCCTTCGAGTCGAGGTCCAGGTAGTTCGTGGGCTCATCGAGCAGCAGCAGGTTGTGCTCCTCGGCGATGAGCATCGCGAGCGCGACCCGGGCGCGTTCCCCTCCCGAGAGCGCAGATATCTTGGTGCGCATCATCGCATCGTCAAAGAGGAACCTCGCGAGGAGCGCTCTTGCCTTTGACGCGCGCTTCTCACCCAGGGCTTTGGCCAGCTGTTCTTCGGCGGTGAGCTCGTGGTCCAGGCTCTCGTGCCCCTGTGCGAAGTAGCCTATCTCCGCCCCAGGCGCAATCCACACGTCCCCAGTGAACGGGAGCTCGCCTAGGATCGCCTTGATCAGCGTGCTCTTTCCCGCCCCGTTCGGGCCGAAGACGCCGAGCTTGTCGCGGTCTAGCAGATCGAGCTCGACGTTGTTCAGCACCAGTTTCGGTCCTCGGCGCACCGTCATGCCCGCGACCGTGATCATGTTCTTGCCCGATTTCTCGGCGGCTTCCACGCTCACGCGTATCCTTCTCTGGCTTCCTGGTGATTCGATCTCTTCGATGCGCTCTGCACGCCTTTGCGTGACCTTGTGCGTCGAGGCGTAACGGAGTCGCAAGTGCTGCTCCTCGGCCGCCTTCATCAGCCGTTCGCGTTCGACATGGCTCTTCACCGCGGCGATGCGCTGCTTCTCGACCTCGAGCGCTTTCTTTGCGACATACTCCGTGTACGAGCCGCGATAATCGCGCAGACGTCCCCGGTCCAGGTCCCAGATCGCCGTAACGACCCGATCGAGGAAGTAGCGGTCGTGCGAGACCACGATCACCGCCCCTTCGAAGCGGCGCAGGTACTCCTCGAGCGACTCGATTGTTTCGATGTCCAGGTGACTGGTAGGTTCGTCCAGAATGAGCAGGTCCGCCTCCTCGGCTTGCATGAGCGCGCGAGCGAGGAGCACGCGCGTGGTCTCGCCCCCGCTCATTTGCGCGACGCTCTGCTCCTCCCTCCCAATCATGCCCACGCGGGCGAGGGCGGTCTGCTTGCGCGCCTCGAACTCGTGCTCGCGCCTGGAGACCAACTGTTCCTGAAGGCGGGCGTATTCCTGCGCCACCGCGGCGATGTCGATGGAGGGATCGTTCGCGGACTCGGCCATCAGCCTCTCGAGCTCTTCGATCCGCGCCAGGGCGGCGACGTTCTCCTCGTCCGAGACGACCTCTTCGACCGTCGCCTCGCCGAGCTCCTGGAATTGCGGAAGGTACGCGATCCTCGTGGAGCCGCGAACGACGTCCCCGATGTCGGGTCGGAGATCGCCGGTGAGGATCTTGAGAAGGGTGGATTTGCCGGCGCCGTTCGGTCCGACGAGACCCACTCGATCGCCCTTGTCGATCTCGACATCTACGGACCTCAGCACGTCGTTCGGGCCGAAGGACTTCGAGATCCCGGAGGCCTTGAGGAGCACGGCGACCGATTGCCCATCGCGCTTAATGGTCTTTGCGCAGGTGGCCTTGCGACGGATGCAAACTTAGATGCCGCTCCAAGCGCTCTCACATTAACGGGGATTACATGGTCAAGATTCCACAAGAGGTCAAGGACGTGCTATTGAAGCAGAAGCCCATTCCCATTGCCACCGCGAGCAGGTCTGGTGTTCCGAACGTTATCTTCGTCGGGATGATGAAGCTGCTCGACGACGAGACCATCCTGTTCGTTGACAACTTCTTCAACAAGACGGCGAAGAACCTCGCCGAGAACCCACGACTCTGCGTGCTCTGCTACGACCCAGAGGTCAAGAAGTCCTTCCAGATCAAGGGTCAGGTCCAATTGGTGCGTTCCGGGCCGATCTTCGACGAAATGAAGAAGTGGGCGGCGGAGAGGAACCCGAAGCTGCCCGCTCGGGTGGCGATCGTCGTCAAGGTCGACTCGATCTTCAACTCCGCCTCCGGTCCGGACGCCGGAAAGCAGATTGTCTAGTCGAGGCGATTGAGGACCACTGGCTCCTTGCGAGCTCCCTTCGGGAATTCTCCCTTGGGGTGACCGAAGACCAGCGGCGCGACGAGCTGAAGGTCCGCAGGCGCCCCGATCTTTGTGGAGATCTCAGGAATCATGGGAATCGGTTTGGCGAACCCGATCCAGCAGCTGCCGAGCCCCATCGCCCTCGCCGCCAGCATCATGTTCTCCGCGGCGAGGCAGGCGTCCTCCATCGGCGTCCCCGGTCCCGGAGCGGCGTAGACGAGCACCAGCAGCGGAGCCGCGTGGAAGATGTTGTTCGACGGCTCGGAGAGCATTCGAATGTAGCGTCCAAGCGCTTCTGCTTTCGTCGGGTCCGCGCCGACCTGCTGCTGCTTGAAGAAGTTGACATTCCAGGCCTTGCAGAGGTCGGACCAACGCAGCATTAGCTCTCTGTTCGTGACGATGGCGAACCTCAAGGGTTGACGGTTCATTCCGGTCGGGGCGAACGTTCCCGCCTTCAATATCTCGTTGATCATTTCCTCGGAGACGAGCTGATCGGCGTAGGCGCGCACCGAACGCCTGGCATAGATATTCTCGAGGGCCGCGTTCGTGGTCATTGGGAGGGGAAAGGGGCGCTGCTAGCAGATGTGCCTTGCGCTTTTAGCCTCCGCCTCGAAATGCGAAACTAAGAATACGGTTGCACGGGAATCCTTGAGCGATCTCGATGACCAAGTCCAAGCTCGGGAAGAAGCTGCCCCCGGTGGCGCTTCCGGTGTGCCTGATCGGTTCGAACTTCGACGGCAAAGCGAACTTCTGCACCATCGCCTGGTTCACGATGATCGATGACGAGCCTCCGCTGATCGGAGTGGTGATGGGCAAGAAGAGGAGGACCAAGGACGGGATCGTCGAGAACCGCACCTTCAGCGTGAACATTCCGAGCACCGCGATGGTCACCGAGACCGACTATTGTGGCATTCGCTCCGGCGCGAGGACCGACAAGTCCCAGGTGTTCGATGTGTTCTACGGCGAGCTCGAGACCGCCCCGATGATCGAGGAAGCGCCGATCTGCGCGGAGTGCAAGCTGAACCAGATCGTTCTCTTCGAGGGCACCGACCTCGTCATCGGTGAGGTGAACGAGCTCTACGTGGAGAAGAAGGCGATCGGGAAAGAGGGCTTCCACATGCACGAGCTCGATCCGCTTCTCTATGCGATGGGCGGCGGGCCCTACTTCGGGATAGGAGAGAGGATCGCCGAAGCGTTCAGCGTGGGGAAGGACTACAAGAAGAAGTGAGTGCTCAGAGAGCCTTCACGCGGTCCATGTACTCGTGGATGTCGTAGTTCAGGCGCTCGGAGGTGTAGGTGAGCTTCTTCACCTTCCCAAGCACCTCTTTCGACGTCCAGGGTTTTCCGTAAAGGCCGCCCATCACCATCAGGATGCCCGTGTAGCCGCTCGGGTCCCTCGCGTCCAACCCATAGCGGTCGTTCAGGTAGATGGCGGTTGAGAGGGCTTCCTCCGGGTTCCTCGTCCACTCCAGGATCTTGCTCGCCCAGTACTCGCGCAGCGAGCCGTGGATCTTGCCGATCTTGACCAGTTCGGTCTGCGCCGCGTTCCAGAGCGGGTCGTGCGTGAGGCCCATCTCGAACTGCTCCCTGGTGTACACGTGCTCGCGGGGGTCGGTGCGATGCGCGTTCAACGAATCCTTCGCCCAGCCCGTGAACGCTCCGAACGTATCGTACTCTGGAGTGTGAAGGATGAAATTCTCGGAAAGCTCGCGTTTCACCACCAGTTGGTCGAGGAAGTTCGCTTTCGCCTCGTCGGTCGCTCTTGAGTTGCGCACTTCGAGAGCGACCCGCTGCGCCGAGATCTGCCCGAAGTGAAGATACGGCGAGAGGTCGGACTGGCTTCGGGCTATGGGGATCATCGCTTTCTCCTGATAGCCCTCCAGGCGCTCGATGATGAAGGTCTTGAGCGCCTTCTTCGCCTCTTCCTCTCCAGGCTGCGCCCAGGTCACGGGCTTGACCGTCGCGTCCACCTTGACCCGGTCCATCGCCGCGTGCCAGTCGATCCCTTCCGGCCCGAGCTTCCATTCGCGTTCCATCGGGCTGATGGCTGGGAAGTCGATGAAGAAGCGGGGCAAGAGTGGTTCGATGCTCTTGCGGAACGTCGGGTATGTCGAGATCCTTCTTTGCCCGGTTAGCCAACAGGGTACGATGTTGTGCGCGTCCACTTCATGCAATGGAGCGTCGATGCAACCCGACAGCCTCTTGTTCCATCTGGCCTTGAGGAGCAGCGGGTCAAAGTCCGTGACCACGAGACCGGCGTTGACGTCATGCAGGAAGGGTGAGAGCGCCGTCTCCGGGAAGCCCTCCAGGAGCGCGTATCCGATACCGAGCTTCTCGAACTTCTCCGGCAGCTGGTTCAGCCCGCCGACGAGGAAGCGGAATTGACGAAGGGTCGCACCGAGGAACTCGGGAGCGAGGCAGAACGCGACGCAGAGGGGTTGCTCCAGCTCCTTCGCCTTCTGCATGCAGTAGATCAGCGCCCAGTTGTCGTCGAGGCGGTGGTCGCGGTGCATCCAGTAGACCACCGGTCCCTTTCCTACAGGGACGTCCTTGATCGGCCGCGCCCGCATCGCCAACGTCTCGTCCATCGTCTCTCCCTCCCTGGTTTTCAAGTCCGACGGCAAAGTACCTTTGCATGGTCCCGAGAAAACATAAAGACCGGTGCGGTCCGCTTGTCTGAGCGGCGTCAATTGACGGAGATGATGGTCGGTGTTCGTTTCTCAGATCGGGCGTGCTGTCGTCACGAGCTGAGCGATCAGTACCCCCGCGCCCTCTTCTTCAGTTCCTTGTTCTCGGCGTCGGCCTTGTGCCAGGCCTCCTCCTCGTAAGGATCGATCTCCGCCAGCAGCTCCCAGAACTGCGAGGCGTGGACCTGCTCCTCCTTGACGATGTCCATGACGACCGCCCTGACGCCCTCGTCGTCGGTCGACTCCGCGATCATGGTGTAGACTTGCACCGCTTCGTACTCGTCCGCGATGGCCAGGCGCAATGCCCGTGCCATCTCGGGCTTCGTGAGCTTCCTCGAGGGACCGATCACCTCAGAGACATTGTCGAATCTCGTCATGCGTTTCTCCTCGCCTCCGGATTTGGAGCGCGCGCCCTATAATGCTATCGCGTTTGCACTGGCTCTCCGGGCGGCAAGGTAATGTACCGGGAACTGGAGAGGCGGTCATCGGGATCGAATGAAGAAGATCGAAGCGGGCGGCTGGAGCTATCAGTTGTACGAGGGCAAGATGCCAGTGGGAATCGTGCTCGTGCATCAGATCCTCGGGGTCACGGGATACGAGGAGTCGGTCGCGGAGGCCCTTTCGAAGGAAGGATACTGGGCCGTGCTCGTGGACCTGTTCCGAGGAGTGCGTCCGAAGGATTTCAAGGAGGGCATGTTCGTGCGTGACTCCCTCAAGGACGACGAGGTGCTCGATTGCATCGGCGGCGGGCGGCACGTCCTGCGCGAACGCTACGGGAGCGGAAGTCTGACCGGAACGATGGGGTTCTGCATGGGCGGAGGCTACGCATTGCTCGGAGCCTGCCGGCTGGACATCGACTTCTGCATCGACTACTACGGCATGATCAAGGACGTGGAGGAGGTCGAGAGACTGCGCGGTCCTACCATACTCATGCTCGGCTCCGAAGACCCCCGGGTCACACCCTGGGCATTCGAGAATCTCCTCCCCGCGATGCAACGCAAGAAGAAGCGCATCGATGCGCACCTCTATCCGAACGCCGGGCACGCGTTCCACTCGCCTGGCGCGGCGGGATACAACGAAGTGGCGGCGAAGGACGCCTGGGACAAGACGCTGCTCTTCCTCAAATGGGTGCAGAACAATCGCTAGCGGGAGCTTGGGTTCGATGCCGAGCATGAAAGGAACCGCCTGGCCGAAGGCGTCGGCGGAGAAGGGCGAGCTGCTGGAGGCGCACCTCAAGCGCTTCAAGGCGGACAAGCGGCAGATGTTCGGGGCGCCGGTCTGGTTCGTGAATGGGAACATGTTCGCAGGGGTGTTCGCGGACGGCATCTTCGCCCGCTTCTCCGAGAAGGACAGGACGGAATTGAAGAACGAAGCAAGGCCGTTCGAGCCTGTCGCGGGGCATGCGATGTCGGAGTATCTGACCTTATCCATTCGCATCGACGGCGACGGAGCGGAACTCGACAGGGTCCTCGATCTCTCTTACCGCTATGTCTCGTCCCTCAAGCCAAAGAAGAAAGGGAAATAGCGGCCGGCGAGAAGCCGTAAATACGGATACTGACTATCAATCACGGGTGAGTTGGTGACTGCTTCTGAGTCAGGGGCGGCAGGGGAGCCGTCGAAGCCTTCCAAGGGGACGAAGGTCTGGCGGTACGTCACCGTCATAGTCGTGGTTGTTGTGGTGTTGGTCGTGGTTGTTGCGATCCTCTCGAACCGCAACAACTTCACCGCCTGGCATGAGAACCAGGTGATCGTATCGCACTATCATCCGCCGCGAGGCACTGAAACAGCGACGCATGTGAACAACTGGAACGACACCGGCTTCTATCTCGCCGGTAGGCAGGTGACCATCACTGTCCCGTTCCACGTCGCCCCGGGAACGAATGGAACGCTGAACGTGACGAGGGTCGAATGCAACACCCCTGGGTTCTCGCTCGCGAGCACGTCCGTATCGCTCCCGATTACGCTCTCCAACGATCCGAGCGTGATCTCGTCGGTGACGTTCACTTTCAACGCGCCTTCTACCGCCTACACCGGCCCGTTCGGCTTCACGGAGTACTTCGATTGGTATCCTCAGACGTAGGCACTTCGGCGGAGCCTAGAGCAGTTTCGCGACGAACGCGTTCACTCTCTGTTCCCAATCCGTGTCGAGGGTGCCTGAGAGCTTGCCATCCTCGTAGACGATCAGCACCTGGGCCTCGGCGACCTTGACCTTCCCTGGTCCCATGAGCTCGGTCATGATCGGCAGGGTGCGGCGGTACTTCTGGATCTCCTCGGGCGTGGGCATCTTCCCGGTCTTCTTGTTCGGGGTCTCCTTGCCGTGCGTCGCCAACAGCGCGTACTTCGTCCCGTCCGGCAGGTTCTTCGACGCCTTCTTGACGAAGCGTCTCATCGGCCCGACCGGTTTCCCGATTCGTGTTCCGCAGGCAAAGATGTAGATGTCCGCCTTGGCCAGGTTCTTCGCGTTCGCCTGCTCGATGTCGCTCACCTCGACCTCCACCCCTTTCGCCTGGAGCAGTGCGGAGACGCGCTCGGCGATCCTCTTGTTGTTCCCGAACTTCGTGTGGTAGTAGTAGGCGACCTTCATGATGATCGATTGATAGATTCGCCCGAGAACGATAAGGTTGTCTCTCCTCCGAAAGGCTTAGGGGAAGCCGGCTCGCCTATCGCAACCATGACCATCACCGATCCGACGCGGTTCGAGATCGCCCTCACCCTCTTCGCCTCGCGATTCGTCCGCGGGCTGATCTACAAGCCGTTCGTGAAGCGGATCGGGCTGAAGGGCGACGAGAGAGTCCTCGACTTCGGCGCTGGTTGGGGGGACATGACATTCTTCGTCGCACCTTTGCTTGGCAAGGGAGGCTCAGTCACCCTTTTGGACATCTCATCGGGCTGGCAGCGGGTGGCGAAGAAGCGCCTGAACGGCATCAAGAACATCTCGTTCGTGAACGCGGACATCTTCTCTGCCGGCCTGCCCGACGAATCGTTCGACGTCATCGTCATCCACTTCATGCTCCACGACATCCCGAGCGGAGAAAGGGCGGCGATCGTCAAGGAGCTGGCGAGGAAGCTGAAACCTGGAGGGTTTGTGTATCTAGGCGAGCCGACGACGAAGTCGCATGGGATGACGTCGGCGGAAATCGATCGGTTGATGTCTGACGCTGGCCTGCGCCGGACTTATTCGAAGGACCAAAAGAAGCAATACGAAGCGCGGTTCCTGAAGTGAGCGTCAGGGGCTTTCCGGGGCAATCGCCTTTCCTTAGAAGTACGTCAGTATGGCCGTCCAGTTCGCGGATGTCACGGTGGTCATGAAGAACCAGTAGGTTCCAGGTACCGCCGTTTCGTTGATCTCGCCTATATACCCGGGGTCGACGGAGAGCGTGGCGTTGCACGCGTATCTTCCATCCGATTCAATACTGCGCAACTCGTCGATGGAATAGAACTGCGCGGACATCGAGCCGTTGATTATCTCGTATCTTATGCGGTCTCCAGGACCCACCTGCACGGAGCCGGTTCTCCCTCCATTCGCATAGGGGCCAACCATGTTCAGATGGGGCTCTTCCAGAGGGTGATCCGAGCTCACGTAGGTCGTCTCGTATGGGTCCTGGTCGAGGCGATTCAAGCTCGTGGCGTTGGAGAACGCAAGATCCATCCTGTAGAAGAAGTCCGGCATGGAAACCACCACGCGATAGACAAGACCAGATTCATGCCCCACGCTGCTGACGACCACCAGATCGTTGGCCATCTTCACCGAGGTCACGACCCATTTCTCCCCGAAAGGCGTCGCGATGCGTTCGGTCGCAAACGGAATTCCCGGCTCGTATCCCGTTCTCGTGGTGAAGGAGAACTTGACATCGTTGGGCCTGAGGTCGGGAGTGGAGTTCGCCCCTTCAATCTGGCCGAGGGAATTATAGGAGTAGCCGCTCGAATCCCATTGGCCAATGTCGATGGTTGTGTTGCCTCTGACCTGGTGCGTTCCGGTCGTGTTGCTGAATTCGCCGGTGAGATCATAGACAAGCCTGTCCCCAGCTGTCAGGAGCGGCTCTTGCCCAGGCACGGCAAGGATCAGTCCGGTTGCCAGCAGAAGCGCGATCGCGACGAGGACCGCGAGTCCGCGGGTGGACAGGAGGCCTCTCCAAATCGGACGCGCTGTTTTGTCATCCACAGGCTTCCCGGTCATCTCGCCCTCCGTGGAGAATTCTCGCCCGGCACTTCAAACATGACGTTAGTTCGCCGCTTTGGGGCTCAGGTTCGGGCGACAACCTTGAAGCGTTGTAGCTGCCTGCCTGACTGCAATGCCGCGCGAGGAGTTCGTCCCCAAGGAAGAGGTGCGGTACCGTCGCATCGCGCTGCTCATCGTGATGATGGGCGTGATGATGGCGGCCATCGACACGACCGCGGTCGTTCTCGCGCTACCGGTGATGATCACTGACCTGCACACCGACATCATCAGCATCGTCTGGGTGCTACTGGCCTACCTCCTCGTCATCACCATCCTCGGCACTCAGGTCGGACGCCTCGGCGACATGTTCGGCCGGGTGAGGATGTACAACGTGGGGTTCGCGATCTTCACCATCGGCTCGTTCCTCTGCGGATTCTCCTCGAGCGGCGGGGAGATAATCATCTGGCGCATCCTGCAAGGGGTCGGCGGGGCGTTCATATCATCAAACAGCGGAGCGATAATCGCGGACGTCTTCAGCGAGAAGGAGCGCGGGAAGGCGTTCGGCATCACCGGCGTCGGCTGGTCGGTCGGCGCTGTCCTCGGGATCCTGATCGGCGGCGCGTTCGTGACCTTCCTCAACTGGCGCTACATCTTCTTCATCAACCTGCCCATCGGAGTGATCGCGACGGTGGGAGGCTACATCCTCCTCAAGGAGCGCTCGCCGCGCATCAAGGAAAAGATGGACCTGGTGGGCATCGGGCTGCTCGGCGGGGGCCTGACGATGATCCTCGTCTCTCTCACCGGCATGGCGGGAGAGGGGTTCACGACCCCGCTTGGGATCCTGCTGCTCATCGGCGTTGTGATCGTGGTCCTCTTCGTGCTCTGGGAACGGTACTACAAGGCTCCATTTCTGGACCTGAAGATACTGCGGAACAGGGTGCTGAGCGCCTCGATGTTCGCGGCGTTCTTCCAGTCCCTGGCTTCGTATGCTGTGATATTCCTCGTGGTCATGTACCTGCAGGGGCCGAGGGGAATGGACCCGTTCTCGGCCTCGGTGCTGTTGATCCCCGGTTTCGTCCTGGGAGGCCTGATCGCGCCGTTCTCCGGACGCCTGTCGGACCGTCACGGGGCGAGGATCATCGCGTCCGTCGGCCTGCTGCTGCAGGTCTGCGGCATCCTCGTCTACTTCTCCCTCGACCTGAGCAGCTCGCTCTACCTGGTCGTGCTCGGCTCGGTGCTCAACGGCGCCGGCAGCAGCACGTTCTTCCCTGCGAACACGAGCGCGGTCATGGCCGCGGCGCCGAAGCGAGCGTACGGCGTCACGGCCGGCTTGCTGAGAACGCTCGCGAACCTGGGCATGGTGTGCTCGTTCGCGGTGGCGTTGTTCTTCGCCTCCGTCTCGCTGCCCCGGGACATCGCGTTCCAGATATTCCTGGGAACGGGAGGGCTTTCGCCGGTTCTCTCGGCAGACTTCGTGCAGGCGATGCACAGCGCGCTGCTGGCCTCGATCTTGCTGCTCGCCGTGGCGTTCGTGCTGTCGGTGCTGAGGGGAAAGGAGGAAAGGGCGAAGCGCTGAATCACATCAGGCCAAGCTGTCTCATCAAGCCCACGGCGTCGTAGAACAGTCTCTCCTCTACGATCTCTCCGTTCTTCCAGGTCGCCACCGTGCAGAACTCCAGATGCGCGACCTTCCCAGGTTGTACCATCTTGCCATCAGCTCCCTTCATCGGCCTCTTCAACGACACGGTCCAGTCAGCGACGGTGCACGTGTGATCCCCCTGACCGAACGCTATCTTGTAGGGATTGTTCACAAGGCTGTTGTTGAAGTTCTTGAAGAACTCCACCGCTTCGAGGTCGTGGTTGTGGCGCCCCTTCGTCGGTTCGGGCTGGTTTGGCCAGTACACTTTGACATCTTCCTTGTGGCGCTTCCTGAACACCTCCCACAGCTTGGAATC
>Ga0335071_10000806_pt1 | contig 33766 bp, 30 predicted proteins | sample Lox_Sample_15_FD_206724 | JGI IMG/M metagenome (GOLD analysis project Ga0335071, IMG submission 206724) | Soil microbial communities from Loxahatchee National Wildlife Refuge, Florida, United States - Lox_Sample_1.5 | ecosystem: Environmental > Terrestrial > Soil > Wetlands | place: USA...
AGCATGGATGGACCCTCCGAGACGTGTGAATCTCGTAGCCCGCAAGGGGGGAGGGAGCGCACCTTGCGCCGCGACTGCAACGTCATCGAATGAGAAAGGCCAGCGATGGATCGGCGCTACTGCGTCTTGGCGATGTGCGGCGGCAGGGCCTGGGTGAGGAATTGCGTCGCTTCCAGCGTCGCCATGCCGAGCGGGGTCGGCACCCGCATGCGGAACGGCACCAGGATGCGGGTTCCCGCAAGCGGCACGAAGGTAATCTCGATGTCGCGCTGGGCAGCGAGATATTTGATCACGGGCCGGTCGGGGATGTAGCCCGCGATCGGCGTGAAATACACCGCGCAGACGATGGCGGGACCATGATAGCCCTTGTCGGCCTTGACGTTTTCCGCGCGCTTGAAATCGAGCTTCAGGTCATAGCGCATGCGGCCGTCGAAGATCGCGGCTCCGGTGCGGCAGGCGTCCGGCGTCAGCGGATCGCCATTGCCGGGCACGCGCAGCAGCGCCGCGGTCATCGGATCGAAGACCCCGTGCCGGTGCGCCTCCGTCACCGGAATGCGGTCGGGGTCGACCGGCGGCACAGGGTCGATCGCATAGTCTTTGACGGTGCCGTTCTGCAGCGTCATGTGGATCTGCTCGGACCGCTTCGCGGTCGTGGTGCCGGCCGTGTAGCTGGACGCGACCAGCGCGCCGTTGACCACCTTGCCCTGCGAGGAGGTGCTGCCGGCCCCGGAGGAGAAGGTTTTCATCAGCCCCGACGTACCGCCATAGGCATTGGCGGAGAACTGATCGTCCAGAATCTCGATATTCCAGGCGCCCTTGCCGACCACGATGCCGGCGAGCGAGGCCTCGTATTGCGCGTCGAGCCGGGCCTGGGCGCGGCCCTCGGCGGGCACCAGCGTGCCGAGCAGCACAGTCGCCAAGGCAGCGCCCCACGCCCGGGCACTCGATCTGGTCGGCGAAAGCGGAGAAGCGTGTCGTGGGTTCACGTGGCGGCGTTCCCGGAGCAAAGGCGCTGGCGTCGAGTCGCCCTGGTTAAGTTTCATCTAAGCAAAAAATCCGCGCTGGCAACGACGAAATCCCGCACCTCGCGGCCGCACGCAACCACCGCCCCTCGCCGGAGCCACTATCCATTGGTGCGGAATGCGCCCTTTATATGGAGCCATATCACGGCTAGTTGATTGATCGAGCAGGAAATTTCGAAAAGTCCAATCGCCGTCGATAGAAGTTCAACAGACCGGTAGAAACACGGCCATGACGTGCATCGAGGTCGCGCCACACCTGCGCTGCGCCCCCTCCCCTTGCGAAGCTGCGCCCCCTCCCCCGCCTGCGGGGGAGGGCTGGGGTTTGGGCATCACACGACGAACTGCATCCGTGGAACCTCACCCATAGCCGAAGCCTTGCTTCGGCGTCCTTCTTGAAAACGGCCGTCAAAGGCGACCTATGCCCTCCCGCAAGGGGGAGGAAAGCAGAGGCAGCCCGCCAAACCACCCCAAAACCTTGACGCCTCACGACTTCCCCCCTATACGTCCGCCCGCTTCCATCAGAAATGGACAGAGTTTTGGACCCCCGGTCCGCGCCCGCTATTGACGGACGGGCCTGACAGAGCCGGGGATGATCAGAGGATTTTCGCGATGTCGCGGCGCTGTGAACTGACGGCCAAAGGTCCCCAGGTGGGCCACAAGGTGAGCCACTCGAACATCAAGACCAAGCGGCGGTTCCTGCCGAACCTGTGCAACGTCACCTTCATGTCGGACGCACTCGGCCGCAACATCCGCCTGCGGGTCTCGACCAATGCGCTGAAAAGCGTCGACCACAATGGCGGCCTCGACGCCTACCTGATCAAAGCCCGCGCCGAAGCGCTGTCGCCGCGCGCGCTGGAGCTGAAGCGCCAGATCGAGAAGAAGGTCGCAGCGGCCGCGCCGGCGCAGAAGGCGAGCTGAAAGTTATCTGGTCGGGCACACTCCACTGCCCGTCATGCCCGGACTTGACCCGGGCATCCACGCCTTAATTCAGCGCGTGACTAAGACGTGGATGGCCGGGACAAGCCCGGCCATGACGACACAAAGAGTTTCCGAGTTGGGGCTGGGCGAGTAAGCGTCGCGTAAGCCTGGCGTAGAGTTTTGTAGGCGGCCGGGTCGAAAGACCCGGCCGTTTTTTTCGCAGCCTGATTGATTTGCATCCGTCAGAATTTTACGCGGCCGCGCGGCCCGTCACGGGGCTGATCTTGTCCAGCTCTTTTCCGATCCGGAGCTTCGCGGTCCGCATATCGAAGTCATTCTGCAGGTTCAACCAGAGCTGGGCGGATGTGCCGAGTGCCTTGCCGAGCCGCAACGCCGTATCGGCCGTAATCGCGGTTTCTTCGTTGGCAATGCGTTCGATGCGCGTGCGCGGGACGCTGCATGCCTTGGCAAGCGCACCTGCCGACAGGCCGAGCGGCACCAGAAACTCTTCCCGCAGCACTTCGCCCGGGTGCATCGGTGCGAGCTTTTTGGCCATGCAACTTTCTCCTCGATTCTGTCCTAGTGATAATCGACGAACTCGACGTCTTCCGGCCCCTCCGCCGTCCATGTGAAGCAGATCCGCCACTGATCGTTGACCCGGACGGAATGCTGCCCCGCTCGATCGCCTTTGAGAGCCTCCAGCCGGTTGCCCGGCGGAGCTTTCAAGTCCTTCAACGTCGTCGCCGCGTTCAGATAGCCAAGCTTCCGCCGAGTGACGGCAAGCAAATCGGCCGGGAAGCCCTTCGAAGCTTCGCCTTCGAAGGCGGACCTTGTTCTGGCATCCTTGAAGCTTTTGATCACAGACGCAATGTATCATCATATGATACATAAATCCACAGCTTCGTCTGATGACCGGAGGACCCGTCAGGCGAATGCTCGGCTCGCGCCATCACGCCGGCATCAAATCTCCGCCAAACCTGCTACACTCGCCAAGGCTGCATGGGGAGACGGTTGCGTCATGACCAAAAACATCGTCATCTGCTGCGACGGCACCGGCAACGAGATCGGCGAGAACATCTCCAACGTGCTGAAGCTGTATCGCTGCCTGCGCAAGACGCCGAAGACCGAGCCGCACCAGCTCGTGTTCTACGATCCCGGCGTCGGCACGCTGGCGCGGCCCAATCCGTGGCTGAAGCTCAGGCAGGACTTCGTCATGGTGCTCGGGCTCGCGACCGGCTACGGCCTCGACGACAACGTGCTCGCGGCCTACGAATTCCTGGTCGACAATTTCGAGGACGGCGACCACATCTACCTGTTCGGCTTTTCGCGCGGCGCGTACACCGTGCGCGTGCTGGCGGGGCTGATCCACAAGATCGGGCTGGTGTCGCCGCAGCAGAAGAATCTCGCCGGCAGCGGCCTCACCGCCTACAAGCAGTTGTCCGAGGGCGACCCGAAGGCCGAGGGCGCGGTGGCCTCCGCCGAGACCGGCGATGAGGAGGGACCGCAGCCCCTCAGCACCGACGACCGTGCGGCGCAGTTCGCGCGCATCGTCTCCTCGCGCTGGCCGACCATCCGCTTCGTCGGCGTGTGGGACACGGTCGCGAGCGTCATCGTGCCGCGGCCGGACCGGCTGTACTGGCCGAGCCTGGAGGAGCTCGCCTTCACGCTCGACAATCCGAGCGTGAAGACGTTCCGCCAGGCGATCGCGATCGACGAGCGACGCTGCATGTTCCGTCTGAAAAAATGGCTGGAGCCGCAGACGTTTTTGCACAACCGCTTCAACCAGGCCGGCGCCGAGCCGCAGGATTGCCGGCAGGTCTGGTTCGCCGGGGTGCACGCGGACATCGGCGGCGGCTACCCGGAAACGCAAAGTGCGTTGTCGAAATATCCGCTGCTCTGGATGATCGGGGAGGCGATGAAAAGCGGACTGGCGTTTAATGTGCAGAGCATCCGGCAGCTCGCCTGGGGCGTGCAGCGCAAGGGCAGCCCGTTTTCCTATGTCAGGCCCGACGTGACAGGGCAGCTGCACAATTCGATGAGCGCGGCCTGGCGCCTGCTCGAATTCTTGCCGAAGGCCGACAAGTACAAGGAATGGCCAAAGCGCAAGTCGCATCTCGGCTTCTACATCCCGGATGCCGAGCCGCGGCTCATTCCCGACGGCGCCTTCGTGCATGAGTCCGCCGTGAAGCGCAGGGCCACCGTCGCCGGCTACGAGCCGATCAACTGGCCGAACAGTTTTGAGCCCGTGCCGATGCCGGAGGAGCCGTAGCGCGTGCTGTCCTTCCGTCCGCGAGCGTCAGCCAATGACGGACCGAGGCGGGATGCGAGCTATCGCCAAGAGCGCCGCTGCGCTCTCCCCCGCAAGCGGGGGAGGGAGTAGACCCCTGCGTTGGTGGTAGGGCGGAGCGCTCGCCGCGCGATTGCCAGGCGCGCTTTAACCTTACTTCTTAACCACTGGTTAACTCCGTGTTTGCGGCGTCTCGGCCTGCGGCCTAGCCTCCTCATGGGGAGTTTCGGGGGGCGGAGTCACGAACGAGGCCAACGCCATGACGTATCGGGAATATGCGACGCTGCTCGCCTCAGCCATAACAGCAGCGCTGATGTTCTCCGCGACATCAGCCGTGGCCGCCTCGAGCACCGCGCCGCGCGCGGCGTTCGCGGCGCCTCATCCGGCTTTCCGCCCGCCGATCGCGGGTGCGTTCCGCCATCATCACCGGCATGGCGTGACCGGCGGCTTGTTCTGGCCGGGATACGGCTATGGCGACGACATCGCCGCGCCGTCCTACGGCGCACCCGCGGCCGAGGGCGTGCCGCCGGCAGGGGGCGACATCCAGTACACCTACAAATACGACGTGCCGTGGGACTGGGCGCACCGCTTCCCGCCCAATGTCGTGCCGTCCAACCGGCCCTATGTGCCCAGCTGCACCGACCAGAACGTCACGGTGCCCGGCCGCGACGGCGCCGACCACAGCATCAACATCACGCGGTGTTATTAGCCTCCGTCATTGCGAGGCGCACAACGCCGAAGCAATCCAGACTATTTCCGCGGCGACAGTCTGGATTGCTTCGGGACCAAGGCCCCTCGCAATGACGCCTACGCAATGGCACCGACACGACTGATTCGCCCGTCGGGCGGGCGCCGCGGTCGATCGAAGCGTATTTGCGCGCCGGCAATGCACTCTCGAAAAACGGAAATTCGTCAGGCCAATCAACGCCTGACAGCCGCGGCAAGCCGATCGCGGAAAATTCCGCTTCCGTTTTTCGTAAAAATATGATCTTGTGCCGCCATCCCGCCTCGTTGAAGAGGGACGTTTTGGCCAATCGTCACCGGACGTGAGGCGGGCTGCGATGGACGCAAGGCGACGCGCGCGATTTTTCGTGCGGACGAACGGCGCTCTTGCGGACGGCGAAGTCGTGTGGTTCTGACACCCCGACGCTGGTGTCAAGTCGGCGTGAGATGATCGCGCTGGCGAGGGGAGCAAGAAAGCCCGGTTCCCAGGGAGAGCACGAAGGACACCGTTAAAACCACTGCGCAGGGAAGGCCGGATGTCGGCCGAGCCTGTGGTGTCTGCCGCCAGCTTTTCTATTTGCTGGCGGGCCATGGGTGCGGCCTGCACCCGGCCTTCCCTGCGCCCTCCTCTGATTTCGAGGGCGACGCATGCTGCACAACTCGGACGAATCGCGCCGCGAGAACGCAGTGTCACGCCCTCTCGGTTGTTTGAAATCCTGAATCGGAAAACACCTCTGTCGTCCCGGACAAGCTCGCCGGCCGCGCGTCAGCGCGTGCGGCGAGTGCAGATCCGGGACCCATAACCACAGGCGGATGTGGCGCGAGGAAGCCGTAACGACCATCTTGCTCAACAATGCAAGCCTGTGGTTATGGGTCCCCGCTTTCGCGGGGACGACAGCAGAGAAAATTGCTCGCTTGTGCTTGAAATCGAGGCCTCACGCCGCGCGCATGCTCGCGATCCCGCCGGCGATGATCTGCATCACCACGCCGGCCATCCAGCCGAGCATGATGACGATGGTCCAGAAAATCTCCGGCGTTTCGCGCGAGACGATGACGCCGACCGAGACGAAGGCGGTGAGCGTCGCCAGAAACGTGCCGACCGCGCTCAAAAATTCCGCCTGGTCGATCGGCGCGCGGGCGCTGGCGGCCTGCTGCCCAGGCGGCATCGGCGGCGTGTCGATGCCGAGATAGAAGCCGACCGCGCCGACCAGCATCATGAACAGCAGAAACGCCTGGTTGGTGAGCCAGGCGACGCTGGAGCCGACATGGGCGGCGACGAACAGGCCGCAGGCCGCGCCCGCCATCGCGAGCCCGGTGCGTTCGAGAAAGTGAGCGAATTTCCTGACCCTGGTTTGCATCGACGCTCTCCTTTGGTGGAAGCATCTGTCGCCCGGCGCATCATTGCACGCGGGCCCGCCCCCTACGTCCAGCGATCCCAGGCGGTCGCGCGACAACGGCGACCGCCTGCAATCGTTCCCACCAGAGCCTGCACCGCGCGGCGGAGAATTTTAGCAAGACTCCGCCGCGCCGCCTTACTCACGCCGCTTTGGGCATGCCGGCGTTCAGATGTTTCAGGCGCGGCAGCACCTCGTTCTTCAACAGCGAGAGCGAATGATGCCAGGCCTGCGGCTTGTGCTTGTAGTCGAAGCCGAACACCAAGAGCACGCCAAAGCCGCCGACCTCGTGCCAGATCTGCTCGATCTTTTCGGTGACGGTCGCGGGCGAGCCGACGATCCAGTTGCGCCGCGCGCAATAGTCGACGGTGACGTCGCTATCGGGCACCTCGGGCGCGTGCTTCAGATAATCCTTGAACCCGAAATGACCGAGCAGCGGCAGGAAATATTCGCCCATCATGCGGCCCATCATGTCGCCGGCCGACAGCTTCCACGCCTCCTCGTCGGTGTCGGCGACGAACACCTCGCGCACGAGCCGCCAGTCGCGCCGGTTCGGCTTGCGCCCGACCTTCGCCGCGCCGGCCTCGACCGAATCCCAGTGGCTGCCGACATAGGCCGGGTTGAGATTGAGGCTCATCGGAATGAAGCCGCGCTCGCCGGCGAGCTTCAGCGTATCGGAGTTCTTCGACAGGCCGGCGACGCCGATCGGCGGATGCGGCGTTTGCAGCGGCTTGATGTGCGGTTTCAGAAAATCGAACATCGTGTCCGGCTTGGTCACCGTCCAGAATTTGCCCTTGTAGGTGAACGGCGCGGGCTCGCTCCACAGCTTTAAGATGATGTCGAGCGCCTCGCGCGTCATATCCCTGTTCTGGCCCGACATGCCGTCGACATTGAACATCGCCCAGTCGCTCGGCAGGCCGGAGGCCGCGACGCCAAAGTTCAGCCGCCCCTCCGAGAGATGGTCGAGCATCGCGACGCGGTTGGCGAGCTCGGCGGGATGGTGATAGGGCAGCAGGAAGCCGCCGGGGCCGAGGCGGATATTTTTCGTCTGCAGCATCGCCTGCGCGAGGATCAGGTCGGGCGCGGGATGCGGCTCCCATGGCGCGGTGTGGTGCTCGCCGATCCAGGCCTCCTGGTAGCCGAGCTCGTCGAGCCACCGAAGCGTCTGCAGGTCCCAGTCCTGGCCCTCCTTCAAGCCGCATTCCGGCGGATGCGAAGGCATCGAGAAATATCCGAGTTCCATGGGTCTTCCTCTCGCTGTTGCTCTCGTGACGCGCCGTTTCGCCGGCACGTTCGTTCACGCGCAAAGGAGGTCGGAGTGGCTCGCGGGTCGCATCAGGCAGCAGACGTTGGATCAGACCCGTTTGGCCTCCAAATCTCGTCGCGCGTCGCAGGCAAAGCCTAGCACTTTGCATGATGCGCACAATCGTTGGCTGTGCTGCGGCGAAATCATGGCTTGCCCGCAAGCCGCGCGCGATATGCACTGCGACGTCGATGGGAATGCGCGGCGCCGCCCTCCGCTACCTCGCGCCAAAACTGGTTTTGCCGAACAGGGTCTTGAACTCGGCAGGCTGCGCGCGCCAATAGGGCGGCGGCGCATCGACCTCGCCGCCGAGCTCGGCCGCGGCATGCCAGCCCCAGCGCGGGTCGTACAGCATGCCGCGCGCCAGCGCGACCATGTCGGCCTGGCCCGCGGCGACGATCTCCTCGGCCTGCGCAGGCCTGGTGATCAGGCCGACCGCGATGGTGGTGAGCCCGGTCGCAGCCCGGACCGCGTCCGCGAACGGCACCTGGTAGCCGGGCGCGAGCGGAATCTTCTGCAGCGGCGAAATGCCGCCGGAGGAGACGTCGATCCAGTCGACGCCGCGCCTGCCGAGCTCCCTGGCGAAGGCGATGGTCTGCTCGAGGTCCCAGCCGCCCTCGATCCAGTCGGTCGCCGACAGGCGGATGCCGACCGGCTTGTGCTCGGGGAAGGCAGCGCGCACCGCCTCGAACACCTCCAGCGGATAGCGGATGCGGTTTTCGAACGCGCCGCCGTAGCGGTCGGTGCGCCGGTTCGAGATCGGCGACAGGAACTGATGCATCAGGTAGCCGTGCGCGCCGTGCAGCTCCAGCGCATCGATGCCGAGCCGCTCGGCGCGCTGCGCGGCGGCGACGAAGGCGTCGCGGATGCGCGCAAGGCCGGCGTCGTCGAGTTCGGTCGGCGCGGCTTCGCCGTCCTTATGCGGCACCGCGGAGGGCGCCACGGTCTGCCAGCCGCCCTCGGCGAGCGGGATCTGCTGTCCGCTCTCCCAGGGACGATGGCTGGAGCCCTTGCGGCCGGCATGCGCAAGCTGCATCGCAATCGCCGCCTTCGAATGTTTTCGCGCAGCAGTGAGAATGGGCACCAGCGCAGCCTCAATGGCGTCGTCATAAAGGCCGAGGCAGCCCGGCGTGATGCGGCCGATGGCTTCCACATGGGTGGCCTCGATGCAGAACATCGCGGCGCCCGACAATGCAAGCGTATTGATGTGGGTAAAGTGCCAGTCGTTGGCCGCGCCACCATCAGCGGAATACTGGCACATCGGCGAGACCATGATGCGGTTCTTCAGGTGCAGGCCGCGCAGCTTGATCGGGGAGAACAGGGCGCTCATGAGTGGTTTCCGTGTGGCGTTGCGAAGACTCTATGTCACGAGTGTGAACTGCAGCAGCAGCGTGCGCTGGATCAGCGAGAAATTGTCGTCGGAGACGAGCGTCAGCACGGTGTCGCCCTCGTCCGTCACATGGGCGTCGATGCCTTCCATGTTGTCGATCTCCTCGCTGAAATCGGCATCGAAGATCGAAGGCCCGTCGACCAGCGCGCCGGGCGCGATGTCCCGCAATGCGAGGCGGCGGATGCGGATGCCGACGCCGGCCATGATCGAGAATTTGCGCTCCAGAATCAGGAGATCGCCGGACGGCAGGATCACGGCGTCGCTGATGTCGAAATTTTCGCTGCGGCGAATGGAAAACTGCCCGGGCTGCGGGCCGCCGACCAGGAAGGCGATCAGATTGCCCTTGTCATCGAGGCCGCGCTCGGAGAGCGCGATCAGCGTGCCGGCAAGCGGCTGGCCCTTGGGCACCACGACGAGCCCCTCGAGCCCCTTGTTGTTGGGCAGCTTCCTGACGGCGGGCGGCATCGGCACCACCTCGCCGCGGGCGCGCGTAAAACCTTCGGCGAAATCGTAGCGCAGCACCTGATTGACGCGCTCGAGCCCGATATAGACGAGGCTGCCGTCGAGCGCGATCGATTCCGAATCGAACCAGCCGCGCGCGGTGATCGGCCGCCCGTCCGGCCCGAGCAGCGGCGCGGCCTCGACCTCGGCAAGGTGGGTCATGACGCGGCCGGAATAGACGATGCGGCCGGTGAACCAGCCGCCCTTGTCGCTGATCGCGATGAAGTGTTCGCCCTTGGCATCGAGGCGGAGGCCGGACAGTCCGCCGAACCCGCGATAGCGCGAGGTCAGGACCAGTCCGCTGCGATACTCCAGCGCGCCGAATCGTGTCCGCGAACGATCCCGCGGATCGAACAGCTGAAGCGGCCGCGCGTTCACCTCGATCGCTGCCGGCGCGGTGACGGAAAATTCGTCCACCGCGCCCCGCTTCGGCGTTTGCGCGCCAGCGATGCGGGGCGCCGCGAGAAGCAAAAGCCCGGCCGTGCCGAGGAAGCGACGACGCGAGAGCCGTTCAACGCTCATGTGAGGGACGCGCTGGCGGGAAATGACGCGTCATGTCACGGCATCTTACGAATGCAGCCGGCGCCGGGTCGGCGGCGGAGCCGGCGCGCCATGGGTCTCGCTGAACAGCTCGGCGAGTTTTTCGGTAATCGCGCCGCCGAGCTCCTCGGCGTCGACGATGGTCACCGCGCGGCGATAGTAGCGCGTGACGTCGTGACCGATGCCGATCGCGATCAGCTCCACCGGCGAGCGGGTCTCGATTTCCTCGATGATGTGGCGCAGATGGCGCTCGAGATAGTTGCCGGGATTGACCGACAGCGTGGAATCGTCGACCGGCGCACCATCGGAAATCATCATCAGGATTTTGCGCTGTTCGGCGCGGCCGAGCAGGCGCTTGTGCGCCCAGTCGAGCGCCTCACCGTCGATGTTCTCTTTGAGCAGCCCTTCGCGCATCATCAAGCCGAGATTCTTCCGCGAGCGGCGCCATGGCGCATCCGCGGACTTGTAGACGATGTGGCGCAGGTCGTTGAGACGGCCGGGATTGGCCGGCTTTCCGGCGGCCAGCCAGGCTTCCCGGGACTGCCCGCCCTTCCAGGCGCGCGTCGTAAAGCCCAGAATCTCGACCTTGACGCCGCAGCGCTCCAGCGTGCGCGCCAGAATGTCGGCGCAGGTCGCGGCCACCGTGATCGGCCGGCCGCGCATCGAGCCGGAATTGTCCAACAGCAACGTCACCACGGTGTCGCGGAAGGTCGCCTCCTTCTCGTGCATGAACGACAGAGGATGGTAGGGATCGGTCACGACGCGCGACAGCCGCGCCGGATCCAGAATGCCCTCCTCGAGATCGAACTCCCAGGCGCGGTTCTGCTGCGCCATCAGGCGGCGCTGCAGCCGGTTGGCCAGCCGCGCCACGATGCCCTGCAGATGCGCGAGCTGCTTGTCGAGATAGGAGCGCAGCCGCTCCAGCTCGTCATGGTCGCAGAGATCCTCGGCGTTGACCACCTCGTCGAATTTCGGCGCAAAGGCGTGGTATTCCGGCCCGCGCGGCTCGTTGGCGCCGCTGCGATTGGGCCGCGTCGCCTCGCCCGGCGTCTCGTCATCGCCGAGTTCGCCGTCGTCAAAAGTGTCGCTGGTCGAAGCCTGCGCCGCCTCCATCGCGCTTTCCGTCATCTCTTCGGAGGTGGCCTGCGCCTGGTCGGCCGTCATCTCCTGCGCGGCGTCGCCGTCCGGCGAGCCTTCGGCGCCGGACTGATCGCTCTCGCCGTCGCGGTTGTCGTCGTCGTTCTCGTCGTCCTCGGAATCGGCGTTGCGCTCATCGCCGAGATCGAGCGCAGTCAGCAGGTCATGCACGGCGTCGCCGAACCTGGTCTGGTCTTCCACCAGCCGGTCGAGCCGGTCGAGCCGCGCCCCGATCCTGTCTTCCAGGATCGGCCGCCACAGATCGACCATCTTCTTCGCCGCAGCGGGCGGCGCCTGCCCCGTGAGACGCTCGCGCACCAGCATGGCGAGCGCATCCGACAGCGGCGCATCGGCGCGGTCGGTGATCTCGTCATACTTGCCGCGATGGAAATGATCGTCGAGCATCGCCGTGAGGTTCTTCGCAACGCCCGACATGCGCCGCGCACCGATCGCCTCGACCCGTGCCTGTTCGACCGCCTCGAACACGCCGCGCGCCTGCGGATTGGCCGGCATCAGCTTGCGATGCACCCTTGGATCGTGACAGGCGAGCTTCAGCGCGATGGAATCGGCGTGGCCGCGCACGATCGCCGCGTCGCGCCGGGTCATCTTGCGCGCGGGCTCGGGCAGTCGCGCCTTGCCGGGCGCCAGCCCCGGCCGTTCGGATGCGAAGCTGACCTCGAGCTCGGGCCTCTTGGCAATCGCCCTCAAAGCCCCGGTGACCGCACGCTTGAACGGCTCGTTCGGCGCTTCCTTGGCCCCGGTGCGGAATTTGCTGTTCGATGTGGTCATTGCGGCCTCTCCCTCTCCCCGTTCCCGAGGAGAGGCGACAAATCAGCTGAGCGCCACGTTGACCGCCGATTCCGGCAACTCGGCATTGAAGCAGCGCTGGTAGAATTCCGCGACCAGCGGACGCTCCAGCTCATCGCATTTGTTCAGGAAGGTGACGCGGAAGGCAAAACCGATGTCGCCAAAGATCTCGGCGTTTTCCGCCCAGGTGATCACCGTCCGCGGGCTCATGACGGTCGACAGGTCGCCATTGGCAAACGCGTTTCGGGTGAGGTCCGCCAGCCGCACCATCTTGTTGACGATGTCGCGGCCCTCCTGGGTCCGATAGTGATGCGCCTTCGCCAGCACGATCTCGACCTCCTCGTCATGGGCGAGGTAGTTGAGCGTGGTGACGATCGACCAGCGGTCCATCTGACCCTGGTTGATCTGCTGGGTGCCGTGATAGAGGCCCGAGGTGTCGCCGAGCCCGACCGTGTTGGCGGTCGAGAACAGGCGGAATGCGGGATGCGGCTTGATCACCTTGTTCTGGTCGAGCAGGGTGAGGCGGCCCGAAACCTCCAGCACGCGCTGGATCACGAACATCACGTCGGGGCGGCCGGCGTCGTATTCGTCGAACACCAGCGCGACATTGTGCTGCAAGGCCCAGGGCAGGATGCCGTCGCGGAATTCCGTGACCTGCTTGCCGTCCTTGACGACGATGGCGTCCTTGCCGACCAGATCGATGCGGCTGATGTGGCTGTCGAGATTGACGCGCACGCACGGCCAATTCAGCCGCGCTGCGACCTGCTCGATATGGGTCGATTTGCCGGTGCCGTGATAGCCGGAGACCATCACGCGACGATTGCGCGCGAAACCGGCCAGAATGGCCAGCGTCGTGGCACGGTCAAAGCGGTAGTCGGCGTCGACTTCGGGCACATGCGGATCAACTTCGGAATAGGCCGGCACCTCGAGATCGCTGTCGATCCCGAATACCTGCCGGACCGACACCTTCATGTCGGGCAGCCCGGTGATCTCCTGTGTTGTGGTCAAGGCGGCGGTCGTCATCAATCCTCCGAGGTCCCGGGCGTTCCCGAAACCAGATTTTTTCGGCATGGCTGCGGTAGGGGAGCTTCTACCAAATCTAGCAGAGAGCACGGGCCGGCAGAAGCCCGCCCACCGATCAAAGTTCGCATGTCTTTTCATCGAGATAAGCATGGAACGCAGATTTTGGAGGGCTGCCCTGCGAATCACGCCGTATTTTTGCCGCGGGCCGCTGCGGCCGGACATCCGGCCTTCGCCGGTGGCATGCGGACCTTTCGGCCGCCTCCCTTGTTGGGGCAGGCGCAAGTGCCCACTTTCGGAGCACCGCGGGCGTCACCGGATATCGCGCGGGGGAACGGCCGTGGAAAGCTGGGGAAACTGCCAAACTTTTGATTTGAATACCGCTTTTCGACCTGACACGGCTGGGATCGAAGCGGTACCGCGGGACTGACAAGCAGCGCAGGATTTTTGTGGCCACCTTCATCGATCCCCTTATCGCATTCGTGTCGGCCCATGCGTGGCTTGCCTATCTGACGCTTTTCCTTGCGGCCTTGCTGGAGGCCGTGCCCGTGATCGGCTCGGTGATCCCCGGCTCGACGGTGATTCTGGCCCTGAGCGCGCTGGTGCCGAGCGGCGACCTCAAGCTGCCCTGGGTGCTGCTGGCCGCAATCGCGGGTGCCCTGCTTGGCGACGGCTCGGCGTTCTGGATCGGGCATCGCACCCAGCGCAAGATCCTCGGCGCCTGGCCGCTGTCGAACTATCCGCGCGTGATCGCCCAGAGTGAGGCGTTTTTCGAGAAATGGGGCACCTGGGCCGTCTTCTTTGCCCGCTTCGTGCCGCCGATCCGTGCTTTCGTGCCCATCACGGCCGGCGCACTCGCGATGGCCCCCGCCCGCTTCTATGCCGTGAACGTTCCGGCGATCCTGCTCTGGGCGCCGGCCCATGTGCTGCCGGGCGTCCTGGCGATCTCGGCGCTGCATCGCTATGGCGGCATCCCGCATCATGCCGGCCTCAAGCACTATTGGATCATCGCGGTCATCTTGGGCGCGTTGATCGTCGCGCTCGTCGGATGGGTCATTCGCCGCCGCCAGAACGGCGCCGTCACGCCGGCGACGGAGCGCGCGACTGGCCAAAGCTGAGCGCCGGGCTCAGCCGCCAATAACAGCCGCGCCGCGTCCCGGGATTGGCCCGACATAGCGGGCGCGCGGCCGGATCAGCCCGCCCTGCTGCAATTGCTCGCTGGCATGGGCGATCCATCCGACGGTCCGCGCAATCGCAAACAGCGTCAGTTCGCTGCCCGCGGGCAGCCGCAAACTGTGCACCAGCACGGCGAGCACGTAATCGATGTTGACGAATTCACCGGTCGCCTCCGCGATCCGTTCGGGGACTTCTCTGGTGAATTTGCGCGGCGCGCCGGCACGCGCCAGCGCCTCCAGCAGCGAGATCGCGCGCGGATCACCGCGCCTGTAGACGCCGTGACCGAAGCCGGGAAAGCGTTCTCCGAGCGCCACGCGCTCGCGGATAACAGGGGCGACGTCATTGTCGACCAATGTCTTGACGAGCCGCGAGGCGAGCACGCCGGCGCCGCCATGTTTCGGGCCCTTCAGAGCCGCAAGACCGGCGATCACGGCGTCATAGAGATTGAGCCCGGTCGACGCAGCGCAGCGCACCGTGAACGTCGACGCATTGAGTTCGTGATCGGCGAGCAGCACCAGCGTGCGGCGGATCAAATCGGCCGCATGCTTGTGCTCGCCTGCCCACGCCCCGGCGATCTGCAGATGCAGCGGCTCCGCCGACGGATCGCGATTGAGCATGGTCGCAAGCACGAGTCGCACGATCCGCCCGCCGACCATGGCGCGACCGTCGGGTGCACGGGTGAACGCCCGGGAATCGGCGCTGCCCGCCAGCGCGAGCACCGCGATGCTGCGATCGATCGGCGCCGCGCGCCGAGCGGCCTCCGCGATCGCGCGCATCTCGTCCGAGACCTGCGGCAGGTTGTCGAGACCGAAAGGATCGACACCGGTGACATCCCAGAGCAGCGTCGCGGCATGCTCCAGCGTATCCCGCGCCGCCAGATCGATGCAGTTGACGCCCCGATAGATCGCCCCCTCCTCGGTGATGGTGCAAATCGCCGAATCCATCACCGGCAGGTCTGCGTCGAAGCTGCGCATACCCTTCGGTTCGGGCGACGGCGCCCGGCGCTGCTTCAATCCCCTGACGTCTTCGGCCCGGTAGCGATGACTGCGCGAGTCCGGCGACGGCTCGGACCGGATCAGGCCGCGGCTGACATAGGCGTAGAGCGAGGCTGGCGAGATCGCGAGCTCCGCAGCGGCCTCGCGGGCGGACAAATAGAGGGGATCGTCTTTTTTCATATTGAATAGCATAATCAAGATTGATCAATATGTCGACAGGGCCGACCTTTCCTCAGGGAAAGAGGAGATCCGGTCCATGAACATGCAACTGACCAAAAGCCAGATCGGCCTGGACGGTGTCCCGGCCGCGGAAACCGTACTGAGCCATGTCGATGGCGAGCGCGGCGAATTGATCATCGCCGGCGACCATGTCGCCGAGCTTGCAGCGGGGTCGAGCTTTGAGGGTGTGACCGCACGGCTATGGAACGCCGCAAGCGGGCGCGCCCTCACCGAGGCCAATGTGCGCGCCACTCTGGGTGCTGCGCGAGAACGCGCATTCGCGCGGCTGGTCGACCTGCTGCCGGCAACCCGCGGCCTGTCGATCGTCGACGGTTTTCGCGTGGCTATCGCGGGACTCAGAGCTGAAAACGGGCTCGAACCGGAGGCCGTGATCGTCGGCGCGTTCCCGGTAATCGCCGGCGCACTGGTGCAGCGCGCCGCGGCCGGCAACGCGATTGCGCCCGACCCGACTGCGAGCCATGCCGCCGATGCCCTCTCGATGCTGCTTGGCCGTAAGCCCGCGCCGCGCGAGGTCGCGGCGCTGAATGCCTATTTCGTCACGGTGTGCGATCACGGCATGAACGCTTCGACCTTCACGACGCGCGTCGTCGCCTCGACCCAGGCCGACCTGTTCGCAGCCATTACCGCCGGCTACTGCGCACTGACCGGGCCGCTGCATGGCGGCGCACCGGAACCTGTGCTGGAAATGCTGGACGCCATCGGTACGCGCGAGCGGATCCATCCATGGGTCGACGCGGCGCTCGCGCGCGGCGAACGGCTGATGGGTTTTGGCCATCGCATCTACAAGGTCCGAGACCCCCGCGCCGACGTGCTGAAAGCGGCGATCGAGCGGCTCGCCTCCAATGGCGCCGACCTGCCGTTCGCGAGCGAGGTCGAAAGCTACATTCACGCGGCGCTACGGCGCGAAAAGCCCGATCGCCGGCTCGACACCAATGTCGAGTTCTTCACCGCGATCCTGCTCGACGCGCTCGCCATCCCACGGCAGGCCTTTACGCCGATTTTCGCGGTCGCGCGCGCAGCCGGCTGGACGGCACATGCGAGGGAACAGCAGCGCACCGGTCGCCTGATCCGGCCGAGTTCGCTCTATCTCGGACCAAAGCCGGCTCACGCCGCCGGCTGACGCGATGCGCGGGCGTGAGGCGAAACCCTCGCCTCACCGCTCGCTTGGCGGTCCTCGCAAGAGGCTGCGCGCCTAGCTCTCGCGAACCACGGTCTTGAGGTAGTTATACGCCTTGATGATCTCGATCAGGCGATCTTCGGTCGAACGGTCGCCGCCATTGGCATCAGGGTGATGCTGCTTGACCAGCGCCTTGTACTTCACCTTGACGTCTTCCAGCGTTGCATCGGGACCGAGTCCCATGACCTGCAGCGCCTTGCGCTCGGCATTGAAGACCTTGCGGCCTTCGGATTTCGGTGCGGCATTTGGCCCCGGCCGCCAGCGCCCGCGGCCATTCAGTTCGCTGAACATGCTGAAGGGATCGGACGCGCCGTCGAATTCGGCCTCGACGTCGGCCTTGCCGCGCCCGGCGCTGGTATTGGCGCCCATCTTCCAGGTCGGACGATGACCGGTCAGCGCGTCCTTCTGGTAGCGAGCGATCGCCTCGTCGTTCATGCCGGAAAAGAAATTGTAGGACTGGTTATATTCGCGCACATGGTTGAGGCAGAAGTGCCAATATTCCCGCGCGTTGTTCCGGCCCTTGGGCGCGCGATGCGAGCCCTTGTCCTTGCACTCGGGCCATTCGCACATCATCACGGCGTTTTCACGCGCGCGCGCCTGCTGCTTCGCGGCGGCCTTGTTCGGCTTGATGCGAATGGAGTCGAAGAACTTTGATGAATCGATCGGCATGTCTTCTTTGACTACGCAATCGCAAAGGCTTCAAGTCTTGACATTGCAAATTGCTCTCATCCGCCCTCGAACCGTTGACGCGGCGCCACACCTCATGCGTAAATCACGGGCATGACCACCCAAAATGCTATCACAGAAAAGTTGCGCGAAGCTTTCTCCCCGCAAAGCCTCGAGGTCCTCGACGAATCACATCTGCATGAGGGGCACGCCGGCCACCGGCCCGGCGGCGAGACGCACTTCCGCATCTATATTGTATCGCCGGCCTTCCAGGGGAAGAGCCGGATCGAACGCCATCGCATGATCAATGCGACCCTTGCCGCGGAACTTGCGGGGACTGTGCACGCCCTTGCCATCCATGCGCAGGCCCCCGGCGAAGGCGGCTGAGGGCGGACCGAACAGCCTGTAGTTCTCCGGATCGTATGGCCGGCACGAGCGGGCCTTTTGCGCTGCCCGGCTGACGATGACGGGCGGATGGTTCGACGGACTAAAACGCCGTTCCGGCACGCTTCGGCTTCTGGTCGTCAACCTCGCCATCGCGCGGCACCGGCACGATCCGCAGCGCCGTGATGCGGTTGCGCTCGCGTCGCAAAACGCGGAAACGGAAACCGTGGAAGGTGAAACTCTGGCCGCGCTCGGGGATCGAGCGCGCCTCATGGATCACGAGCCCCGCAACCGTGGTTGCCTCTTCGTCGGGCAGACTCCAGTCCATCGCCCGATTGAGGTCGCGAATCGGCACCGAGCCATCGACCACGACAGACCCGTCCGGCTGGGCGCGGACACCGGCCACCACGACGTCCTGCTCGTCGGAGATGTCGCCGACGATCTCCTCAAGGATGTCTTCGAGCGTCACGATGCCCTCGACCTCGCCATATTCGTCGACGACCATCGCGAAGTGGGTCTTGCGCCGGCGGAACGCCTTGAGCTGTTCCGACACCGGGCGCATCTCCGGCACGAACCACGGCGGCAGCGCGATTGCGGAAACGTCGATGTGCGAGACGTCGCCTTCGGAGGCGCGGATCGCGCGCAGCAGGTCCTTGGCGTGCAGCACACCGATGATGTTTTCAGGCTTTTCCCGCCATAGCGGAATGCGGGTATATTCCGAGGCCAGGACCTCGCGCACCAGTTCTTCGGCCGGCAGGTCGGCGTTGACAGTCACCATTTCGGTGCGGTGAATCATCACGTCGGAAACCTGCAGCTCGCGCAGGTCGAGCAGCCCGCCGAACATGTCGCGGTCCTGCTTCTCCACCTTGCCCTCGTGATGCAGGAGATCGACCGCGCCGCGCAGGCGCTCGATCGGCGAGAGCAGCGGCTGGTTGGCACCGATCTTGACCCCGAACATCCGCATCAGCGCGCGCACGACGCCTTCGATCAGCGTCAGCGCCGGGCCGAGCACGACCACGGTGACCTGCATCGGACGGGCGACCGCCAGCGCCAGACGATCCGGTGCGTTGAAGGCGATGGTTTTCGGCAGCACTTCGGCGAAGATCACGACCAGGACCGTCATGACGGCGGTGGCATAGAGCACGCCGACCTCGCCGAGCCAGTTCGTGAAGATGCTGGTGGCGATCGCCGACGCGCCGATATTGGCGATGTTGTTGCCGAGCAGCAGCGCGCCGATCAGCCGCTCACGCTGGGCGATGAGATCGGAGACGACAGCAGCATCGCTGTTCCCCTGCTTCGACAGCCGCAGCATGCTGGCGCGCGAGGCGCCGGTCAGCGCGGTCTCGCTGGCGGCGAAGAACGCCGAGACCAGCAGAAGCAGCAGCACAATCGCGAATTCGATCCAGTCCATGATCAACTACATCTTCGATGCGCGATGCATCACTTTCGGGCGCGGCGGGAGTGCAAGTGGAGTGCGGCCGATCGCAGCAGCTTCAAGTTCTCTGCGCGAGCCTGGCCTGCAGGAAGTCCCGCACCCGGCCCGGTTCGACATCCCGGGCGATGACGGCGCGGCCGACCGCTTCCAGCAGAATGAAGGTCAGTTTGCCGCGCTTCACCTTCTTGTCCTGCGCCATCAAGGCCATCAGCGCATCGGCATCCGCGAGCCCCTCCTGCGCGAAGCCGGCGATATCCTGCAAATGGGTCGGCAGACCGACGTCGGCAAGGTGACGCTCGATTCGCTGGGCGTCGGAGACGGCGATCATACCCAGTTCGGCAGAGAACTGCGCCGCCAGCACCATGCCAATGGCAACACCTTCACCGTGGAACAGGCGATCGGAAAAGCCGGTCGCGGCTTCCAATGCGTGGCCGAAGGTGTGGCCGAGATTCAGCAAAGCGCGGTCGCCGGTCTCGCGTTCATCGCGCGCGACGATCGCAGCCTTGGCACGGCAGGAGGTCGCAATGGCATGCTCGCGCGCCGCTCCGCCCTTGAAGACCTCGGCATGATTGGCCTCCAGCCAGGCAAGGAACGCCGCGTCGCCGAGCACGCCATATTTGGCGACTTCGGCATAGCCGGCGCGGAACTGGCGCGGCGACAGCGTGTCGAGCACAGCGGTATCGGCAATCACCAGCACCGGCTGATGGAACGCGCCGAGCAGATTCTTGCCCTGCGGCGAATTGATCCCGGTCTTGCCGCCGACGGACGAGTCGACCTGCGCAAGCAGCGAGGTCGGCACCTGCACGAAATCGACGCCGCGGCGCAGGATCGCGGCCGCAAAACCGGCGAGGTCGCCGACGACGCCGCCGCCGAGCGCGATGACGAGATCGTTGCGCTCGATCTTCGCAGCGATCAGCGCTTCCGAAACCTTTTCGAGGCCGGCATGGGTTTTCGAGCCCTCGCCCTCGTCGACGACGACCGCGGACGAGGCGATGCCAGCCTGCGCCAGCGCCGCCTCGGTCGGCGCAAGCCAGTGTTTTGCGACATTCCGATCGGTCACGATGGCAGTCCGCACCCCGGGCCGCAGCGCGGCGATGCGCGTGCCCAGCGACTGCAGCACGTCGCGGCCAATGATGATGTCATAGGCGCGATCGCCGAGCGCGACATCGACACGAATGGGATCGGAATGCTTCAGCGGCGCGGTCATCTTGCTCCCGTCAGGTCGGAGGATCTTGCGGCGGCATCGGTTGCGGGTTGCAAAGCCAGGCGTGCAGCGCCTCGACGCATTCCTCGACGATCTTCTCGTGCGGCACGTCGCGCGACAGGATCGTCAGGTCCGCATGCTGGTAGACCGGTTCGCGCTCCGCGATCAGGCGCAGCACGGTCGCGGCGGGGTCGGCGGTTTGCAGCAGCGGACGGTCGGTCCGGCCGCGCCGGACCCTGCGCAGGATGACGTCGGCATCCGCCTTGAGCCAGATCGAGACCGCCTGGTTGCGGACGCGCTGGCGCGTCTCCTCCCGCTTGAGCGCGCCGCCGCCGGGCGCGAGTACTGCGGGTCCGCCGTCGAGCAGACGCGCGATCACCCGCATCTCGCCATCCCTGAAATAGGGCTCGCCGAACTTCTCGAATATTTCCGGTATCGACATGCGGTGGGCCGTCTCGATCTCGGTGTCGGCGTCGAAGAAAGGCAGCCGCAAGCGCGCGGCCAGCCGCCGCCCGATGGTCGACTTGCCGGCTCCCATCATCCCGACCAGCACGATCAGGCGCTTGCCCAGGGCGGCGACGATCTCGCCCTCCCGGGATAGCCAAGCGGCATCTGATGAAACGGTCTCGGTCATGATTGAGCCTGCTCGCCGCGGTCCTGCCGCGTTCCAGCCACCTATACTACCCGGGCCAATGCCCATGCTAGTGCCGGCGCCGTTGGCAGGGGGCGAATGCGGGCCGTGCTGACGCAAGGCAAGACGCCCGGACAGAGCCTTGCAAGGCGGGGGCGAACATGTTGGATGATCGCAAGGTTAATATCCCGCCTGAGGCGCCGCCATGCCCAGCCTGTTCCGTTTCCTGACCGTGCTCGCCGTGATCTGCGGGATCGTCTATGGCGCGATCTTCGCGCTCGCCAATTTCGTGACGCCGAAGCCGCGGGAAATGACCTTTACCATCGGACAAGACAAGTTTCTCAAGAAATAGGCCTTAGGTTCAACGCGATTGTCGTGCAAACCGGGTGCTCGCTTGTCCGTATCCTCGTCCAGGTTGAACAGCCCCGTTGGGGAAGAAGCCACGCGTGGCGCACCGATGCGTCCAAAACCATCCGATGCCAGACTGATCGAGCTGTTCCTCGACATGCTCGCGGCCGAACAGGGCGCCGGCGAGAACACGCTTGCCGCCTATCGGCGCGACCTCACCGATCTCTCCGAATTTCTCGCCCGCCAGCGCCAGAGTTTTGCAGTCGCCGAGACCGAGGGCCTGCGCGGCTATCTGGCCGACCTCGATACGCGCGGCTTCAAATCCTCCAGCGTGGCGCGCCGATTGTCGGCGCTCCGCCACCTGTTCCGCTTTCTGCTGAGCGAGCGGATCCGCAGCGACGATCCCGCCGCGATACTGTCTGGTCCGAAGCGGGGACGGACCCTGCCAAAAGTGCTGTCCATCGCCGATGTCGACCGCATGCTGAGCAAGGCCAAGGAGCTGACGGAAATCCCGGGCGCCTCGGTGCTGCAGCGGCTCCGGGCCATGCGCCTGTACTGTCTCCTGGAGGTGCTTTACGCCACCGGCCTGCGGGTCTCCGAACTGGTCTCGCTGCCGCGCTCCGCAGCGCGACACGATGCCCGCATGATCGTGGTCCGCGGCAAGGGCGGCAAGGAGCGGCTGGTGCCTCTGAACGACGCCTCGCGGCGGGCGATGACCGACTATCTGGCAGCCATGGAGAGCCAGAAGGGTGGACGGAAATCGAGCGCCGTAACGGCAAAATGGCTGTTTCCATCGTTCGGCGAAAGCGGCCACCTGACCCGGCAGCATTTTGCCCGCGACCTGAAGGAGCTCGCGGCGGCGGCCGGCCTTGCGCCGCGCCTGGTGTCGCCGCATGTGCTGCGTCACGCCTTCGCAAGCCACCTGCTGCACAACGGCGCCGACCTGCGCATCGTGCAGACGCTGCTTGGCCACACCGATATCTCGACCACGCAGATCTATACCCATGTGGTCGAGGAGCGGCTGAAAAGCCTGGTGCGCGATCTCCATCCCCTGGCCGAGAAATAAAGCAGTAACGAGACTTCCTCGAACCTCTGCCGGCGCAGCCAAACTCCCGCCCAAGGCGCGGCGTGCGCCTTGACTTCGTCGCACGATCCAACGAAAGAGCGTCCTCGTGCCCGCAAGATCCGCGGTCCCGTGCATCATGCTGCGGCGGGGCCGAGCCGAACGGACAACAAGCTATTGAAAATGCGTCATTTTGGCCTGCGACTCGCCTCCGCTTCGCCAACGGTGAAGTGCATTGCCCCCCGTAACTGATTTGATGCCGGATCACATGCGCTCCTACCTCGATTTCGAAAAGCCCGTCGCCGAGCTGGATTCCAAGATCGACGAACTGCGCACGCTGGCGGCTGGCGGGACCGACATCTCGGAGGAAGTCTCCAGGATCGAGGAAAAGGCGGCGCAGGCGCTTGCCGAGCTCTATGCCAGCCTGACGCCCTGGCAGAAGACGCTGGTCGCGCGGCATCCGCAGCGCCCGCATTTTTCCGACTTCATCAACGGGCTGATCACCGAATTCACGCCGCTCGCCGGCGACCGCAAGTTCGCCGACGACGAGGCCCTGCTCGGCGGCTTCGGACGTTTCCGCGGTGAGAGCATCTGCGTGATGGGCCAGGAGAAGGGCGCCTCGACCGAGTCCCGCATCAAGCACAATTTTGGCATGGCGCGCCCGGAAGGTTATCGCAAGGCGGTGCGGCTGATGGAGATGGCCGAGCGGTTTGGCCTCCCGGTGCTGTCGATCGTGGACTCCGCCGGCGCCTATCCCGGCATCGGCGCCGAGGAGCGCGGCCAGGCCGAGGCGATCGCGCGCTCGACCGACGCCTGCCTCTCGCTCGGCGTGCCCAACGTCGCACTCATCACCGGCGAGGCCATGTCCGGCGGCGCCATCGCGATTACCACCGCCAATCGTGTGCTGATGCTGGAGCATGCAATCTACAGTGTCATCTCCCCGGAAGCGGCGTCCTCGATCCTGTGGCGGGACGGCACCAAGGCCCAGGAAGCCGCCACCAGCATGAAGATCACCGCCCAGGACATGCTGCGCTTCGGGGTCATCGACACCATCCTGAAGGAGCCGGTCGGCGGCGCCCACCGCGATCCACAGGCCATGATCACGGCCGCGGGCGAGGCGATCGAGACGGCCTTCGTCGAATTGCGCAACCTCGACGCGGACGCGATTCGCAAGCAGCGGCGGCAGAAATTCCTCGAGATCGGGCGAAAACTGAGCTGATTGGGCAACACTTGCTGTTGAAAACGTTGCGGCGGCCCGATTCTGAAGCTTTTCCACCTTGATTTTCTCGAATTAGCCGCAATTCAGCCCTGAGGTGATTATTTAAACTTTATTGACTATGGGGGACTTGGAACCTCCCGGCTTCGGCCGTTCAGGTTGCGGTCGACCGGTCCAAGGGGTAGAATTTTAATCAAAGGCTTCAGGGTGCGGACGCGTTCGTGGGGTTTGCGTCATTGCCCGGTGGGGTTTGGAGCTCTGCATTGAACTACCGTCTGCTGGTCCGCATGCTCATGACATCGGCCGCGCTTGGCGCCGGTGCGCTGCTCGCCGGCTGCAACAGCGACGAGATCGCGCTCGCCACCAATGCCAAGGCCAACCAGCCGGTTTCGCCGAAGCTCGTCGCCGAGATGAACGAGAAGGACATGGATCTGCAGTCGCCGATCCTGGTCCGGCTGTTCAAGACCGAGGCCGAACTCGAGGTGTGGAAGCAGGACCGTTCCGGCAAGTTCGCGTTGCTGAAGACCTATCCGATCTGCCGCTGGTCGGGCGATCTCGGACCCAAGGTGCGCGAAGGCGACCGCCAGGCGCCGGAGGGTTTTTACGCGATCTCGCCGGGCCAGATGAACCCGCAATCGGCCTACTATCTCTCTTTCAATACCGGCTATCCAAATGCCTATGATCGCTCGCTCGGGCACACCGGCTCGCAGCTGATGGTCCACGGCGACTGTTCCTCGCGCGGCTGCTACGCCATGACCGACGAGCAGATCGCCGAGATCTATACCATGGGACGCGAGTCGTTCTTCGGCGGCCAGAAATCGTTCCAGTTCCAGGCCTATCCGTTCCGAATGACGCCGATGAACATGGCCAAGCACCGGAACAGCCCGAACATGGCGTTCTGGAAGATGATCAAGGAAGGCTACGATCACTTCGAGGTCACGCATCAGGAGCCGAAGGTCGACGTCTGCGAGAAGAAGTACGTGTTCGATGCGGCGAAGCCGCCGGGCGCGACCAGCGACCCCGTGTTCAACGCGTCGGCGAAGTGTCCCGCTTATGTTGTCCCCGACGACATTGCCGAGGCGGTGCGCCAGAAGCAGCAGGACGACGAGGCCGAATACGCCAGGCTGGTCGCGAAGGGCACGCCGGTTGCCAAGCTCAACACCGGCATCGATGGCGGCATGAATCAGGTTTTTGCCTCGAAGGTGCCCGGCGCCTCGACCGGCCTGTCGGATGGCGAAGGCCAAAACGTGTCGCTGGCGTTCACGACATTGCCCGGCACGATTCCTGGCACGGTCAACCCGCCGCACGCACCTGACGATGCCGCCGCGATCGTCGCCGCGGCTCCGGCCGCGCAGCCGGCGCCGGTTGCCGCACCCGCGCAAACCCGGGTCGCTTCTGCATCGCCATCGGGCGAGAAGGCCGAAGGCTTTTTCGCGAGCCTTGCCCGCAAGGTCGGAATCGCGAGCGCCGACACCACGGCGTCCGCGGCACCTCCGCCTGCTCCGGCAAAGCCCAAGGTCGCCGAGGCCAAGCCGCTGCCCAAAGCCTTCAAACCGGCTGAAGCCAGGCAGGCGCCAGCCGCCGAGCCGAAGCCGGCGGTCGCGGTGGCAGCCCGCCCGTCGAAGCCCTCGGCTTCCGAGGCTCCCGCCGCCGCGGATTCGGGTGCGGCACAGGCGAGGGATACGCTGATGGCCGGCGCCCAGCCCATGGTCTCGTCGAACTCGTTCGAGAGCCGCTTCTCGGCGATGAAGTAAGTTTGGCTGCGCCGGCACGCGTCGGCGAAATCGCAGTTCCCGCATCAAGCACTCGACCACCCGACCGAATGTGCGCGTGGTCGTGGCGTCGCGCCACGTTTCGTGGCCTGTTCCATCCGGCCGATGCGTCATGCGACCGACGCGGTTCTCGTGTACCGAAATGACCTGAGTTGATCGGCTCTGCGCTTCCTTTCCGACCGCATCGGCGGTATGTTTTCGGATTGTCATCGAACCGTCACACAATCATAAAATGTCGGAAACTGCTGCAATATCAACGGCCCGAGGCAGCGTCGGCGCCGCTGAGCCGGATGCCGGTCCTGCCCAGCAGCCGGACAAGAATGGAGCGCAAGGCGCCGTCGTTCCTGCACCCGAGCAAGACGCAGCTGCGTCTCCTTCATCGGAGGCCGCTCCCGTCGAGGCGGATGCGCGACATGATGTCCCGGCGCCAGCCGAGCAGGTTGCCACGCCGCCCGCGACCGAAATCGAGCTCAAGCTGCTTGTCGATCCGGACCGCCTCGCGGATTTCAATGACGCAGGCGTCATCGCGACACATGCGCGCAGCAAGGGTACGCGCAAACATCTGAAAAGCGTCTACTACGACACGCCTCGGCAGACACTGAGGCGCAACGGCCTGAGCCTGCGGGTTCGCCAGAGCGCCAGCAAATTCGTGCAGACCGTAAAACTCGAATCCGCCGGCGATCCGCTGCGGCGCGGCGAGTGGGAAGCGAGCGTCCCTTCGTTCTCGCCAGATCTCGCATTGGCGATGCCGTTCATCGCCGCGGACCTGCGGTCCGACATCGAACATGATGGGCTCGAAGCGGTTTTCACCACCGACATCCACCGCCATCAGCGCCTCGTCGACCTCCCGACGGGGACGATCGAGGTCGCGTTCGATCACGGCGTGCTGAAAGCCGGTAGCTGGTCGCAGCCGGTCAGCGAGATCGAACTGGAACTGAAGGGCGGCAGCCCGGCGGCCATCTACGACCTGGCCCTCCGCCTCAGCGAGCACGGGCCGATAAAACCATCGATCCGCAGCAAGTCCGCGCGCGGCTATGATCTCGCCGCCGACGCGCCACCCACCGCGCGCAAGCCGGGCAAGCTCCGTCTCGACCCGCAGGTCGCGCTCGACGACGCCTTTGCGACCATCCTGCGCGCCTGCCTTCACCATCTCCTGCAATCGCTGCCGGCCGCGGAAGACGGCCGCGACGCAGAAGGCATCCATCAGCTCCGCGTCGCGCTGCGGCGGCTGCGAGCCGCTCTCGACCTGATGGCATCGGTCGGCCCGCTGAGCCGGCTCGAAGCGCTGCGCGCCGAAGCCAAATGGCTGGCGCAAGGCCTCTCGGCCGCGCGCGACTGGGACATCTTTCGCAAGAGCACGCTGCCGGAAATCGCGAGCGCCTGTCCCTCGATCGGCGGCTTCGATGCTCTGGGCGACGTCGCGGAACAACGCCGGACCGACGCCTATCGCAAGGTGCGCTATGTGCTCGCCGATCGCCGCGCCACGTCGTTCGTTCTCGGCCTCGGCGCCTGGATCGAGACGCGCCGCTGGCGCAGCGACGTTCCGCCGGAAGGCCTCGGACAACTGGCCGGGCCGGCCGCCGATTTTGCGCGACATCTGCTGGCGGCGCAGCACGCAAAAGTGCTCAAGCGCGGCCGCCATTTCAAGTCGCTGGATCCCGACGACCGACACCGCTTGCGGCTCGCGGTGAAGAAGCTGCGCTACATTGCCGAGTTCCTGCTGCCTTTGTCCGGCCCGCGCAAGGCGGCAAAACGGTTCGCCGACAAGCTGGCCGATTTTCAGGAAGAGCTCGGCGCCTACAACGACATGGCGGTGACGGCAAAGTTGCTGGCGGGGCTTGGGACGGCGTCGCTCGAAGGCGGCAATGCCGCTGCCGCGATCACCGGCTGGCAGGCGCACGCCATGGTCGGCGGCGAGCCGCGGTTGCGGCAGACCTGGTCGGATTTCACCAAGACGAAAACACCCTGGTCTGTGCAAGAGGAGCCGTGATCGGATGACCCTTCTTCCAAGATTTGGCGCCGCATTGATCTGGTGCAATGAGGTCGCCTGCAGATCGAGCATAGTCGCAACATGAAGATAACCGACATGACCTGTCCGGCCTGTCAGGCCTCCTATGAAGTCGCAGAATCCATCTCGGCGAGAGGAAATCCAGGTTGCGCACGCTGCAAGGCCTGCGGCGCACTCATGGAGTCCTGGCGAGAGCCGAGGCTGAGGGCTTACCGGCTGGTATTGCCGCCCAGAAACGACGGCCCGCGCGCCGCCGCGCCGCCGGCCCATTGATCGCGGATAGCAGCTACGGATCAATCAGCACCCCCGGATTGAGCAGGCCGTGCGGATCGAGCTCACGCTTGGTCGCACGCAGCGCTGCCGCGAACAGATCTGGCCGCTGCCGGTCGTACCAGGGCCGGTGATCCCGGCCGACCGCATGATGATGCGTGATGGTGCCGCCGGCTGCGATCAGCGCATCGCTCGCCGCTGATTTGATAGCCTGCCACTGCTCGAGCAGCGCACCATGGCGGCCGAGCGCATGGAACGAGAAATAAGGCGCCGGACCATCCGGGTAGACATGGGTGAAGCGGCAGGTGACCTCACCCGTCACGCCGGTCGCGTCAAGAATGGCGCGCTCGGTCGCCGCCTTGACCTCATCATGAAAGCGCTCGAAGCGATCCCAGGTGACGGCGGTCTCGAACGTGTCGTTCATGATGCCTGCGGGGTTGAGAAACTCTCGCGCGTAAGGCATGCGGATGAAGGCGTTGCGCCAGATGCCGGCCGCGCCTTTCAGATGCGCGTCGGCAGCCCCGGCGGGCTCGACCGTCCCGCCATGATCGGCGCAGCATTGCAGCGCACGCGCCATCCAGGGCTCGAGCGGATGATCGCCCGACTCGAAGGCGAGCACCATCACGGCAAAGCTGCCGTCGCCGGCGCCGGTGTTATACGCCTCGTTCGGATCGAGGATGCGGCAGTTCGACGGAAACAGCCCGGCCTGTGCGATCGCGCGCAGCGCGCGCGCCGCGGCGAAGAACGTCGCGAACCGCACCGATGCGCCGGCACGAAAAGTCGGGCGCGGCTGCAACCGCATCCAGGCGCGCGAGATCACGCCCAAAATCCCCTCCGAACCGATGAACATCCGGTCCGGGCTCGGACCCGCGCCCGAGCCGGGCAGCCGGCGCGTCTCCACCACGCCGCGCGGCGTGACGACGCGCAGGCTTTCGACGAAATCGTCGATATGGGTGTAGAGGCTTGCAAAGTGGCCGCCGGAGCGGGTCGCGATCCAGCCGCCCAGCGTCGAATATTCAAAACTCTGCGGGAAATGCCGCAAGGTCAGGCCATGCGGCCTGAGCTGGCTCTCCAGGTCAGGACCAAACGTTCCGCCTTCGATCAAGGCGGCGCGCGAGGTCGCGTCCACCTCGACCACTTTTGACAGATTGCGCAGATCGAGCGTGACCGCGGCCTTGTAGCGCGCGCCGTCGGCGCGCGGCTCGACACCGCCGCACACGCTCGAACCGCCGCCGAACGGCGTCAGCGAAGCACCGTCGGACCCCGCCCAGTCCATCACGGCAGAAATCTCCGCCTCGCTGCGGGGATAGGCGACGACGTCGGGCGCGCAATCATAATCGCCGAGCATCGCCCTGACATAATCGGGGTAGGATTTGCCGTAGGCATGCGCAGCACGATCATAGTGATCGGTGCTGCAGAACGGCGCGAGCGCAGCCGGCGGCATGATGCGCGGCGCGCGCAGGGAGATGTCTTCGAGGCGCGGAGCGGCGATGCTGTCAAAATCGTCGCGGGCAAATTTTGCGCGGTAGCGGCCGAGCAGGAAATCGCGCTCTTCCGCGCTCATGCCCTCGCCTTCGCGCCCCCAGCCATAATGCTTCAGCCTTGCGCCGGTCATGAGCGTCCCTCACCGTTTGTTGTTGTGAACGACCGCGCCGCAAGCGCTGTCGCGCCTTGTCGCAAACCATACGCGCACTCCGATTTGTGTGCTAGTGCGGGGGGCAGCTGATCCGAATGAGGGACGATCATGCCGGCCGGTCTCGTTCAGACATTTCGTGCGTTCGCCTGCAACAACGCCTGGGCCAACCACCGGCTGCTCGGGGCTTGCGAGGGCCTGAGCCAGCAGGATTTTGCGGCGACGCGGACGAACTTCTTCCCCTCCCTGCAGCTCACGCTCAACCACATCTACGTCGTCGATCTCTTCTATGTCGACGCGCTGGAGGGCGGATGGCTCGGCCCCAAAGCCTGGGAGAACGAGGTCCCCTGCCCTTCGCTTGCGGACCTGAAACCCGCGCAGGCTGCCGTCGACCGGCGGCTGATCGCAGTCTGCGACGCGCTGACGCCGGATGCGCTCGATGGCATCGTGCGCGTCAATCGCGACACCAGGGTGCAGAGCGAACGGCGCGACCGCCTGCTCATGCACCTGTTTCAGCACCAGATCCATCATCGCGGCCAGGCTCATGCCATGCTCGCCGGAACGGCCGCTGCGCCACCCCAGCTCGATGAGTTCTTCGCAGCCGCGGAAGCACCGCTTAGGGAAGGCGAGTTCAAGAGCCTCGGTTGGAGCGAACGGACGGTGTGGGGCAACGACACGACGGAGCGATAGACGGGTTCCAAATAATGGATAATCTGGTGGCGATCCGGCGGCTTCGCACAAGCGCAGGGGATCCAAACCCGGCAAAAAGCGGAAAACACCGGGACGACTGCCACAGGGAGGAATTCTGGAATGCCGGGCATCCATTTGCTCGACCGTTTGATCGGCGAGGAATATCCGAGTTTTGCCAGCGCCGCCGATGTCAGGGCGTTCGAGGCAATTCCATACGCCGATCGCATCGCCGCGGAGAGCACCTATGAGGCCCTGAGACTCGGTGCCGCGCACAATCCCGATGCGCCCGCGATCAAATTTTTGCCAAATGCCGATCCTGCCGATGCCCCTGTCGTCATAAGCCATCGCGATTTCATCGCGCGCGTCACCCAGGCCGCCAACATGTTTCACGCGCTCGGCGTCCGCACCAATGACGTCGTGAGCTTCATGCTGCCGCTGCTGCCCGATGCGTTCGTCACGCTGTTCGGCGCAGAGGCGGCCGGCATCGCCAATCCGGTCAACCCGCTGCTCGAACCGCACCAGATCGCCGAAATTCTGGAGGCTGCGCAAACCTCTGTTCTCGTCACCCTCGGCCCGATGCCCGGCACCGACATCTGGCAAAAGGTCGACCAGGTGCGAAAGCATCTGAAGCATCTCAAGGCGATCGTGCAGGTCCATGGCGCCGGCGATCCGGCGAACGGCATCCACGCATTCAACGACCTCATCAAGGCGCAGCCATCGGATCACCTGATCAGCGGCCGCAAGATTCTCGGCAGCGACGTCGCGGCCTATTTCCACACCGGCGGCACCACCGGCACCCCAAAGCTCGTTCGCCACACCCACACCAACCAGGTCTACCAGGCCTGGGGCTGCAACCTGATGCTCAAGTCGCAAGCCGGCCAAAACCTGCTGTTCGGCATGCCGCTGTTTCATGTCGGCGGGTCGCTGACCCAGGCCCTTGCCACACTCACGGCCGGCGGCTGCCTCGTCGTGCTGTCGCCGTCCGGATGGCGCAATCCGAGCAGCATCAAAAACATCTGGAGCCTGGTCGAACGCTTCAAGCCGCAGGCGCTGTCGAGCGTGCCGACGGTCTTGGCCGCGACGCTTTCGATCCCGCCCGGACAGGCCGACATTTCGAGCCTGCGCTTTGCCGCCGGCGGCGGATCCGCGATCCCGGTCGCGGTCGGCAAGGCGATCGAGGACAAGCTCAAACTCCCGGTGATCGAGGTCTACGGCATGACCGAGACATCGAGCGTTCACACCATGGCCTATGCGGACCAGCCGATCCGGCTCGGCTCGGTCGGCCTGCCCCTGCCCTATAGCCGCGTGCGCATCGTCAAGCTCGATGCCGAGGGCGAGCTCGAGCGCGACTGCGCGGCCGACGAGATCGGCGTCGTCATCATGGCGGGCCCCGGCGTGTTCGGCGGCTATCTCAACGACACTCACAACAAGGGCGCGTTCGTCGACGGCATCTGGGTCAACTCCGGCGATCTCGGGCGGCTCGACCGCGACGGCTTTCTCTGGATCACCGGCCGCGCAAAAGATCTCGTGATCCGCGGCGGCCACAACATCGATCCGGCGCCGATCGAGGACATCATGTTCCAGCATCCCGCGGTCGGCTTTGCCGCCGTCGTCGGCCAGCCCGATGCCTATGCCGGCGAGTTGCCGGTCGGCTATGTGCAATTGAAGCCCGGAGCGAGCGTACAGCCGGGCGAGCTGGAAGATTTCGTGCGCGAGCGCACCCCGGAGCGCGCCGCGGTGCCGGTGCAGATCATCCCGATCGATCCGATGCCGCTCACCGGCGTCGGAAAGGTGTTCAAGCCGAGCCTGCGCTGGGATGCCGCCACGCGGGTGTTCTCCGGCGTGCTGACGCCGCTGAGGGAGCGCGGCTTCGACTGCAAGGTGAGGGTCGGCCCGCATGGCAGTCATGGCAGCATCGCGACCGTCACGCTGGCGCAAGTGCCCGAAGCGACCCGCGAGGCCCTCGCGAGCGAGGTGCATACGCTGCTCGCGCCTTTCGTGATGCGGCATGAAATCGAGTGGGTGTAAGAAGCACGGTCGCGAGAAATCGGTAGGGTGGGCAAAGCGAAGCGTGCCCATCATCGAGGTTTTGCGCAGGCGGCGAGATGGTGGGCACGGCGCGAAGACGCGCCCTTGCCCACCTACGCTCGCTAACGCCTTTCGCACCGTCATTGCGAGGAGCGAAGCGACGAAGCATGCCGCCGCGGCGAAAGTCTGGATTGCTTCGCTTCCTCCTTCGCTCGTTGGGCTTCGGCGGACAAGTCGCTCGCAATGACGGATGTGGCCGGCTGCAACGCATGTCTCGGCATTCTCGCGGCACGATCGCGAAATGCCCCTCTGCATCGAGGCGGGATGCCCCAACAAACCATCAAATCCCGAAAAACGGAAGCAAAATATTTTTTTCGAACGGGACTGGACAGTGGACTCAATGTTGAATCCGCAAGCGAATTTCGATTTTTCGCGCACGCGATTCGACACGGGCTGAAAGCGCTGCAGCGCGATCTGCTCTCGATCAGTCTGCCCGACGGGCAAATCGAGTTGTGCAGGCGGCAGATCCCGACGGAGGCGATCACGCGACACCGAGCTCTGCGCCGGGGCTGGATAGACTCATCGTGCTAGCGCCAGGCGGCTTCGTTCTTCTGCTCGTAATCCGAAAACGCCTTCTCCAGTCCGCCGATCACCTCGGCGGAGGTTTCGAATATCGCCTTCAGCTGAGGCTCGTCGACCTTCGCGATGTCCTCGCGGAGGTGCGTCCTGATGTCGTGCAAGGCCTTTTTCATTTTCTGGGTGTGGTGGCGAGGATCGCGATCTGCGGCACTGGCCATGGGGATCTCCTGATCATGACGGCGCGGCCCGACGCGGCGTCGGGTCGCGCCGTCAACGGCTCAGGATCGCGCCCGTTCCCGTTTCCGGTGGAACTCGCCCCCTTGTGCAGGGCAGCGCGGTGACATAGGGCTATTGGCAATCGGAGCGATCAAAGTCGCCCAAATCGTTGCACGAGCGACGGTCAAAGGGGGGTCTACGCCGGGCGCGTCTCGACGCCTCTCCCGTCGCCACGCAGGCGAGCCGCTGGCCATTCATCGTTGAGACTTTGTAGATGCGTACGCGTAACCCCGTGATCATCGCCGGTGGCGGCATTGGCGGCCTTGCCACCGCGCTCACGCTGCATCAGATCGGCGTGCCCTGCGTCGTTTTCGAGGCGGTCCGGGAGATGCGCCCGCTCGGCGTCGGCATCAATCTGCAGCCCAACGCCGTGCGCGAGCTCCATGATCTTGGCATTACGGCGGACGAGCTCGACCGGGTCGGCCTGCCGGCAAAAGAATGGGCGCTGGTCGGGCTGAACGGCAACGACATCTATTCGGAGCCGCGCGGGCTGGCGGCCGGCTATAGCTGGCCGCAATACGCCGTTCACCGCGGCCAGTTTCATATGCTGCTCTACGCCAAGCTGGTGGAGCGGATCGGACCCGAGGCGGTGAGACTGGGCTGCCGCGTCGCCGGCTATCGAACCGCATCGGACGGCACCGTGAGCGCGCTCATCGAGCACGGCGACGGTGCGAGGTCGGAGGTGCAAGGCGCGCTGCTGATCGGCGCCGACGGCATCCACTCGGCGATCCGGGCGCAGATGCACCCCGCGCAGCCGCCAATCCACTGGGGCGGCGCAGTGATGTGGCGCGGCGTCACGCGGGCGCGGCCGATCCGGACCGGCTCCTCCTTCATCGGCCTTGGGACGCATCGGCACCGCATGGTGATCTATCCGATCTCCCATCCCGACCCGGCGACCGGCCTCGCTCTGGTCAACTGGATCGCCGAGGTCAC
>Ga0335071_10000807_pt1 | contig 33740 bp, 38 predicted proteins | sample Lox_Sample_15_FD_206724 | JGI IMG/M metagenome (GOLD analysis project Ga0335071, IMG submission 206724) | Soil microbial communities from Loxahatchee National Wildlife Refuge, Florida, United States - Lox_Sample_1.5 | ecosystem: Environmental > Terrestrial > Soil > Wetlands | place: USA...
GCCGTTGAAGGAGTTTATGCAGCTGGTGATTGTACAGCAAAACAGTACAGGCAGGTTACAACGGCTGTGGCGGACGGGACAATTGCAGCGCTTGCTGCATCAGAATATGTCAACCAGATTAAAACATCGAGTAAAAAACTGATGGAGGCTTAGAATGAAGATTACTTATATTATCGCAATTGTGGTGGTGTTTTTCGCCGGATATTTCATTTACTCTTTCAGGAAAATGAAGAATATCCCCATGGTTGAGAACAGCGACAGGATATTGGAACTGACTGACAAGAATTTCCAGCTCCAGGTTAAGAGTAATATCACACTTGTCGATTTCTGGGCATCCTGGTGTGTACCATGCAAAATGATGGCACCGGTGCTGAATGAAGTTGCAGATGAAGTACCTGGTAATGTCAAGGTATGCAAGGTCAATGTTGAACAGTACCGGTCCCTGGCATCGAAATATTCGATTAGGGGAATCCCTACAATTGTTCTGTTCAGTGACGGGAAAGAAGTTGACAGGATAGTAGGTGTGAAAACCAAGGATTTTATCATTAACAGAATCAATAAAGTAAAATGACTGCAATTCTGATAGGTTTAGCATTTGGATCAATACTCCGGTACGCGAAACTTAACCGTTTTGATACTATCAGCGGCCTGGTAATTCTCGGGGACCTCACGGTGGCAAAGGCATTAGCTGCAGCAGTCGGACTGGGAGCCATACTCGTGGCAGTTGAGACTGTTACCGGGCTTGGTTCATTCCATCTTAAACCCGTCATCCTTGGTGGATTGGTAATTGGAGGGATTGTATTTGGTACCGGGATGGCAATTCTGGGATATTGCCCGGGAACAATGGCTGTTTCTCTGGGTGAGGGATCAATAGATGCCCTGGCTGGCATAGCCGGAGGATTGGCAGGCGGGCTTGTTTACACGCTTTCATTCCCGGTTATTAAGAGCCTTGCAAACCCTGACCTGGGAAGCATTTCACTATTCAGCCTTCTGGGAAACAGCAGGCCTCTCTATTTGATAGCAACCCTGATCATCGGATCCTTGTTTATTGTGCTTGCTTTCAGATTGAAAGGCAGGGTGAACAATTCCGGGAAGAGATGGCTATATGCTGGAATAGCCCTTGCAGCATTAAATGTGTTTGTTAATCTTTCATTTGTGGCTAACCATTTTATAGGTGCTTCAACTGCTTATCCAATGGTTGCCGATTTTGTGACCGGTTTTACAGGTAATCCCTATTTTGAAAAGATAAAAGAACCCGGAACATGGGAACTGGAATTCCTTGGAGGAGCATTTCTTTCAGGACTTATTCTTTCAATTTCCAGTAAAGAATTCAGGATAACCACACTCCACAGTAACTGGATCAGGTTCAAAGGAAAGTCACCCCTGAACAGAATTTTATGGTCATTTGCAGGTGGATTCCTGTTGCTCTTCGGCGCCAGGATGGCAGGTGGGTGCACAAGCGGACATATACTTTCAGGTGGGATGCAGCTTTCAGTCAGCAGCCTGGTATTCACAGTTTTTGTCTTTACTGGACTTGTTTTAACCGGGAAACTATTTTATAATCAGAAAGATGTAATTAAATAATAATTCAACTTACTAAAAAATCGAAATTATGAAAAAGAACATGGGCAATCTCGACAGGATTCTGAGAGTTGTAGTTGCAATCGTAATTGCAGTTTTATTCTTCACAAAGGTTATAAGCGGAACATTGGGGATTATTCTCATGGTTATCGGAGGAGTATTCCTGCTAACAAGTATAATCAGCGTATGTCCCTTATATTACCCGTTTGGGATTAATACAAAAAAGAAAGAGGGAGCGTAGCGGATTCTGTTGTAAATAAATTAAAAATGAGCCATCTGCTTGATATTGAATGAAAAAAGCGGATGTGATCTTGAATAACTGCTCCCGGTGATTTCAGCGATACCGGGAGCTTTTATTGCTCTGCCAATTTAAAGACCGTGCATTTATCTTGTATTCATCTGTTGTGATACGCCTTGTAATATGAACATTTGTTCATTATATTTGTCAAAAATATTCGTATGTCCCGGAATAAAAAGGACAGGTTGGTTCAGAAGGCGCCTAGTTTTTTCGGATTTAAGCCACTTGGTCTCCAGGGTAAGCAATCAGAGGCGGTGATTCTTGGATTTGAGGAATACGAAGCCTTGAATCTGTGTGATTATGAGCTTCTAAAGCAGGCCGAAGCTGCCCTTTTGATGAATATCTCCAGACCCACCTTTACAAGAATTTATGAAAGTGCCAGGCGAAAAGTCGCAAGGGCCCTGGTTGAAGGAAAGCCCATTCGGTTTGCAAACGGGAACTCGTCAGTTGCTGAATGGTACATCTGTAACAGCTGTCGCATCAGTTTTACTCTGGCAGGGAAGGGAACACTTTGTTGTCCGGTTTGCAAATCCGGTGATATAATTCTTAACACATGATGTGATGATTGTAGCAATTGCAGCCTCCGAAAACCACAAGAAATCCGTAATCGATTTGCATTTTGGAAGATGTGAATGGTATTGCCTTTTTAATTCAATCACAGGTGATCTAGAATTTATTGAGAATTCATTCAGATTTAAAAAGGATCAGGCTGGCCTTGATGCCGCTAAAATGCTTATAGCCAGGGGAGCTGGTATAATTGTGGCTGGACGTTTCGGGGCTAAGGTCATGGAAGTCCTTCGTGAAAACAACATTCAGATGGTTGTTCCGCAAACACGGCAGGATATTTCGAAGTTCTTAAATTCATTCAGATGAATCAGTTAACAGAAAATTCTTATCCCAATTCTTTACCGGAAGTGAATGAATACGAGAAATTCAGCGAAACACTCAAGGCACTATCTCATCCGGTAAGGTTGAAAATAATGCAGCTGCTGCTGAGCGACAAGATTTGTGTCAACGAAATTGTAAAAAGGCTGGACGTACCTCAATCAATTATCTCCCAGCATCTTTCAATTCTAAGAAACAGGGGGATATTAGTCAGGCAAAAAAAGGGTACCAGAACATGGTACATGATCAGTGATGACCTGGCAATGGTAATTACAAATTTTCTGAACGGGAGGGATGAATCACGTTATAAACTGAAAAGTTACTGAATTCTCAGTGTGCCGGATCCGGTAACGTGGTCATCAGACCGGCTTTATCCCTTACCAGCTTAATTATTCCAGCGATTATTAGCTCCTCGTTTTCTGCGGAAATATCAAAAATATATACATTTCCGGTATTCCATTTCCTGGTAACACGGTCTAAAAGCTTCTTTCTGACAACCCACAGCTGAGTAACCGTCGAATATAAACATAATCTCTCTATTGCATGATACCATCCTTTCCCGCTAAGCTCAAGCGGGCCAATCTCATCAATTACAATAAGCTGCTTATCCTTTGAGTTTTCAGGGTCAAGAATATGGGAGCCTGTATTTATGGTTTCGGGATTGAAAGAATATTTTCCTGTTTTTATACCATAACCTCTGCCTTCTGTTGAGCATAATTCGTATTGCTCAGCAGTATCGATGTCATATAGCCTGAATCCAACCCTTCCCTTATCATTGTTTACTCCCGGTGACAAAAATCCTCCAACCCGGAAATTTTCTTCTTTCAGGCGCAAAACTGTCTTGTTGGCCAGTGTTGTCTTCCCCTGGTGGATCTCTCCGGTTATAATAATAATTTCCGGCCTTTTAAAGTGTTCCTTTTTAAATAAGTCAAGCAGGATATCAGCCTTGCTGAGAAGACCCTTTAAAGAACTGCGAGAAATGCCGGAAGCGCTATTTTCTTTCCGTTCAGATAAACTGGACAGGAGAAAAGGGAGTGCGGAAAATGCAAGATCCAGCGACTGGTAAACCGATTCTAACCCATTGCGAAATAATATCGATTTGATTACCGGGTTCTTTAGTTCAATGCTGATGGCTGAGAATCCAAGAACAAGGATTACCGCCCTGGCATTCATCTTTAAACCAACCAGTAACCCTGGCATACTGAAATATTCCCCGGTGGAAACTCCTTCCCATAAAAATGCCGCGCAGAATGTAATTATTATAAAACTCAGCCAGAATTTAATCTTCAGCAGTCTTCTTATTGACCTGCTGTATTTTAAATAGCTGAAAAGAACATAGCAAATTCCTGCAAGTACAGCCGCGATTGTAAGATCTGAATTGATTAGGGTAAGTGTTCCTGTAATAAATAAGATATTTACTGTCAGCAGGATAAGTGAGTACTTTTCGCCTGGAGCCGGGCCCTTCTTTATCCTGTTCCCTGACTGGAAGTTAAAGTCCAATTCCTGATCCCGACTGGAATCTTCTTTTGAGAATCCCCTTCCTGAGAGATAACCTGAAATAGCGCCGGCAATTCCTATAGCCGAATAGAACAGGACAATGATCAGCAAAACCATTAAAGGACTTACGCCGCGGATACTGATCTGTTTTGAAACAAAATGATAGAGGTCAGTAACTATCTTCACCAGGTCGAAGCCGTACAGAATTAGCAGGTTGACTGTTTTTTGAATCAGTGTGCTCAGTACTGCAAAGATGCCGCCAATGATATAACCGAGAAGGTTCCTGCCAAAGATAAATATGAAAACCTGCATCAGGATTGCCTCTGCAAGTATGCCAATCATTGGCCCAAGGATTATTGCACTCGGCGATACAGCTTTCATCATGGCACATATAAGCCCTGACCTCCAGACAAGACCAGGTTCTTTCCAAACCTGAAGAAATGAAACGATCAGCCATACACTAATGAATGACAGAATCAAACCTGTAAAAGGGATTTTCAGGTTATGCAGGAAACTTCCCAGGACAATCTCCACCGAGGCCCAGATTGATCCTGTAACAGCCGATTTAAGCCATATTTCTTTTAAAGGTCTTGATGGTACAAGCTGCATTCAGAATCAGAGTCAATTATTGTTTAACCGTGATGACATGTATGTTCTCCGGGTGAATGGGAATGGTGATGATCGCATGTACTTCCGCTGTCTTCAACCGAGCCTTCGATGTATTTTCTGACTACTTCTTCCGCCCTGCCGGAACAGCCTTTTATGACTTCAATACCATTATTATTCAGAACATTGACTGCACCGACACCTATTCCGCCGGCAAGCATTACACTGACTCCAAAAGAAGCAAGCCGGGGTGCAATATCAGATTTACATCCGCATCCGGCGGGCGATTTAATCGTATTTACTTCCACAATCTCATTGGTTTCGGAGAGCGAATATACTGCATAGGAATCACAATGACCGAAATGCGTATCCACCAGTTTGTCGTAGGTTACGGGAACTGCTATTTTCATAACTTATTATAATTTGAATAAAACTGTTTAATACAAGAACAAAATCCGATACAAATATAATGAACATATGTTCATAATGTTTGCGCAAAATATGTTCTTTATCATTTGCCTTATCCTGACAAACCTATGGCATTTTAAGAATTAGAGCTTAAATTGCCTCCACCTGTCATAACTGTGACTACATGCACTTAATAATGTGATATGTATCACATTCTGAAACTATCCCAATAAATACATTTGAATCAAGTATAAAACAAGTTTCCCTTGATGTGACATAATTATTTCTGGTCAGTTAATATATTGATTTATAATGCATAAACTGACAACTTGATGTTGCACGGTAAACCTGGCAGAAATTTAAATTTCAAAATACCTGAAAAGTTTCAGAAAAACGATGACAAACAGGAGACAATTTATTAAGATTTCGGTGGCCGGAGCAGGATTTATGGCAACAGGTGCCGGTACAATGAAGGCCATGGAATTGATCTCTCAGCCGGGGAATACCGGCAGCCTGAATCTTGATCTAAAGAGAACCCCTACCTATTGTGAGGTTTGTTTCTGGAAATGCGCCGGCTGGGTATATAAAAAATCCAACGGAAAAATCTGGAAGATAATTGGGAATGACCAGGACCAGCATTGTAACGGCAGGCTGTGCCCGAGGGGAACCGGAGGTGTCGGAATGTATAATGATAACGAGAGATTAAGGACACCGCTGCTAAGGACAGCAGAAAGGGGAAAACAAATTTTCAGGGAAGCAACCTGGGATGAAGCTTTTGACTACATCGCGGGAAGGATGAAGGAAATATCAGTAAAATACGGGCCATCTTCAATGGCTCTGTTCACTCATGGTTCCGGGAGCTCATATTTTACAACACTTCTTAAAGCTTATGGCTCCGAGAATATTGCGGAACCATCTTATGCCCAGTGCAGGGGACCGAGGGATGATGCCTTTTTTGCAACCTTTGGCGAGGAAGCCTATTCTCCTGAAATAACTGACATAAGGAATACAAAGTGCCTTGTTCTCATTGGGTCACACATAGGAGAAAATATGCATAACGGTCAGATACAGGAAATGTCCGATGCCATTGATAACGGAGCTACGATAATTACTGTTGACCCAAGATTTTCAACTGCTGCAGGCAAATCGAAGTACTGGCTGCCGATTAAGCCATCGACAGACATCGCGCTGCTGCTGGCCTGGATGCACGAGATTATATATAATGAATACTACGATAAAAAGTATGTGGATAAATATTGCACGGGGTTTGATCAGTTAAGGGAACATGTGAAAAATTTCACTGCTGAGTGGGCTTATGGAATAACAACAATCAGTCCCGACAAAATCAAACGTACAGCCAAAGAAATGGCAAGCGCAGCACCTGCAGTCATAGTTCATCCGGGACGCCATGTAACCTGGTATGGCGATGATACCCAGAGAATCAGGGCTATTGCAATACTAAATGCCTTACTGGGTTCGTGGGGTCGAAGGGGGGGATTCTACAGGCCATCAAAAGCATCGGTGCCAGGATATAAATTGCCTGGATTTCCAAAACCATCCAGGACATGGCAGGATGCTTTTCCCGGCAAGTTTCCGATAGCCAGTTCGCCGGTTTCAAATGTGCTCATCGATGCCTCGATCCCGGAAAATAATCCGGGTTATCTGGTAAAGGGATGGATTGTAAACGGCACTAACCTTATCTCGACTATTCCTAACCAGGCAAATACAATAAAAGCTATTCAGAATCTGGAACTACTGGTTGCAATTGACACAATGCCCATGGAGATAACTGGTTGGGCTGATGTTGTATTACCTGAATGCACATATCTTGAAAGGTATGACAGCCTGAGAATCAGCCCGCACAGGAAACCTTCCATCGCTTTAAGAATGCAATCGACTGAACCTTTGAATCAAACCAGGCCGGGTTACTGGATTGCCAGGCAATTATCATTGAAGCTTGGGCTTGAAAGCTATTTTCCGTTTGAAAAACAGGAAGATTTGCTCGACTGGCAGTTAAAACAGGTTAAGTCATCGCTTGAGGAAATGCAAAGTCTTGGGGTTAAAAACTTTGAAAGGGAAGCCGATGACCTGTACTTTGCAGAGGATGAAAATGTGCAATTTCCTACTGATTCAGGCAGGATAGAGCTGTTCTCAAAATCTCTTGAAGCCGCAGGTTTTGATGCAATGCCAAAATATACTGCTCATGAGGAGCCACAGGACGGCTATTACAGGCTTATCTATGGCAGGGCACCAATGCATACTTTCAGCAGAACATCAAATAACCCCAATCTCACGGACCTTATGCATGAGAACAGCGTCTGGATTAACCCAAAAGTCGCGAAGGAATGGAGTCTTGTCACTGGACAGTATATATGGCTTAAGAATCAGGATGGAGTCACTACCGATTTTCCAATAAAAGTGAGGGTCACTGAAAGAATTAGGTGGGATTCGGTTTATATGGTCCATGGATTCGGGCATAAGCAAAAACAAATGAAGAGATGCTTCGGAAAGGGGGCGAGCGATACACAAATGATAACAAAAGTTCTTTACGATCCGCTGATGGGCGGAACCGGAATGAGATCGAATTTTGTAACGTTTGTAACAGAGAATGCAGGGAAGGAGGTATCATTATGAGATATGCAATGGCAGTTGATACCAGGAAATGTGTGGGATGCAGCGATTGTGTTGTAGCCTGCCAGACTGAAAACAATGTACCATCAGGATTCAGCCGCGACTGGGTGGTGGAGAGGCTTAACGGGACGTATCCCCAGCTTGAAATTGAATTAAGATCGGAAAGATGCAACCATTGTAATAATGCTCCTTGTGTCCGTTGCTGCCCGACGGGAGCAAGTCATTTTGCTGAAGGTGGAATTGTTCTCGTTAATCATTCAAAATGCATCGGCTGTGGAGCTTGTATTTCTGCCTGCCCTTATGATGCAAGGTACCCGCATCCCGATGGCTATGTCGATAAATGCACATTCTGTAACCATCGCCTTAAAAATGGGCTTAGCACCGCATGCGCTGATGTTTGTCCGACAAAATGCATCTACTTTGGCGATTTGGATGACCCTAACAGTTCAGTAACCATGATCCTGAAGCGGAGGAAGTATAAGACACTTATTCCTGAAGCAGGTACAGATCCGAGACTCTATTTTCTCATTTAAAACTCCATAATACGGAATAACATGAACGAAGAATTAATAGTCAGTGGCAGAAATAACCTGATGGTGGACCCGCACCTTAACATCTGGCACTGGCCAATTCCTCTCTATCTCTTTCTCGGTGGAATGGCTGCTGGGATACTGGCAATAGCAGCCATATATTATATCAGGGGAAGAGAGGAGGATTACAAAGCTGCTGTGAGGATTACTCCGATGCTGGCTCCTTTTCTGCTTGTTCTCGGACTGCTTGCATTGTTTCTGGACCTCAGGCACAAAGCCTATTTCTGGCAATTGTATGTGAATATTAAGCTGCAGTCACCCATGTCGTGGGGTGCCTGGGTACTGATGGTAATCACCCCCGTCTCATTTATATGGGCAGCGTTGCACATAAGGGAACTGTTCCCAAGATGGGACTGGAAATACAGTGTGCTTTACTCTGTCGAAAAGTTCTTCATCAGGTATAAGAAAATACTGGCCTGGGTTATGCTGATTTACGCATTAGTACTAGGTATCTATACAGGAATTTTGTTATCAGCATTCAATGCACGGCCGTTCTGGAACACTTCAATTCTGGGGCCCTTATTCCTGGCATCCGGACTTTCGGCAGGTGCCGCTGCAACCCTGATAATATCAAAAAATACTGATGAAAGAAAACAGTTCGCGAGGATAGACCTCGTACTGATAGGGATTGAATTATTCCTGATCATTCACATGTTTATGGGATTCCTGGCAAGTACACAGGTTCAGATTGATGCGGCTAACATGTTCCTCGGTGGCCCTTATACTACAGTGTTCTGGATATTTGTTGTTATCATGGGAATGCTAATCCCTGCATTGCTTGAAGTTCTGGAATTAAGGAAATACCACATTCCGGCTATTTTGCCGGCAATACTTGTAATCTTCGGCAGTTTCATGCTGAGATTCATTATAGTATTTGCAGGTCAGGCAAGCCGGTGGCTATATTGAAAATCACTGATCGGGAAAATTATTTTATAATAAACCTAAATATGGAAGTTAAGAAAACAAAATACCTTAATCCCTATGTAGGAGGGGTATTATTAGGTCTGGTCTTGCTGGCTGCCAATTTTGTTTCGGGCAGAGGGCTTGGGGCAAGCGGTGCAATTAAAAGCGTGGTTGTAACCACCATGACGACGGTAGCTCCGCATGCGGGAGAAAACTCGGGATTTGTCAGGGAATTCCACCAGTCCCATCAGGGAAACCCGATGAAAACCTGGCTGGTATTCGAAATGCTTGGAGTTCTTGTTGGTGGATTTCTTTCAGGGACATTAGCAGGAAGACTTAAATTCAAAGTTGAGCATTCACCGAAAATAACCTCAGGAAGAAGGCTTGTCCTTGCTCTGGGAGGCGGTGTTCTATTTGGATTCGGATCCCAGCTGGGGAGAGGCTGTACCAGCGGATCAGCCCTCAGCGGAATGGCAGTGCTTTCACTTGGGGGATTTATTACAATGATGGCAATATTCGGCACGGCCTTTGCCTTCGCATATTTCTTCAGAAAAAACTGGATTTAAAAATAAATTGAATATGGGACCACTAGTTGCAAATGATATAATATCAGAAAACACGAACCTGTTTCTGGCTTTTATTATAGGTATCGGGTTTGGTTTTGTTCTTGAGCAAAGCGGATTTTCTTCCAGTAAAAAGCTGGCCGGGGTTTTTTATGGATATGATACGGTAGTATTAAAAGTGTTCTTTACAGCTGCAATTACAGGAATGTTAGGTTTGCTTTTTTTCAGCCTCTTCGGTTGGATTGACCTTAGCTCGGTTTACATCAACCCGACGTACCTGCCTTCTGCCATCCTTGGCGGCGTTATTATGGGGTTAGGCTTTATAATGGGTGGCTATTGCCCCGGCACAAGTTTTTGTGGAGCATCAATCGGTAAAATAGATGCCCTGGTTTTCATCGGGGGACTCTTTATCGGTGTATTTATCTTTGGTTTGGGATATAAACTCTGGGAAGGCATCTATATGGCAAAGTTCATGGGCTCACCTAAAGTAAGTTCAGTTCTGGGTTTGTCCGACGGACTTTTTGCACTCCTGCTGATTATCGTTGCCCTGGTAATGTTCAGGGTCGCAGAGTGGGCTGAAAAAAAATACCCTGTTGAAGATTATTAGAATTTAAAAATCATACTATGAAACCACGTACATTACTGGCATTATTTCTGATCCCTCTTGGACTTGTGATTGCTGCCGTGCCGCAGAATACAACCAGGCCTTATAAGCTGACTGCAGACCAGCTTCTTTCAGAAGTTAAAACCAGGACTCAGTATATTGCGCCTGAAACCGTTGCCGATATGCTTGTAAAGAAGGATCCGACTCTCAGGTTGGTTGATGTCAGGAGCCAGGATGAATTTGAGAAATTCAGCCTTCCCGGGGCGGTTAATGTTCCTATACCTGACTTGTTAAATGACAAGTATACTGAGATTCTGAATCAGGATTCAAAGATGAACGTCTTTTACTCCAACGGTACGATTACTGCAAATGAGGCATGGATGGTGACCCGTCAGTTGGGATATAAGAATAACTTTGTACTTGAAGGCGGACTCAACTACTGGTTTGATGCAATTATGAATCCTCAGAAACCTGTATCTACAAGTGCGGATGAGGAGTTTGCAAAGTATGATTTCAGAAAGAGTGCCGGACAGGCCCTGGGCGGAGGAGGTGTGATTCAGGCTGAAAAGACACAGCCCGGTGCTGCTTCAAAGCCGACTGTAACGGCCGGGCCTAAGAAAAAGAAGGTAGCAGGCGGATGTTGAATCAGAGATTCATATGTACGAGAACTTTTCAGGAATTATTCTGGCGGGCGGAGAAAACAAGAGATTTGACGGCATAATCAAATCTCTTTCTTATATTGATGGCAAACAGATTGTTAAAAGGATTATTCTGGTGTTGGAGCAATTGTTTCCTGAAATAATCATAGTAACAAATTTACCCGGGGAGTTCAGGGAATTTTCCCGGTTTAAAATCGTAAGTGATAAGATCATTGGTAAGGGCCCTTTGGGTGGAATACACGCGGGTCTGGAGGCTGCTGCAAATGAGCTTTGTTTCGTTATTGCAGGTGACATGCCTTTCCCCGACAGGGATATCATTAAGGGTATGATAGATGAATTCTCTGATTCAGAACCTGAGTTGCTCATCCCGAAATTAGGATCGGGAATTGAACCTTTGCACTCTATTTGGCAGCGTAAGATCAATCAGAAGCTAGAATCTTTCCTGCTTTCAGGAGACAGGAATGCAGTGCGGGATTTTATAAAAACGGCGGATATTAAATATTATGAAATTCAGGAATCCGAATCAGCCAGAATTGCTTTTACCAATATCAATTACCTGAAAGATATTGTTTCACCGCATAAATTTTAAATGTTACTGAAGCCCGTAATCATTAACGGGTTCGTTTTTTCAGGGATTGTTCTTCTTTTGCTAACTTTCGGCCATGAAAAACGAATGCAGTGTTTGTACAATAAAGTCCAAGGCAGCGTCTAAACTGAATCCTGAAGAGACAGACAAACTTTCCATCAATTGTGCCCTGGTAAAGTTTGCAAAAGGGGATTCGCTTATCAAACAGGGGACCTTTTCGACAAATGTTGCATACCTGAGAAGCGGGCTTGTAAAAATTCATATCAGCGGACCCTATCATGAACAGATCGTCAGGATTGACAAGGCTCCCACATATCTGGGTTTACCCACGACCTTTGGAGACAAGATAAACCAGTACTCTGTAACGGTTATCGAGGAGGCTGAAGTTTGTTTCATTGATGTTGATGTATTCAGGTCTTTGCTCAGGACAAATCACGAGTTTTCTTACGAGATAATGCTTGAGTTATGCAGGAATGAACTTGAAGTGTTTAGCAGGTGTGCATGCAGGACTCAGAAGCAGATAAGGGGAAAAATGGCAGATCTCCTTCTCGAAATGGCCGATCGGATATATAAATCTGACAGGTTCAGGCTGCCACTCACACAGGAGGAGATTGGCAATCTCGTTGACTCCAGCAGGGAAAGCATAAGCAGGGTGCTCTCGGAATTTGACAGGGATAAGATCATTAAGATTCAGGGAAAGAAGATCGAGATTTTAAACAGAAAATCACTCTCCCTGATCAGCGCAAACGGCTAAGAATTATTCAGGGAAGATCATTTTTAATATGCTGGTTCATCGGATTTTTTTATCCGTAGGGCTGTAACTGCGTTACAAAGTGTCACTACCAAATGTCGTGGGATATATAATAAAATCCTAAATTTTCAGACAGAAAAACTTGACTTTGATTCTTCCCTGTCTTAATTTTATAGGTGCAATCCAATGTCTAAAATAATGTCTGTCAAAGGAGATCGTGGTTCAGCCATGGAGCATTTTATTGAACATTACCTTACCCTTAGTTTTTGATATTGACAAGAAGGGGGTACTGTCTTTAAGGAAGGTAAAACATTTTTCATAATAGTCATGAGCATGAATAATAATTCTTATCGTGGTGTTGTTAAAACAAAGCAACAGATGGCGGATGAATTTGGTATCTGCAGGAAGACTTTCAACAGGTTAATGCTGAAAAAGAACATCAGGCTGGAAAGGGGGTTGATATACCCCCGCGACCAGAGGAGTATCTACGAGGCACTTGGCTCACCCGGCGATCAGGGCAAGATCTCTGCAACTCCTAAATTGTAGCATCGGAACGTTCCGGACCTCATTTCTGGCAAAACAGCGCTCCTGATGCAAAAATCCATTGGAATATCTCCAGCGGGGGAGGTGTATAACTTAAAGTCCCCTGGGATTCCAGTAGGTTAGTAGCTTTTAGAGGTTCCTGCCGAAGCTAGTAATCCTTTATTCTACAACTATTTCACTGCTGAGGGAATCTGAACTGAGAATTCCCGAAAGGCAATCCAGCCTCACTCATTATTTAAAATTGTCAATTTGACAAATCGCTTCCCGCACACAAAACCGGAATAGTCGTCTTCGTCAGACCAAATCGGCGGGCATGAAGTTTGGGTTAATTGGCTTTGCCGGGCTCACCGCCAAGGGCGGTTCGGTTCACTGGTGCTTGCACCGGAAAGGAGTCCAGAGCTTCCGCGAGAGCTGTAGCCACTCTGCGGAAGCTCTGCTCTAGGGTTCAAACCTGTTGATTGCCGGGGTTTGATTTATTATTACGAAAATAAAACATGCAATGGGAATTTTTGGGAACAAATGGGAATTCTTTGAACTGGTTTTATTAAGCTATTTCTTGTTCGAGCTTAAAAATCTGAAGGTTAGTAAACATAATGGTTCATTAACCAAATTGACACGGTTGACTTTAAATGTTTCATGGTTTATTTTTGTTAATGTCAAGTCTTGAATGTCTTAGGTCAATATTCGCTTCCATTTCAATATAATTCCTTTCGTATATTAACTATGTCACAAAAGATTAAGATTGCCACCTATAACTGCGAGAATCTTTTCAGCAGATCAAGGATTTTCAAGGAAGATGATCCGAAAGCCAGAAAACTGTTAGAAGCAGTAGAAAAGCTTGAAGAGGAGCTTAAAAAGCCTGTTTTTGATCAGGCTGAAATCTCGAGCCTTAAAGCTCAGCTAAAAGGTTATGCAACCATTATTGATGTCCGTGAAAAGCATACTAAAAAGGGGACAGGATCCAAAAATTGGGTCGGATGGATTGAATTTGAAATGGAACCTGCCGATACAAAATCTGTAAGAAACCTTGCAAAGGTGATTTCTGAAATCGATGCTGATATAATTTGTCTTATTGAGGTTGAAAACAGGACGCTGCTTCAAAGGTTCCATGATGAAATTCTCTACAGAGATTTTCTCAAGCCTATCGGGAAGCTGCCGTATAAGCATATAATGCTGATTGATGGTAATGATCCTCGTGGCATAGATGTAAGCCTGATGTCGAGACACCCTATCATGAATATGAAAAGCTATATTGATGATACTACTGATTACCTGGGGAAGACCGTAAAGACCTTTTCAAGAGACTGCCTTCATATTCAGTTAGATATTAAAGCTGTCAAGCCTCTCAATATTTTCATAAATCATTTGAAATCACAGGGTTATTCAGGAGGTCAGGATCCAGGGGGGGACATACGAAGGAAAGGTCAGGCAAAGCGTGTAGCCGAAATAATAAATGAATTGGATCTGAAAAATGATTATATAATTGTTGCCGGTGACATGAACAGCGATCCTTCCAGTGACTCGCTTGCCCCACTCATTATGAACGATGAACTTCATAACCTCAACCTTATGCTGCCTGAGAATGAACGTGGAACTTATGGAACCGGCAAAGAGCAACTCGACTATCTGATTGTAACAGAACCCTTGAAAGCAAGATGCAGGAATCTTCAAATAAACAGAAGCGGCATTTATACGAAGCCTGGAGTTGGAGGGATAAGTAATATTACAGAAGCAGCATCCGATCACGCTGCAGTGGTGGCTGAGTTTGATTTCTAAACCATTGTAAGTCAAATATATAAATTACGTTATTATTTAATATATCTTATTTAAGAGGTTGAAGTATTAAATACAGGTTTTCAATCACACGCACGGGGTAGATTAATAGGACTTATCCTCAATGGTCTTAAAATGGAACTCTCTTTTATAGTAAAAGTGTCTGAAATATAATTAAATACGAAATACCATGACCGGACTTGGATTTCTTGATCTTGTGATTGGACTGATCTTTATCTATCTGATCTTCAGTATAGCTTGTTCTACATTCTGGGAAATAATTATCAGTTTTTCAAATCTCCGAGGACGGATGCTGTCCAAGTGGATTACGGACACATTCGGGAAGGGTGAGAACGACCTTGGCAAACGAATTGAAGATCACCAGCTGATAAGCGGATTAACGAAGAAGAATGGATTAAAACCTTCATATATTTCTTCGAGTGTCTTCACAGATGTCCTCCTGGATCTGATCAACTTCGATGGGCATGAGTCTGCTACTTTGAGCTTTAATTCGGAAATATTACGAAGTAAGATAATAGCGTCTGACTTACTGAAAGGGAAAGACGATTTAAAGAGGATTTTACTCCAGTACCTTTCGGACACTAATGGCAAGATTGACCAGTTCAAGATAAAAATAGCAAGATGGTATGATGAAGCTCAGGAGAGACTGATTGGCTCATATAAGAAAAAACTTCAGTTGTGGATCTTTATAATTTCCATCGTACTGGTTGGTGCAACAAATACGGATACTTTCACCATCTGTTCTTATTTGTATAACAATGATACTGCACGGCAGGCAATTGCCAATAAAGCTTCATTATTTGTACAGGATACATCTGTTGTCAGGTTGGTTTCGGCAATTGATACAATGAAGATTTCAGCCTCCGCTAAATTGAGTCAGGATGAATCTGTTAAGAAAATATCCAGGAACTTTGAGACTTTGAAGAATCTTGATAAAGAACTGAGGAAGGCCGATCTTCCTATAGGATGGAAAGATGTGAAGCTTGAAAACTTCTGGGATTACATAAAGAAAATTGGAGGACTTCTCATAACCGCCCTGGCTGTATCGATGGGATCACCATTCTGGTTTGATTTACTCGGTAAGCTTGTTAATCTGAGAGCCGCCGGGAATAAGCCAAAGTCGGTACTTGATGAAAAAAAAGTGAAAAAGGAAAAAAATAGTTAATCGCATTTTAACCACTATATAATGGCAGCCAGAAATTTCAGGAACCTTGTTTTTGAAGGTGGTGGTGTGAAAGGAATCGCCTATGGGGGCGCCCTGGATGTTCTAAACGAAATGGGGATACTCAACAAGATTGAACGTGTCGGAGGTACATCCGCAGGAGCAATAAATGCGGCGCTTCTGGCGACAGGACATTCAACAACAGAGATTTCTGAAATTATTTCAAATACTGATTTTTCGGCTTTCGCTGATGGAGGGTCGATTTTTACAAAGATCCCCAGGTTGTTGAAGAGATACGGAATAAACAAAGGTGATGTATTCAGCAGGTTTATAAGGGACAAAATAGGGGAAAAGACACAAAATCCTGATTTGACATTCAATCAACTAAGTAAACGAGTTGAGGAAGGTGAACCGGGTCTCAGAAATTTGTACATAATAACGACAGACCTTACCAGGCAAAAACCTGTGATCTTCTCTCATGAAGGAAGTGGAAATTCTGATACACCTATTTGGCTTGCTGTAAGGATGTCTATGGGCATCCCCATTTATTTCCAATCTGTCTTTTACAAGAATTCCGTACTCGTTGACGGGGGGGTATCCTACAACTATGCCGTGAACATTTTTGACAATAAAAAGTACCTTTCAAACCAGCAGAACGGGAAATATGATTTTTACTCCGATGATAAAATCAAGGTCTTCAATTATGAAACTCTCGGGTTCAGACTCGACAGCCGGCAGGTCATTAAATACAGCCATGATAACTGGGCAATACCACCAGAAAAAATAGAGAACATAAAACAGTTTTCAGGGGCTCTTCTGAACTTTATGATGGAGATGGCAAACAAGTCCCATTTGCTGCCGGAAGATTGGAACAGGACTGTTTTTATAGACACTCTTGATGTACGCACCACCGATTTTCATATTAACAGGGAAAGGATCAATGCCTTGATCCGGAGCGGAAGGAATTGCACAAAACTGTATTTTGACTGGAGGGAAAAAGAGCCAATATGGAATGTTTATCCTGAATAATAACCGAAACAGGTAAAGCAGGAGACTCTTTACAATTATTAGTTTTTATCATCCCATATATAGAAAATTTATTTCAAACCAATTAAAAAAGATTACAATGCAAAAGGCATATTTTAACCCTGAAGGTGAGCCATTAAAGATGCAGGTTGTATATAAAAATGGCGTAATTGACGCGGTTTACAACATTACTCTTTCAGAGAAAGAAAGTAACAGTGTCGTTGAAGATTTCGACGGGAATAATTTAAATCCGGAAGATGATGTTTACGCTCTCCCGGGACCAGTAGTCGATAACGATGGAAGACTAATAATCCTGACTAACAAGTTTTACGGCCTTGACCTGGAGAAGAGCAATAAATATGAAATAGCTCTCGAAATATTTCAGGGAGGAACTCTGATCAGCACCAACACTGATTCCGGGAGTATTACGGGTAATGCGCAAAATTCCCTCCTTATTACGAAACTACTTAAACAACCATAATATGAAAAGAAGCCTGATCCTGATTATTTTCATTCTGTCTTTTAAATGTCATGCTCAGACATCTCTCCAGGAGCCTGATAGCCTTCTCAGGAAATTCAAACTGGACTTCGCACTCCCAGATGTACCAGCATTTAAATCGCTGGAAAACGAACCTAGCAAAATCCTTCGACCCTCAACTCCGGAGGCTTTTTCAGCTTTGGTTTCGGAGTTTTTCACTGGCAATGAACTGATACTTCCAAAGTCACTTGGCATCGAAGTATCTCCCTTGCTTATTGCAGGCTCTAACAAGCTGACATTAAATAGTTTCAAGAAACACCCGGTTCTTTATAGTACCAGGATATCATTCGGCTCTTACAGAAACTCAGACAGGATTTCCACAAGTTCGGTTGGCATAAGGCTTACCATTATTGACAAGGGTGACGCCAAAAACGACAATAAATTTCTTGGTAACCTGACAAGTTTATTGAGTAACAGCTTAAAATCAGAGATCAAAATCAGGAATGAGTATCTGAAAGAAATGAAGTACACGTTCGAGCAATGGGCAACGGACACTGTGATTAAAGCAGAGGTTGATAGTGTAGTTAGCACCAGGTACACTAAACCTGGTGATCTTGACAAAAAGATCGAAAGGCTTAAGGAAGACTACAAGAAAGAGAATTGGAATTCTCAGAAATTGGATTTCGCTTTTGCTCTTACAGGTTACTCGAAGGATTCCCTTGTAAAGAGTCTGAAGTACAAGTCGACGGCATTCTGGTTAACTTGGGCTTTACCGGTGAAGAAATTCGGACAGTTGCTTCTGGGAAGTCATGTGTTCACATATAAAGATTCAGCGGATAATAAGTTCTATACTGATTTCTATTTAAACAGCCGCCTTTATGTAGGATCGAACCGGCTAAAAGGCTTCGCTGAGCTTCAATATGCCATGCAGCAAAAAGATAATATCAAAAAAGTTTTATTTGATTTAGGCGCTGAGATAAACATAAGTAATGGTATCTGGCTGGATTTTTACTCGGGAGTAGATAAAAAACTGCCAAATGAGAATCCGGTTCTTAGTACATCTTTCAGGCTGAGGTTTACATTACCGGAGAGTTTTAAATACTAAATCTATCCGAACAAATGTCATTAAGGATGAAATTTCTAAAATGAAATTCTAAAAGTCAGATAAATATGATATTGCAGGTAGACGATATCCAGTCATTAAACGATTTTATCGAGCAAATAGGCTCAATTAGCAAATACCTGGTTCAGGAATTCAGCGGAGAACTATATCACTATACAAATCTGGAGGCTTTAATTGGGATAGTTCAAAAACATGATCTCTGGCTTACGAACTCAAGATTTTCTAATGATGAAACTGAATTGAATCACGGTTATGAGATCGCCAGGGAAGTTATCAATAGGCACAAACAAACTAAGACATCTACTGAGATGGCACGATATTATGGTCTCGTGGAGTCTCTGCTAAGGAACCCCCCGCAAGGTGTATATATCTGTTGTTTCTGTGAAAGGAATAATTTACTTAGTCAGTGGCGCAGCTATGGTGAAAATGGTACCGGTGTCAGTATCGGTTTCAATCCTACAGGATTTCAAAGATTCACAGGGCCAGATCTTTCTACGGAACAATACGGATTAATGCGTCTTTGGAAAGTGTATTACGATGATCAGGTTAAAGAAAAGATCGTTGCACAGGCTTTGGAATTGATTCCTGAGATGCACAAAGGAAAATCGATTGAGTTGCAGGCCCAAAAAGCAGCTGAAGCAATTCATTTCTTTCTACCAACATTTAAAAACAAGGATTTTGTTGATGAAGATGAACGCCGTTTGATCTTCACACCTTCAAAAAATTGCAGTGTTAAGCCTTTATACAGGTACAGGAGACAAATGCTAGTTCCTTATTTTAGTCTTAATTCGCTTGTAAATCAGAACAATCAAAACAATCAGAACCCATGCAGATTACCAATAAAAAGTGTCATGGTGGGTCCGAGCGAAAGGAAACAGATTAATAAGGAAAGCATTGAATTACTGATGCACAATAACAATTATGGAGATGCAGATATCGAAGTATCTGATACCCCATACCGGGGGTAAAATAACTGCAATACTTTGCCCGGTGCTTTCCGACGTATTAAGCAACTTTGATTTATGATCCGTTTAATTATGGAAATATTTAGTAAATATTTTACTGAACTGAGAATGTCCTGATCATACTGATGTGTTTGGTTCTGAAATACCAAATCGCGGATGAAGTGACAGGAATCAATTCCAGATAAAAGTGTCTTAAATCTCTTATAATGTCTGATACGAACAAAAGAATAGTCGACCCCGTTATCATGGTACCGGGAATCACTGCAACATATCTGCTGGATGAATATCCAGTTAGTCATGAACAGGTTTGGAATTTATTGAGCAATAAGTTTGAAAGGGTAGCACTGCATCCAAATAATCTCAGATATGAAGCCCAGGAGCCGGCTCGTATTAGACCAGGACAGATATTTGAGATAGCTTATAAAGAGTTAATAGAAGAACTAAGGTATAACTTAAAAGATAAGGAGGACCTGCCGATACCAGTGTATCCGTTTGGATATGACTGGAGAAAACCTTTGGAGGCGATTGAGGCGGAACTTGATGAATTTATTCAGGAGGTTATTGAGCGCACAGTGCTATTGAGGCATTATCATGATGCAGGTTATTATGAATCTCCAAAGGTAAATCTCATCGGACATTCTATGGGGGGCCTTGTTATAACAGGATATCTTATCAACAAAGGGAAAGATGCCCCTGTAAACAAAGTAGTTACTTTAGCTACTCCATTTAAAGGATCATTTGAGTCAGTTTTAAAACTTGCTACTGGAAACGCTGAACTTGGAACATCCTCGAATAGTTCCAGAGAAAGGGAAACTGCCAGGGTAACTCCATCATTATATTATCTGATTCCATCATTCATCAAAGGTATCAGTTATGCTCAGGGAATTCCTCAATCACTCTTTGATCCAGGGGCATGGCAACCTTCAATTACGCTGTCTATAGCTGAGTTTATAAGACTCAAAGGACTACCGGGCGACAATATTCAGGAAAAAGCTGCAAGTATATTCAAAAGTCTTCTTGACCGTGCAAAAGAACATAGTGAGAGAATAGGATCTTTTAAACTTGAAGATGCAGGTCTTGATGTGCATAGCTGGCTAGCAGTTATCGGCGTTAATGTCAAAACACGTGTTAAATTAAATATAGTAAAGACAAATGGCAGTGCTGATTTTGATATCAGACCTGGTGACCGTCTTGACAATTGGACCGAAACGGATAAAATTCAACAAAGACTGACCGGAGACGGGACAGTACCCTTCGAAGGAGCCGTACCTCCATTTCTTAATGAAGAAAATCTGGTTTGCATTACCCCGGATGATTATGGATACTGGGAGCTGAAAGATAAAGCTCTTTCAGCTATTGGAGGATTTCATGGAATACTTCCTAATATGAACATGATCCATCGTCTCATAGTCAGGTTTCTAAAAGACCTGGACGATATAAGAGGAAATACCTGGGGTTCCAGGGCTCCAGGTGCAGAAAAATGGAACCCTCCTCTTAAACTGACTGAGTGGGAAATAGATCGTAAAAAGTAACTAAAGTCACTATGTATTAAGAGGTTAATCAATGGCATGGAAATGTTTTTATTTATGTTGTTAAAGGACTCAACTGAATTGGACATTAAATAAGTACTATGTAAATAATTGTGTTAAGGATTTAAAACTTATTATGGTCATGAAAGATTTTTTCAAGAAAATTGATGAGATATTGAACTATGCCGACTCAATAGTTCTGAGAAATGAAGCAAATGAGGTTTTTTTCAGGGGTGTTAACAGGCAATCTTATGGATTGTTACCCGGTTTAGCCAGGATTAAAGCAGATGGCCTTGATATTGTGGAGAACAGGATGTATTATGATTTTGTTAATTATGGTGGCCACCTGACGCCGCAGAATAAGAATACCTGGGATATCCTTTTCCTGATGCAGCATCACGGTCTTCCGACCAGGCTTCTTGACTGGACTGAGAGTCTGTTAACTGCACTGTACTTTGCTACCAAGGATACGGTTTTTACCGAAGATGCTGCAATTTGGGTACTGGATCCTTATGGGCTAAATGAATTATATAGTGATAATGACAGCATTGACTACCTTGATGTTTCATACCCTGAAGGCTATTTCAGTTATTTTGTTGATGAAACATCTTCAGTGTACAGAAAATTTCCGAAGAGCATTATTGCAATAGGTGTCAATCCGCCTAATTCCAGGATAGTTGCTCAAAAGGGAGCATTTACATTCCATAATCCAAGAAGCATGCGCAAACCTCTTGAAGAATTTAAGGAACTTTCTAATAAGAATTACTTACAGAAATTTATAATTGAAAGATCTTTGTTCAATGATGCAAGAAAGTTCCTGATGTACTCCAATATGAATGAATTTTCCATGTTTCCTGATTTGGATGGTTTGGCTAGGTATATAAACATGAATGAACGTTTTAATATTCAAGAGTATTATAAACCTGTTCAAGAAAAAAAAAGTAAGTGATTAGTTTAGCTGAGCCAGAATAGTGGATTTAAATAAAAGGTTTGAATTTGTATCCGGATTATCCGATGACTTGTCACAAACTTTCAGAGCTACAGATCCAGGTATAGCTACAATATTCATCAGGTAACCCTTTATTCTTATGAGGCGTCAAAGTTTTAAAAATCTATTTAGGATACATCTTTCTGATATATAGCATGTCGCTGCGAGATAATTTATCATTTTCTTGCGTTCCAACACCGCTCATCAAAAGTTCCGCCGGGAAGGAGTAGAGCATAATAGATTTGGGATCGAATTTTGTCGCATTTAGCTGATCCAGGGAATATTTCTGTATCACATTCTGATATGTATCATCCCTTGACCAGTTGTTGGGTGGACCTGCAAAGAACTTGTAAACCGCCTCTTCATTCCATTTCAGCCCACCCTTCGGATTCTGATGTTCATGAATGCATCCGAGAGCATGGCCAAACTCATGCAGAACAACCCGGTTGTACTCCTCATCCGCAGTGTTGTCGGTAAGCCATCCAAAATTCATCGTGGGCTTGTTTTTCGGGATATTGATATTATCAGTTCCTATATAGGACCAGGAACCGGGATCCGATTCAAAAGAAATACGGATGTCGGACCTGGCTTGAGCGGAATTGAAACTGAACCCAATGTTTGCATATTTCAGCCACCCGGATGCATGAGCAATCGTTTTATTCCTCTGGATCTTGCTACCATCGAGAAAACAGATATTCAATACCCTCCCCGTTGACCACATTTTCCCCGTAATGAGCGCCATCTTCTGTGGACTGACAGACATACCTGGCAGCCTTGTCAGAACAGGCTTGTTCCTCTTGTCTTCATAAATTGCCCGGTTCATTGCTTCGATCTTATTATCTCCGGCAATTACCCTGTCAAAGCAAAAATGAATGTGCCTGGAATCAATTTTCATTTCCATTTTTGAAAATTTAGAAAATTATAACAAAAAGTATAAAAATCGGACTTTAGAAGGATTATGTATTGTCTCAACCAGCAAACTGAATCAAATTTACACTATAGTAAACTGAAAGTCAAGATAAAAAGGATAAAAAAAATGATTTCCATGCCTGATTTGACTATTTTATTAATATCTGATTATCATCTGACAGTCTGTGAGAAACCGGGGTTTTTGAAATGACCAGAGTTTTCTTTACGGACTGACTAATCAGGAATAGAATTATCGGAGACCACCAGGAAAAACGAGATTTACCAGGAATAAAAAAGGGTGATGAATTCACCCTCTTTTGTCGGGGTGATCCGACTTGAACGGACGACCCCTTGCACCCCATGCAAGTGCGCTAGCCAACTGCGCCACACCCCGGTTGCCGGTACTGATCCTGAACACGACCGGCTAACTTGAAACGAAATGTTATCGTTTAAGTCCCCGCAAAAATAGTCAACAAATCCGATTCTGCAAAAACTGAATGTTTGCTTTCCAAACTTTCATCCGGAAATATTAATTTCCTACTTTTGATTCACAGAAAATCTAATATCCTACATTCTATGAGCAAGACATTTTCCCGCAGAAAATTCTTCAACATCGTCGGCATCAGCACTGCCTTGCTGGCTGTAAGATCTTTAACTTCTAAAATATTCAGCAAAAGCCTCTCGACTCCTCCCCCTGAAAATCCTCAACAGGTAAAATCACCGGCAAAACCCTCTACTAATATTGCCGATGCACTTAAGGTCCCCAGATCAACAATTTCAATGCCCGGATTATTTCCAGGCAAGGTGGTTAATGTAACAAATTCAAAGTCAGTCAACGGCAATATCCCTTCCGAGACCGAGGCATATAAAATGATAGCAAAAGCCATGTCGGAACTGACCGGAGAATCCAGCCTCAAAAAGGCATGGCAAATGTTCGTAAAACCGGGTGAGAAAATAGGGCTTAAAGTAAACCCTGTTGCGGGCAGGGAACTTGCAACAAGTCATGCAGTGGTTAAATCGGTGGTAAAGCAGCTTCTCTCAGCAGGAATTAAAAAAGAGGATATTGTAATCTGGGACAGGAGGGGACCCGATCTGGCTGATTGCGGGTTTAATAATGAAAATTATCCCGGAATCAGGATAGCGGGTACCGAGGTAAAGGATGAGAAAGGTTCATTTTACGATGGTGAAGGAAAACTGTACGGCGAAAGGAACATTGACAAGGACTGGTATTATTTTGCCGATGTCGAGGAGAACTATGATTCTGAAACTCTCCCATATATGATAAATACAGGGAAATATTCATACTATTCAAAGATCGTGACAAAAGATGTAGATAAGATCATAAATATTCCGATCCTTAAAAACGCCGGTGCCTCAATTACCAATGCAATGAAGAACCTTGCATTCGGAGCAATCAGCAATACCAGCAGGCTCCATGCCTCTCTCTGGCATGAAACCTGCGCTGAAGTCTGTGCATTTGCCCCGATCCGCGACAAAGTGGTTCTGAATATCTGCGACGGACTGAGAGGTTGCTTCAACGGGGGTCCTGCAGCGAACCCCCAGTTTATATGTAATTATAACCTTCTCCTGGTCTCATCCGACCCGGTGGCTCTCGACAGGATCGCTTATGAGATTATAGCTGATAAAAGAATTGCCGAAGGCCTTCAGAAAAACAAATCACCCCAGGCATATTCTTTCCTGAAGAACGCTTCAGATCTGAACCTGGGAGTTTCAGAAATTGAAAAAATCAGTGTCAGAACAATAACCATGGGGTAAGTGTTTAGAGAGTTAAAGTGATTAGTGAAATGAGGATAATGTAAAATTGAACGGGGAAAACGGTGTGTTACTACGAGTGAAGGCCCTCTTTCTATTCTTATGCTATTTATGACTAGAATCTTTTTCTTCCTGTTTTTTATCATTGTACCGGTGAAAGTGGTTGCACAGGATAAGATCCCATCTCTTTCGGATAAGGACATTAAAGGTCTTAAGATTCAAAGAGTCAGGTCTTTTACCGGCGAGTCGCTTTACGGTTATATTGATGGCGGTGCTGACCTTTATCTCGAATATGGATTTTCAGAACTTAGTGTCACCGACCTGACAGTGAAGAGAAGCAGGCTGAAAACGGAAATATGGAAAATGACGGGCCCGGAACCGGCCTTCGGAATATTTTCAGTTTCCAGGTTTCGTTGCCCTTTCAAACCTGCCTTTACCGGTATGGCGTGCCAGAATAAGCACCAGGTCCAGTTTTGCCGGGGAAGGTTCTACGTGAATGTGATAAGTGAGGGGGAAAGCAAGGCTGACAGCTCTGCCATGTACGATGTATCCAGCTTAATTGCAGGCAGGCTGGCTGACGAAAGACCAGATCTTTCCGAATACCTTGCTGATCCTGACCAGCAAAAAATTCCTGAAGAATCAGTTCTTGTGACGGGCAGGATCGGTATAAATAACGGTGCGACAGATTTTGAACCGTTCTTCAGAGGTACAAGCGGTTTCAGGGCATTGATATTCAAGGATAACGGGAATACGATCGTCTCGGTGATTTTCAGGGACGGGCAGTCCCTTGATAAATTTATGAGAATTCATTCCTGGACGGTACTGCCTGAAGTCGGAAAATCGACCGTTATGCCTTCGGGGGAGAAGGTCATGCGAAAAAGCCTTCTCCACCTTGTTATTGAGATAAAGGAGGCATCGTCTTTTGATTTGAAAATGGAAGTGGAAAATAGTAGCAGGCAGATTCTGCCTTTAGTGACTACTGAATAGTATATTTGCACAATTAAACATCAAATTGGACCATGGAAATATTTAAACCAATGGACCTGAACAAGGATCCAAAAAAAGTGAATATTGAAAACACAGAAAGATTAAAATGTCTGATAATAGGCTCAGGCCCGGCAGGTTATACCGCAGCAATTTATGCTGCCAGGGCTAACCTGGGGCCGGTACTTTACACTGGGTTGCAGATGGGGGGACAGCTTACCACCACAACTGAGGTGGACAATTTTCCAGGATACCCCGATGGTGTTACCGGTCCGGAGATGATGGAACAGCTGAAAAGACAGGCTGAACGATTCGGGGCCGAGATCAGGTTTGGCATTGCTACCGCTGTCGACTTTTCGGGGCATCCTCATAAGGTAACCATTGATGACACGATTGTTATTCTGGCAGATGCGGTTATAATTGCAACTGGGGCCACTGCAAAATACCTTGGCATCCCGGGTGAGACGAATTATGCAGGAATGGGAGTTTCGGCATGTGCTACCTGCGACGGATTTTTTTACAGGGGGAAGGATGTTGCTGTTGTAGGCGGAGGTGATACTGCTGCTGAAGAAGCTACCTATCTTGCAGGATTATGCAGGAAAGTTTATCTGATTGTAAGAAGGGATGTTCTCAGGGCATCAAAGGCAATGCAGGAAAGAGTTAAAAAGACCGAAAATATAGAGGTGATCTGGGAACACCAGGTAGTCGACCTGTATGGTGAAAATGGTGTCGAGGGGGCAATCCTTGTAAGCAGGAAAGGAACACCACAGGAGAAAGAGGTTAAGATAAATATTGATGGCTTTTTCCTTGCCATAGGACATAAACCGAATTCTGAAGTTTTTAAAAAATACCTTGAAACCGATGAGGTAGGATATATCAAAACGACTCCCGGGTCATCGCGGACCAAAGTTCCCGGGGTATTTGCAGCAGGGGATGTCCAGGATCCAGTTTACAGGCAGGCAGTAACAGCTGCCGGATCGGGATGCATGGCAGCGATCGACGCAGAAAGATACCTCTCGGAGCTTCATTGAAAAATTCCTCAAACCAACTCATACATTCAAAATGAAAACGTTCAAAAAGACATTCATGATCAGCGCCGAGCCGGCAGATGTATATGCGGCACTGACGAACCCTTATACAATTGAACTCTGGTCGGGGTACCCTGCAATAATGTCGGAAGAACCAGGGTCTGAATTCTCACTCTGGGAAGGAGATATAACAGGGAAGAACATTGAATTTGTCAGGGACAAGAAGGTTGTTCAGCAATGGTATTTCGGAGAGCAGGAAGCAAAATCAATAGTGACTATTGTAATTCAACCTGAAAACGGGAAATCATCAGTAACCGTTGAGCATACAAACATACCTGATGAAGAGTATGATGGATTTGCTGAAGGCTGGAAGGATTTTTACTTTGATGCCATTAACAGCTTTTTTAACCCTAACTTCTGATTTCAGTTCAGGTTTATAAAGTTCTGCCTTCGCATCAGGCTTTCATCCATAATACTGAATATATCCTCAGTACATGCCAGGATAAGGGATGCAATTCCCTTGTACGATTTTGTAATCGCCTGTGCCTGAACCTTTCTGTTCCATTCGGGCAGCCATGAAAGGAGGTGGAGGCTGATGAAGCGTTTTATCTCATTCCTCATTTCAATATTGCACACCTCATCATCCATCTCAAAGTATTTTTGAATCATCAGGGTCAGAAAAAGGAGCTCGACACCTAGATGATCATCCGGAAAATGGTTTTTAAACTTTGATTCCCAGCCATAGGAGCTGTAAAACTGAGTTGCCCTGTCTTTGCCGACCGACGTGGCTTCCCTTATTCTTGATTCCACCGGAGGTGCGGTAAGAGATCCGCCTTCTGCGAACATGGATCCGAAATCAGCCATCATCATCTCATAACTGCTTCCAGGATCATCTACAGATTCCCTCAATGCCGATGCTGCAAACATGAACCTGGGGTTGCCGCTGGTTACAGGCAGTTTCTTCAGTATTTCCTGTTTCCAGAAATCCTGTATACATTCAGTGGACGGATCCCACATTATCATTGTACCTGAAAAGTAGAGCAGCATATTGTATGCCTTCAGAATATTCTTTTCTTCTGTTTTCAGGCTGTTATCCATTGGAGTCAGTTACCGCTTTAATAAATTGATGTCAGCCGCTTACCCGCGGCAGGTTCAACGTATAATTAACTTCTGAAAAAGAAAATTGTTCGGGGGAACAGATAAAATATCATAAAAAAAGCCGCATCATATGACGCGGCTCAGATATGTATTAATCCCGTTATTTTGAAAAATCCGCCATTTCGTGGGGGTAGACATCATTATCAACCTTATACTTGAGTTCGGAAAATGCTTTGATAGTATATGCGACATCCTCCAGACTATGAGATGATGTGGGTATTATCCTGAGCATCACAACATCCCTTGGCACAACAGGGTAAATAACAACAGAACAGAAAATTCCATAGTTTTCCCTGAGGTCGTAAATAAGCTGGGTAACCTGCTCCAGCTGGCATTTCATAAACACCGGAGTTACAGGTGATTCAGTCTTGCCAAGATCGAGCCCGGCTTCCTTAAGTCCTTTCTGCAGAGCCCTGACTATCGTCCACAGCTTTTCCCTGTATTCGGGATGTTCCTTTATCAGTTCAAGCCTTTTGATAGCACCGATTGTCATCGCCATCGGAAGAGATTTGGCATAAATCTGCGAACGAAGGTTAAACCTGAGGTAGGTTACCACCTCTTTCGTACTCGCAACAAATGCACCAATCCCTGCCATTGATTTTGCGAATGTCGCAAAATATACATCTATGTCGTCCTGCACACCGAAATGTTCACCGGTTCCCGCACCTGTTTTCCCCATCGTTCCGAAGCCATGAGCATCATCAACCAGGAAGCGGAATTTGTACTTCTTCTTGAGAGCTGCAATTTTATCCAGTTTTCCAAGATCGCCTGCCATTCCGAAAACACCTTCGGTAATTACAAGGATGCCGCCTCCTGTCTCCTCGACAATTTTTGTAGCTCTCTGAAGCTGTTTTTCGCAGCTTTCGATGTCGTTATGCGGATAAACGAACCTTTTGCCGATATGCAGCCTGAGTCCGTCCATTATGCAAGCATGTGATTCCGAATCATATACTATAACATCGTGTCGATCGACAAGAGCATCGATGATTGATACCATTCCCTGGTACCCGAAGTTCATAAGATAGGCAGCCTCCTTATTCACAAATTCAGCGGCCATTTTTTCAAACTTCTCGTGAGTCGTAGTTTGTCCCGACATCATTCTTGCTCCCATAGGGTACGCGAGACCGTACTGAGCAGCCGCTTCAGCATCTGCTTTTCTGACTTCCGGGTTATTGGCTAATCCAAGATAGTTATTGAGACTCCAGGTAAGGACCTCCTTACCCCTGAATTTCATCCGGGGGGCTATCTCACCCTCAAGTTTTGGAAACATGAAGTAGCCGTCGGCTACACCAGAATACTGACCAAGAGCGCCTTTGGTAGAATTGATTTTATTAAAGATATCCATGATTGATTGTCTGTTTATTTTAAACTGCGACAAAAGTAAGGATAATCAGTTATATCCTGATAAGATTTTATACCTAATTTGCCCGATACAGCCTGAGGGGGCAATAGCCGGATAAAATTTGCGTTTTTATATCATGATTAAAAAAAATTAAGTACTTTTGCGCAACATTTTTTGATATGAAGATCAGATACATAATATTCCTGGTACTAGCGCTTATACTTGTTTCCTGCAGCCAGTACAGCAAGCTTCTTAAGAGCACTGATTACGAACTTAAGAAGAATAAAGCAAAGGAGTATTTTGAGAATGGTGATTTTTCCAGGGTCACGCAGCTTCTTGAACAGATCATACCCAGATACAGGGCCACGGATGAAGCTGAGGATCTTACCTGGATGAGCGCACAAAGCTATTATGGCATGAAGGACTTCATGATGGCCGGTGCCGAATTCAGGAATTATGCAAACCTTTACCCTTATGGCAAGCATGATGAGGAGGCTAACTTCCTTGCTGCCATGTGCGATTATTATCAGTCGCCCAGGCCCGAGCTGGACCAGGCAAGCACCACCAGCGCGATAGAATCTTTTTCACTTTTCATAAGTAAATATCCTTCCAGCCAGAGAGCCGTTGAAGCTAAAAATTATGTTAAGGAGATGAAAGATAAGCTCTCGGAGAAATCGTACCTCAGCGCGAGACTTTATTACAGGATGGACCAGTATAAGGCTGCAGTAACGGCATTGTCGAACAGCCTGAAGGAATTTCCTGAGACTAAATTCAGGCATGAGATGATGTTCCTGAAGCTGAATTCACTTTACCTTTATGCTGTAAACAGCATACCTTCAAAGCAGACAGAACGGTTCCAGTCAGCTCTCGACGATTATTACTCCTTCATTGAAGAATTTCCCAAAACGTCCTATTCAAAGGATCTTGCTAGAATATACCAGGCCACGACAAAGGCTCTGAAAATCAATATTGATCAAACTCAAACAAATAGCAAATAATAATGGACTATAGAAAAACAAATGCACCGGTAACAACCATTACGCGTAACCTTGAGACCCTCAACACGGGAACTGAGAATGTGTACGAGACCGTTATCGTTGTATCGAGAAGGGCCAACCAGATTTCGGTGGAAATGAAGCAGGAACTGAACAAAAAGCTTGAGGAGTTTGCATCATATACCGACAACCTGGAAGAGGTGTTTGAGAACCGAGAACAGATAGAAATATCTAAATTCTATGAGAGGCTGCCGAAGCCTACTCTTATAGCATTGCAGGAATTCGAAGAGTCAAAGATATTCTTCAGGAATCCTGACAAAACTGCAAAACCGAAGAGCTAGTAGCCAATATGCTTAATGGCCGGAAAATACTTGTTGGTGTTACCGGGGGTATTGCTGCCTACAAAACAGCTACGGTAATCAGGCTTCTTGTTAAGGATGGTGCGGAAGTCAGGGTGGTGATGACATCCCATGCCAGGGAGTTTATAACACCACTGACACTTGCAACATTATCGAAAAACCCGGTCCTGACCGAGTTCTTCAGCCCGGAAAACGGGAGCTGGAACAGCCACATTGACCTTGGCATCTGGGCTGATCTTCTCCTGATAGCTCCGGCTACTGCAAATACAATAGCAAAAATGTCAGCCGGCATCGCCGATAACCTGCTTCTTACAACTTATCTTTCAGCACGGTGCCCGGTAATGATCGCCCCATCGATGGACACCGATATGCTTAACCATCCTGCGACAATAAAAAACATTGAGGCCATCAGATCGTTCGGGAATATTATCCTGGATCCTGAGAGCGGCGAGCTTGCAAGCGGGCTTTCGGGTAAGGGAAGGATGGTTGAACCGGAAGAAATAGTTAAAGAGATTGATAAGCTCTTCTCAAAACAGATCTGATTCCCTGAAAGGAAAGCACCTTCTCATTAATGCTGGTCCTACAAGGGAAAACATCGATCCGGTAAGATTCATCAGCAATCATTCCTCCGGTAAGATGGGCATTGCAATTGCACAGGAAGCTTCGGGGATGGGAGCAGAAGTGACTCTTGTCCTGGGTCCGGTCAGCATTGTTCCGGAGGGAAAAAACATCAATGTAATCAATGTGGTGACTGCAGCGGAGATGGCTTCGGAATGCATCAGAATATTCCCCTGCTGTGATATTGCCATCCTGGCGGCCGCGGTTGCTGACTTCACACCTGAGAATTACTCTCCCGTAAAGGTGAAGAAGAGCGGTGAGGGCCTGGTAATAAGGCTTAAACCGACAGTGGATATTGCGATTGAACTTGGCATGATGAAGAGGACAGATCAGCTGATTGCGGGATTTGCGCTTGAAACGGATAATGAGCTTGAGAATGCCCGTAAAAAGATGCTTCGTAAAAACATGGATATCATTGTTTTAAATTCTCTCAGGGATGAAGGAGCCGGTTTTGGCCACGATACTAACATCATCACAATAATCGACAAATACAATAATATTGATAAATTTGGGTTAAAATCCAAGCAGGAAGCTGCAGCTGATATACTTGGGAAAATCATAAGGATGACAATGAAATAACCGGGCAATGAGGCTTATCAGGAATTATAAATATTGTTTGATTTCCTTGCTGATATTGACCAGCAGCAAGGCATACCCACAGGAGCTTCTTTGCAACGTTCAGATATCAGCACAGAAAATTCAGGGGTCCAACCGCCAGATATTCATCTCAATGCAAAAGGATGTTTATGATTTCATGAACGGGATGGTCTGGTCAAATATGGTGGTAAGCTATGCTGAAAAAATCGAATGCAACATCCTTATAAATCTTACAGACCAGCTGTCGGCCGATGAGTTTAAGGGGACTATCCAGATACAGCTTAAGCGGCCGGTCTTCAATACCACTTACAACTCAACCCTTCTTAATTTCATTGATAATAGCTTCCAGTTCAGGTATGTTGAATTCCAGCCACTTGAATTTGATCCAAACGTTCACAGGTCAAACCTTGTTTCAGTACTGGCCTATTACGCGTATATGATACTCGGTTTCGACGGCGATTCCTTCTCTCCTGAAGGTGGTACGCCATTCTTCCAGATTGCTGAAAAAATTGTCAATAATGCACAAAATGCCCCTGAACAGGGATGGAAGCCATATGACGGTTCGAGGAACCGTAACAGGTACTGGCTGGTTAAGAATATCCTAAACAAGGAATATGCCGGGGTGCGCCAGTTCATTTATGATTACCATCTCAATGGCCTCGACAAAATGGAATCAAAAGTAACCGAAGCCAGAACCAATATTGTGGAAAGCCTGAGGCTTCTCCAGGATGTTTACAGGAAAAAACCCGACCCTTTCCTTTATTTCTTCCAGATCGTTCTGGATGCAAAGAGCGATGAAATAGTCAATATATTCACAGAAGCTTTCCCCGAGGAGAAAGGAAGAGTAGTCCAGATACTCACTGAGATAGATCCTGCCAACAAGGTAAAATACTCTAAGATTACAGGCAGTTCTCTCCCATAGCAGTTAATTTATGCTTACCCGACTCTACGTTCAGAACTATGCACTTATCAGGGAGCTCGATATTCCCCTGCAGGAAAACCTTACTGTTATAACTGGCGAGACCGGGGCGGGTAAATCAATTCTCCTTGGAGCACTTTCGCTTGTGCTGGGAGCAAGGGCCGATACTAATGTACTGCTCGACAAATCACTTAAATGCGTAGTTGAGGGAACCTTCCTTATAAAAGAATATGACCTGAAGGGATTTTTCAAGGCAAACGAACTTGATTATGATCATGTGTCAATTATCAGGCGTGAGATCAATCCTGCAGGAAAGTCCAGGGCATTCATTAACGATACTCCCGTGAACCTAAATATCCTGAAGGATCTTGGCGAAAGGCTTATCGACATACATTCGCAGCACCAGACGCTTATGCTGAGTGAAAACACGTTCCAGATGAGCGTTATTGATTCTTTTGCAGGGAACATGAAGCTGCTTGGAGAGTACAAAGCTTTGTACAGTAACTATAAAAGCCTGAAGAAGGAGTACGAGGAGCTGCTTGAAAAATCTGACCGCAATAAGGCGGACCTGGAGTACTACAAGGCCCAGCTCATTCAGCTTGAGGAGGCCAGGCTGAAGGCGGGAGAACAGGATGAGCTTGAAAGGGAACAGGAAGTTCTTGAGCACACCGAGGAGATAAAGTCATCGCTAGAAAGCGCAGGAAATCTGCTCGCTTCGGATGATGCAGCGATTCTGAACCAGATCAGGGATGTCAAATCCTGTATTTCCAAAATCAAAGATTACCTGCCGGAGGCGGAATCGCTTCTTACCAGGATAGATTCGGCATATATTGAGCTCGATGATATTTCAACCGGGCTTTCCAGAATATCTTCAAGAATTGAAGCTGA
>Ga0335071_10000808_pt1 | contig 33719 bp, 20 predicted proteins | sample Lox_Sample_15_FD_206724 | JGI IMG/M metagenome (GOLD analysis project Ga0335071, IMG submission 206724) | Soil microbial communities from Loxahatchee National Wildlife Refuge, Florida, United States - Lox_Sample_1.5 | ecosystem: Environmental > Terrestrial > Soil > Wetlands | place: USA...
GGTGGTCAATCCGATTACGCCGACCATCAGCGTGAGCAGTTCGGGAAGCCCGTCGAACTACGGCAGCGCGGTGACCTTCACGGCTACGGTGACCAGCGGCGACACCAACACCGTCACCTTCTACAGCGGCTCAACTTCTCTGGGCACTGCCACGCCCAGCAGCGGTAAAGCCACGCTGACCACCAGTACTCTCGCAGCCGGCTCCGACAGCATCACCGCCACAATCGCCGCTGGAGGCAACTACGCTGCGAAGACCTCCAGCGCCATCACTCAGGTGGTCAATCCGATTACGCCGACCATCAGCGTGAGCAGTTCGGGAACCCCATCGACCTACGGCAGCGCGGTGACCTTCACGGCTACGGTGACCAGCGGCGACACCAACACCGTAACCTTCTACAGCGGCTCCACCTCGCTGGGTACGGCCACACCGAGCAGCGGCACGGCGAAGCTGACCACCAGCACTCTCGCAGCCGGCTCCGATAGCATTACGGCCACGATTGCCGCTGGAGGCAGCTACGCTGCGAAGACCTCCACAGCCATCACGCAGGTAGTGAACAAGGCGACGCAGACCATCATGTTCACCACCAACGCTCCGGGAACGGCGGCTTACAAGACCAGCTTCACGGTGGCCGCGACAGCCTCAAGCGGGCTTGCGGTCAGCTACACGAGTTCCGGTTCTTGCACCAATTCCGGCGCAATCTACACCATGACCAAGGGCACGGGAACCTGCTCCGTGATCGCGAACCAGGCAGGCAACTCGAACTACTCGGCAGCGTCGCAGGTCACGCAAACGGTCACCGCGGTTTATTCCACGGCGACCCTCACGCCAAGCATCAATTTCGGGTCGGTGTCTTCAGGCAAGAGCTCCACACAACCTGCGATTCTCACCAACACCGGAACCACGCCGCTGGTCATCAGCGGCATAGCCATCACCGGGTCGAGCACCTTCACGCAAACCAACAATTGCCCAGGTTCGTCGAGTTCGCTCGCGGCGGGCAGCAGTTGCACCATCTCGGTCACATTCAAGCCGAGCAGCTCCTCGACAGTCTCGGGCACTCTGACTGTCACCGACAACACCTCGGCCGGAACGCAGACGGTTTCGCTCTCGGGGAAATAAAGCTGGTGGGGCGGTGCCGACGAACCGGCTCGTGGAAACCGACGGCGGTCACTCTCCGCTCTCGCCTTCCTCGAGTGGGTATGGAATTTGAGGCCCATCATGCACCTTGATGGCGGCGAAGAATGTCGAATGTCAGGCCGCAGATTCCTGCGCACGGCGACGGCGGAGCCGCATCTCAGTTGCCGAGGCGATGCTTGATGTCGGCAACCAGTGGATCATCGGACGATTGCCCGCGAATGGCTAGATACTTCTTGTAGTAGTCGGCATAATCGGCGCTCTTCATGCCTTCGCGTACACGCCCTTGGTAGTAGTAGACCGGCGGAAAGTAAGAATACGTGGGCACGTTATCCATGAACAGCTCGATGGCTTCGCCTTGCCGCTTGGCGCACTGGTCAAACTCCGAATCGGCCTCTGTGAACGCTCCCGCGTCAAGATAAATCCGTCCCAGATCGAGATGCCCGATCCAGGTGTCCATGAGGCTGTTCGCAGCCTTCAACTGCTGGATCGCCCCATTAGTGTCTTTCTTCTTCTCCGCGATCAACCCCGCAATGATCTTGCCGTAAGTTTGCGCCTCGGTGGTCAGCGACGCGGAGAGAGTAGCCGCAAGCTTCTGCGCCTTGGCAATCTCTCCGGCGTCGGCGTAGGTTCTGGCGGCCAGGAACTCGATTTGCGTCGTCTTGCTGTTGGCCAGCGCCTTGTCGATATTGGAGGTCGCAGCTGCGCGGTTTCCTTGCAACTCTTCCAGGTTGCCCAGTGCCGCGAACTTCCTGGCCGCGCCATCGGTGTTCTTCGCAGCCAGGTCCGCTGCAGCTGCTTGGGTAAGAACCCGCTCGGCGTCGGCATGCTTGTCCTGGTAGGCCGCAAGGTCGGCTAGAGCGTCATTGGCGGTCGACGTGGCTGCCGGACCGAATGTCTCCAGCTTCTGGTAGTTTGCGGCTGCCTGGTCGATCCGCCCTTGTCCCAGCTGCGCTTCGCCCAGGATCAGGTACGCCTGCGCCGCCGAAGGATTGATCGACAACGCCGTACTCGCTTCTTTCTGGCTGGCTACGAAATCGCCGGCAAACTCGCTGATAAATGCCAGGTTGATCCGCGGTCCCACGCCCCTGGGCACAATCTCCACCGCGCGTTGCGCGGCTTTCAGCGCCTCGGGCGCCTCGCGCAACTGTACGTAGCAGGTAGCCAGATTGTTCTGGCCCACGCGATCGGCCGGGTACTTCGTAACTAGCTGCTTATTTGCCTCAACGCAATCCTGCCACTCACCCGCCGTCAGAGAATAGAGGCCGCGGTAGCGATAGCGCTCGCGGTCGGTCATGTTGTCGACCTGCTGCATCGCCAGCTTCATGTAGTTGAGCGCATCTTCGGGTTTGCCCAGGTTCGTGTCCATGGCCGCCATGCCGGAATACGCTCGCGCCATCTTAGGATCCATTTGCGCGGCCTTCTGGAACGAATCGAACGCCTCCTGGTAGTTCCCCGCAAATTGCTGATCAATGGCGATCCCAACCTCGTGAACAGCCTCAAGCGAGGCCGCCTTGAAGCCGCCGCTCACCTGGTTGAACTGCAGCGAATCCGGCGTCGAGTCGCCGAGCGCCGTGCGTATCGGCGCCGCCAGCTTGGGGATGCTGTTCAGAATGTCCTGCTTGTTGGCGACAGAGACCTCGGACTTGGCAAGCACCTTCCCTTTCACCGTATCCAAGGCCATCGCTGTGATCGTGTACTCGTCGCCCCGCAGACTGATGTCGCCGATGACCACCGCGTTGACGTCCTGGTTCTTGGCGACTAGCAACGCTGACGACTCGTCGAGTTTATCCGTGGGATTGGGAAGCTTTCCTGCCTGTTTTCTCGCGTCCTCACGGCTGTAAAGGTTCACGAAGCTTGCGCCTTCCAGGGCCAGGCCGACCATCGGTTCCAGGGTCTTATCCAGAAGCGGATCGCCCGTGTGGTTTTCAAAATCGGCCACCAGCACCGAAACCGGCGCATGCGTCCCTGACTTCGCCGCCTGCCTCTTGGTGATGAACCAGGCAAATCCTGCGCCGACCCCCACGATGAGCACACCCGTAATCGCCAGGCGCGGCCAGGGAATCTCGCGAAGACGGTTCATGCGCAGCTTCACCGACGAGGCAGAGACCTTCTTGCCCGCGGTTTTGCCCCCCTGCCATGCGCGAAGATCTGCATCCAGTTCCTCCGCGTTCTGATAGCGGTTCGCAGGATCCTTCTCGAGGCACTTGGCAACGATGTTGCTCAGGGCGCTGGGGATCGTTTTGTCGAGATCTGCAAGAGGCACTGCGCGTTCCTGCGTGCGCTTCAGCAGGCTGGCGATCGCGCTTTCCGCATGAAAGGGCGTGGCCCCTGTGAGCAGCTCGTAGAGGATCAGGCCCAGCGTGAAAACATCCGAGCTGGTCTTGATCTCTTTGCCCTGGGCCTGCTCGGGAGACATGTACTCGAGCGTGCCGAGCATCGCGCCCGTCTGGGTCATTCCGTCGCCGCTCAGCGTGCGAGCCAGCCCGAAGTCCATCACCACCACGCGGCCGTTGGTGTCGCGCATGATGTTGCCGGGCTTCAGGTCGCGATGAATGATGCCTTCGCGGTGGGCGGCGCCGAGTCCGTTGGACACCTGTTCCATGATGTCGACGGCTTCCGCAACATCCAGCTTGCCCTTCTGCTTAAGAATTTGATGGAGACTTTCGCCTTCGATGTACTCCATCGTGATGAACTTCGTCCCGGCGGCCTCGCCCAGGTCGAAGATGCGGATGATGTGCCGGTCGGTAACCTGGCGGGCAAGGATCAGTTCCTGCTTGAAGCGCTGCAGGATCTCAGGATTGTCGGCAAGCTCGGGCTTGATCACCTTGAGCGCGACTTCGCGCTCGAGTTCCATGTCTCGCGCCTTGTAGACCGCGCCCATGCCGCCCTCGCCCAGGGTCTTCATGATCTCGTAACGGCTGGCAAAGACGGTTCCCGCCTGCAGCGACGTCGCGCCAAACCCGGCAAAATCCGTACGCGGACCCGCTCCACGCGACCGTTCGGCGTCGGAGACGATAACGGTTTCATTGGGGTTTCGAGGCGGCACGATGACGGTCTCGTCGGACCGCGGGGGCGCACTCGATTCTCCCCCGCTCGCCCCGCCCGCAGAGTTACTGACTGCAGTGGCCGCGCCTAGCTGCGTTGGAGCTTCACTTGCGGGACGCTTTGGATTTTCTTCCATGCCTGTGCGATCGGTTCGAGTTCAGGCCGGGGAGCGCCTGGCGCCGGTTCGGGGAACTGCTACCGGGGCGATGAGGACAGAATATAACTATTCGCAGGGGTTGTCCCGGTTTTTCCCCTTGGAGGGCTCAACCAGAGCCACACTGCATGGGCCGCCGAAGCGGCCCTGCAAGCCTATTCCGGCAGGCTGAGCTGCCCGCTGACCTGGAAGGTTCCACTCACTGTTGGCGCCGCCGTACCCGGCTGACCGCCGCCGATCGAGACTGTGTACTGGCCCTGGGCCACGATGATGTTGCCCAAATCGGTCACCATGCTCAGGTCCCTCGAGCCGAGATGGAATTCCACCTTCTCACTTGCCCCAGCCTCCAGATGGACGCGCTGGAACCCGCGCAGCGCGCGTAGCGGCGCGCCGGCAACATCGGGGAATTGCAGATAGAGCTCAACCACCTCATCTCCTGCAACCTTCCCATTATTGGTCACGGTCACCGAGGCGTTCAGCGGCTCGCCGGCGTTGAGCGCGGAGTCCGGCAGGCTGAGATTGCTATAAGCGAACGACGTGTAGCTGAGCCCGTAGCCAAAGGGGTAAAGTGGGTCACCCTTGAAATAGCGGTAGGTGCGCCCTTCCATCGAGTAATTCTCAAAGTGCGGCAGCTGGTCGACGCCTTTGTAGAAAGTGACTGGCAGACGTCCCGCAGGATTGTTCTTGCCGCTCAGCGTCTCAGCAATCGCCGCGCCGCCTTCCTCGCCCGAGTACCACGCGTCGAGAACTGCGTTGGCGTGATCGTTGATCCAGTTGACCGCCAGAGCGCTGCCGTTCATGAGCACCACCACGGTTGGCTTTCCCGTCGCGGCAACGGCTTCAACAAGGTCCTCTTCGGGTTGCGGAAGATCGATGCTGGTGCGGTCTCCTCCAAGGAAGCCAGGTTCAGTCACCGGCATCTCCTCGCCTTCCAGCTCGCTCGTGATTCCCACAACGGCAATCACGACATCGGCGTTCTTGGCGGCGGCAATGGCCTCCTGCGAAGGCTGGCCGTTTACCTTCGCCCAGATCAGCTCCGCTTGCGGACTGCCGTCCCGAGTGCCGTAGGAAACGCTCAGAGAAGCTTTCTGTCCTCTCTCCAGGTGCACGCGTCCGACTCTCGCTTCGACTCCCTCGTTATGGTAGACGGAAGCGATTTGCTTGCCATTGACTGTAATGTGCGCGAATCCGTGGACCCGGATGCCAACCAGATAATCGCCCGAGTCCGGAGGCGTAAGGAACCCCGTCCAACGCACCGCGAGCATCTTCTTTCCCGCGGTTTCCGCCGGCAAACTCGCGCCATCCAGGTGAATATTCGGCTCGACCCGGGTCGTGAGCGCCGTCTGATTCGAGTCTTCCGGATGAAGTCCCTGGAATTCGCTGTACTCCGCCTTGAGACCCGGTTTTCCCTCCGCAGTCGTCAACAACCGATCCGGCACCGGGTCGCCATCGTTGCGCAGGAACTGCGTTCCCGGAACATAAGTGATCTTGGCGTTGGGAAACTCGGCATGCAGGCCGTCGAGCACGGAAACGGAATGCGTCGGCTCTCCGTTATAGTTGCCGAGCAAAACCCTGGTCTGGTCGGCAAGCGGGCCCACGACCGCGATCTTCGTAACCCCCGGCTTCAGCGGGAGCGTTCCATCGTTCTTGAGCAGAACCATCGCCTCATCGGCAATCTTGCGCGCCAGCGCGCGGTGCTCCGCGCTGTCCAGTTCTTTCTCATCGATATTCGAATAGGGTCCAGTCCCAGGAGGGTCGAACATGCCCAGCTTCATGCGCGCCGTAAACAGGCGCACTAACGCGGTATCGACCGCGCTCTCGGGAAGATACCCTTGCTGCACGGCCTCTATGTAAGGCTTGTATTCGGAGTCGTCCTTTCCAGTGGGTCCGCCGCTGATGCATTCGTTGTCCATGCCCCGCAGCAGCGAAATGGCCGAAGACTGGGCTTGCGTGGGCCGGTAACGGTGGCCTTCGAAGATGTCCTGCACCGCGCCGCAGTCGGAGACAACATACCCCTGGAAACTCCATTTACCGCGAAGCTGGTCTTGGAGCAGGTACTGGTTGGCGCATGCCGGCTGGCCATTGATGGCGTTGTACGCGCACATCACCGACCCTGCCTTGCCTTCGGTGATCGCCGCGCGAAATGCCGGTTCATAGGTGTCGAGCTCGTCGTGCCTGCTCACGTCTACATCGGCGAAGTGGCGGGTTGGCTCGGGTCCGCTATGCACGTCATAGTGCTTGGGGGTTGAGATCACGCGGTAGTGATTCGGGTCGTCGCCCTGCATTCCGGTGACAAAAGCGACCCCCATGCGCCCGGTGAGGAACGGGTCTTCGCCGTAAGTCTCCTGGCCGCGGCCCCAGCGTGGATCGCGAAAGATATTGATGTTGGGCGCCCAGAAATCGAGCCCGCCCATGATGCCGTCGTGGTCTGCCTTTACATCTTGGACATGCTTGATTCGGGCCTCAATCCCGATATCGATAGCCATGGTGTGAATCGCCGGAGCGTCGAACGTCGCGGCCAGGCCGATCGGCTCGGGAAATTCCGTCACTCCCTGGTCGATCACGCCGTGCAGCGCCTCGCTCCACCAGTTGTAGCGCGGAACATTGAGCCGGGGAATGGCGCGCGCATCGTTCACCAGTTGCGAAGCCTTTTCTTCAAGAGTCATGCGATGCACAAGATCGGCCGCGCGCTCCTCGGGCGACAATTGTGGATTCATGTAAGGCAAAGAGGAGGTATCCTGCGCCAAAGAGCAGCTGCCCGTCAAAACCATGCCGGCGGCGAGCGCCGCGATCAGAACTTTCCCTGAATAATTCATCTTCTCTCCTGTGCGCACGCGTAGATTGGTCCGCGCTTTGCTTCTGCGAACTCTACTAAATCGCTTTGCATCCGGAAAAATGCTGCACACGAAAGAATCTTTGCCGAGGGCGCCGCTTGTCAACCCTGAACCGTGCCGGAAGAGCTTCTCCGGCCGCCTTCCTTACGGATGAGTCGGGTGGTCGCCATAAAACTTCCAGCTCGACTGAAAATCAGCAGTAAGCTTTCCATTCTCCAGGTCGGCGCGCAGCAACTCAACAGGCATGAAACTCTCGTGCAGAATGGCGTCGTGGAATTCGCGATTGGTCATCTTTTTTCCATCCACCAGCTCGGCGTGGAGAGCGCGAAACTGCAACGCGCCCAGCAGGTAGGCGCACTGATAGAGCGGCCCGACAGAGCCGTCGAACGAGCGCCTGACTTCTGCGGTCGCGTTGTCCGGCTCGAATCCCACATGGTCGATCAGGAACTGCACGCACTGCTGCGGCGTCCAGCGGCCAAGATGGAAATTCATGGTGAAGAGAACGCGTGCCGAACGGTGCATCCGCCACACCAGCGCGCCAACGCGCTCTTCCGGCGTCCGCTCGAAGCCCTTGTCCCAGAACAGCATCTCCCACCAGAATGCATTGCCTTCCACCCAGAATGGGGTTTCGAAGTTCTGGCGGTAAGGGTGATAACGCTTAGCCATGTAGAACTGCAGAAAGTGCCCCGGGATCATCTCGTGAAACGCCGTCGCGTGCGCAAACGGAACGTTGTTCCCGCGCATGCTCATCTCGCGCTGATCGAAGGTCATGGTATCGGTCGGATACGAGACGCTGATCTCATCTCCTCCCGTAAAGAAGGGATTCACCAGCTGCCGCTCGGGCGTCATCATGATCATGCGCCACGTCTCATCGGCCAGCGGGGGAACGGTCACCAGGTCGTGATCCTTAACAAAATCGCTGCCCTGGACCACCAGCTTGCGAATCATTTCCGGCTGCTCGCCGGGGGCCACATGCATCGACTTCACCTTCTCGACCGCTGCGTGCCAGTCATCGCCGAACCCCATTTCGCGCGAGGCCTTCAGCATCTCGCGCATGCACCAGTCATATTCGGTCTGCGCAATGGCGATCAGCTCTTCAGGCGTATAGGGGATCAGGTTATCGGCCAGCTCGTTCATCAGCGCTTCCCTGCCCACCGGATCACCGATGATCGTCGTCTTGTCGTCCGGCGCGATCCCAATCAGCTTCTCTTTCAGAAAATCCTCATAGTCTGTCAGTTCTTTCTTGGCGTCGTTGTATGGCTGATTCACCCACCACGTAAAAAGTGGATCGTAGCTGTTGTATTGCCCGAACCACTCGCCCAGTTGCTCGGTCAGCTGCCGGGTCGCAACCAGCGCGCGATTCGCGACCACCGGGTTCACCCTGGGATTGACCGCCGGCTTGCTCTCCGGGGAATCCTTCCCGGTCTCCTTCGGGTCAAGCTTCTCCCGCGCCGCCTTGATGTCCTTCACCATCTGCGTGAGCGCAGCGGCATCCTTTTCCGGATTGGGTGTCTTCATCTCGCGCTTATCGTCGAGCAACTGGATGATGGTTGCGGCGAAAGGAAGAAGCGGTTGCATCTCCTCGATCTGCTTCTTACGAATTGCAAGCTGATGAAGGTTGCCGGTCAGCCGGTATTTCAGCAGCAGATAGTCGACCTTGTCTTCCTGTGAAAGCGCATCGAAATCCATGGCGGCAAGCTTGCCCAGCTCATCGCGATCGAACTTCTCCATGCGCTCTCTTCGCGAAGACGAGATCAGCACCTTGTAGGTACCCGACAGGCTATCCTCATCTGCCGCGTATTGGACAATGACCTGCGGCATCTTCGGCTCAGCGCTTGCCGCCGCGGGGCCGGCGCTATGAGCCATGCTCGCCGGCAGCAACACAAGACCAAACGCCCAGCCAATCTGCTTCCTTGTCTGCATCGATGGATTCCTCACCCTCACGCAATAGTGATTTGCCGATCGCGCGTGGGCCGCCGATCCGCTCCCTGCATCAATTCCTGTATCAATTATCGATCAGCTTATTCGTTGCCCTCTCCGGCCGCCTCTACCTCATGCGCCTCGTCCTCTGCGTTCCACGCCGGAGTCGGTTCGTTCAGCAGGTTGCGCACGAAGAAATCCATCAGCTTGCGTTGCCCGTATCTTCCGCCCGCTCCGTGGCCTCCGCCGGGGACAACCAGCAGATCGAAGTCCTTGTTGGCTTTGATCAGCCTATCAACCACCTGCAAGGTTGACGAAGGATCGACGTTCTTGTCCATCTCGCCCATCACCAGCAGCAGCTTGCCTTTGAGCTTCCACGCATTGTCCACGTTCGACGACTCCGAATACTGCGGCCCGATCGGCCAGCCCATCCACTGCTCATTCCACCAGATCTTGTCCATGCGGTTGTCGTGGCACCCGGAGTTGGATACAGCAACCTTGTAGAACTCCGGATGAAACAAGAGCGCGCCCATCGAGCTCTGGCCGCCCGAGGACGTGCCGAAGATCCCCACACGCGAAATGTCGTACCAGGGATACTTGGCGGCAACGGCCTGGTGCCACAGAATGCGGTCTGCGAAGCCGGCGTCCTTCAGGTTGTGCCACGCAACATCGTGGAAGGCGCGCGAGCGGTTGTTCGTCCCCATCCCGTCGATCTGCGCAACCACAAAGCCCAGCGCCGTCAGCGGTTCCGTGTGCGTGGTGAAGCTCTTCGGCACAAACGATCCCTGCGGGCCGGCATAGATGTCTTCGATCACGGGATACTTTTTCCTCGCATCGAAGTTGAGCGGCCGGTAGATCACTCCCCATATCTGCGTCTTTCCATCGCGGCCCGCGGTGTGAAACGGTTCCGGAGGCTGCCAGCCCGCAGCCCGCAGTTGCGCGATGTCCGCCGTCTCCACCGTCGCCACCAGGCTCGCATCGGCGCTGCGATGCAGTTCCATCACCGGCGCAAGATCGATCCGCGAGTACGTGTCAACGTAGAATTGGCCGTCATCGCAGTAGCTCAGCGAGTGGTTGGCAGCCACGCTCGTCAGTTCCGTCAGCCCCGTTCCGTCAAACCCGACCTTGTAGCCGTGAACAAAGTAAGGATCCTCACCCTCGTTCTTGCCACTGGCGGAAAAATAGATCGCCCGCGCTTTTTCGTCGACACGGTCCACTCCCCTGACCACCCAATCGCCGCGCGTGATCTGCTGCTTCACCTCGCCGGTGTGGCCATCGTACAGATAGAGATGTTCCCAGCCGTCGCGTTCCGAAGCCCAGACAATCTCATTGCCGTCGGCAAGGTCCTTACGGAATCGCTTGCCCGTGTCGTATTGCGTGCTGACCAGATGCTCGTAATTGATGAAGGTGGAACTCGTTTCTTCAATCAGCGTGCGCGCTTTTCCGGTAACAGCATCCACTTCGATGACGCGATACACCTGGTGCCCGCGCTGGTTGTACTCAAATGTGAAAGCGCGGCCGTCCTTCCACCACTCCAGGTCCGAAAGTTCATACGGATTGGGGAAGAGTGAGTTGTCGATCGGGACCTCGCTCTTGCCAACAACGTCGAAGAGCACCGGCTGATTGAGCGCCAGCACATCACCTGGCTTGGGATACACCATGGTCGAGTGCTCAGGCTGCAGTTGATCGTGCGGGGACGACTCGACGTAGTAGATCAGACGCCGATAACCGGGCCTGATGCGGTAGATCGCAAGATGCTTCGAATCGGGCGACCAGGCCAGCGTCCCGACCGCATAGTAATTGTCCTCAGACCCATCGCGGCTCAAGACAGTTGGTTCATTGTGCTCGGCTGGCTTGGCGTCTTTCTCCGGCGCCGGGCGAATCACCACGTTGTAGTTTTCGACGTAGGCCTGCCATTGGCCGTCCGGCGACGTCTTTGCCATGGCATCGCCATTGATCGCCTTGGGCGTGTAATCGTACTCGTCGCCCTGGTAATCGTCGTCATCGGGCGAGAGATCGGCCTTCTTCGCGCAAACGTAGCCGGTCAGATCGCACTGCCAGACCGCATCGTGGAAGAGAAACTCCATCGACTTCTCGTCGGTCGCAAAACGAAGCCGCGCAAGCGGAAGGTACTGCGGCTTGACGGGCGTTTTGAGCGCCTTGCTCAGTGCGTCTGCCAGCTTGTCGTGGTCGAAGGCCGCTCGCGACTCCTTCGTGTCTGCATCGAACAACACGTACTCGTGCGGCGTCTCAAATTCGTGGCCGCCTCCCGTCTCTGCCAGCGCTGCCACCGTGCGTGAGTAAACAAAGCGGTGCGTGCCCTCGATCCATTCAGGAGAAGACGGCACGTGCAGCGCCAGGTTCCGGTACTTCTCCTGCAAGCCCAGCGCCCGCTGGTAGTCGGCCGGAGTCACCTGGGCCGCCGCAGCGGCGGCAAAAAGAAGAAGCGTCCAGATGCCGGCGGCTCCGCCGGAAACGCCACCTCGAACCAACGTTCGCATGATGCAGGGGCTCCTTTTCTACGCGCGGTCGATGCGAGTGCAGTCAACGTGAATCGAAGAGATCATGAACCAGGGAAGGCATGCAGCAGGCTGTCCGCCATGATATACAAAATTGTACGCATTGTGTACTTTCCTGTTCTCAGGGGTTCTCCGGCCGTTTCTCATCTCACGGGCAGTGCCCCCTCGGGCGATGATGGAGAGCGAGGACGCATCGTGAACCCGACTCTTACCATCACGGTAAACGGCAAGCCGGTTCAAGTTCCGCAGGGCGCTACGGTGGCGGCAGCCGTCCTGCAGGCCGGCGCAAACAGCCGGACCTCGGTGCGCGGCGAGCCCCGCCAGCCTTTTTGCGGCATGGGGATCTGCTACGAGTGTCGTGTCACAATTGACGGCCTCCAGCACCAGCGCAGTTGCCAGATCTTGTGCCAGGCAGGCATGCGAGTGACGAGCGCCGAATCATGAGCCCTGAATTCGATCTCGTCGTAGTCGGGGCCGGCCCGGGTGGACTGGCCACAGCAGCAACCGCAGCCGAAGCAGGCCTCAAGGTCTGCGTTCTCGATGATAATCCCGCTCCGGGTGGGCAAATCTGGCGCGGCAGCGTAAGCAAGGGAGCCAATCCCCTGGCCGCGGAGTGGTTGCGCCGCATGAATCGTGTCCGCGACAAGGTCGAGGTCCGCTCGGGCTGGCGCGCCGTGATGGATCGAGGCGCGATCTGCGGTCCGGTTAAAGCGCTCCGTATCGAAAACAATCGCCGCTGCGATGACATCGCCTTTCGCTCGCTCGTTCTCGCCACCGGCGCTCGCGAAATGTTCTTGCCGTTTCCCGGCTGGACCTTGCCCGGTGTCTTCGGCGCCGGAGGGCTTCAAGCCTTCGTGAAGTCGGGCCTCGATGTAGCGGGGAAACGCATCGTCGTCGCTGGAACCGGGCCACTGCTCCTGGCGGTTGCCGCTAATCTGCGCGCGGCCGGCGCCCGCATCGCAGCCATCGCGGAGCAAGCGCCGATGCAACACATGGCGCAGTTTTCGGCGCGACTGCTCTTCACTCATCCAGGAAAACTCCTCGAAGGCGTCGGCTACGGAAGCAAACTCTTCGGCGTGCCCTATTACCCCGGCTCATGGGTCGCGAGCGCTTCAGGCAATTCGCACCTCCAGAGTGTCGTCGTGGCGTCAGGCATCCGCACCCGCGTCATCGAAACCGAGCTGCTGGCAGTGGGATTTCATCTGGTCCCCAACACCGAATTGGCGCAACTGCTCGAGTGCCGCCTGGAGACAGGTTACGTGGGTGTCGATGCCCTGCAGCGCACCTCAGTCGAAAATATCTACGCCGTCGGCGAGATAACCGGTATCGGAGGCGTCGAGAAAGCGCTGGCTGAAGGAAGAATCGCCGCGCTGGCCGCAGCCGGACGCACTGCGGAGGCCCGCACGCTGCTTTCAACGCGCGACCGGTGGATGCGCTTTGCCCGCCGTCTCGACGCCGCCTTCGCCTTGCGCGAGGAACTGCGCGTGCTGCCCGAGAACGAAACCATCGTTTGCCGGTGCGAAGATGTCGCCCACAAAGACCTTGCCCCGTGCCGTTCGTGGCGCGAAGCCAAGCTGCACACCCGCTGTGGAATGGGGCCCTGCCAGGGTCGCATCTGCGGTCCGGCCACGCAGTTTCTGTTCGGGTGGGCCGCCCCCGCTCCTCGGCCGCCACTGTTTCCCGTTGAGGTTTCAACTCTCGCGGACACTTTACTCCACGAGACGGTTTCAGGTCCCGCCGTCTCCCCCTCCGAACATTCGGCTACTTAGAGTCGCCTCATTCCATCTCGCGACGAGCGGCCTGGCAACCTGACAGGAACTGATAGAATCAATCCGCATTCAGCGCGCCATTCCGGGTCACTATCGTGAATGTCCGGCATCTTCTGGGGCCGGCAAAAGTGCGCGAAAGGTGTCTTGGCGAAAGCGGGTGCATCACCACTCCGATGACAGCAGAAGAGAAGAAAGACCGGGCCTCCGCAGCGAAGGCCGAACATGGCACCAGCGTCACCACTGCATTCCGCCAGATTCGGGAGTTGATCGTGCATGGGCGGCTGTCGCCGGGTACCTGGATTGTGGAAAGTGACCTCTGCGATCGGCTGCACATGAGCCGCACGCCCGTCCGCGGCGCGCTTTATCTGCTGCAGCGCGAAGGCTACGTTCAGGAGCATCGCAACGCCAGCAAGTCACGCATGGTGGTTACATCGCTCACCAAGGAAGACGCCAACGAGCTCTATTCGATCATCGGCCGCATCGAGGGCTTGGCCGGACGCCAGGCTGCCGCGCTGCCTGAACCGCTCCGGCTCGAGCTGGCGGAAAAACTCACGCAGATCAACGCCCGCCTCATCCGTATCGCGGAGCAGCGCATTCCCGAGGGGCTTAGCATCTTCGATCTCGATCGCGAGTTTCACCATCTTGTCGTTAGCGCCGGAGCGGGTCCGCGCCTGACCACTCTCCACCAGGCCATCGAGCCACAGGCCGAGCGCTATTGGCGCCTCTATGCAAGCTCGATCGTGAACAATCTGACTTCTTCTACCGAGGAGCATCAGGCCGTGATCGAGACCCTCGTGGCCGGCGATCCCGCTGGGGTTGAAGAGGCGCTCAAGCGCAACTGGGAAAACGGCTGCCAGCGCCTCGCGCGCGTCATCGACGTCTTCGGCGAACGGGGAAGCTGGTAAGGCCGATCCGCAGCGCCCAGCATTCAATCCCCGCAAACGGCCCTCGTTCAGGTAAATTGATCAAGTCAGCTCAGAGGAGCCCATGGCCACCATCACCGCCGTCCAGCCACCCAAAACCGGCATCAACGCGCCCGGCGCGCGAGCCGCCGTCGCCGTTCCGCCGCGCAACGTTGCCGTCGACGCTTATCGCGGCCTCGTCATGCTCCTCATGATGGGCGAAGTCATGCAGTTCGCAGCCGTCGCGCGCGCCTATCCGCACAGCCTCTTCTGGCACATCCTCGGATACAACCAGACCCACGTGGAGTGGTCGGGCATGAGCCTGCACGACACCATACAGCCGGGCTTCACCTTCCTGGTCGGTGTCGCGCTGCCCTACTCCATCGCCAGCCGCGTCAAGCAGGGCCAGGGTTTCACCCGCCAGGTGTTTCACACCCTTTGGCGCAGTCTCCTCCTCGTCGCCCTGGGCATCTTTCTCCGCTCCACGTCCAGCACCCAAACCAACTTCACCTTCGAAGACACGCTCACCCAGATTGGCCTCGGCTACACCTTCGCCTGGCTTCTCGCCCACTGCCGCCCCCGCTGGCAGTGGACCGCGCTCGGAGTTCTTCTCTTCGGCTACTGGCTTGCCTGGGCGCTCTATCCCGCGCCCGGCGCAAACTTCAACTGGGCCGCCGTCGGCGTTCCGCAAAACTGGCCTCACAACTTCACCGGGTTCGCCTCGCACTGGAACAAGAATTCCAACTTCGGCCAGGCCTTCGATCTCTGGTTCCTCAATCTCCTGCCGCGCCCCTCGCGCTTCCTCTACAACGATGGCGGCTACCTCACGCTCAGCTTCATTCCCACGCTCGGCACCATGCTGCTCGGGCTGCGCGCCGGCGAGTGGTTCCGCGCCGCCGCGCCCCGTATTCCCATCAGGCGATTCATTATTGCGGCTGTCGCCCTCTGCGGCGCCGGCCTCATCCTTCACTTCACGGGCATCTGTCCTATCGTCAAGCGAATCTGGACACCCAGTTGGACGCTGTGGAGCGGCGGCGTGTGTTTCTTCTTCCTCGCCGCATTCTCCTGGATCATCGACGTCAAACAGTATCGCCGCTGGGCCTTCCCGCTCATCGTCGTCGGCATGAACTCCATCGCCGCCTACCTGATGGCCCACCTTTGGGAAGACTTCATCATTAACAACCTGCACATCAACCTGGGCTATGGCGTCTTTCGCATCTTCGGGGCCGGCCTCGAGCCCTTCATGCTCGGCCTCACCGTCATGCTCATCTACTGGCTCATCCTTTACTGGATGTATCGCAAGCGCCTCTTCCTGCGTATCTGAGTGCGGCCGTCTCCGGCGGCTGCGCAGCCATCTTCCAGGAGCCGCGGTGCGTCGTGCCGATCGTTCTTACAAGGCTCTTTCACCGAGCTGCCTGAACCACCCCAGTCCCTCCAGCGTGGTATGCGCCGGCCGGTACTCGCAGCCCACCCAGCCGGTGTAACCGATTTGGTCGAGATGCGCAAATAGATAGGGGTAGTTCACTTCGCCGCTGTCTGGCTCATTGCGCTTCGGCACGCTCGCGATCTGCACGTGACCGCAGTGCGCAGCGTATTTGCTCAGCTTCATCGCCAGGTCGCCTTCCATCACCTGCATGTGGTAAAGATCCATCTGCATCTTCAGGTTCCCCGCGCCCACCTCCTCCAGAACCGCAAAGGCCTGCGCCTGCGTATTCAGGAAGAAACCCGGCATGTCGCGTGTATTGATGGCTTCAATCAGCAACGTGATGCCGTGCTGGTCAAATTCGGCCGCGGCATATTTGAGATTGGCGATGTAAGTCGCGTGCGCTTCAGCCGCGCTCGTGCCCGAGGGCAAGATGCCTGCCATCGCGTGAACTCGCGTGGTGCCGAGCGCCTTCGCATAATCCGCGGCCTTCACCACCCCGGCTCGAAATTCCTCTTCCCTGCCGGGCAGGCATGTGATGCCGCGCTCCCCGGCGGCCCAGTCTCCCGGAGGCAGGTTGAACAGCACGTTGGTCAATCCGTGCTTCTTCAGTTCGCTTGCGATTGCATCGGGTGTGAACTCGTAGGGGAACAGATACTCCACGCCATCGAACCCCGCACCTGCGGCTGCAGCAAAGCGCTCCAGGAAGGGCACTTCATTGAACATCATCGACAAGTTGGCGGCAAACCTTGGCATCGCGAATCTCCTCTGAGAATTTCAGCAAATCTGCGTCTTCAATGCTCTCAATCATCCCGCGCCGAGCGGCCCCGGCACAAACATTCCGCTGGGGCCTGTGTGGCGCGATCAGCACCACCGCCGGCAGCGCCCGCCACGTCCCGGCGCCAAAGTGCTGTTTGCGCCACTCTCGCCGCATTTAACATGGAACGGTCAGGAGATCCCGATTGCGCAGGCGTGATTTTTGCAAACTGATCGTCGCGGGTGCGAGCGCTTCTCTAGCCGGCGCTGTGAGCCTCGGAGAGGATGCGCAACAGACGTCGCCGCTGACCGCGTTGTCGACGGCCACCGCGGGGCGCGCTAACTATCCTAATCATCGCGCCCCCTTGCTGCCATTGAAATACACTCGCTTGCCTTTGGGATCCATCCGGCCCGCGGGCTGGCTCAGCGATCAGTTAACCGTCCAGGTCCACGGGCTCACCAGCCACATCGGCGAATTGTGGGATATCCTGACGCTCTCCGCATGGAAAGGCGATGCCGGCAAGAACGTCCTGCCCGAGTGCTGTACCCCGCGCTTCGCTCCGCGCTGGCTTGAGGGCTTGACCGTCCTTTCCGGTGTGCTCGGCAACGACCATCTCAAGGCTCTGACGGATCCTTATATGCAGTACATCCTCGACGTGCATGAGCTCGCCGCCGTCACGCCGAGCGTCATCGCCTGGTCGCACCTCGGCCGGTTCCTGCCGGACTATTACGAGCTCACGGGCGATCGGCGGGCGATCACGCTGCTTCGCAAGATCCTCGATTACTCCGACGCGTCGCGCGATTCGCAAGAAAAAATCGTCCTCGAAGACCCCGGCCGTCTCGGAATGCTGCTCAGTTTCGGCTACTGGTACTACGACCAGACCGGCGATGCAGATATTCCGGCAATGCTGGAGCGCTGCTCCAGACCTTCCGTCGACGATTGGAAGGATTACTTTGCTCATTTTCCCCAGGACCCGAAATACTTTGTCCATTTTCCCGATGTGACCGCCGAGAAACCAGGCCTGCCGCCGCCCGACTGGACTCGTCAGGGAGTCGATGTAACTCAGGCCATTCAATACCCGGTTCAGCACTACGTGATGTCGGGCGATAAGTCCGACGTCGACAGCGTGATCCAGGGCATCGCCAACCTCGACCAGGGCTACGGCCAGGTAGGTGGCCGCTGGAGCGGCGATGAATGGCTCACCAACACCGATCCAGCGCAAGGCACCGAACTCTGCGACGTGGAAGAGCTGCTCTTCTCATTGGAGAAGAGCTTCGAGATTGTCGGCGAGCTCTCCTTCGCCGATCGCATCGAGCAGCTCATCTACAACGCCTTCCCCGGCACCTGCACACCCGATATGTGGGCCCATCAATACGACCAGCAATCGAACCAGGTACTGGTATCGGTCGCGGAGCGGCATTGGCACTGGAATACTGACACCTCCAATATCTACGGCTTTACGCCTAACTTCCCCTGCTGCCTGGCCAATATGCACTCGCCCTGGCCGCGCTTTGTGCAGACTATGTGGATGGCAACTGAAGACCGCGGCCTGGTAGCGGCTACTTACGGTCCGTGCCGCGTCCACGCAAAAGTGGCAGCGGGCCTGCCCATCGAAATCGTCGAAGAGACGAACTACCCGTTCTCCGATCGCGTCCGCATCACCATCCACACTGGGAAACCCACATCCTTTCCCATCTACTTCCGAATTCCCTCGTGGGCCGTGGGTGCAGAAGTCGCCATTGCGGGCGAATCCCTTCGGCAACGCCCCCAACAACCAGCATCGAGCGGAACGTTCTTCAAAGTCGACCGTCTCTGGAAATCCGGCGACAGCGTCACCTTGAACTTCAACTTTAAAGTCCGCTGCGAAAAGCGTAGGAACAATGCAGTTGCCGTTGCCTGGGGCCCCCTGTACTTCGTTCTGCATATCGCGGAATCCTTCAAGAACCTTCCCTCGATTCCGCTGGGACCGAAGGCCACCGAGACTCCTGCTCCGCCCGGTTGCGCGAACTGGCAGATCACGCCGGCCACCAGCTGGAACTACGCCCTCGTCATCGACCGGCAGAATCCTCAATGCGCCATGACCAGTCGCCGAGTCAGCTCCATGCCTTTCGCTCAACGCGGAGAGATGGTTAAGCAACCCGGTGCAACCCAATATGCGCCGTGGAATGGTGACGTCCCGCTCGCGCTTCATGTCAAAGCTCGAAAAGTTCCTGGATGGGGGATGAATGGCGCCAGTGCCGCTCAGGTTCCTTTAAGCCCCGTCCGCTCCGACTCGCCCGAGGAGACTGTCGAGCTCATTCCCTACGGCTGCTCGCGGCTTCGCATCGCCGAATTTCCAACGACGTAAGAGCGGGTGGCGCGGAACGCAATGACACACATTGGAGCTGTAGATATTGGCGGTACCAAGATTGCCGCCGGCGCTGTGCGCGAAGATGGAGCGGTCGTCTTCCGCTGTGAGCGCCCCACCGATCCGGCGCGCGGATTTGCAGACGCCATGCAGCGCGTTCGAGGCATACTCCATCAGGTGATCGACGCGTGCGGTCCCTTCGACGGCATCGGCGTCGCCTCTCCGGGACCGCTCGATCCTGTTTCCGGAACACTCGGCGAGATCGGCACGCTGCCGGGTTGGCAAGGCGGCAATCTTGTCGAGGCGCTGGAAAAGGAATTCCGTGTCACAGTTGCTGTTGAGAACGACGCTGATGCCGCAGCGCTCGCCGAATTCAAGTGGGGCGCTGCACCGACGCCGGGCAGCTTGATCTACGTGACGGTAAGTACAGGCATAGGCGGCGGCATCGTTTGCGACGGCCGGCTTTACCGCGGCGTCGATGGAGCCCATCCCGAGATAGGCCATCAGATCGTCGATAACTCCGGTCCGCTCTGCTATTGCGGCGCGCATGGTTGCTGGGAAAGCTTGGCCAGCGGCACGGCTATGAGCGCATGGATGCACGAGATGAAGCCGGAGGCAGGCCGGATCACCGCGGCGGAGATCTGCAACCTGGCGCGCCAGGGCGATGAGCTGGCGCTACGCGCACTCAGGCGCGAGGGCCGCTATCTTGGGCTGGGCCTCGCCAACCTCGTCACTCTCTTCGCTCCTGCGGTGATCTCTCTGGGTGGGGGCGTGATGAAAAGCAGCGCGCTCTTTCTCGATGACGCATTGAAGACGGTGCGCGAACTCTGTACGCAGGTGCCGGTCGAAAAAACCAGAATCGCGCTATCGTCGCTCGGCCCGGATATCGGGCTCAAGGGAGCCGCGCAGGCGTGGCTGCTACGAAACTCCTGATTCAGCGGGCGTGTGACGAAAGCGCATGACCGATAGCGCACCCCGAACCACTCATCGCAGAGCGCACATAGACCTCTCATGCGGCATGCATGGCAGGTTGCGCGAAGCAGTCCTAGGAAGCGACGGCCTGCTCTGGCTCTACTGCGGCCGTATCAGCCATGGCCCGCAGCTCTTGCTCGGCGCGAAGCCAGTCTTGCTCGTGACCGCCGTCGGTATAGCCACGCTCGGCCCAGTACTTATGGGCAAGTTCGGCTACCAGATCAGGACTGATTGCGACCTCCTGTTTGTTCAACAGGGGACGTACGCTTGCCGCGGTGGCTTCCAACGTCGCTCTGCTGCTTCGGATGCGTTCAGTTTCCGCCTTCATGCGCTCAATCTCCCCGCTCATCCGTTCAATTTCTGCGCTCATGCGTTCGACTTCCGCATCACCTTTCCGTATATCTCCCGCGATCTCTTCCAGAACGAGTTCAATCAAAGGAACGTCCATGGCACAAACCTCAGCCGCATGGTAATCCCGCTTGGTCCGGCAAAATCGCTAAAATCGCGCGTCCGTTTCAATCAACTTGTGGAAATACGGGCACAAACTCCGAAACACGGCGGCCATCGTATGCCGCTTCGGGGAACCGGCGAGCCCGGCTCGCAGAAAATGCGAGAGGCGGGATGTTTTTCCGGCAATTGCGACCCAGTTAATCACAGGCCTGTTTCCGGGACGGCGTTATACTCTACCGCAACTACGGCCACTTCACGGGTCAAATTGGTATCCCAATCTTTCCCCGGGAACGGAGGTTACTGTGGCAACTTTGATTGAGCTCGAGCAGCATGGGTTGTCTGAGGAGTCGTGCGCATTGGTAGTGAGCGCGGACCAAATTGTGGCGTTGGAAGATCGCATCCAGCGCACTGTCGAGTTGGTCAATAACCTGGACCGCGCGCTGACTGCGGCTGAGGAGCGAGCTGCGCATCACGAAGGTCGCGTAGCCAACGCTGAAGAGCGCGCTGTGCAGTCGGAGGCGCGCGCCGCGCAGGCTGAAGAATGGGCGGCGAACGCCGAAGCGCATGTGCGCGAGTACGCGCCGCGGGTGGAGCAGATGCAAAGCGAGCTGAACGCCCTGCGCAGTGAACGCGATAATGTGCGCCAGCGCGTTGAGTACATGCTGACGGAAATGCACGCCTATGCACCCATGGTGGAGCAGATGCAAAGCGAGCTGAATGCTCTGCGCGGCGAACGCAACAGTGTGCGGGGGCGCGTCGAGCGTATGCTGGCCCAACTGGATGCTCTGGAACTGTTAGGGGACCGGTCGCTGAAGAATCGCGTAGCAGAGCTTGTGACTACGTGAAGGATGAGATTCCGCATCGCGGAAGATTCTCGCCCATTCTTCCCTGACCACCAACTGCGCCGGAATTGGGCTTGGCTCCGGGTCGGTGTCTCTTCCAGCACTACTTCCTCACCAAAAGGCGGACTGCGACCCAGTCTGCGTAGCCGCGTCGCGCGTAACTGAGGCTGTTCCCGAGTGCGTCAAACGGAGATCATGCAGCCGGCTCCATGGTCAGTGTTACTACCGTGATGTCGTCCTCCTGGCCAAACTGCTGCGCCGTGCGAGCGATTTCGCCGGCGGCCTGGGAGCAGAGAGAGCCGGTCCGTTCGAAGCCAAACAACTCACCGGATTGCGCGCGTGCCTCGGGGACTCCGTCTGAGAGCAGGACAAGAGATTCGCCGTCCTTGAGCTTTCCTTCGACGAGTTCGTAACTCTGGTCGGCAAGCAAGCCTAGGGGCAGGGCCGGGATTGTCTCAAGCTCGCTGCAGGACTTGTAAGGCGCGATATGGCCGGCATTGGCGAAAGCGAATTCACCCGTCGGCGCGATACGCACGCAGCAGGCGGTGGCAAAACCGAGCTGTCCTTGCGTGGCCAGCGCGTTGTTGAGACTGAAGAGAATCTCTGCGGGATCGTAGGATGTTTCGCGGCGGAGAACGCCGAGGATCAATGCCACGCGCATGGCTGCCGTGAGCCCCTTGCCCGAGACGTCGCCAACGATGACGAGGAGAGAACCCCCGGGCGCAGGCTGAACGTAGAAAAAGTCTCCGCCCACCTCGCTTGCAGGAAGATAGACGGAATCGACCCGGAAACCGGGGGTGGGACGCGATGTTCCCTGCAGCAAAAGCTGTTGCACTGAGCTCGCGGCTTGCAATTCGGCTGCGTAGGCAGCCCGCTCGCGCGCGGATTCCACCATCTCGGCGCAGAGCATTGCGTTTTCAACGGCCGCAGCCGTCTGCAGCGCAATGGTATTCAGCAGTTTGAGATTCGCTGCCGAATAGGAGGCCTCTGTGTCTGCGCTGGCGAGGGCAATCAGGCCCGCGGTGTGCTGGCCGGCGCGAAGGGGAGCACAGATCAGAGCGCGCAGATTGCACTCTGCGCCACGGGCGCGAGGATCTCCGGCGCAGTCGTTCACGATTTCGGCGGTGCCTCGATCGAGAACCGACGCGGCGAAAAGTGAATCGGGCGCGAGCGCGCCGATGGAGTGGCTGCCGTTGCCGGATTCCGGCACAAACGAACCCTCGGTGCGCAAAGTGCCGGTCAGTTTGTCGACGAGGAGCATGCTGCCATGGGTCGCGGGAATCAACCGCTGTGCCTGCGCAAGCGCTGACTTGGCGACTGCCTGGATGTTCAGAACGGCGGCGAGCTCTTCAGATAACTGCTCAATGAGGTTGATCTCACGATAGAGGTGAAGCGTTTCGGCGGCAAGCGCGCGCTGCTGAGACTCCCGCGATGCCAGGAGAGTGAGCAACTGCGCCACCGCAGCAGAGGCAGCGCCGGGGCCCGCGACAAATCCCAGCACCGAATCGTCCACAGCGACAGGTATGCGCGAGTCCGTATCGGCGTTAGCGTCTGAGTCGGCGCCGAGAAGCACCCGGCCGGCAGAATCAACGATAGTCAGATCTCCACCGGCTACGTCGCAGAGGGCCTTCACGGCAGCGTAAGCGCCCGACTTGGGGCTGAGAAGGGCGCGCAGAGAAAGTCCGGGCATGGAGACGCGATCCTAAGCCGGAAGCCCGAGAACCGAGCGGGCCTTGGCAACCAGCGCATCGGGGTCGAAGGGCTTGGTCATGTAGAGGTCGGCGCCGACTTCCTGCCCACGCTGGCGATCGAATTCCTGCCCCTTCGCTGTGAGAAGGACGATGTGAACGTGGGTCATGCCCAGCTCGTTTTTCACTGCGTGACACACATCGAATCCGTTCTTACGCGGCATCATCACGTCAAGGAAGACGAGATTTGGTTGCACTTCGCGAATGGTTTCGAGAGCTTCTTCACCGTTCGTAGCGGTGAAAAGCTCCACCCCCTCGTCTTCGAGCTCTTCGAGAGTCTGCTGGATCAGCGTGCGCAGATGCGGTTCATCGTCGACAATGAGAATTTTCTTGGTCATTGGTAGATCAGGAATAAAACGTCCTCCATCCCCTTCTCGAAGCGCAGGGCACGAACCGCTTCATTGTTGGAAAGTAGCGAGCTGAGAATGATGACGTCCGGCCTCGAAGTAACCGCGCGCGAGATCAGCTCAGAACCGTTCGACTCGACGACCTGATAGCCGCGCGCCTGGAGCACATCGGTGAGACTGCGCAAGGTAGATGCGTCTTCATCGACCACCATGACTTTCTTGCGCGAACTGCCTTGATCGAAGAGCGTTCCGATCTCTCTGAACAGAGAAGAAGTATCGATCGGTTTGGTCAGGTAGCGGTCTACGCCCAGCCGGAAGCCGCGCTCCTTGTCTTCGAGAATCGACAGGATAATGATGGGAATGTGCATGGTGGCCGGATCGTTCTTGAGAACCGCAGCCACGTCGAAGCCGTTCATTTCGGGCATCATGACGTCAAGGATAACCAGCCCGGGCATTTCTTCGCGCACCAGCGCAAGCGCCTGGCGGCCGTCCTCGGCCAGCCGCACCACATAGCCGGCCTCAGAGAGCTCCTGTTGCAACAGGGAGCGGATGTTGGGGTCGTCGTCGACAACGAGAATGGATTTACCGTCGGCATGTTGTGTAGTTACGGTTTCGCGCAGCTGCCTGACCAGAGATTCCAGATCGATGGCTCGGCCGGCCGGCAGTAATTCGAGCTGGCCCGACTTGCCGGCAACCGGAAGCGCGAACGAAAAAGTGCTGCCTTTACCCGGCTCGCTTTCCACCCAGATGCGGCCGCCATGGTACTCCACAATTTCTTTGCAGATGGGGAGGCCGAGGCCGGTGCCTTTCGGCTTGTCGGTGAGCGTGTCGCCCACCTGCTTGAACTTCTCGAACACCTTGGGCTGATCGGCCGGTGCGATTCCGATTCCTGAGTCGGTGACGCTGACCGTCAGGTCGTCGCCGTCGCGGCGAAGGGCAACCTTGATGGAGCCGTCCGGGGTGAACTTGACGGCGTTGGAGATGAGGTTGATCACGACCTGAATCAGCCGGTCCTGATCCCCGGTGATCGCTGGCAGATCCGGTTCCACCTCGCGCAACAAGGTAAGCTTCTTCGCTTCGAACAGCGACGCGGTAGCAGCGGTCGCGCGCTCGATCACGTCGGCCATGGAAACGGTGGCCATATTCCAGGTGAATTTGCCGGCCTCAATCTTGGCCAGATCAAGCACATCGTCAATCAGCTTGGTGAGGCGCTCGCCTTCGCTTACGACAACCCCGAGATTGTCGACAACCTGCTGCTTGGCTTGTTGAACTTTACGGTCATCTTCGGGAATCAGGGGAAAGAGGCGTTCCTCGAGCCGGCGGCGGATGATCTTGGCAAAGCCCAGCACGCTGGTGAGCGGGGTGCGCAATTCGTGGCTGACCGTGGAGAGGAACGAACTCTTCGCGGCGTCCGCCTCCTCGGCTGCCTGGCGTGCCTGGCGTGCTTCTTCGAAGAGCCTGGCATTGTAGATGGCGACGCCGACCGCTGAAGCGATGGTAGAGAGCAGGCGCTGATCGGCTTCGGTGAATCTTCCTTCCTGATCGAGGGATTGCACGCTGATGACGCCGATGACCTGTCCGCCGGAGTGGATGGGCACGCCGAGATAGGAAGCGGAGGGGCGGCCTACCTGCTGAATGCCCAGGCGCTTGCGGGCCAGGTCTATGTTCTCGTTGATCAGCATGGGCTCACCGGTGCGGATGATCTGCGAAGTCAGGCCGGCGCCGAAGGGGATCGACTGCACATCCTGGCCGAACTGGTAAGGGAAGTGCAACATCATGCTCGACCGGTCGAGGAGTGCAACATAAGCGATGGGCGCGTGAAAGAGATCCCGGATCTGATCGCCGACAAGTTGAATGAGGCGATCCTTGTCGAGTTGCGAGGAGAGTGCCTGGGTGATGTGGTTGATGGTGAGCAGTTCTGCCGCGCGCTCGCGGACCTCGCGCTCCGCCTCGTTCAGAGTTTGATACGCCTTGGCGTTGTCGACGGCAATCGTGGTGTAGGCGGCGAGGTTTTCGAGCAGGCGGAGGTGCTGAGCGGTATAGGCATTCTTCTTGAAGCTCTGGACGCTGAGCACGCCCAGCACGCGCTCCTGCGCGATGAGGGGCAAGTAGATCATCGAAACCGGCGGCTTGGGCAGGCTGCCGTCTTCCAGCGGATGAGCGACATCGTCGAAAGAGGAAATGTATTTGGAAGATTCTGCGGCGACGTCGTTGATCAGGATGGGCTGGCGGTGATCGATGCACCAGACGGCGAACTGATTCTTGTCGTCGGTGCTGCGCGTGTAGGGTGCATAGCGCTTGCCGTTTTCGATAGCCAGGCTGTACTCGATGAGGTGTTTTTCAGGGCGATAGAGGCCTACGCCGAAAATGGCCGCGTCAACAATCTCATTCACGTGCTCGTAAAGCCGGAACAGGATGGTGTTCAGGTCGAGCGAGGCAGTGATCTCCTTGCCAATCTCGCTAAGGAATTCGATGGAGTCTTTCTGCGCGGCGATTTCGGCGGCCTGTGCGCGAATTTCCTGGGTGCGTTCGTTGACCGTGGCTTCAAGCGTACGAGCCTGCGCTTCAAGCCCCTCGGTCTTGCGCCGGGCCTTGTTGTGCTCGTATCTGCGGATCAGCCACCAGGCAGCGATGGCCTGAAGGATGAAAAGCAGAACATAGATCACGTACGCTGTGGTGGTGCGGTACCAGGGTGCAAGAATGATGAAGGCAAAGCCGCCCTCTTCGCCCAGGCGCCCGTCGTCGGTTCTCGATTGCACGCGGAAGCGATAACTGCCCGGCCGCAGTCCGCTGTAGTTCGCCTCCTTCTGCTTGTCCCACGGCGACCAGTCCTTGTCGATGCCTTCGAGCAGATATCGATATTGCGTGTCCTTGGGGTCGGCGAAGGCCAAAGCGGCAAACTGAAAGTGCAAATCGCTGGTGCCCGCGGCCAGCCGCAGCGCGGAGCTGTTCGGTAGCCGCGATCCCCCGAAAACGATGTTGGCTCCCGACTTGATCTGCCGCACCATAGTTGCGAACGGCGGGGGCGCAGCGGGCCTCGAGGTACTATTGAACTCCAGCAGATTGTCGCCGCTGGCGAGGTAGGCGCTCTCTCCGTCCGGCCGAATCAGAAATGTTCCCATCCGGTTGAGTTCCCGGTAGGCGTTCTCTTCCAGGCGCCAGCTGCCATCCGCCTGTTTGGTGAACAGTCCTAAGCGGTGTTGGTCAGAGGAATCGCTGTGCGACCACACGTGGTCTTTGTCCATCGGCCACAGAAACTCCCCGGCGTCGGGCGCATCGATGGGGAGCTGGAAACGGTTGTCGATGACAAACTTTTTCGTGGCCGGGTCCCAGCGATAAATATTGTCGTTGCGCTGGACGGTGGCAAGAACCTGGCCGTCGATGATGCACACATTGTTGGGTCCGGCGGGCAAGCTAAACGCAGCCCCAATGGACTGCACTTTCGAATCACGCATGCCGGTGGGCGCAACCTGAACGCGTAAGAGCCCCTCAGAGTTACCCGAAACCCACAACGTGCCGTCGGCTTCCTCGGCCATATTCTGAGTCTGGTAGTTGACGTTGGGCAATCTGCCTTCGTTTACCCAGGAACTGCCATTCCAGCGCATCGAACCCACGCCATCGAAGAAGCCAATGAACACGCGGTTCGGATCTTTGATCGAACGCCCGATGAAGGGACCCGCTTCGCCAGGACCGTGCACATTGGGCATGGCCGGAACCAGATTGTTCCCCTCCAGCCGCAGCACACCCTCGCCGGTAATTGCCAGCAACTGTTCATTCTTCGGGCTCGCGGGATCCTTGAAGTCGAGGAACATCCAGCCTTGCGTTGGACCATGAAGCGGAACAATGGTGGGCCGGTTTGTCTGCTTGTCGAAGTCGACCCTTACCACCGCGTTGCTGGCCACACTCGAAGCGTAGATAGCGCCTCGATAACGAATCACGTCAAGCGCGCCGTCGCGCACAAGAATCGAGATCGGCGAATTCAGTTCCACACGCGATACGCCGGCTTGCGATCCGACCCAAAGCCCGCCTTCCCGGTCCTGGTAAGCACTCAGTCCTCTTGAGGTCAGAAGCCCCGCGCCCTTGTCGAGAATCTGGCGCAGCCTGCCATCATGCTCCAGAATCACGGCGCCGCCCTTCAATGTCGTCAAGCAGATGGAGCCATCCCTGAGCAGTGTCGAGGTGTAAAGCTCATTCGCCTTCAAATAATCATCGGCGCCCGTTTTGAACGGCATCGACTTTTGGCCGTCATAGAGAGTCAACAAACCCCCGCGCGCTGAAATCAGGATGTGGCCGTTGTCGTAGGGATTCAGGAATAGCTTGATCGCATCCTTGTAGGCGTCGCCGCCAGGCACGGGTTGCAGTTCGTCGCCCACAATCTCTTCCAGGCCGACGCCATTTTCGTCGATGTAAACGTGACCGCGCACCAGCGAGAGCGCCTGAAAGCGGGACTTTTCGCGGACGGTCCAGACTTTCATCCCGCTGCCGTCCCAGCGGAAGAGCTTCTCATACGAGCGGAAGAAGACGCCCTGCGAAGTGGGAAGGGTCTGCCAGACGTCGGTAAAGTCGCGCTGATCGGGCGGTATTTTGTCCACAAGCGAAACGTATTGGAGCGAGCCGGCGGAATCGGGTGCGAGGTACCCGAAGTCCGCCTCCAGGCCGGCCCAGATTTTGCCGGTGTCGTCCGTGGCTAGCGAACGCGTCGGTCCCGTTGGCAGAAAAATCTTCCGCCAGACTGAGCCGTCGAACTCGAGGACCTCAGGAGCGTCAGAGCCGAAGTACATCATCCCGCGCCGGTCCTGAAGGGCGGTCCAAACGTCCCCATCCGCGTTAAAGTCCTTGGTCGAATAGTTGAGGATCAGCGGCAGTCCCGCTTCCGAAGTTTGCGCCGCGGCGGGTTTCACCGGAGCGGACGAGCGCACCGCAGCAAGGCACGGGCACGCGAGCGCCAGAGCGATCAACGGAAGCAGAAACCACCGGAAGGAATTCGGTAAATTCACGATTAACTCGCGTTCCTGCGGGCTCCAGTCCTGGGAGAAGGAGAGACTCGGAAACGGAGGGGAATACAGGGCGGCTGAGGTAAGAGCCTATCATGCAGCAGTTTCCGGGCGCAAGCAAGAAGCAAAGCAGGGTGCTGGGTCAATATGAAATCTCAGCTGACCCGGCACCGCAAAGCCGCCCGGCATCTCGGCGACCCGAGCAAGCGATATTCCAGACGTCGCCCGCGCCCGACATATGGGTCATCAACGCTTGGCCACATACCCGCATTCAGGAGCCGACCTTTCGGATAAAACTTTGTCCCCGGTATGAACCCGACGTAGAATGCTGGAAACCGCGATGTTCATCTCTTGCAAGCAAGGGCAAGCGCTGCTTGTATCGTTCACGCTATCGTGCCTTACCGCATGCCACGCCAGTCATTCTGCCCCGACCGCCGCGCCAGTAGTGATCAATGACGTCGAAGCCTTCGATCACAGCCTCGGCCCCATTACGCCCCTCCGGCTCTCAAAAGCGGCGTGGGATCAGCTCACGGCTGCGCCTTGTGGGGGAAATGACTTCCTACCCTATGAGCTGATCGTTTCTGGCTCTGGAGCGGTGGAATCCGCCCGCCTGCTCCCGTATACGGGCTCCTGCAACTCCACCAACGACCCTTCGAACCTGCCTCCCGTTGTTGCGGCGCGCCTTAGCGAGGCGAACTCCCTGGTCCGAGGGCGGCGGTTTATCCCTTGGGTTATAAGCGGACGTCAATCCCGCGTCATATTCCACACAACGTTGCCAATTGCGCCGCCAGAACGATTTGGCGCATCACGCTCTCTTCCGGTTCCTATCGATGACAGTTCCGTCAATATCAGCTTGGAGCGTCACGGCTGCGAGGGCAAATGCCCTTCGTACTCAATTACCATCGCGGGCGACGGCACGGTAACTTACACGGGGTACGCTTACGTCAAGGTTCCTGGCACGCAACAGACTCATATCTCAGAGGCCGCTGTCATTCAACTCCTTGATCGTTTCCGTGAAGCGAACTTCGGTTCCGCGCTGCCCGCATACATCGGTGCCTACGACGGCGGCGACAATATTCTTAAGGTAAGAATCGACGGAAAGCTCTATCAAGTCGTCGATGATAGCGGCCTAAGAGTCGGCCTGCCGACTGCAATTCTCACACTTGAGCAAGCCGTGGACGACACGGCACAAAGTCGTCGCTGGGTCACGGGCGAATAGGCAGCCGATACGGAGGCTTCGTTTGCCCACCGCCTAGTTTCTAAGGCCGAGCAAAAAATTAGCACAAAGAATTTCCCCGCTCTGCGCTCGATTGAATCTGAGGCGGTTCGAAACCTGCCCTTGGATCAGGTTACGAATTACCTCGTGCCGCAAGTGATGCAAAACGAACGCGGCTCTGCCGCCGATGAAGGCCATTGGTTCTTCGGATCCCGCCGCACCGCTCAGGTTTCAAGCGGATTCTGCGGCTGAACGAACAGCCACGCCAGCGCACCCAGGAACACAAGCGCTGCCGCCACACTGAACGGCATCTTCCAGTCGTAGTGCTGAGCGAGCCATGGCGTTAGCGAGGCCGTGATCGCGGCGCCAATCTGGCAGGCCATGTTGACCAAGGAAGAGAAAACGCCGGAATTTCTCCCGGCCAGGTCGCTCGAGGCCGACCAGAACGAGCTCTGAGAAACGTAGAGAGAGCCTGCGCCGAGCGACAACAGGACTGCCGCTGCAAATGCCCCTGAAACCCGCGAGCCAATCAGCAGAAACAGCGCCGTGGCGAGCATGGCGATCGAGGCCAGGTAACAGCGGCCTGCGCGCAGGCTCACTGACCGGGTCAGGCGGTCAGAGAGCCAGCCACCCGCGAGGCAGAACAGCGTCATGCACAGAAACGGCAGCATGCTGAAGTAGGCGCTGGTCTTGAGATTCATGCCGCGGGCCTGTGCCATATAGAGATAAAACCAGCTGAAAAACACCCATGCGGTGTAGCCGAAGCCGAAATAGCCAATCATGAGCGCGGGCAGGTCGACGCGCGAGAACATCGCACGCCAGGATATCTTTGGTCGTGCTGCATCCGGCGAGCTTATCGAGTACAAAGTGAGGCTGGAGTTGATTTCCAGCTTCTCCGCGTCGCCGACCCAGGGATGGTCGCCAGGACGATCGCGCGCAATGAACCACCACACAATGGCGCCCACGGCGCCGATCACGGCGTCGATCAGAAAGGCCGCACGCCAGCCGCGGCTAAGAATAATCCAGGTCAGCAGCGGAGGGGTGAGACCGCTCCCTGCGCCCACCCCGGCAAAGATGAGTCCGTTCACAAAGCCGCGTTCCGTTTGTGGAACCCATCGTGCCACGAACTGGTTGGCGGCAGGATAGATGACCGCTTCGGCCAGGCCCAGGGCGCAGCGCAAGGTCACCAAAAGCAGAACAGCGTGCGCGAAATGGGACGGCAGCAAAGCCGTCAGCACATTGCAGAGCACCCAGATCATCACGCCGGTAGAGATAACGCGGCGCGGGCCATAGCGGACCGCAAGGATGCCGGCCGGGAGCTGGAAGCTGGCATAGCCGATCAGAAACGCCGAGAAGATCCAGCCCAGCCGCTGGTTGTTCAGACCGAACTCAGCGCTCAGCTGCGTGCCTGCGATGGCCACATTGGTGCGGTCAAGAAACGAAATCGAGCTCAGAACAAAGAGCCAGAAGCAGAGAAAATATCGGATTCGGATGGGATGCTTCACGGCCGCTTCGTGAGACATGGGAATCTTCCTTGGGCAGGGCCGGTCGCCGAGGTCGACGTCTTTCAGCATGTCCCCGAGACCCGCAGCAACCCGGCTAACGCCATCATTTGGTGCGACTCAGCGGCCGTTCAGCTGAAGAGCGCGTCGTCCCACGACTGCGCTTCATCCCACATCGGCGTCGGCTCGAAGTAACCCGTCCCCGGCTTGAGATGGCGCTTGAGTTCATCGTCATTCAGCGCCACACCGAGGCCAGGAGTGTCGGGAACGCGTATGTATCCTTTGTTGATGATCGGTTTTTCCGGGCCTGTGACCAGGTCCTGCCAGAAGGGCACGTCGAGCGAGTGGTTCTCGAGGGCAAGGAAGTTGCGCGTAGCCGCAGCACAGTGGACGTTCGCCATGCAGCTCACCGGAGTTCCGGCAAAGTGCATCGCCATGGGTACGCCATATTTGAAGGCCATATCGCCGATACGGTGAGTTTGCAGAATTCCTCCGGAGGTGGCGAGGTCGGGATGGATCTTGTCGACCGCGTGCTCCCGGCACAGCGTCTCGAAGTCTTCGATCCTGTAGATGTCCTCGCCGGTCAGCGTCGGTGTTGGGCTCTCCTGAGTGATTTCTTTCAGCAGATCGGTGTAGTACCACGGAATCACATCTTCCATCCACTCAAGATTGAACTTTTCATATGCTTTGCCGAGCCGGATCACCGATTTCACTCCAATGTGGCCCAGGTGGTCCATGGAGAGCGGCATATCGTATCCAATGTTCTCCCGCACCGCTGCGACATACTCGCACAGCCGGTCGATGCCTTTATCCGTCACCTCATTTGCAATAAACAGGTTCGGTTGCACGTGCTGTTCCCAGGAGCTCTGCCCTGACGGCCGCATCACGGTGCCGGGCATTCCATCGAGCACATTGATGCCGAGGTCCATCTTCATCCACGTCAGGCCCATTGCGACGCGCTCTTTTGCGCGCCGGCCATATTCGGCGGGATCGTCCGATTCGGTGGTGTCGGCATAGATGCGAATCTCGTCGCGCCATTTGCCGCCGAGCATTTGATACACGGGGATGTTGTAGACCTTCCCGGCAATATCCCAGAGCGCCATCTCCACCGCGCACACTCCGCCGGCCTGCCGCGCATTGCCGCCGAACTGCGCGATCTTCTGGAACAGGTAGTCGATGCGCAGAGGATTCTCGCCAAGGAGCCGGCTCTTGAGAACCATGGCGTACTGCGGCCCGGCGATATCGCGCACCTCGCCAAGGCCGTAGACGCCTTGATTCGTGTCGATGCGAATCAGCACACAGGGGCTGGGACCCGGCTTGACGATCACCGCGTAGCGCATGTCGGTAATCTTCAGGTCCGAGGGACTCGAAGCCGTGTTCACGTTCTTGATCTCCGGCTGTGCCTCCGCTATGCGCCCTAAAGCTCCTCCCGCAAGCAATCCGACTGACGATTTGAGCAGGCTGCGGCGGTCGATCCGATTTCTGTGCGCTTTGAACATTTCAGCGCGCCCCTTCCAGCGAGATTTTTCGACGTCCCATCTTACTCCAGCATTCGCGCGTTCGGCATGTCGCGCGCGGGCCCGCGCCGTTTCGACAGACCCGATCGATTTGTGGAAGAATGCATAACCGTGGCTGCTCATTCGTCGCGAGACCTTTCATGACAAGATCCGGACTTTCCCGTCGCAATCTGATCAAGGCAATGGGCGCTGCCGCGGTTGCGCCCGTGCTGCCGTCGCTGGCCGCGCAAGATAAGCCCAGGCCCGCATGGCTGGGCAACGGAATGCCGCAGGAAGGCGCCACAACGCCAAAGATCGCCTGCGCGATCGATCTGAACGGTGGCGTGACCGAAAAGGCGATTCGCGACGTCCTGCAAATCGGCGTCTACCATGTTTTGTCCGGGGGCCCGTCAATTCCCTGGACCGTCGCCCAGCTTCAGCCGATCGTCGACAAACTCAAGGCTGGCGGGGTAACGCTGGGAAACCTGATGATCACCGGCTTTCCCAATGTCATCTACGGGCGGACCGGGCGCGACGAGGAGATCGACAAAGTCAGGCAATCGATTCAGGCCGCGGGCCGCGCCGGAGTGCCTGTAGTCGAATACAACTTCTACGCGCACCGCGCCATGGAAGGCTATTTTGAAGAAACTGGGCGCGGAGGCGCCGGCCTCACGGGCGTCGACTACGGCCGGATGAAGGATCTTTCGCCGCTTCCCGATGAAGGCGCGCACACGCTCGACGAGATGTGGGCCAACATTGCCGACTTCCTGAAGGCCGTGATTCCAGTCGCCGAAAAAGCCAATGTGCGTCTCGCGCTGCACCCCAACGATCCGCCATTTCCACTAAGCCGAGGCTCGCAACAGATCATGGCCACCGTTGCCGGCTGGAAACACCTCATCGAAATCATCGACAGCCCGTCGAACGGAATCACCTTCGACTGCGGCGTAACCATGGAGATGGGCGAAGACCCCGTGGAGGTCTGCCGTTACTTCGGCAGTCGCGATCGAATCAACCACGTGCACTATCGCAATCCGCACGTGACCGTCCCTTACCTCAAATACGACGAAGGCTTCATCGATGAAGGCGACGTGAACATGTTTGCCGTGATGCGGGAGTTGATCAGGGTGAAGTATTCGCGCGAGATTTATCCAGAGCGTCCACGGGCCATCGACTACGACCGCGAGCGCGGGCCGATTCATGGATACCCGGGAGGCGGCGGCTACGGCGGCGACCTCTACGACATCGCCTACGCCAGGGCGATGCTGCAGGCGGCACTGATCGTCGAACGAACCGGCTGAGGCCTCGGAACTCGGGTTTTAACCCCTGAGAAGAAGTCGTTTTCCAACC
>Ga0335071_10000809_pt1 | contig 33698 bp, 28 predicted proteins | sample Lox_Sample_15_FD_206724 | JGI IMG/M metagenome (GOLD analysis project Ga0335071, IMG submission 206724) | Soil microbial communities from Loxahatchee National Wildlife Refuge, Florida, United States - Lox_Sample_1.5 | ecosystem: Environmental > Terrestrial > Soil > Wetlands | place: USA...
GCGAACTGCCGGGCGCAGCAGGTGCAGGCCGTGAGATGAGCAGCCACGGCTGCGGCCTCGGGGAGCAAGAGCTCACCTTCGAGGAAGTCGGACGCTAGCCTCAACGTCTCCCCGCAATCGATGAGGTCCCGGGTCGTCGAGCTGACTGGAAGCATGCGCACCTCGCGCACGTGTGAGCCGGGCGGGCGCGGAAGGAGGCTCAGGTGACCGGTGAGCCGAGGAGCTCCGTCTCCACGACCTCTCGCAAGTCCCGGAGGCCGATGAAGCCGACGACCCGGTGCGCCTCGCGTCCCCTATCGAAGAAGAGGACGGTGGGCGTGCCCATGACCCCGAGCCGGGAGGTGTGGTGGCCGGCCTCGGCGGCGTTCATCTCGGCGACCTTGACCCTTCCCTGGTACTCGGCGGCCAGGTCCATGACGATCGACTCCATCATCTGGCAGGGGCCGCACCCGGGGCTCCAGGCGTCCAGAACCACCGGCAGCTCGGAGCGCGCCACCTCGCGCACGAAGCTCTCGTCGTCGAGGTGAACCGGCTGAACCCGCGGCCTGCCAGGACCGAGGAGCTTGCCCAGCCATCCCATGTCTTCACCGCGTCTGCTTCAGTCCGCCGGCGTGGACGCCGTGCGGAGCGCCTGCACCGGGTGGTGGTCGAGCGCCCGGTCCTTCACCACCAGCGTGGTGACCGGCGCATCGCACTCGTCCTGCAGGATGAGGTCGTGCCCGAGGCACAGGCCGACCTGGGTCACCAGGTCGACCCGCGCTGCGTTCAGCAGTCGCGCCTGCCCCACCGGGTTGCAGCTGGAGGCGAACCTGTCGGGGTTCGCCTTGGGGAGGCCCACCTCGCCCTGGTCGATCGCTCCGGCGCGGCAGCAGACCAGCTCCGCCTCCAGGCCGGACTCTCGGAGGACCTCGCCGAGGCGCTGCGCCTCGCGGATCAGGCTGACGCAGAAGGCGACCCCGACCTTGCCCATTCCCCGGTGCCGGGCAAAGGCGACGAGCTCCTCGACGCGGTTGCGGAGCCGCCGGTCCTCGCTGAACGGCGTGGCGTCCGCCGCCCGCATCAGCGCCTGGCGGTCCGGTTCGAGGTACGGCGCGGGGTCGTGCGCCAGCTCCGGGCGTGTCCGGGTGGGGCACGCGCCGGGCATGCGCGCCCAGTCACATTTCACGCTGGCCGCGGTGGCACAGGTGGAGCAACCGTTGGCGTCGGCGACGGGTGCAGCCATCGCCGTGTGAGCCCGGAAGGGCGCTCGAGGTTCGCATGCCCCTTCTCGCCGGGTGAGGGCTTCCACGAGGCATGACCAAGACAGCGCTCGTCCTCGGCGGCGGATTCGCGGGGCTCGAGGCCGCCATCCAGCTTCGCAAGAACGGCCTCGACGTGACCCTGGTCTCCGATCGTCCGTACCTCTTCATCTACCCGACCTCCATCTGGGTAGCGACGGGGGAGCGGTCGCTCGACCAGGTCCAGCTCGACCTCGCCGACGTGGCCCGTCGCCACGGGTTCGCCTTCGTCGAGGGGGCGGTGGGATCGATCTCCGCCGCGCGGCGATGTGCGGTGGTGAAGGGGGAGGAGCGCTGTGCCGACCACCTCGTGGTCGCCCTGGGTGGTGACCGGCTCAAGCCCCGGGGCGTGGAGCACACCTTCACGCTGGGAGGGGCACCGAACAACGCGGCCAGGCTGCAAGCGGCGCTCGAGTCGCTCGTCGCGAAGGGGCGAGGCCGCATCGCCATGGGGTTCGGTGGCAACCCGAAGGACGGGTCCGCAGTCCGGGGAGGCCCCGTGTTCGAGCTCATGTTCAACGTCGATCGGCTCCTGCGCCGGCGGGGTCTCCGCCAGGCCTTCGAGCTGACCTTCTTCGCGCCCATGGCCAGCCCGGGGGCCAGAATGGGCGCGAAGGCGGTGGAGGCCATCGGGTCGATGTTTGGCTCCCTCGACATCCACACGCGCTTCGGCAAGAAGATCGACGGCTTCCTCCCCGGTGGCGTGGTCTTCGAGGACCAGTCGAGGCTGGACGCCGACCTGGTGGTGTTCTTGCCGGCGGGTGATGGACACCGGGTGATCCGCGCCTCGGGCCTGCCGGTCAACGAGGCCGGCTTTGCCGTGACGGACGAGGGCTGCGCGGTTCCGGGTTTCCCGGGCGTGTGGGCGATCGGCGATGCGGCGGCGCTTCTCGGCCCGGACTGGCGTGCCAAGCAGGGGCACCTCGCCGAGGTCACGGCGAGGACCATGGCCGCCAACGTGCTGGCGACGGAGGAGGGGCGCCCGAGGCGCGAGAGCTACCTGCCGCACGTCGGCATCACCTGCCTCCTCGACATGGGGAACGGTGCCGCCTACGTCCACCGCGACGCCCGGAAGGAGCAGGTGATCCCGCTCCCGGTCATCGGCCACTGGGCCAAGAAGGCCTGGGGCGCCTACTTCAAGGCGTCGAAGCGCAAGCAGCTCCCCCGGCTTCCGGGGATGTGAGGCGGCGATGCAGACGAAGGGCCGAGACGACGAGCTGGGGACCAGGGCAAGGTCCGAAGCACCGGAGAACATCAATAGTCCTCAGCGCGACACGCGGCGGAATTCCCTCTCCAGGAGGTCGGTCAGCAGGGCCACAGACGGCGTCTCGGTGACCTTCTGGCCGTTGATGAACGCGCACGGGACCCTGTCCACCCCGTTTCGGAGGGCCTCGGTGCGGATCCCGGCCAGGGTCTCGGTGGTCTTCGCGCTGGATACGCCGAGATCGAAGGCGTCCCGGTCGAGACCCCTCAGGCTGGCCCACCTCGCGAGCAGGCACCGCTGGAAGTCATCGCGGTGTTCGTAGAGGTAGAGCAGGTAGGGCCAGAACATCCCCTGCTCGGCTGCGGCGACCAACGCCCGTCCGCAGAGGACCGCATCCTCCTCCGCCGCCGGGAAGTACGGCCGGACGTACATCCGGACCTTGCCCTTCAGGCGGCCTCCGGTCACCTCGCTGTGAAGCAAAGGGACCAGGTCGGCGCAGGCCTTGCTGCGGCCGCACGCGTACAGGACCAGCACCACCGGTGCATCCGCGTCACCGGCGCCGTAGCGGGCGTCCAGGGCGATGTCGGCCGCACCCTGGCGCGGGGGCGGCGCGAGCGAGGCCCTCGCGGCGTGAGGGTGCGCGAGGCTCGCGACGAGCAGAAAGGCCGCAAACCTCACCTTGCCGCGCAGCCCGAGATCGCCATCACCAGAGCCCCATCTCGTCGGTCGAAGCATGATCCCTCTCCCAGAACGGCGTGTTGACTCTCGCCCCCCAAGGTCGCAGGCCGTCGCATCTCCTGGCCTACCCCCGCCCACAACGAGCCAGCAGGGAGCGGGCTCAGCCAGCTCCCCGGCCGTGCCGGTGGCGTCCTAGCGGTCCGCCGCCATCGACGTCGCCGTGTCCGTGGACGAGCGGGCCATCCGCCGCGAGCGGGGGCAGCGTGCCCCTCCTCAGCTCCTCGAGGACCTCGGTGACACTGCGGGAACTCGCGCCGTAGAGCCGGACGCCGGCGCGCGCCAGGTGGCCCACGGCCCCGGCGCCGATCCCGCCCACCACCAGCGCGTCGATGTGCTCGGCGAGCAGCGCCGAGACCACCTCGCGCCCGCCGCCGCGCTGGCCGGCCCGGTCATTGCTCAGGACGCGGAACGACCGGCTCTGCGGATCGACCACCAAGAAGCGGGGCGCTGCGCTGAAGTGCGGCGAGATGCGGCTGTCGAGCCCATGGTCCTTCACGATGGGGATGCAGACGTTCACGACGTCCTCCTCGCTCCCGCGGCGGTCCCTGGGGCCAGACCTCGCGGGCGCCTGCTCGCGGGCGCCGCGCTCAAGGGCCACCGACGGAAACCTGCCCGCCGCACGATCGGTTATAAGCATATGCGCATTACTCCGGGTCGTCAACCGGGTCCGCTCCCGCGGCGGGAGGTGGGCCGGCGACGGGAGCAGGCGAGTGGGTGCAAGGGATCGGGCCACCGTAGTATGCAGGGTGAATGGCCTTCGCGAACGCAGGGGGAGTCGGCCCGGTGAGCGCCAAACCCGTCGAGCCGCCGGACGCCAGCGTCGTCGCTCGGATCATCGGGCGCATCCGGTCGCCGTTCGTCGTGGCCCAGGGCACGCCCATCCAGCCGAGTTGCGCCGCCTCCGCCGAGGGGACGGTCGTGCTCGACCCGCGGTTCGCGGGTGCCCTGGACGACATCGAGGGGTTCGAGCGCGTTTGGCTCGTGTACTGGATGGATCGGGCCGATCCGTATCGCGCGCGCGTCGTGCCGTATCGCGATACGCGGGAGCACGGGGTGCTCGCCACCCGCTCCCCGTGCCGGCCGAACGCCATCGGCATGTCCGCCGTCACCCTGCTCGCCCGCGAGGGGAACCTGCTGCGGGTGGCGGGGGTGGATGTCCTAGACGGAACGCCGCTCCTCGACCTCAAGCCCTACGTGCCCGAGTTCGACGCCCACCCCTCTTCGCGGGCGGGCTGGTTCGAGGAGGCGGGCAATCGGGACCGCCGGACGGCCGACGGCCGCTTCCACCAGGGCCACGGCGGAAAGCCTCAGGACCCGCGGGCCCGCGGCCGCCGGAGCCGCTAGGCGGCGACCCCGCCAGCCGCAGCCGCGAAGCGGCGCAGGTCCGGCAGCGGCAACGCCCCGGAAACACGCTCCACCTCCCGCCCGTCCCGGAAGGCAACCAGCGTGGGGATGGCCCGGATGCCGAAGCTCTCGCCCGCCTCGGGATGCGCCTCGGTGTCCAGCTTCAGCACCAGGAACCGCCCCGCCTCGTCCCGCGCGAAGCGATCCAGGACCGGAGCGAAGGCCTTGCAGGGCGCGCACCAGGGCGCCCAGAAGTCCACCAGCACCGGGATCGGGGAGGCGGCCACGGCGCGCTCGAGCAGCGCGAGGTCCACCCCCGCCGGCGCACCGGAGACGTCGAGGTCGGCCTTGCATTTCCCGCAGATGGGCATGCGCCCCGGGGCGAGGAGGGCAACCCGGTTCATCGCGCCGCAGGGGCGGCAACGAAAGACGAGGGGAGATGGCATGGTGCTAGAGCCTAACGGGGACCGGGCTCCCGCTCCACCCCTGCTGGCGCGTCAGCAGGTCGCCCCGGGGTGGCCCGCGACCCCTGCCGGAATGGCCGCGCGGCATCCCCTTGACCAATACGTGACAACGATTGTAATGTTACCAGCATAGTCATCTTGGAGGGGCAACCGATGCTGCAGATCGCCCGCCACACGGACTATGCGGCCCGGATCCTGCTCCATCTCGCCGGCCTGGGGGAGGGAGAGCGGGTCTCGATCGCCGAGCTCGCCCGGGTGAGGCTGCTCCCGGCCCCCTTCGTGAGGCGGCTGATCCGCGACCTGGTGGACGCGGGCCTGGTGACGACGACGCGCGGCGCGAGCGGGGGGATCCAGCTGGCACGTCCGGCCGAGAGCATCTCGCTCCTCGACCTGGTGCAGGCGATGGAGGGGCCCATCATCCTCAGCCCGTGCGTCGCCGACGGCCACTCCTGTCCGCTTGCCACGGCGTGCCCGGTGCGAGGCGCCTGGGAAGGCGCCAGGCAAGCACTGCTCGAGCACCTCGGCGCGGCGCGGTTCGATGTGCTGGCCAAGAAGCCAACGGGCCGCCGAACCAACTCCCCGGCGCGCAGGGCGCACGGACGCCCGAGGTAGCCCCGCGGGAGCCGACCCTTCTCCAGACCGGAGGTCTCATGGACGTCTTGGCGCTGTCGCGCCTGCAGTTCGCGGTCGCGACCTACTTCCACTTCCTGTTCGTCCCCCTGACCCTGGGGCTGTCCCTCCTGGTGGCCATCATGGAGACGGCCTTCGTCCGGACGGGCGACGCGGACTACCGGCGCATGGCCAGGTTCTGGGGCAAGCTCTTCCTCATCAACTTCGCCGTCGGCGTCGTCACCGGCCTCACGCTGGAGTTCCAGTTCGGCACGAACTGGTCCCGTTACTCCGCGTACGTGGGCGACATCTTCGGTAGCCTGCTGGCGATCGAGGCGACGGTAGCCTTCTTCCTCGAGTCGACCTTCATCGCGGTCTGGTTCTTCGGGTGGAAGAAGCTCTCGGCCAAGGCCCACTGCGGGGCCATCTGGCTGGTGGCGATCGCGTCGAACGTCTCGGCCTTCTGGATCCTGGTAGCGAACGCCTGGATGCAGCACCCGACCGGCTATGTCCTGCGCAACGGCCGCGCCGAGCTTGCCAGCTTCGTCGACGTGGTGACCCAGAAGTTCGCCGTGCTGGAGTTCGTCCACACGCTGGGTGGCGCCTACACCCTGGCCGGCTTCTTCGTCCTGGGAATCTCCGCCTGGCACCTCGCCCGCCGGCAGGAGACCGCGTTCTTCCAGAAGTCCTTCCGCATCGCGGCCGGCTGGACCTTGATCTTCGCGATCTTCGAGATCGCACAGGGCCACATGAACGCGGAGATCCTCCAGACCGCCCAGCCCGCGAAGCTCGCGGCCATGGAGTCGCACTGGCTGACGGGCGCTCACGTGCCCATGCACCTCGTGGCCTGGCCCGACGAGGGCGAGGAGCGCAACGTCGTCGAGGGCCTGAGCGTGCCCGGAGCCTTGAGCCTGCTGGCGGGCTACTCCACGGACACCGAGGTGAAGGGCCTCAAGGACTTCGCGGCGGGCGAACGGCCGCCCGTCCTCCCGCTGTTCCTCTCCTTCCGCGCCATGGTGGGCCTCGCCTTCCTCTTCCTGGCCGTGGCCCTCTGGGCCTGGCTCGCGCGAAACGGCATCGAGGGGCAGCCGCGCCTCCTGAAGCTGCTCCCCTGGTTCATCCCGCTGCCCTACCTGGCCAGCGAGCTCGGCTGGACCATCGCCGAGCTGGGCCGGCAGCCGTGGATCGTCTACGGGATCATGAAGACGAAGGACGCCGCCTCCCCCATCGCCGCCGGCCAGGTGGCGACCTCCCTGGTGGCCTTCGTATTGGTCTACGCGCTGCTGGGGGCGGTGGACTTCTACCTGCTGGGAAAGTTTGCCCGCAGGGGCCCGGAGCCGCTCCGGGCGGAGTGAGGATGATCATGCTCGAGACCATCTGGTTCGTCATCTGGGGCGTGGCCTGGGCCGTGTACTTCATGCTGGACGGCTTCGACCTGGGCCTGGGCACCGTGTACCCCTTCCTGGCCCGCTCGGAGCTGGACCGGCGCACCGTGGTCAACGCCATGGGACCGTTCTGGGACGGCAACGAGGTGTGGCTCGTCACCGCCGGCGGCGTGACCTTCGCGGCGTTCCCCAGGACCTACGCCGCCATGTTCTCCGGCCTGTACACGCCGCTCATGCTGCTCCTCTTCGCGCTCATCCTGCGCGGCGTGGCCTTCGAGTTCCGCGGCAAGATCGACTCCGCAGCCTGGCGCCGTGTCTGGGACGGCTGTCTCGTGCTCGGGTCCTTCCTCCCTGCGCTCCTCTTGGGCGTGGCTTTCGCCAACATCTTCCGGGGCATCCCCCTCGACGCCGACGGGCTGTTCCACGGCAACCTCCTCACCCTGCTCAACCCCTACGGCCTCCTGGGTGGCCTCACATTCGTGGCCATCTTCGCCGTGCACGGCCTCCTCTGGCTCGGTACCCGCACGCAGGGCGACCTCCGGTCGCGGGCCACGCGGATGGCGAGGTCCCTGTGGGTGGTGGAGCTGGTGCTGGCGGTCGCGTTCCTGGGGATGACCTGGTTCAGCACGACCCTGTGGCGGAACGTGCTGGGGCGGCCGGTGCTGCTGGTGCTGCCGCTGCTGGCCGTCGCGGGCCTCCTAGGGGCGCGGGTCTACCTGGGGCGCGGCGCCTGGTGGCGGGCCTGGATCTCCTCGTCCGTCCTCGTCCTCGGCGCCGTCCTCTTCGGCGTGGCCGGCCTCTACCCGAACCTCCTCCCTTCCAGCCTCGATCCGGCCGCCTCCCTGACCGCCTTCAACTCCAGCTCGAGCCCGCTGACGCTGAAGATCATGCTGGGCGTCGTCCTCTGCTTCCTGCCGGTGGTGATCGCCTATCAAGCCTGGGTCTACCTGCGGTTCAGGGATACCATCACCTCCGCGAGCCTCGAGGACGGGCCGGCATACTGAGCCACGGCATCGGCCACGGTCGAGCGACGGGGCGGGGAACCGTGAAGGGGAGCGGTCATGAAGGTCACCGTGGTCATCGACAACTGCGTCCCCCCCTCGGCCGCGCGGCCGTTCGTGGGTGAACACGGGCTCTCGCTGCTCGTCGAGCACCAGGGGGCGCGGATCCTGTTCGACACCGGCCAGTCCGGGGCGGTCGTCCACAACCTCGGCTTGCTGGGCGTACCCCCCGCCTCGCTCGACATGCTCGTCCTCAGCCACGGGCACTACGACCACACCGGTGGCCTGGCGGCGGTCCTGCAGCACGCGGGAAGGCCGTTGCCGGTGTACGCCCACCGGTCCGTCCTCAAGCCCAGGATCTCCACCGCGGGGGGGCGCCGGCCCGTCGGGATCCCCTTCCGCGCGCCGGAGCTCGGCGCGCTCGGGGCGCAGTGGCGGTTCACCGACCGCCCCGTCGAGCTGCTGCCGGGGCTGTGGCACAGCGGCGAGATCCCGCGGCGGACGCGGCACGAGGAGGGGGACCAGAGCCTCCTCGCCGGCGACGGCGACGGCCCGTTCCACCCGGATCTGGTCGAGGACGACAGCGCGCTCTTCCTCGCCGGCGAGGGGGGGCTGTGCGTCGTGGGCGGGTGCGCCCACGCGGGGGTGATCAACACGGTCCGTCACGGGCTCGAGGTGACGGGCCGGTCGCGGCTCGACGCGTGGATCGGCGGCACGCACCTGGGGCCGCTCGCGCCGGATCAGCAGGGGACCACGCTGGACCAGCTCCTCGAGCTGGCACCGGCGCGCATCGCCGCCAACCACTGCACCGGCTTCGCCATGATGGCGGTCCTGCGCGAGCGCCTCGGGCCCCGCTTCGTGCCAGCCTTCGTCGGGACCGCGCTGGAGGTAGGGACGTCATGAGAGAGCCCTTCACGCCGGAGGACGCCGCCGCCCTGCTCCGGACACTCGACAAGGAAGAGCTCGTCCGCATCGTCGTCGACGACGCGAAGAACTGGCTGGCCCACGACGGGCTCTGGTTCCAGGCGGTCGAGGAACGGCACGGCATGGCCGCTGCCATCGAGGCGGACCAGGCCGCCTGGGCTCGCTTCACGGTGATCGAGGCGAGGCGCATCCTGGAGCGCCTCGGGAGAGAGCCAGGCGGTGGCATCCCCGCGCTGCTCGAGTGCCTGAAGCACCGGCTCTACGCGCGGCTCAACTCGCTGGAGGTGACCGAGGCGAGTAGCGACCGGGCCGTGGTCGTCATGCGCGGCTGCCGGGTCCAGTCCGCGCGACGGCGGAAGGGGCTCCCCGACTTTCCGTGCAAGGGCGTGGGGCTGGCGGAGCACGCGGGGTTTGCCCACACCATCGACCCCCGGATCCAGACGACGTGCATCCGCTGCCCGCCCGACGAGCTCCCCGCCGGCCAGTGGTGCGCGTGGGAGTTCACCATTCCCGGCGAGGAAGATGTACCGGATGCGTGACGGGCCCGGCGACTCTCAGCCTTCCTCGCCGTCGTGCACCCGGCAGCAGCGGGGCCGCCCCAGCTCCACGGGACCGCCCTCGATCCGCAGCGCCTTGGCGTGGACGAGGGCGTCCGCGAGCTTCCGGTGCGCGGAGTCGATGACCCGGCCGAAGGTCGGTCGCGAGACGTTCATCCGCTCCGCGGCCTGCTCCTGATAGAGGCCTTCCAGGTCGGCGAGCCGGAGCGCCTCGAACTCGTCGAGGGTCATGAGGACCTCCTCCAGCTCGCGCATGGGGATCCCGGCCGGCTTGAACACGGTGGCGCCGGGTCTCCCGGCGATGCGCCGAGGGCAGAACGGTCTGGGCACGCGGTACCTCCCCGCTGCTACTTACGGACCCAGGCTCGCCGCTGTCAAGGAAGGCGGCCGCCCTCGCCGTAGCGCTCGCGGCGACGGTCCGTGCGGACCGTCTCGAAGTCGAGGAACGGCCTCATCTTCATCGTCCCCCCTCCTTCCGAGACCACGCGCAGCACGCCCTCGACGTTTCGCACCCTCGACCCCGACAAGTGCGTGATCGGGGCGTCCCGGAACGCCTCGGGGCACATGGGGGTGGAGGGCCCGAGCAGGACGGCAGCGCGGGTCCGCCGTAGCCCGGCGGCCACCTCGTCGAACGTGCCGTTGATGAGGGTGGTGCCGGTGATGATGGCGACGGTGCAGCGGGCCGAGACCTCCGCCTCGCTGCCGGACCGGACCGTGGAAGCGCGCCGGGGGTCGAGCTCGACCACGTCCACCCGGCACCCGATCTCCCGAAGCCTGGGCAGGAAGGGCGCGAAGAGCCCGAACATGACGACGTGGTCGGTGGGCGCGAGGGCGAGGAGCGAGAGGACGTCGTCCCGGGAGGCCTGGGAGGAGGCCGGGGACGCGAGCAGCGCGTTCGCCGTGGCCAGGCCCACGGCCCGGGCCAGCGGGGAGGCCGCGTCCGTGAGCATCGCCAGCAGCTCCGCCGAGTTGCGCCCGACCAGGGTCCCCGCGGCCCCGAGGTGGCTGCATCCCGGGGCCTCGCTCGGCGGCGTGGCGGCCACCCCGGCGTGGCCGCTGCCCAGCCGCACTGCGCAGTAGCCCAGCCCGATGCGGACGTCGGCGATCGATTCCCGCCCGGCCTGGGCCCCGAGTAGCTCGACCAGCCGTTGCTGGACCGTCATGGTCATCTCCCCCACCTCACCGACCGGGCGAGAGAGCGATCCGGTGGGGTGGCTCGCCCCACGGCGAACCCACTATGCGCCGTGGTGGTGCCCGCACGTGTCTGCCGGCGTCACGCTGGGCAGGGCGCTCCTCGTCAGCGCCTCGAGGGACTGCGTCACGGAGCCCGGAACGCCCCGGTACACGGTCGCCCCGGTGGCCAGGAGCTTGGCGAGCGCGCCGGCGCCGATCCCGCCGACGACGAAGGCGTCGATCCGCTCCCGGGCGAGCATGGCGATGGGAGCGCAGTTGCCGTGCTCGTGCACGGCGTTGTCGTTCGTGAACACCTGGTGCGCTCGGGTCTCCGTGTCGACGAGGACGAAGGCCGGCGCGGAGCCGAAGTGGCCGCAGATCGGGCTCTCCATGCCGCGATCCTCGGAGACGGGAATGCAGACTCTCATGTGCGTGCTCCTTGGTCAGGCAGAAAGACGTCGACGGGATATGAGCATACGCGCATTTGGGCTGCAAGCTGCTTCCCGACTTCTTCTCCTCCCTGAACCCGACTGCCGGGAAGCTGGACGCTCCCGGTAGCGGTACTGAGGGGGCTGCTCTCCGTAGGGCTTGTCCCGGTCCGGCACAAGGAACCGGCGGGCTCCCTTCGGGAATGCCCGGGTCAGTTGTCGAGCGGTCGCTTCGCGGTCGGGTGCGCAGCGACATAGAAATGCACCGCCCGTTGTGGACGGCGGAGCGGGGTGACGCTTACCCTGGCGGCCGCACGCGCGGATTCCCGGAAGGCCTTGGCCCATCACCTCGGCGCCGCCAATCACACCCGCGTCTCGATGCTGTTCCAGGGCCAGAACACCGCCAACGGCCTGCCCAACTCGCCTCGCGCCCATCCTCGCCGTGGACGGTGTCGCCCGTTCTCCGCGGGAGCTTCCCCGTAGGGCCTGACGAGGTCGAGCGGCGCGGGCAACCAGCGGTGTCGTGGCCGGGAGTCGGGCTGGAGGCACACCGGAAACCAGTACCGCCGCCCGCCGCTGCTTGTGCCCGGGCCGTTGCGGCGAGGCTTCGGTGCCCCATGGCGTACACCCATGGGTCGGATGCGACCCGAGTCGTATGAAGGTGCACCGCGTCCGCAATCGCATCGACACCCCGAGAGGACGGCAAGGCAGGAGAAAGCAGCAGGAAGGAAACAGCGGATTCAGGTACTTCTGGGTTGGGGGTATGTCGGATCACACCGCCTCTCAGGGGTCGAACACCGGCCTGGCCCGTCAGTGGGGTCTTGCACCTTTACGCCCCATTCGGCATGTCGAGTGCACCGCCAGCGCGAACGGAAGGCGAGCAGTCCCAACCACGCGGGCCGCAGGTGACTCCCCACTCCAGCCGTCGCTGTCCACATACGAGACCACCACGAAACGCCATGACTTACCCGAACATCCGAGCAACCGCCACCCGCTGGGTGGGCGCCATCCTGTCTCTGACCCTGGCGCTCGTACCCGCGGCGCACCGGGGCGAGGGGCCCGCGCCCTCGGCGCAGGCCACACCGGAGATCCATGAGCTCGATCTCGGCCAATGCTTGGAGGAGGCCTTGGAGAACAACCACCGCCGGCAGGCGTCCCGGTTCGCGGTGGAGATCGCTGAGGCGCAGCATCGCCAGGCCCTGGCGGGATACTGGCCCCAGGTCGGACTCAAGGGCGGCTACGAGCACCTCAGCTCCGCCCCCGACTTCGTGTTCCCGGCAAGCCAGGTCCGAGTCCCAGCCGGCACGGCGATGATCAACGTCCCGGCGGGAGTGTTGGGCCCGAACCCGGTCCAGATCCCGGTCTCGACCCCTGCCCAGACCGTCCCGGTGCCCTCCCAGGACGTCAAGCTTGCGAACCCCGATAGCTTCACCGTCTCTCTCGACGCCTCCTGGCTGCTGTACGACGGCGGGATGCGACGTGGCCTGAGCGAGCAGACCCAGGGGCTCGCGGACATCATGAAGGAAGAGGCCCGCCGGACCGACCTGGAGATCGCCGACAGCGTCACCCGCCTCTACTACGGCGCGGTACTGGCTCGTAACGTCCTGGACATCGGCTCGGTCACGCTGAAGAAGATGGAGGCGACCCTGGACCTCACGGCGACCATGTACCGGGGCGGCAGCAGCCGGGTGATGAAGACCGACTGGCTCGACAACAAGGTGATGGTAGAGACCCTCCGATCGATGGTGGTGGAGCTGGAGAGGAACGCGGCCCTGGCCGAGGCAGCCCTGGCGAACACCATGGGGCTGGGGTGGCGCTCGAGCGTGCGCCCGACCGACCGGGAGATCCCGTTCATCCCCCTCTCGCCGGACCTCGAGGAACTGGTGCAGACCGCCTACCATTTCAACCCCGACTGGGGAGAGGTGGAGGCGGGGATCCGCGCCGCGGAGGGGGCCGTGCTCACCGCCAAGAGCGAGCACCTCCCCCGGGTGGCCGCCACCGGCATTGCGCACCGCTGGTGGAACACCTACCAGGCAGGCCTGGCCACGGACAACAACAAGGTGGGCTGGGCCGCCGGCGTGGGCGTGGAGCTCCCGCTCTTCAGCGGATTCCTCACAAAGAGCAAGGTGGACGAGGCCACGGCGCGGGAGGAGAAGATCAAGGCGGAGCGACAGCTTCTCAGGGAGGGGATCGGGCTCGAGGTCAAGAGCGCCTTCCTCAACCTCGTCGCCGCCGCCAAGGCGTTTCAGGCGACGCGCGACGCCATGGAGGCGGCCGCCGAGGACAGCGACCTCACCACCCGCGCCTACCAGGCCGAGATGGTGGAGACCGAAAAGGTGATCCGAACCCAACTCCTGGAGGCGCTCATGACCGCACAACACCTCAAGGCGCGCTACGACCACGTCGCTGCCCAGGCCCAGATCCAGCTCGTGGTGGGGAAAGCCCTTACGAGCGAAAACACTCCGTCGAATTGAACCCAGACGAGGGGATTGCGACCGCCCCGCGGTGGATCGAATCTCCGCGACATGAGGTCGAGACGCTGCCGGAGAGTGGAGAGGCTACCCGATGCCCGCGGGCAGGCTGGTCGCGGGGTGATGGGCTCCAATCTCGACAAGACCCTCCTTCCTGGGCGAGGACTGAGCTTGCACAGGATCCGTTCCGCTTCCCGCTTCGCCCTGGTCGTGTTCCTGGTGGCGGCCCCCGTGCTACAGGTCCAAGCCGAGGACACGAAGCCCGCCTACACGGTGCATTACGGGCTCTCCCGGGCGATGTTCAGGGACGTCAACGAAAACGATGCCAGGGCCGCCATCGTGGCATACAGCAAGAAGCTCGGGGACGAGTACGGGATCGAGGCGACCCCTTTCATCCTCGACGGGCACGACGAGATCGTCAGGGCTCTGGAGACCAAGGCCGTCGACATGGTGGGGCTCAACGCCGAGGAGTTCCTCGAACTCGAGAGGGAGGAGCTCGAGGGTCCCTTTCTCTTCAGCAAGCCGAGCCACGGCATCTTCGAAGAGTACGTGTTGGTGGCCCGCGAAGACGGGCCGGTGAGGTCCGTGGAAGACCTGCGGGGACGAAGCCTCATCGTTTCCAATACCCTGCAAGGCCATCTCGCTCCCATGTGGCTCGAGGTCCTCTTCCGCGACCATGGCCTCGATTCACCCCAGACAACACTCGAGCGGCTAGCCGCCGCATCCAAGCCCGCCCAGGTGGTCCTCCCCGTCTTCTTCAAGAAGGCGGACGCAGCGGTCCTGACTAGCAGCACCTGGAAGGTCATGGGCGAGCTCAACCCGCAGGTGTCGGAGCAATTGCGAGTCATCGCGACGTCCCCGCCGGTGGTGGTGGGCCTCTCCTGCTTCCGAAAGGGCGCCTCGCCCGCGCTCAAGCAGAGGATCCTCGAGGTTGCCGCGAAGTCGAAGAGCGAGCCCTCATTCCAGCAGGTCATGGCTCTCTTCCGGGGAGGGGAGGTCATCGAGGCCTCGCTTTCGCTTCTGGATAGCACCCGGGCCCTCATGGCGAGGTACCGTCAGGTTACCTCGGAGGCTCGCCCGGGGAAGGGGCTGCCGCCGGCCCCGGCAGCAAACCGACCGGCTGCTGCTGTCGGCGAGCGCGTGGACCGTCCACGCCATGGCAACTAAGGCCTCCGCAGCGGGTGCCACCCGACGCACGATGGGCATCGCCCAGCGCACGGCGCTCTTGTCCTGGTTGGTGACCACCGCCACCCTGCTGGTCTTCGCGGTGGTCATCATCCCCCAGCAACGGCGTATCTTCCTCGAGCAGCTGGAGTCCAAGGCGCTAAGCGTGGCGGTGTCACTCAAGGGAGTGATCGCCAGTGCGGCCATCAACGACGACTACAGCACGGTGGTGGAGCAATGTCGGGAGATGCTCGACGGCGACCAGGACCTCGTCTTCCTGGTGGTGACCAAGAACGACGGGTTCTCCCTGATTCACGACCGGAGGGAATGGCGCTCCGAGATCCGCAAGGACAGCCTGTGGCTACCGACGACGAACCTGCCGGCCAACGGCATCGGGGTCATGCCGGGCATGCCACTCCGCGTGTACCACTACTCGCAGCCGCTCGAGTACAGCGGGATCCAGTGGGGTTGGCTCCACGTCGGGCTCTCGCCGGAGCGGTACGACCGAGGTGTCAACGCCATCTACAAGAGGACGGTGGCCCTGGCCATCGCCTGTGTGGCCTTCAGCCTCCTTGCTTCCATCGTATACGCCAAGCGGCTGGTGCGCCCCATCCTCAACCTCCGGAGCGTCGTCCACGTGGTGGAGGGCGGTGACCTGTCCGCGCGAGCTGCCATCGAAGGCAACGACGAGCTCGGCGAGCTAGCCAGCTCCGTGAACGCCATGACTGCGGCCCTGCTCCGCCGGGATCAGGTATCCCACAGCGTGCGCTTCGCGGCCCAGAGGTTCCTGAGCACTTCGAGGTGGGACCAGGTCATCAAGGAGGTGCTGCAGCGGCTCGGCCAGGCGGCCACCGTCAGCCGTGTCTCGGTCTTCGAGAACGGCACGGACCGCGCGGGATCGCCGGTCACCTCATTCCGCTACGGCTGGGTCGCGCCCGGCATCGAGCCCTACCTCGGCCAGCCACGGCTCCAGAACGCCTCGTGGGTAGGGCTAGGCCTCGACCCGTGGAGAGAGCAGCTGGCACGCTCGGAGAACGTATGGACCAACTTGGAGGTGTGTACCGAGGCCGAGCGATCGCTGCTGCGGCTGGGCGGAATCCGATCGGTCCTGATGTTGCCGGTGGTAGTGGATGGGACGTTCTGGGGCCACTTGTGCCTGGAGGACTGCGGCCAGACTCGCCGCTGGTCCGACGCTGAGAGCGCCAGCTTCCGGGCCGCGGCCGACATGCTGGGCGCTGCCATCTCGCGGCAGTGGATCCAGGATGCCTTGCTTGCGGCCAAGGAGGCCGCCGAGGCCGCGAGCCGCGCCAAGTCACAGTTCCTCGCCAACATGAGCCACGAGATCCGCACGCCCATCAACGGCGTGACGGGGATGATCCGGCTCCTGCTGCGCACGCCGTTGAGCGAGAAGCAGCGTCGCTACCTGACCAACACCATGGCCTCGGCCGACACCCTCCTCACCGTGATCGGCGATGTGCTGGATTTCTCCAAGATCGAAGCCGGCAAGCTGGAGCTGGAGGAGAGGGAGTTCTCGCTGGCCGACACCATCGATGCCGCGGTCGGGCTGTTGGCGGAGAGGGCCCAGGCCAAGGGCCTCGAGCTGGCCAGCCGGCTGGCCGACGGTTTGCCTCGGCAGCTCCTGGGCGACCCCAATCGAGTGAAGCAGGTGGTGCTCAACCTGTTGAGCAACGCGGTGAAGTTCACCAACCAGGGGACGGTGGTGCTCTCCTGCGCCCTGTCGGAGGCGGACCGCGAGCAGGTCACCCTGCGCTTCGAGGTGCGCGACACCGGGATCGGCATCCCGATGCGGTCCCAGGCTGCCATCTTCGAGGCTTTCTCGCAGGCCGACAGCTCCATGAACCGGGCACATGGAGGGACCGGGCTCGGCCTGTCCATCTCCCGAGAGCTGGTGCGGCTCATGGGCGGCCGCATCGGGGTGGAGAGCACGCCCGGTCAGGGCTCGACCTTCTGGTTCAGCGCGCGCTTCAAGCAGGTCCCCTCGCTCGAGACGCAGACCGAACGCTGTGGCGCCGATCTCCGCGGGCTGCGTATTCTCGTTGCCGACGACTGCCCGGTCGTTCGCGAGATCCTCTGCGAGTACCTCCAGAGCTGGAAGGCACTGCCCGAGCAAGCAACCACCGGCGCGATGGCGCTGGAGATGCTCTGCCGTACCGCTGCCCGAGACGAGCCCATCTCGGTGCTGGTCATCGACGAGGGGCTGGAGGCCATCTCCCTGGCTCGCTCGATCCGACGCGATCCGGCGCTGAACCAGACCGGCCTGGTCCTGCTCGGGAGCCTGGCGAAAGCTTCCCAAGCAGATGAGGAGGACGACCTCCCGTTCGCGGCGGTGCTCGCCAAGCCGGTAAGGCGGTCGGAGCTGTACGACGCTGTCGTCCTGGCGCTGAGGCGAAGAGGGATTCTCCGGGCCTCGCCGTCGAAAGCAGAGCCAGAGCCGGCGACCTCGGCGAGACCCCACGGGAGGGGGACCATCCTGGTGGCCGAGGACAACAGCATCAACCAGGAGGTGGTCGCCGGCATGCTCGCCGGCCTGGGGTACCGGTGCGTCCTGGCCCGAACCGGTCGAGAGGCGATCGAGCGGGTGCGGACCGACTCGCCCGACCTCGTGCTCATGGATTGCCAGATGCCGGAGGTGGACGGCTACGAAGCCACCCGGACCATCCGCATCTGGGAGCAGGAACGGCCGGACGGCCCAGGCGCGCCGCGCCGCATCCCCATCGTCGCTCTCACGGCCCACGCCATGAAGGGGGACCGCGAGCGCTGCCTCTCGGCGGGGATGGACGACTACCTGCCCAAGCCCCTGAACCCCGATGAGCTGGCGCAGGTTCTCCTCAAGTGGATGGGCTCGCCCTCCCCGGAGCCGGTCAACGCCCCGGGGGCAACGGCCGACGCCGCCGACCAGGGCGGGGGCGAGTACCGAGGCATCGACCTCCCCGCCCTCCTGCAGCGCTGCATGGGCAAGGCCGACCTCGCCAGGAGGTTGGTGGTCAAGTTCCGTGAGCAGTGCCTTGCCGACGTCCTTGAGCTCGAAGCCGCCCTGCGCGGGCGGGACGCCGCGCGGATGAGGGATGTCGCCCATCGCATCAAGGGAGCGGCCGCCAACGTCTCCGCCGAATCGGTCCGCGCCGCCGCGAGCGACCTGGAGGCCGCAGGCCAAGAGGCGGACCTGTCCTCGGCGCCGATGCTGTGCGAACGCCTGAAGGCGTCCATCGACGAGCTGGGACCGGTCAAGGGAAAGGCGCTGGCGCTGCCATGAAGACCACACCGGGGCCGAGCGCGGAGACCGAGCTCCAGGGGGAAGGGACGCCTCCCGCCGAGTTCCAGACCACCGACCCGGGCAACGGCGTGGTTGCCGACCGGAAGACGGTCTGGGTGGTCGACGACGACGAGACTACCCTCATGCTGGCGGAGGAGATCCTCCCCGAGCACGGATTCAGGGTGCGCAGCTTCCACGATTCCGCTGGCGCGTTGGCGGTCGCCCGGTCCGAGCAGCCGGACATCATCGTCCTGGACGTGATGATGCCGGGCCTCGACGGCTTCGACTTCTGCCGGCGCCTGCGAGCTGACCCCGGCACCTCTGACATCCCCGTGCTGATGGTGACGTCGCTGAACGACTCGGAGTCCATCGCCAAGGCCTACGAGGCAGGAGCCACCAACTTCGCCACCAAGCCCATCAGCTGGGTCGCGGAATGCCACCGCCTGCGCTACCTGCTTCGGGCTGCCGAGACCGCCCGCCAGCTCAAGGTGGCGGAGCGTGAGGCCCGGATCGGCCGCGAGGACTGGGAGCGTACCTTCAATGCCATCTCGGACATCGTGACCGTGCTCTCGCCCGAGCTGACCATCATCCGCGCCAACGCCGCGACGGAGAAGGCCGTCAAGAAGCCCCTGAGGGAGATCCTCGGCGTGCGCTGCTTCGAACTGTTCGTCGGGGCGACGGCACCGTGCCCGGAGTGCCCGGTGGCCCAGGCCATCCGGACCGGGAAGGCCTCTGCGAGCGAGAAGTACTACCGGGACCCTGGAGCCGAGTGCTTGGTCATCGGAACCCCGCTCTGGGACGGCGGTGGGCGGCTCCTCCACATCGTGCACATCGCGCGCGACCTCACCGAGCAGAAGGCCCTTCTACAGCAGTACCTTCAGGCGCAGAAGATGGAGGCCATCGGCACCCTGGCCGGCGGAGTCGCACACGACTTCAACAACCTTCTGGCCGCGGTGACCACCTGCGCCGAGCTGCTCCGGGAGAGTCCGGTGATCGTCGGGGACAATCGGGAGTTCGCTGACACCATCCTCGACGCCGCCAACCGGGGAGCCTCGTTGGCACGGCAGCTGCTGACTTTCAGCCGGAGGAGCGCGCTCCGTGACGAGAAGCACCCGCTGCAGCTCAACGACGTGGTGAGCGACATCTCCAAGATGCTTGGCCGCATCTTCCCGAAGAGCGTCGCCATCGAGACCCGGCTCGCCGCCGGCTTGCGCCTCGTCGAGGGGTCGGCTGACCAGCTCGGCCAAGTGCTCATGAACCTCGCCACCAACGCCATGCAGGCGATGCCGAACGGCGGCGTGCTCCGCTTCGAGACGCGCACGGTGGACCCGGATTCGGACGACTGTCGGCGCATTCCCGGGCTGCCGCTTCGGAGCCACGTGGTCCTGGCCGTCTCGGACACCGGACACGGGATGGACAGTCAGATCATGAAGCGGATGTTCGAGCCCTTCTTCACCACCAAGAAGCTCGGGGAGGGCACCGGGCTGGGCCTGGCGGTCGTGTACGGCATCCTCAAGGACCACGGTGGACACGTCACCTGCGCCAGCGAGCCGGGAGTCGGCACGACCTTCACCCTCTACCTGCCGAGCGCCAAGGTCGGCGGCCACACCGCTGCCCCGGTGGGCGCGGGGCTCAGCGACATCCGGGGCGGGAACGAGACCATCCTGCTCGTCGACGACGACGCGTCGGTCCGCACCGCCGTGCGGGCCAGCCTCCTCAGGCTGGGCTACTCGGTGAGCGAGGCCGGGGATGGGGAGAACGCTCTGAGGCGGTACGCCGAGGGCGGGCCGGTCGACCTCGTGGTGATGGACCTGGCGATGCCGGGGGTGGATGGTTGGGAATGCCTGAGGCGGTTGCGAGCCATGGATCCCGGGGTCCGGGTCCTGCTCATCACTGGCCACGGAGGTCAGGGCCTCTCGGAACGGGCCCGCTCGGAGGGTGCCGCCAGCCTGGTGGAAAAGCCCTTCAAGCTGAGCGAGCTCCTGGGGACGGTCCGGCAGGTTCTCGACCAGTAGGCTTTCCTTGAAAAATGGCGCATCCGCTCCTCACCGCTCTGGCTCTCGAGGAGACGACCCGCCCGTCTCGAGACCCTAGGGGTGGCGCCGTGAATTTGCGAGCCACACGCAGCAGCTCCTCGATGTTGAGCGACCGATCGGTCGCGGGAATGCGTGGCCTGGCGCGCCGGCGCGCCCAACGAGCAGCTAAGGCCCCGGCTGAGCTCAACGGGGATGGTACCCGTAGTGCCGGATACGACGGCGCGTGTTCCCGAGCTATGCCGGACGATTCGCTAAGGAGCCCTCGTGACCAGTTCGGGAGTGATCAGGATGACCTGCTGGGGAGGCATCGTCCCATTCTTGATGTGGTCCACCAGGTACTGAAGCGCCTGAACTGCCTGCTTTACGCCGGACGGATCAATCGTCGCGCTGAGCTTCCCGGCCTTCATGTATTTGAAAGCGTCGGGCCCCGCATCGACGCCCACGGTTACCTTGCTCCCAGGCACAATTCCAGCTGAGGACATTGCCTCGATGGCGCCGATAATCATCTCGTCATTAGCGGCGAACACGGCATCGAAATCCGGGAATCTCCTTAGGAGGGCCTTCATCACGGACTGAGCCTTCGACCGCTCCCAACCGGCAGTTTCGCTTGCCAGAATTGTCACGTTGGAGTCTCTAATGACCTCCTCGAACCCTGCCTTTCGGTCGATCGCCGGGGAGGTCCCTGACAGACCTTCGATCTCAATTACCGAACCGTGGTTCCCGAGACTTTCGATGATGTACCGGGCTGCCACGCGCCCGATTTCAACGCTGTCGGCGGCGACATGTAACAACATCTTGTCGGTGTTTGCTCTAGCATCGACGGTGACAACCGGAATCCCAGCCTTGACGGCAGCTTCGATGGCGGGACCGAATGCATCACCAGTCTTGGGCGCGAGCAGAATCCCTGCTACATGCTCCTTGACGAAACCGTTGATGTCTGCGAGTTGCTTCGCGTACTGCCAATTAGCATCTGCGACCTCCACTTTGGCTCCCAGGCGTTTGGCTTCCTGTTCGGCCTCGTTGGCCATGTCTCGGAATAGAGGGTATGGCAAGTATGGGACCGACATGCCGATGACGGTCGGACCTCCGGCAGCTGTCACCCTGGTTTCGCCGGCAAAAGAAGAGGCCAGCGGCAGGATCAGGCCAACCAAAAGGGTGATCAGTCTCGTCTTCATAGTCGTGCCTCCTCAAATACCTCAAATAGAGCAGCACCGCCTGCACGGGTGGCCCACAGAGCAGCACGGGTCAGGGAACAGCGGGTAAGACAGCGGTGCTCGGAAGGGACTAATGCGCCTGTCAAGGCTTCCGCGTTGCTGCACGCGGAGCCGAGAATTCCAGCCACACTGAACTGGAACACATGCCAACGCATGTGCCCCTCTCAGACACTTGCTGTGTCGACAGCGTGCTCCGGCGGGCTCTCGGCAGCGGCCGCTAGTTGGGTTAGGCGGCTGGCACCACCCGGACTTGACGTAAACTCGGTGTACCACCGAAAGGCGACGTTTCTCGGGCTGCCTATGCCCCCTTTCGCCCCGGCTACCCTTGGGAGGCAGCTTTCGCCCGTCCGGTGCGTGACCCCCCCGCCCGCCGTCCCGAGCGCTCCGAGGTCCGCCGCTGTCGTTACCGAAGACTCGATCTGTCTGAGGGGCTTGAGCTGCAAGGACTTGACTGGGCAGGATCGGAACTGTGAGGAGCTTGATTCAGGCCATCGTGGGCGGAACGCCCCATCCCCTCGGAGGCATCTGCCCACAGAGGTGATGCCAAATGGGTCCAGGCGGAGAATCCCGCCTGGACCGGGCCTGGATCAGGAACTGCCAAAGGTGAGTCTGCTCTTGTGGCGCTCGTACCCGGGCCGTTCACGCCCTGCTGGCTATCAAGGGGCAGACGGGAGCGACAGGACGCAACCGTCACGCAGCGCGCTCTCACAGGCCACCGTCAGGTACTCGAGCGTGTGAAGCCGCCTCTACCCAAGGTCGACTACAAGAGGTTTCGCTTTCGCCGACATGGATCGAGTCCGTACCGCCAACGACGACCTGATTCGGTCGGGCTGTGAACATTGCAGGTGAGCCACCCGCCCCCTCGGGGATTGGGGAATCCTCGAGTGACTGGACAATGCTGGCGCCCCGACCCCGGCCAGCCCGTCCGCCCCGCCGAGGGGCAAGGCTTCCCTAATGACCCCGTGCAACCAGCAGCCGAGTCATGGAACCGTCCACACGAGCTACCAACGCATCTCATCCCTGACCTGAGGGATGCAGCTCAGCCCATGACCTCAGGCCGCCCTTCTGTGCGACGGCACAGATGCCTGTCTTGACACTCACCGGAGGGGAAAGGGGGCCGGTGATCGGTCGGCTCACTGCCTCGGGTGGTGACATACTTACCGCCTGATCCCCGACACCAGGACCGAGAGGTAGGTACCCGTGCAGCCGGCGGCCAGCGCATGCTCCGTGAGGTAGATGGTCCCGGAGATGGTGGAGCCGTCGCTCTGCGCTTCGAGGCTGGCGTCGTAGCTGCATGGCCCCTGCGGTGTCCAGTCCAGGCGCAGCCAACTCTGCGGCGTCCCCGACGCCTGGCCCCAGGCGCCCCAGCAGTCGGGGGAGCCCATGAAGCAGGCCGCACAGGGCAGCGCAGCGGGGACGGTGACGTCGCAGCCTGTCTGGGCGAGTTGCCAAGTGACATGGCACAGTTGCGTCCCCGGCTGCTGTGGGTCCAGGTCGAGCACCACGTCCCAGATGCCGGCGACCTGGATGCAGGTCACCGGCGGCGGCCCGCCGCTCTCGCTCACCTCGTGGCAACCGGCCAGCGCGGCGGCGAGCGTCAGCGCCACCCCGATGGTCGTCCCTGGCCGCCGAGGTGTCCTGGCAACCCCTGTGCCTGCCGCTATCCTCACGAGCGGGTGCAGGAACAACGTCAGGATCGCGCGGGGTTGGCTCGCTGCTGGCCGGGGCGTCTGGGACACCTGCTCCAGCATGGCAGACTCCGCTCGTCGTTGCCCACCAGTGGTGTCTGCGAGCATTTCGCCGCTCCGCTCAGCCGAGAAGGTCCATTCGCGGCGGCGACCAGGCATCCACGGCCCGCGTCGACCTCCTGGCCGTCCATACCGCATGCGCCACGTTGGAGGGGAGGGCGATCACCTCCCCCAGCCCGACGCGGATCTCCTTGCCTTCCACATCGAAGAAGAGCTCCCCCTCCAGCACCAGCGTGATCTGCTCGGCCTCGTGCTGGTGGGCCTCGAAGCGGGCATGCGGTTGGATCTCGTAGTACGTGAGCATGGCCCGGTCGAGGGCCACGGCCCACTTCGTCGCCCCTGGCACATCGGGCCGGAGACGAAGGGTGTCCGCCGGGAAGTGAATCGCCGCGGGTGCGAGTCGGCGCCGCATGCAAACGGCCGTGGCTCGGCAGAGGGCCTCGAACTGCGGCAATGCGACGATGCCGGATGGGACCTCGTTCCGCGAAATGCGTTCGTAGCCTCGCCGCGCGGCGTAGGTCTCGGCGGTGGTGGTGAGGAGAAACAGGGTCTCCACTCCGCGGGTTCTGGCTAGCCCCACCGCGGCAGCGTCGAGCCGGGCGGCGATGCCCTGCCCGCGACGCTCCGGCGCGACGGCGAGCGAGCGAATCAGGGCATCCTGGCCAACCCGCTCGATGCCGATCGTCCCCACCAGCCGGCCGTCCTCCTCGGCGAGGAGGTACTCCTGCTTGCCGGTCTCAACGTCGGCAGCAGGAAGGCCGGCGGCCACGAGGAACTGCCGCACCGCCGGGTCGTCCGGGGGAAGGGAGGGGCGGATGGAAATCGGGGCACTCCTCATCTTCACGTCTTCCGCTCCAAGGCCTGCCGCAGCCGCACCAGCCCACGGTGCACGGCTTGGTGCTTCTGCTCGGAGAGCTTCGACAGTGCCACTTCCGCATGGCTCCGGAGCGCGGCGTCAATCCTCCGCCAGCGTGCCCGGCCAGCTTGCGTCAGCCCGACCTGCATGACCCGCCCGTGGCCAGCACAGCTCAGACGATCTGCCGCTTCGGTAAGTCTCCCACTTTGACGTGCAGGTCACTAGGGATGGTGAAATAGGTAATGGCTGCGCCAATAAGCATTACCGCTGCGATGACGTAGAGCGCTGCCGAGGGATCGGGTGAGAGGCCCTTCACCCAGATCGGCAGGTTGGGCCCGACATAGCCACCTAGATTGCCGATGGAGTTGACAAGGCCGATGCCGGCCGCCGCTGCGGTCCCGGCCAAGAACGCCGACGGGATCGGCCAGAACACCGGCATCGACCCGAGCACACCCAGGGTTCCCACTGACAGGAAGGTGATGGAGAGATATGGGTTGGATGCGAAGACCCCGGAGAGGATGAGCCCTCCCGCCCCCGCGCTGACGTTGAGCACGTAGTGAAGACGGCGCTCGCCGGTCCGGTCGGAGCTTCGTGAGAGGAGCACCATCCCCACGACGGCCACGAAGTAGGGGATGGCGGTGACGAGCCCGACCTTTAGATATCCTTTCACCCCGAACGCCTTGACGATGGTGGGGAGCCAGAAGGAGATGCCGTAGAGGCCGATCATCAGGGTGAAGTAGATGGCGCTGAGCGCCCAGACCTTGCCGCTCCGGAAGGCATCTGCAAGCCGGACCTCGGTCTTGTGTTGTTCCTCGGATCGGAGGTTGGCGGCGAGAAGCGACTTCTCCTCGTCGGAGAGCCAGCGGGCTTCCTGGATGCCACTGTCCAGGTAGAAGAGCACCCAGAAGCCAACAAGAATGGACGGCAGGCCCTCGAAGAGGAAGAGCCACTGCCACCCGGCCAGGCCGGCAACGCCACTGAGGAAGTCCATGATCACGCCCGAGATGGGATTACCCACCACCCCGGACACGGCGATGGCCGAGACGAAGAGCGCGGTGCGGGTCGAGCGGAGACGGGAAGGGTACCAGAGCGTCAGGTAGAAGATGATGCCGGGGAAGAAGCCAGCCTCCGCGATGCCCAGCAGGAAGCGCATCGTGTAGAAGGCCCATTCGCTATGGACGAACATCATGAGCGACGACAGGACGCCCCAGGAGATCATGATTCGCGCGATCCAGGTGCGCGCCCCGTACTTCTTGAGGAGTACGTTGCTGGGGACCTCGAAGAAGAAGTAGCCGATGAAGAAGATACCGGCGCCGGTTGCGAAGGCGGCGTCGCTGAGCGCCAGGTCTTTGCTCATCTGGAGCTTCGCGAAACCCACGTTGACCCTATCCAAGTAGGCCAATATGTAGCAGAGGAAGAGGAACGGGATGAGCCTCCAGTCGACCTTGGCGTAAGTCCGTGCTTCGGCGGCGGAGAGGGCGGGCATCGGGTGGCCTCCTTCGTGCGTGCTGATACGCACCGAGTCATCGCAACCGTGCCCCGGCCGGCACTGAACTGGAGGAACCGGACGTCGCCGGAGGTGCACGATGCGGGGCACGTGCTGGAACTTAGCTATCTCCATTCTACGTCCGACCGTGGCTTCCGTCCTAGCTGGAAACCCATCCACTCCTGACCACTGTCCATGCCGGGAACTCCGTCCTCGCGATCGGTTCGAGGAGGGACGTGGCTCGGCATGTCATGTGGCCGCTCGCGCGAACCTTTGGTGGAGTATTCCGCTTCGGGCAGCTCGACGACCTCACCCAACCCCGGCCTCTGGACGCGCCGAGGGTCGCGGCCCAGTCGTTCCCCGGTCCACCGCGCCACCTTCGCGCACGTCCACAGCCCCCCGTATGGAGAGGGCCTCGCTTCGCCAGAGCCGTGAGCAGCTCCTGCCGCTGTGCCTCCGAGAGCAGCGGTTCCCGGCCGTTGTTGGCACGGCGGTCACCTAGGTTCCCCGGACCGTGGGCGTCGTACCGCCGCACCAGCCAGCGCACCCAGTCGGTTCCGTACCCCGCGTTCCCCAGCCCTACGCCTTCAGCCAGATCACCTGAAGGTGGGCCTTTACCACCAGGTCTTCAGCACCGCGGTACCGCTCGAACAGCTCCATCACCGCGAGGTGGCCCGCCATCTCCAGCCGCCGCCCTGTCCTCATGCCCGTGCCTCCGGGCACCTACTCGGATCCCCTCGGCGATCCCTATCAAGAGGAAGCCGTATGAGTCGGCGCGGCGCCTGGCCGCCCTCGGAGGTACCGAGCCGAAGCTCGGGGGACCGCGTCGGCGCCGCACGGAGGAAAGCTCGTGATTCTCGCGGCCACCTCGGTCTGGATCGCCCACTTCCGCCAAGGCTCCGAAGATCTCAGGCGTTCCCTGGAGGCCGGCGAGGTCGTTTGCCACCCCGCATGTCGTGGGCGAGCTCGCCTGTGGGAGCCTTCGCAACCGTGACACCATCCTCGAGCTTCTGCGGGCGCTGCCGGTGGCTACCACCGCAACAGACGAGGAAGTCCTCGCCTGCATAGACCGGAATCGCTTGTAAGGCTCCGGCCTCGGCTACACTGATGTCCACCTGCTGGCGTCGGCCATGCTCACGCCCACGCGCCTATTGAACGCTCGACGCCGCGCTCGGGCGCGAGGCCAAGCGGCTTCACCTCGCACCGTTGGATAGCCACGCACTCGAAGCGGTCGCACACCGGCTCTACTGCGCAAGGGGGAGATTCGCGGGGGGCGGGTCGAATGCCAACCCCGTCAGCCCTGGCGTGGCAGCGGCGGGCGTGGTGACCACGATGTCCGGCGTCGCCGTCAACGATCCGCTTCCCACGATGTTGGTGCGCAGGAGCCTGGAGAGCGTCCGTGCGGTGTAGTCGGCGATCCACAGGTTCCCCGAGGCGTCGAAGGCGACGGAGCCCAGGCTGCCGGCGCCAGAAACGGTGATCACTGCCTCGGGATCGACGATGTGCGCCCCGGCAACCGCGAGCTGCGAGCTCGAGTAGCGCACCAGGTTCACGGCTGGGCTGCTCCCCGACTGGTTGAGCACCGCGATCCAGAGGGCGCCGTCCGCGTCAAAGGCACAGCCCTGAACGTAGAAGACGTCACTGCTCGTGATGGTGGCCCCGGGCGAGAAGGCCGAAGTGCCGCTGGCGCTGAGCGTGGCCGCGTCGGCGCGGTAGATCTGGGCCGGGTGGCTCCCGTAGTCGCCCGAGTTCAGGATCCACAAGTTCTTCGACGCGTCAAAGGCCATCTTGGCCCCGTAGCCCGCGGTCGGCAGGGTCCAAGTGAGTGTGGCCGTCGCCGAGAGCGCGCCGGTGCCGGAGAGCCCGGCCGCATCGAAGCGCTCGATCACGGGAGCGCTGCCGCTGACCACGTCCACCCACAGGTTCCCTGAGTGGTCGAAGATCCCCCGGTCTACGAAGCCGGCCGAGAGCGTCGCCCCAGGCGTGGGCGTGCCCGAGGCGGCGAGCTGCGTCGGGTCATACCGGGCGAACTCGTCCTGGCTTGGCAGCGCGACCCACAGCGCGCCCCCCGGCGCCACAGAGAGATCGTAGGTCTGGGTGCTGCCCCCGGTTCCGACGGCGACGTCCGGAGTGGGGGACCCGGTCGCGGCGAGCTGAGAAGGCGCGTATCCCTGTACCTCCTGCCGGACCTTGTCGGTCAGCCACACGTGGCCCGAGCCGGTGCGCAGCGCGTAGGTCACCGACGCCGTGGCAGTGGCGCCCTTCGTGACTGTCGCCGGACTGCCGGTCACTGCGCCGTCGTAGACGGTGTCGACCAGGGCGCCGGAGACGCGGGTGGCAGTGGCCGAAACGGTGTAGCTGCCCGGCGCGAGACCATCGAGGGTGCTGGTGCTGGTGAGGACGTGGCTATAACCGCCCGATCCCGCGACGGTCACCAACGCCGTCACCGACGAGGGCGTCGTTATCGTGACCGTGAGCGAGCCCGTGCTCGGTCCGCCTCCACTCCCTCCTCCGCAAGCCGCGCTGAGTGCGACGCCGGTGATGACCAACGCAGAGAACGCTGCACGCATGACGACCCCCTTCCCCGTTTGGAATGGCCTTCGAAGGAAGTCGCTCCTTCCGCAACCACCTGTGAAGACCCCGCCGGGGTTCACCCGGGGGCGTCCCCAGAATCCGGCATGGAGCTGGCCCAGGACCAATCTCGAGCCCACGAGGCCTCACACTCAGAGGTGGCGCGGTCGGAGCTGAGCTATCGGCAAGGACGTGCTCACGGTACGGGTCCCCCGGGGCGCGTCTGGCCCGGATCCATCCAGTAGATGTTACGGTCACATCGATGCCGATCTTGGTCTCGTTCACGGGGGCCTTGCGCACCACGTACCGCGCGCCGGACGATGACCCCTAGTTCAGGTCGTGAAATCTCGACGATGAAGTCGGTCGCGCGTCTGGATCTTCATGCCGAGAGCTAGGTAACCCACGGCCTGCGACCTTGGCGTGGGTCATTCCATGGTGGCTAGGCCTCTCGTGCCTTGGCGGGTACGTCTCCCGGTTTCACCCGGTGGCGGCTCACGTTGGCGCCGTCGCCCGGGCGGAGCACGGCGAAGGTCCATGCGCAGAGGGCGGTCAGCGCGCCCAGCATGAGGAAGGCGCGGTGTAGGGGGGCCATGAGGCCAACATCAGCGGTGCCCGGGAAGATGCGCTGGAAGAAGGTCACGACGAGGGAGGAGATGGCGACCCCGAAGGAGAGAGAGAGTTGTTGAGCGGTGCTGAAGATGGAGCTCGCCATGCTCGCATCCCGGTCGCTCACGTCGGCGAAGACGAGCGAGTTCATGCTGGTGAACTGGAGGGAGGAGAAGAACCCTTGGGCGAGGCTCAGGGAAAGGAGGGCGAAGAGCGAAGCGCCCTGGTGGACCAGTGCGAAGGCGGCGATGGTGGCGCCGAGCAAGACGGTGTTTGCGACGAGAACCCGGCGGAAGCCGAACCGGGCCAGGATGGGCTCGCTCAGGACCTTCATGAGGATGGAGGCGGCAGCCTGCGGCATCATGAGGAGTCCGGACTGCCATGCGGTGTAGCCGAGCCCGAGCTGGTAGAGGAGGGGAAGGAGGAAGGGCATCCCCCCGATGCCGAGGCGGGTGACGAAGCCACCGCCCACCGAGGAACGGAACGTCCGGATGCGAAAGAGCGAGAACCGAAGGAGGGGGTGGGGAATGCGGCTGGCGTGGTGCCCGTATATCAAGAAGAGGAGCGCCGCCGCGGCGACCATGGCGAAGAGTGGCCCGGCAACCCAGGCGTGTTCGCCGAAGACCTCGAGCACGTGGGAGAGGAGCGCGACGGCTAGGCCGACCAGGGCGAATCCGAGCCAGTCGAGCGGGGCGACGCCCTCGGTCCGGTATTCGGGCATGTACCGGCGGATAAGCCACAGCCCGGCGACGCCAATGGGGAAGTTCAAGAAGAAGATGGCTCGCCAGTGGACCCAGTGGACGAGAAGACCCCCCACAAACGGGCCGATGAGCGGTCCGACGAGGGAGGGGATCACGACGAAGTTCATGGCGTGGAGGAACTCTTGGCGGGGGAAGGTGCGTACCAGGACCAGCCGGCCGACGGGGGTCATCATCGCGCCGCCGGCGCCCTGCAGAAGGCGCGAAGCCACGAGCATCGGGAGGTTCAGGGAGAATCCGCAGGCCAAGGATCCGACCAGGAAGACGGTGACGGCGGAGAAGAAGACCCGCCGGGTCCCGAAACGGTCGGCCATCCAGCCGCTCACGGGGATGAAGATGGCGAGGCTCAAGGTATAGCTGGTGAGGACGGTCTTCAGGCTGAGCGGCTCTACTCGCAGTGCCACAGCCATAGTGGGGACGGCGGTGTTGACGATGGTGGCGTCGAGGAGCTCCATGAAGAGGGCGGTGCCGCAGAGCCACGGCACGATCCGTTTGGCGGCGTGCGAGAGCGCTTGGGGATCGGTCGGGGAGGTGAGGGTCCTTGAGCGTTCCACGGTTGCGGTGTGCCGGAGCACGAAGGGCAGTGAAGGCCTCCTTGTAACCCGGCAGGGGCTCGCTGGCACGTGGTGATCCGGCAAAGATCGAGCCCGGGCCCGAAGGCACGCCACTCCGCTTTCGACTGCCTGTCCGTCTCGAGAACCCCCTCACGAACTCCAGCAGGCCTCGACGAGAGCCCGAGGTGAGGTATGCACTGCGCCTGGGGGGCTGGAGCCCAGCGCGAAGGCGGCTGCAGGCGCGGTCTTGCCGCGGGGTGGTGACCCAGGACGCGAGGTGGAGCTCGGTGCTCCTCCCGCTGCGGCTCAGGCCGCGCGCCGCTCGTCGTGCCGGTAGAGGCCGCCGGCCTCCGCGACCTTCATAGCGACTCCGCGCTCGCACATCGTCAAGCGCTCCCGGGACGGGTCCTCCGCCCGACCCGAGGTCTCCGCGCGTTCCAGGCTCCGAAACTCCCTTTCAACTGCCACGCCGTGGCGAACGGCCCGTGCGTCAAGCGGGCGGGCGACGAGGTTTGTGCTCTGTCCAGCGCAGCCAACATGTCACCCGGCAGGTCGGGCCGATCACCGGGCGCCAGCGGTAAGGCCCGCGTCCTCGTGCGTGGTCTGCGGGTTACAGGATGTCGGCCAGACGGTCGCGCAAGGTGTTCATCGGGCCCGCAGGCTGGAATGGCGCTCTTCCTTGAAGCTGGGATCCGCTGGACCTGGGCGAGCTGGACGAGGACGTGGGGAGCTGAAAGAGGATTCCAGTCCCACCCGGGCCGGTCGCCCGGGGCCCGCCGTGGCAGGGCTCGCTTCGAATGGTCGGAGCAATCCATTCTCGGGGTCCGCGCACCATCGACGCGGACCGGATCACCCCAGCGTTGGATCGGGGAGGCCGAAGTACCGAAGGATCTAGGCTCTCGGCACCAACAGGGACGGATGAACGCGGCAGCCAGGATTGCGGCTGACACCGCGCCGCCTTCCAAGGAGATCCTCGAGCAAGCGCTCGGCTCCTCATCGCACCAGGATGTCCGCGCAGCGGATCGTCCGCCCTCCCGCCGATACCTCCAGGCTGGGCCAGTTGGGCATCTCGGTCAGGACTTCTTGACCGGCCGACGTCACCAGGATCGAGTCCTCGACCTTCGTCCCGGCCAGGCTCGGGTTCCAGGAGAACAGCTGGTTCTCCTGCACCACCGCGCGGCAGCCGTGGTCAGCGATGTAGTCGCGACAAGCGTATCCGAGAGCCCCGCCCTGGTGGTGCCGCTTCCACTCATCCGGGAACCCGGTGGCGGCGTAGGCCGCCACGCCCGCGGCGAAGACGTCCGAGGCGACGACGCCGGGGCGCGTTGCGGCGATGAACGCGGCGTTGACCCGCGCGCAGGCGGCGTAGCGGCGGCGCAACTCGGCGTCCGGCTCCCCAAAGCAGATCATCCGGGAGATGGAAGTGATGAGGCCGTGCTGCTGCGAGCAGCGCACGAGTAGCGCAAGTCGTGCGAGCTTGCGGCCGGTGGGGGCCGGGTGGCGATAGGCGGCGATGCGTTCGTCGAAGGCGACCAGCACCACTGGGGCGTCGCCGCCCGCACGGAGGCAACTGGCGGCCAGCAGGGCGGCAGCCTCGTGCTCGGTCATCCCCGGCCGGATCTCGCGGCAAACGGCCTCGAAAGACTTCGCCGAGGCACGGGCAGCGTGGCGCGCCCGGACCACCTCCTCGGGCGTGAGCACGTACCGGAGCGCGGCCAGCTCCAAGCTGCGATCCTCGAACCCGGGCGCTGGGGAGTCGGCGGCCATGCGCCGTCCCGCGCGCAGCTCGTCGACGGCATCCTGCCCAGCCAGCCCGCCCCAGGCGAAGGAGACGAGCTCGAATCCCAACCCGCCCAGCTCCTCCTCCATGATTCGGTAGCGCTCGATCTCCGAGAGGACCGCCACCAAGCGGTCGCGGGTGATGAGAAGGTCAGCGACCCCCCGCTCCGCACAGCGTTCGACGGTGCTGTTGCCGCCGCAGGTGAGCCAGGCAAAGCTGGCGCGCAGCCTCAGGAGCACGCCCGCGTACTGGTAGCGCTCCAAGAACCCCCGCAAGCGCCCGATCTTCGCCGCCAGCTCGGCGTTCGTGGTCACCGGCGACTCCTTTCGTCCTCGTACCCCGGCGCGGGCGCCGGGCTCCTCCTAGCCGAGGAGCTCTCGCACGAGACACCCTCTGTCAAACCCTCGCTCAGCCGGAGGCGACCCGGAAAGGGCAGCAGCGAGCTGGAGCGAGGGGTCATGGAGGCGGGTTCCCACCTGAGGGGCGCGGCCGCATTCAGCCCGCGAAGATCTGCTCCCGCACGAGCTTGAGCATCTCGGTGACCGACCCGCGCTCGACCAGGGCATCGAGCCGGGCCACGCCGATCCGGTCCACCAGGGCGGAGAACCGCTCCATGTAGAGGATGCTCTCCCGGACCGCCGCGAACTGGTCCTCGCGGTAGGGGAAGATGTCCACCGAGATCCACCCGCTATAGCCACGCTTCTTCAAGACCCAGAACACCTCCAGCCACTCGATGAGGTGGACCGAGCCGACGATCATGTCGTCGTCCCACGTGCCGTAGTTGTCGTTGACGTGCACGTTGAAGAGGCGCTCGCTGCGAAGGGCCATGTCCAGGTCGCGGGCCATGTTCCCGCCTGCGGCCAGGGTGTGTCCCACATCGATGGTGAGCCCCACGTTCTTGCGCCCGACCTCGCTGCAGGCGAGCAGCGCGGTGGGCACGGTGTCGATGAGCGAGCGGTTGCGCGGCTCCCGCGGCTTGGGCTCGAGCGCGATGTGCAGGTCGGGAGCGTGGTCGCACAGCTGGCGCACCGAGTCGACGAACAAGTCAAACTGGCGGCGGTAGTCGGTCTGGAACGGATAGTCGAACCCGTCCTGGCCGGTCCAGAGGTTGTACCCGGCGGCCCGGATCGATCGGGCGAAGTCGAGGCCGCGCCTGCTGTCGGAGATGGCGCGCTCGCGCACCGCCGCGTCGGGCGAGGAGAGAGAGCCGAACATCCACTTCTGCTCGCCGAAGAGCGAGGAGTTGACGAAGGTCGGCTGGAACCCGAACCGCGAGAGCAGCGGCAACAGCTGCTTCTCGTCGGACTCCACCCGACCTTCCGTCGAATAGGAGAGCTCCACCCCGTCGAGCACCTCGAGCTTGGCCAACTCCGAGAGGATCTCCTCGTAGGAGTAATCGCGCTTGTAGCCGCAGCGCATGAAGCGATCGCCGATCTGGTTCAGCGAGCCGGTGATGGTGCTGTAGCGGAATGACTTTCCCATGGGATCCTCCACGCGATGAATACTCCCGTTGGTCGGTCACCCACAAGCCCATTGCAGGGACAGGTGCAAGCTTTGTCGGGCACTATTCTCGATTGCTCACTTGTATGCCGGTCGACCCTGCGGCGGGATGTCAGCTGGGACCTGGCCAGATCGCCGGCTTAGGGTAACAACTCTAGGGTGTTGAGCCGGATCCGTTGACGCGCGTAGACGACGCGCGTAGAGTCCGCTCGTTACCGTGAAATGGTGATTGCATCGGCCCGCGCTGGCTTGAGCTATGTACCGACCGACTAGGAATGACGTTGCAAAGCTCGCCAAAGTGTCGAGCGCGACCGTCTCCTACGTCTTGAACAACGGTCCGCGCCCGGTGTCCAGGGCCACCCGCGCCAGGGTGCAGGCGGCCATCAAGAAGCTGAAGTACCATCCGCACGCGGTCGCCCGGAGCCTCTCCCGTGGCAGAACGCAGACGGTGGGCTTCCTCGCGCCCAGCCTCCTCCCGGCCTTCCAGGCCCACCTGGTCGACGCGGTCGAGGAGAACCTGGCCCGCCGCGGCTACGGCCTCATCATCGCCAGCAGCCACGAGGACTCCGCCCACGA
>Ga0335071_10000811_pt1 | contig 33685 bp, 31 predicted proteins | sample Lox_Sample_15_FD_206724 | JGI IMG/M metagenome (GOLD analysis project Ga0335071, IMG submission 206724) | Soil microbial communities from Loxahatchee National Wildlife Refuge, Florida, United States - Lox_Sample_1.5 | ecosystem: Environmental > Terrestrial > Soil > Wetlands | place: USA...
CACCCGGGCGGCGCGCCCGCTCGCTCCCCTGGGAATCGGCGAGCGAGGCGCACTGCAGATCGCAGGAGGCGTTCCCTTCAGATTGAAATGAGACGCCGCCTTTCACGGTCCATACCCAAGCGTTCGCAGACCCCAGACGGCCGGAGAACCGGCACGCCTCATGCATTCGACCTCGGCGGCGTGGATGCCGCATCGAAGGCCCGATCGAGGGGACCCACGATGGGGCGCGATGACTCACGTACAAATTGATGGAGCCACACCGCCATGGATCTCACGCTCCTATTCGTCGCGATGTTCCTGCTCGGCCTCGCCAGCATGGGCGCCTTCTACGCCTTCGTGCTGGCGTGCGAGAAGATCTGAGGATCCCCGCATGATCTACCTGACCGCGCTCATCAGCCTGCTCCTCTTCGTCTACCTCTTCACGGCGCTGATCCGCCCGGAGTGGTTCTAGCTCCGAACGCTTCGAAATGAATGGAGGCCATTCCCATGTGGCTGCTTCCCGCCTTGACTCTCGCGACGGTGGTGCTCGTCTCGATCCCCCTCAGCCGGTACATGGCGTGGATCATGGACGGCAAGTACCGCGCTCCGCGCCTCTTCCGCTGGTTCGAGGAGCGGCTCGACTCCGGACCGCAGGACTGGAAGCAGTACACCGTGGCCGTGCTGGTCTTCAGCACCGTGCTGTTCGTCTACGGCTTCGTCGTGCTCCTGATCCAGCCGATCGCGCCGCTCAACCCCGACGGCAAGTACGGGATGCTGTGGCCGACGACGATCTTCAACACCGTTGCCTCGTTCATGACCAACACGAACCTGCAGCACTACTCGGGCGACGTGCACTTCTCGAACTTCAGCCAGATCTTCTTCTGCATCCTCAACCAGTTCGTGTCGGCTTCGATCGGCCTCTGCGCGCTCACCGCGATCATCCGACTCTTCCGCGGCGAGAAGAAGGTCGGGAACTTCTTCGTCGACATGTGGCGGGTGCTGATCTACATGTTCGTGCCCGCCTGCCTGCTCATCGGCGCGCTCTTCATCCAGAGCGGCATGCCGATGACCTTCGAGACCACCGTGCAGGCCTCGACGCTGGAGCCCGGCGCGATGGGCACCGGCGACGACGGCCAGGCCAAGGCCCAGAACATCCGGGTTGGCCCCGTCGCGGCGATGCTCGCCATCAAGCAGGTCGGGACCAACGGCGGCGGGTTCTACGGCGCGAACGCCGCGCATCCGTTCGAGAATCCGAATGCCTGGTCGAACTTCCTGACCATGATGGCGATGATGTTCTTCCCGACCTCTCTGGTCCTGATGTACGGCCGCATGCTGCGCAGGTTCCGCCACGGGGTCGTGATCTACGCCGTCATGGGCCTGATGCTCATCGGCATGATCGGCTGGGGCATCTACTACGACACCTTGCAGCCGAATCCGGGCCTGACCGCCCACCCGGCGAGCCCGCAGTACACGCTCGCCAGCGCCAGCGCGGCGAGCGGCGCCCGCCAGGTCGCGCTGCCAGCCGTCGCGGGCCTTCCGGTCGACCAGCACCTCGGCAACCTCGAGAGCCACGAGCTGCGGTTCGGTACCACCGCGTGCCCTACCTTCGCGGCGCTCACCACGGCGTTCACCACGGGCGCCATCGACTGCGCCCACGACAGCCTGAACCCGATGGCGGGTCTCTCGCCGCTCTTCGGCATGTGGATCAACTGCGTCTTCGGCGGCAAGGGCGTCGGCATGATCAACCTGCTGCTGTTCCTGATCATCGGCGTGTTCCTGGCCGGCCAGATGGTGGGCCGGAGCCCGGAGTACCTGGGCAAGAAGGTCGGCGCGAGGGAGATGAAGCTCGCCATGCTGGCGCTCCTGGTGCATCCGATCCTGATCCTCGGACCGAGCGGACTCTTCGCGGCGACGGATTGGGGCACCAAGTCGGAGAGCAACCCCGGGCCGCACGGCTTCTCGGAGATCGTCTACGAGTTCTCGTCGGCGTCGGCCAACAACGGCTCCGGCTTCGAGGGGCTCGGGGACACCTTCGGCTTCGCGGCGAATACGAATCCGGCACCCGAGAGCTCCGCCTGGGACATCGCGTCGGGCCTCGTGATGCTCTTCAGCCGCTACCTGCCGATCGTGGCACCGATCGCGATGGCCGCCGGGCTCGGCGCCAAGAAGGCGGCGCCCTTCACGGTAGGCACGATGCGGGACGACACGCTCACCTTCGGAGGGCTCCTGCTCGGGACCATCCTGATCATCGGGGCGCTGCTGTTCCTGCCGGTGGCCGCGCTCGGGCCGCTCGCGGAGCACCTCGGTCCCATCCCGTTCGGCGGGTGATCCACGGTAGGGGAACGATCCAGCAGATCGCCGCATGCCACATGCGTGCAGGCGATCGGGGAGAGAGAGCAGATGACCACGGCGAATCCGACTCACACGGTTGCTCACCCGGGACATCCCCACGCGCGCACGCGCGGGCTCTTCGACACGGAGATGCTGTGGCCGTCGCTGCGGCAGGCGTTCGTGATGCTGCGGCCGGACATCCAGTGGCAGAACCCGGTGATGTTCGTGGTCGAGGTGGGCGCGTTCCTGACGCTGCTCTTCGTGATCCAGGCGCTCGTCGCCGGCTCCTCGAGCCAGGTGCCGGTGACCTACTTCATCGCGCTCGACGCGTGGCTCTTCCTGACGGTGGTCTTCGCCAACTTCGCGACCGCCGTTGCGGAGGCGCGCGGCCGCGCGCAGGCCGAGTCGCTGCGCAAGACGCGCCAGGACACCCCGGCTCGACGCCTGCGCGACGGCCGCGCCGACACCTTCGAGCGAGTCTCCTCGAGCGTGCTCGTGGCGGGCGACCTGGTCGCCGTCTCGGCGGGCGAGGTGATCCCGGGCGACGGCGAGGTCGTGCGCGGCACGGCGGCCGTCGACGAGTCGGCGATCACGGGCGAGTCCGCACCCGTGATCCGCGAGTCGGGCGGCGACCGCTCGGGCGTCACCGGCGGGACCACCGTGCTCTCCGACGAGATCGTGGTGCGGATCACCGCGCGCTCGGGCGAGTCGTTCCTGGACCGCGTGATCGCGCTCGTCGAGGGTGCGGTGCGCCAGCGCACGCCGAACGAGATCGCGCTCACGCTCGTGCTGACGGCCTTCACGCTGATCTTCCTGATCGTGGTGGTGCCGCTCTGGCCGATGGCGATGAACGCCGAGCAGTACATGATGGGGTACCTCGGCATCCAGGAGCCGCTGCGGAGCCTCGGGACCGACGTGCCGACGCTGGTGGCGCTGCTCGTGTGCCTGATCCCGACGACGATCGGCGCGCTCCTCGCCGCGATCGGCATCGCCGGCATGGACCGCGCGCTGCGCGCCAACATCATCGCCAAGAGCGGGAAGGCGGTGGAGGTGGCGGGCGACGTCGACACCGTGCTCCTCGACAAGACCGGGACCATCACCAAGGGCAACCGCCAGGCGACGAAGTTCCTGCCGGTTGCCGGATCGTCGGCGGCCGAGCTCGGCCGGCTGGCGGCGCTGGCGTCGCTCGCGGACGAGACGCCCGAGGGCAAGAGCATCGTCAAGGCCTTCCGCGAGCAGAGCCAGGACGCGAGCGGGCTTGCTGCCCCGGCGGAGGCGGAGTTCGTCGCGTTCACCGCCCAGACGCGCATGAGCGGGATCGATCTCCCGGGCGGGCGCGTCATCCGAAAGGGCGCAGTGGACGCGGTGACGCGCCACGTGCAGGCTCTCGGCGGCCGCGTGCCGGCGGACCTGGCAAAGCTCGTGGAGACCGTGGGCGCGGCGGGCGCCACGCCGCTCGTGGTGGCCGAGGGCTCGCGCATCGCGGGCGTTGTGGTGCTCGAGGACATCCTGAAGGAGGGCATGCGCGAGCGGCTCGATCGCCTGCGCCGCATGGGGCTCCGCACGGTGATGATCACCGGCGACAACCCGCTCACGGCGGCCACCATCGCGCGCCACGCCGGCGTCGACGACTTCGTCGCCGAGGCGACGCCCGAGTCGAAGCTCGCCTACATCCGCAAGGAGCAGGCCGAGGGCAAGCTCGTCGCGATGATGGGCGACGGCACCAACGACGCGCCGGCGCTCGCCCAGGCGGACGTCGGCCTCGCGATGAACTCCGGCACCAACGCCGCCAAGGAGGCCGGCAACATGGTCGACCTCGACAGCGATCCGACCAAGCTGATCGAGGCGGTGGAGATCGGGAAGGAGCTCCTGATGACGCGCGGCGCGCTCACCACCTTCTCGATCGCCAACGACGTCGCCAAGTACTTCGCGATCGTGCCGGCGCTGTTCGCCGGGACGCTGCCGTGGCTCAAGGCGATGGACGTGATGCACCTGCACTCGCCGACCTCGGCGATCCTGTCGGCGGTGATCTTCAACGCGCTCATCATCCCGCTCCTGATCCCGATCGCGCTGCGCGGGGTCAAGTTTCGCCCGATCGGGGCCGAGGCCCTGCTGCGCCGCAACCTGCTGATCTGGGGCGTGGGCGGCGTCCTGGTTCCGTTCGCGGGCATCAAGCTGATCGACGTCGCCATGGTGGCGCTCCACCTGGCCGCCTGATCGGGAGCGAGGAGGAACTCCGATGACCAAGCATCTCGCGAAGAGTCTCTGGCTGATGGGCTTCGCCGTCGCCATCACCTGCGGCCTGTATCCGGCCGTGCTGTGGGCGATCGGCCAGACGTTCTTCCCGTTCCAGGCGAACGGGAGCCTCGTCCGGGGCTCGGACGGCAAGGTGGTGGGGTCGGTGCTGATCGCCCAGCCCTTCACCAAGGACGAGTACTTCCAGCCGCGGCCCTCGGCGGTGTCGTACGACGCGTCCGCCTCGGGCCCCTCGAACCTGGCGGCCTCCAACTACCTGCTGCGCGACCGCGTGGCGAAGACGCTCGGGCCGATCGTGAAGTACGCGGCGGGCCCGAAGGCGGGCCAGCTCGTGGCACCCGACGTCGAGGCCTGGTTCGCGCAGGACCAGTACCAGGGGCAGCCGCACCTGGTCGCGCAGTGGGCCGATGCACACAACGCGGTGGCCGCCGCGTGGGTCGGCGCCGATCCGAGTCACGCCGCCTACGTCGACGCCTGGGCCAAGGCGCATCCCGCCGACGTCGCCGAGTTCGTGAAGAGCAACCCCGGGACGCCGGAGCCGAAGGCCGCGGACCTGGCGGTCGTCTTCTTCGAGAGCTTCTCGAAGGAGAACCCCGGCAAGTTCCCGTCCGCCGTCGACCAGACGACCCCGGACGGCAAGACCCAGAGCGTGATCCAGCCGGTCGCGGCGGGCGCCGACATCCAGTCGACCTTCTTCGACATGTGGCGGCAGGAGCACCCGGAGGTGGCGCTGCAGGACGTCCCCGGCGACCTGGTGATGGCCTCCGGCTCGGGCCTCGACCCCCACATCACGCTCGAGAACGCCCGCTTCCAGCTCGACCGCGTGGCGGGCAAGTGGGCCACCGACCTGAAGCGCGACCCCGCCGAGGTGCAGAAAGAGATCGAGCGCATCCTCGACGCCCATACCTCCGCCCCCTTCGGCGGCCTGTTCGGCGAGAAGATCGTGAACGTCCTCGAGGTCAACCTCGAGCTCAGCCAGCGCTACGGGACGCCGGCCTCGTAGCGGTGTGAGCGAATCCCGAAGCGCCCGGCATCCGGTGGTCGCCGATGGCCAAGCTGCTCGTCGTGGAGGACGACAAGAACATCCGCCGGATGCTGGCGCTGTTCCTCGAGTCGCGCGGGCACGAGGTGCGCGCGGTGGCCGACGGCGCGGCGGCGCTGGCCGTGCTTGCCGAGGAACCCGACGTCCGGCTCGTGCTCTCCGACCTGCGCATGGCGGAGATCAACGGCCTCGAGCTGCTCGAGAGCATCCGGGGCCGATACCCGGAGATGCTCGTCGTCCTGATGACGGCCTACGCCACCGTGGAGACGGCGGTCGCGGCCATGAAGGCCGGCGCCTACGACTACCTGAGCAAGCCGCTCGCGCTCGAGCGCGTACAGCAGGTGATCGACCGCGCGCTCGAGGTCGGGAGCCTGCGCGTCGAGAACCGCGTGCTGCGCGACGCCGTGCTCGACGTCCCCCTCACCGAGTCGAAGAGCCCCGCCATGCAGCTCCTGCTGCGGACCGCGCGCCAGGCCGCGACCAGCGACGCGACGATGCTGCTGCTCGGCGAGAGCGGCGCCGGCAAGAACGTGCTGGCGCGACAGGTCCACGAGTGGAGCCCGCGGCACGAGCGGCCCTTCGTCGTGGTCACCTGCACCACGCTCTCGGACCAGCTCCTCGAGAGCGAGCTCTTCGGACACGTTCGCGGCGCCTTCACCGGCGCCATCAAGGACAAGCCGGGCCGGCTCGAGGCCGCCGACGGCGGGACCGTCTTCCTCGACGAGATCGCCGACCTCTCGCCGGCGCTCCAGAGCAAGCTGCTGCGCTTCCTCCAGGAGCGGCGCTTCGAGCGCGTCGGCGGCTCCCACACGATCGAGGTCGACGCGCGCATCCTCGCGGCCTCCAACCGCGATCTCGAGCCGCTCGTCGCGGCGGGACACTTCCGCGGCGACCTGTTCTATCGCCTCAACGTGATCTCCCTGAACGTCCCTGCCCTGCGCGAGCGCGCCGAGGACATCCCCCTGCTGATCGAGCGGCTGCTGGCGGCCGCCGCGTTGCGCAACCGGCGCCCGGGGCTCAAGCTCGCAGCCGATGCGATGGAGGCTCTGCGCGGCTACGCCTGGCCCGGCAACGTCCGGGAGCTCCGCAACTCGATCGAGCGCGCGGCCGTGCTGAGCCGCAGCGACATGATCGCGCGCGACGATCTCCCCGACCGGGTGTTCCGCCCCGCGGCCGCGCAGCGAGTCGCGGCGCCGAGCGCGGGGACCCTGGAGGACCTGGAGCGGGAGCACATTCGGCGCGTGCTCGGGGAGGCGGTGACCCTCGAGGACGCCGCCGAGACGTTGGGGATCAGCACCACGACGCTCTGGCGAAAGAGGAGGCGCTATGGGCTCGAGTGACGGGGCGCGGGTGCGACGCCGAGCCGGGATGCGTCCATGATACGATCGCTGCCTCACTCCGAGCGGGCCCGCATGAGGATCCGACCGCGCGTCAACGACCTACTCTGGATGGGCGCCGGGGCGGCCGTCCTCCTCCTGTTCATCCTGCTGGTGCTCCTCTTCGGCAAGCCGCCGGGCCCGGACGCGCGGCTCGCCGCCCGGGTGCGGCGCCTCGACCTGGTCGCGCGGATGCAGCTCGGGCTGGCGTCGGCCTCGGAGGCGGAGAAGAGCGCCGTGCTCGCCATCACCGACGCGGCATCCCAGTCCTTTGCGGATCAGGCGCGCTCGAGCACGGCGGAGGTCGAGCGCGAGCGCCGCGAGCTGGCGGAGCAGCTGAGCCAGGGCGGCACGCAGGAGGAGCGGGGCCTGCTCGACGGCTTCTCCCGGCGCTTCGCCGAGTTCCAGAAGATCGACGACGAGCTGCTCGGACTCGCGGTCCGGAACAGCAACCTCAAGGCGTACGCGCTCGCTTTCGGGGCGGGCGCGGACGCCGTCGACGAGATGCGCACCGCGCTCTCCGGGGTCGTCGCAGCGAACGCGGACTCGAGGGAGGTGACCGCCCTCGCGCTCGGCGCGGAGATCGGCGCGCTGCGCATCCAGACGCTGCTGCCGCCGCACATCGCGGAGCCGAGCGACGCGCGGATGGACGAGCTGGAGGCGCAGATGGCCCGGGAGGACGAGCAGGTGCGGAGCGACCTCCAGCGCCTCGCCGCGATCCCGAAGCTCCGCGGCAACGGCGACCTCGCGACCGCCGCCGCGCGATACGCGAAGTTCGGCGAGATCCGGAGCCAGATCCTCGCCCTCTCCCGCGAGAACACCAACGTCCGCTCGCTCTCGATCTCGCTCAAGGAGAAGCGCCAGGTGATGCTCGACTGCGACGAAGCGCTGAGCCAGCTCGAGGACGCCATCCGCAAGGAGCCGACCGAGGGGAACGCGTACGGCGAGCGCTTCCACGTGCGCTAGCGCGCACCCCCGATCGCGAGCTCTGCGCTCAGCCCAGCCGAGGCTTCATGCGCCAGCGCACGAGCGCGAGCAGGATCGCGAACAGCAGGGCCAGCACGCAGAACGGAACCCAGACCTCGGAGAAGCCGGCGCCGCGCAGCACCAGGCGCCGCAGGCCGATCTGGTACCAGCGCAGCGGCAGGACGGCGCCGACCTGGCGCACCCCGTCGGGCATCAGCTGGTAGGGAAACATCACCCCCGAGAGCACGAACGACGGCAGGATGATGAACATGGTCAGGAACACCGCCTGGCCCGTCGTGTTCACCAGCGCCGAGATCAGGACACCGACGGAGAGCGAGGCGAGCACGAAGGGGAGCGTCAGCCAGCCGAGCGCGAGCCAGCTCCCGCGCGGCCACACGCCGAAGCCGATCCCGCTGCCGAGGACGGCGATGCCGAGCACCGCGTAGCAGACCGCCACGTACGGCAGGAGCTTGCCGAGCACGATCTCGACAGGTGTGGTCGGGAGCGAGAGCGTCCCCTCCCAGGTGCCGGTCTCGCGCTCCCCGACGAGACCCGCGCTCGACGCGGAGAAGCAGAGGTTGGTGAGCAGCATGCCCGCCAGCGCCGCCAGGAAGAAGTTGCTGTCGCGCAGCGTCGGGTTGAACCAGAAGCGTGCCAGGAGCGGTACGGGGCCGACACCGAAACCCGTCGGGCTCTCGGCGCGGACCTCGGCGGGCGCGGGCGGTGCGCGGCCCTCGGGATCGAAGGCGCGCGCCACCTGTGCGATGTAGCCGCCGACCCGCGCCGCCGTCAGCGGGTCGGCTCCGTCGAGCAGGACCTGGATCTGCGGGTCGCCGCGCAGCACCTCGCGGTGGAAGTCGTATGGGACCACCACCAGCGCGGTCACGGCGCCTCGCTCGAGCAGCGCGCGACCCTCGTCGTAGCTCCGGACGTAGCGCGGCGGCAGGAAGTAGCGGGTGGTCGCGATCTCCTGCACGAGCCGTCGGCCGGCGGCACCTTCACTCTGGTCGAGCACGGCCCACGGCACGTTCGCGGGCTCGTTGCGCAGCGCGTAGCCGAACAGGAGCAGCATGACGATCGGCTGGACGGTGACCACCGCCATGAAGGCCTTGTCGTGTCGCATCACGGTGGCCTCGCGGTACGCGACCGCGAGCACGTTCGTGACGAAGCGGCGGATGCCGTCCGCGGTCACGCCCGGCGCTCCAGCGTGCGCAGCGCCACCGCCACCAGCCCGAAGCCGAAGAACGCCAGGAGCGCCAGCTCCGGCCACAGCACGAGCGGCCCTTGACCGCGGAGGTAGATGGCGCGCGCCACCCGGATGTAGTGCGTCGCCGGGAACACCTCGGCGAGCCACTGCACCCCCAACGGCATGTTGCGGATCGGGAAGGCGAAGCCCGAGAGCTGGATCAGCGGGATGCTGAAGAGCACGGTCTTCTGCACCGCCTCGGCGGCCGTGGCGGAGGTGGCGGAGAAGATCAGGCCCAGCGAGAGGGAGGTGACCACGTAGAAGGTGGAGACGACCAGGAAGAACGCGATGCTTCCCGCAGGCCAGACCCCGAGCACGAGACCCGCGATCAGCAGCATCAGCACGACGTCGAGCGCGAAGACGGCGCCGAGCGGGAGAAGCTTGCCGAGCAGGATCTCGAGCGCCGAGGCCGGCGTGACCTGGAGCTGGTCGAAGGTCCCCATGAGGCGCTCGTTCACGATCGAGACCGCCGTGATCAGCGTCGTCAGGAAGGAGAGCACGAAACCGAACGTGCCGGCGACCATGAACGGCACGCCTTCGAGACGAGGATTGAAGAGGGCGCGCGTCACCACGTCGACGCCGCGGGTCGAGCCGGGCGCCGAGGCTGCCCGCGCGGCGGCGGCCTCGGGATCGTGGCGCGGATCGCCCGCGACCAGCTCGCCCTCGCTCGAGGCGAGGAGCGCGCGCAGGAAGGCATCGGCGTTGCCGGCGAGCACGGTCTCGCCGCCGTCGTAGATCACCTGCACGGCCGGGACATCGGCCCCGTACGGGCGGTCGGCCAGGCCGCGCTCGAGGTCGGGCGGAATCACCAGCGCGGCGCTGATCTCGCCTGCGACGAGCGCGCGCTCCGCCGCCTCGCGCGTCGCAAACGGGCGTGGATCGAAGGTCCCGCCCGCGGCGAGCTCCGCGACGAGCCGCCGGCTCGACGCGGTCGCGCTCGCGTCGACGACGCCGAGCCGCAGGTGCTTGACCTCCGTCGAGAGCACGAAGCCGAAGGCGAGGAGCGCGATCATCGGCACCGCCACCATCGTGACGATCGTGAAGCGGTCGCGCAGCGTTGCGCGCACCTCGCGCACGATGAGCGTGCGGAGCCGCCGCCAGCTCACGCCGCCGCCTCCGCGCGCGCGCCCTCGCGGATCAGCCGGCGGAAGATCTCGTTCATCTGCGGCTGCTCGATGCGCAGCGCCGCGCCGGGGCCGAGCGCGCCTGCGAGCTGGACGAGCGCGGCGTCGTCGAGCGACGCCCGGCGCAGCGCGCGGCCGTCCGCCTCGACCGCGAAGCCCGCCGCTTCGAGCTGTGCGCGCGCCGCGGCCGGCGGCGCCGAGGCGAGCTCGATGCGGTAGCCGGCCGAGTACTCGGCGCGCAGCGCCTCGGGCGTCGAGTCCGCGACGAGTCGCCCGTCGGCGATGAAGCACACGTGCTCGCAGTAGTCCACCTCCTCGAGGAAGTGGGTGGTTACGAAGACCGTGACGCCGGCGTCGGCCTGCTCCTGGATGCGCTCCCAGAAGAGCTCGCGGCTGTGGACGTCGACGCCGGCCGTCGGCTCGTCGAGGAAGAGGAGCTGCGGCCCGTGGAGCGTGGCGACCGCGAGGCCCGCGCGCTGCCGCAGCGCCGCCGGCAGGTCCTCGGGTCGCTCGCCCTCCGCGGACGCGAGGCCGAAGCGCTCGCGCACCTCGCCCCAGCGGTGCGCGAGCTCGGCGCCCGCGAGGCCGTAGAGCCCGGCGTAGAACTCGACGTTCTCGACCAGGGTGAGTCCCCGGTAGAGGCTCACCTTCTGGCCCATGTAGCCGATGCGGTCGCGCACGCGCCGCGGGTCCGCGATCACGTCGATGCCGTCGACCTCGATGCGGCCGGCCGTCGGCGCGAGCAGCCCAATCAGCATGCGGATCGTCGTGCTCTTGCCGGAGCCGTTGGCGCCCAGGAAGGCGAAGATCGCCCCGCGCTCGACGTCGAGCGAGAGGTCGTCGACGGCCGTGAAAGCGCCGAACTTCTTGGTGAGGCCGCGCACCGAGATGATCGGGTCGCTCATGCGGCGCCCTCCGCGGATCCGCGGGCGAGCGCGACGAGCGCGGTCTCCATGTCGACCGCGAGCGGCTCGACCACGCGGACCCCGGGCAGCGCGGCGAGATCGGCGCGCACCCGCGCCGCGCCCGGCGAGCGCTCCGACGGGACCTCGACCCGCGTGAAGCGGCCGCTCGCGCGCGCCGCTCCGACGTAGCCGAGCGAGCGCGCGGCCTGCGCGATCGCGCGCGGCTGCGGACCCCAGGCGCGGTAGAGCTCGAAGCGCACGCGGGCGCGGAGCTCGGCCGGCGTTCCGACCGCGACCACCCGCCCGGCATCGAGGTACACCAGACGGGCGCAGGCCTCGGCCTCGTCCAGGTAGCTGGTCGAGAGCAGCACCAGTGTCGTGGCGCTGCGCGCCACGAGCAGCTCCCAGATCTCGGCGCGCGCCGAGACGTCCACGCCGGCGGTGGGCTCGTCGAGCACCAGCAGCGCCGGCTCGGGAAGCAGCGCGTTCGCGATGGCGAGCTTCTGCTTCATGCCGCCGGAGAGCGCGCCGGCGGGCCGGTCGGCGAAGGCGGAGAGGCCCGTGCGCTCGAGGAGCTCTCGCGAGCGATCGGCAAAGAGGACGGGGGGCAGCCGGTGCAGCCGCGCGGTGAACTTCAGGTTCTCGAGCACGGACAGGTCGCGGTGCAGCGCGAACGTCTGCGGCACGTAGCCGACGCGCGCCTTGAGCGCGCGCACGTCGCCGCGCAGGTCGTGGCCGAGCACGCTCGCTTCGAGCGCCTCCACCTCGAGCAGGCCGGCGATCGCGCGCAGCAGCGTGGTCTTGCCCGCGCCGTCCGGTCCCACCACGCCCACGAGCTCGGCCCCGGCCAGCTCGAGGTCGATGCCGGCCAGCGCGCGCCGCCGCCCGAAGCGCTTCTCCAGGCGGCGGAGGCGGACGGCGGGGGCGTCGGGCATTCAGCGCTCCCGGCGCGCCGTGCGCTCCGGCGTGCCGTCCGACACCAGGTAGACGTTGCCCTCGGTGCCGGGCGCGAAGCGCTCCACGTCCTCCAGGATGCGCACCTTGGCGCGGTAGACCTGTCCCATGCGGTCGCTGCGCGTCTCGATCTTCTCGGGCGTGAAGTTGGCGGAGTCGGCCACGAAGCTGACCTCGCCGGGCACCCGCCGGCCGGGCTGGCTGTCGAGCTCGATCTCGACGCGCTGGCCGACGCGCACGCGCGCCGCGTCGGCGACCGGTACGTAGATCTGCACGTACTTGTCGCGCGGATCGAGCACGGAGAGCAGCGGCGTGCCGGGCTGCGCCAGCTCGCCGGGCCAGAGGAGCTGCGTCTGCACCACCGTCGCGACGGCCGGCGCGTGGATGAAGTACTTGGCGTGCAGCACCTCCAGCTCGCCGAGCTGCGCACGCGCCTGCTCGAGCTGGCGCTTCAGCACCTCGAGCTGCTGCTTCGCGAGCGCGATCTCGCCCTCCATCGCCCGCGTGCGCTCCAGGGCCTCGCGCGCGGCGTCGACCGCGCTCCCCGTGGCGTCGCGCCGGGAGCGCGCCTCGTCGAGCTGCTGCGGCGAGCTGACCCCGCTCTCGCGCAGGTGCAGCTGCCGCTCGTGCGTCCGCTCGGCGAGCGTCCACTCCGCCTGCGCCTGGCGCAGGGCGGCCTCGCGCCCCGACACGTCGCGCTGCCAGGTGGCGTCGGAGAGCGCGACCTGCTCCTGCTGCCGCGCGATCTGCGCCTCGAGCACCGAGAGCTCCTGCTGCTTGGTCGCGATGCGCGACGCGATCTCGGCATCGTCGAGGCGCGCCACGACCGCATCGGCCGGCACCGCGTCGCCCTCGCGGAACCCGACGTCGACCACCCGCCCGCTGACCTCGCTGCGCAGGACGCGCTCCTCGCCCTCGACGAAGCCCGTGTAGTGCGCCTCGCCGCCGCTGCGGCGCAGGATCACGACGGCGCCGAGGGCGACCGCCGCGAGCGCGACTGCGGCGAGGATCCTCCGGCGGTTCCTCACGACCTCTCCTTCGGGGCGCGCTGGATGCGGTGCTTGCGGACGAGCCGGTCGATCCCGCCGACCGAGAACTCGGTCACGTGGTCGGCAAGCTCCGCGACGAAGCCGGGCGGGTAGGCGCGCCGGCCCATCAGGAGGAGCAGCGCCGGGCGGTGCGTCAGGTAGAAGCCGATCTGGCCGATCACGCTGCGCGTGCAGCGCTCCACCTCCTCGCCGTCGAGCTGCGGAGCGAGGCGTCCGAGGATGGCGTCCATGCTGCGGCGCATCGGATCGATGTGGCGGCGCACGATCACCGGCAGCGCCTCGCTCGGCTCCGCGAGCTCGCGCTGCATCAGCTTGCCGTGGACGCTCGCGGGGTCGAGGATCGCCTCGAGCGTGATGCGGATCCGCGCGCGCAGGAGCTCGATCAGCGCGGGGCGCGGCAGGCCGTCGAGAGCCTCCGGCGCGACCGCCGCGCCACGCTCTGCGAGCCGCTGCTCGAGGCGCTCGAACTCCGCCCGCGCGACCTCGAGGTAGAGCTTCTGCTTCGAGCCGAAGTAGTAGTTGGCCGAGGCGAGGTTCGCGCCGGCCCGCTCGGCGATCTCGCGCAGCGGCGCACCCCGGTAGCCGCCCGCGGCGAACGCCGCGCCGGCGGCCGCCAGGAGCCGCTCGCGGGTCCCGAGGCGCTCCGGCCGGGCCATGAAACAGATGTTTCAATCATTTGTTCGATTCCGCAAGGGCGGCGGCGGCGCGCGGGATCGCGGGCCGGGCCGGTCGGCGCTCGGTTGACTCTCCCGCGGGGCGATCGTACCCTCCGTGTCGCTTCGACCGGGCGATTTCCGGCGCTTGCAGGCCCACCTAGGGACGAGCCCTCCGCAGCTGCTAAGCGCCACCGCGAAGAGCGAACGCATGAGTCAACGCCGACCGGGTGTGGGCGACACCTCCTCGCCGCGCGGCGAGTCCACCAACGCCGTGCACGGCGGCGAGCGCGAGCGGCGCGAGAGCGACGCGCTCACCACGCCGATCTACCAGACCTCGACCTACACCTTCGCGAGCTCGGAGGAGGTGTGCGCGTACCAGGAGGGGCGAGTCGCGCGCGACGAGTACGGGCGCTACGGAAACCCGACCTGGCGCGCCGTCGAGCGCAAGCTCGCCGCGCTCGAGGGCAGCGAGGACGCGGTGCTGTTTGCGTCCGGGATGTGCGCCGCGACCACCACCTTCCTGGCGCTGCTGCCGCAGGGCGCACACCTCGTGGTGACCAGCGACTGCTACCGGCGCACACGCCAGTTCATCCGCCAGTACCTTGGGAAGCTCGGCGTCGAGACCACCGTGATCGAGCCGGCCGACCCCCAGAAGCTCGCCGCGGCGCTGCGCCCGGAGACGCGGCTCTTCTTCACCGAGAGCCCCACCAATCCGTACCTGCGCGTGATCGACGTCGCCGAGGCCGCCCGCGTCTGCCACGCGCGCGGCGTGCACGTGATCATCGACTCCACCTTCGCGTCGCCGATCAACCAGCGCGCGCTCGAGCACGGCGCCGACCTGGTGATCCACAGCGCCACCAAGTACCTCGGCGGGCACAACGACCTGATGGCGGGAGCGGCGGTCGGGCCGCGGCCGCTCGTCACCGCCCTGCGCGAGGCGGTGGGCGTGCTCGGCGGGATCCTCGATCCGCACGCCGCCTACCTGCTGCTGCGCGGACTCAAGACGCTCGCGCTGCGCATGGAGCGCCACAACCAGAACGGCCTCGCGGTCGCGCGCTGGCTCGAGGCGCATCCCAAGGTGCGTCGGGTCTGGTACCCGGGGCTCGCGAGCCATCCGGACCACGAGGTGGCGGCGCGCACGCTGCGCGGCTTCGGCGGCGTGGTGACCTTCGAGCTCGCGTCGGACTTCGACGGCACCTGTCGCTTCGTCGACGCCCTGCGCATTCCGTACATCGGCCCGAGCCTCGGCGGCGTCGAGTCGCTGGTCGAGATGCCGGCCACGATGTCGTACTGGGACCTCTCGCGCGACGAGCGCTACGCCCTCGGCATCACCGACTCGCTGGTCCGGCTCTCGCTCGGCGTCGAGGACGAGGCCGACCTGCTCGCCGACCTGGAGCGCGCGCTGGCTGCGGCGTAGCGACCCCGCGGTCTCGGACCTGGCGCGCCGAGGCCGCGGCCGATCCGTTCTAGAGCAGCGCGCCCTGATGGCGCACCGACTGCTCCATCGCGAGCAGTCGTCGCTTCAGGTCGAGCCCGCCGCCGTAGCCGCCGAGCTTGCCCTGCGCGGCGATGACGCGATGGCAGGGAACGATCAGCGCGACCGGGTTCGCGCCGTTGGCGGTGCCGACGGCGCGCACGGCGTCCGGCTTCCCGATCTCGCGGGCGATCTCGCCGTAGCTGCGCGTCTCGCCATAGGGAATGCGCAGGAGCGCGCCCCACACCGCGCGCTGGAACTCCGTCCCGCGCAGGTCGAGCGGCAGCTCGAAGCCGGTGCGCTTGCCCTCCAGGTACTCGAGGAGCTGGCGGATGGCGTCTCGGTTGGGCGCGAAGGCCGCCTCGCGCCGCGCGCCCGGCGCGTTGCGCGCGACCCATCCGGCGAAGCCCCTGCCGCCCGCGCGCGGAAGCCCGAGCCACGCGAGGCCGGCGTCGGTGGACGCCACGCGGAGCTTCCCGATCGGCGACTCGAACTCCGCAGTGAAGAGGCTCTCGCCGGGCCGTTGGACGATCGCCATCGCGCCGCCACAATACCACGGACCGCCGTGGAGGTGCGTTGGCGAAGTTGCTCGTGACGGGAGGCGCCGGCTACGTCGGCAGCCACGCGCTCCGCGCACTGCTCGGCGCCGACCACCAGGCCGTGGTGGTCGACGACCTGCGCGCCGGCCACGCCGAGGCGGCCGGCGGCGCACCCCTGGAGCGGATCGACGTCGCGGACCGCGACGCGCTGGCGCGGGTCTTCGCCGCGCACGGACCCTTCGACGGCGTGCTGCACTTCGCTGCCTCCGCCTCGGTGGCGGAGTCCGTGGCCCGGCCGCTCGACTACTACCACAACAACGTCGAGGCCTCGCTGGGCCTGATCCAGGCTGCCGTCGCGAACGGCGTCCGGGCCTTCGTGCTCTCCTCGACCGCGGCCGTCTACGGGAGCCCGGAGTCGCAGCCGATCTCGGAGGATGCGCCCCTGGCGCCGCACAATCCGTACGGCGCATCCAAGGCGATGGTCGAGCGCATGCTCGCCGACGCACAGGCCGCCCACGGCCTCGCCTGGATGGCGCTGCGCTACTTCAACGCGAGCGGCGCCGACCCGGCGGGCGGCATCGGCGAGCGACACGATCCGGAGAGGCACCTGATCCCGTTGGCGCTCGAGGCCGCATGCGGCCTTCGCCCACAGCTCTCGCTGTACGGCTCCGACTACCCGACGCCGGACGGCACCTGCGTGCGCGACTACGTCCACGTCACCGACCTCGCGGACGGCCACGTGCGCGCCGTCGAGTCGCTGCTGGCGGGCGGCGCACCGGGCGCGTTCAACCTAGGCACCGGGCGCGGCTACTCGAACCGCGAGGTCCTCGCGGCGGTCGAGCGGGTGACCGGGCGCCGCGTCCCGTCCGTCCCGGCGAGCCGCCGTCCGGGCGACCCGCCCATCCTGGTCGCCGACGCGAGCCGCTTCCGCGCGCGCTTCGGATGGGCGCCGCGCCTCTCGGACCTCGACACCATCGTCGCGACCGCCTGGGAGTGGCTGCGCCGCTGGCGTGGGCTTTGAGCGCGCCGAGCCGAGCCGGGCGCGCGGTCGCGCTGCGCCCCTTCGAGCCTGCGGATCTCACCGAGACCGTGGCGATGTGGCACGCCAGCAAGCGCGCCGCCTTCCCCTACAACGCGGAGCAGCAGCGCCATACGCTCGACGACGACACCAAGTTCTTCTGCGACGCGGTGGCGCCCCGCTGCTGGGTCTGGCTTGCGCTCGACGGCGATCGCATCGCCGGCTTCGTCGCCGTCCGCGGCGAGTGGATCGATCATCTCTTCGTGCGCACCGACCTGCAGCGCCGCGGCGTCGGGAGCGCGCTGCTCGCGAAGGCCATCGCGCTCGCGCCCGGCGGCCTCCGCCTCTTCACCTTCCAGCGCAACGCACCCGCGCGCGCGTTCTACGAGAAGCACGGCTTCCGGGCCGTCGCCTTCGGCGTGAGCCCGCCGCCCGAGAGCGAGCCCGACGTCGAGTACCGCCGGGACCCGGCCACGCGCTGATCCCGTCGACCCCGCCTAGTCGTCGGCGTCCCGGAGCCCGAGCCGCTTCGCCATCTTCTGGAGCGACTGGCGCGGGATGCCGAGCCGCTCGGCGGCCTTGCTCTTCGAGCCGGTCTCCTCGATGGCCCGAAGGATCATTCGCCGCTTCAGCTCGTCGACGGCGCGGTTCAGGCCCGCGTCGGCCTCGGGTGCGGCGGCCGCGGCGCCCGCGTCGTCCGCCGCCGGGCGCCCGCGCACGTGCTCCGACAGCATGTCGAGCGTCACCGTGTCGGCGTCGCCGGCCAAGGCCACGATCCGCTCGATCTCGTTCTCGAGCTCGCGCACGTTGCCGCTCCACGAGTGGGCGACCAGCCGGTCCATCGCGGCGTTGGTGTAGCCACGGAGATGCCGGCCCATGCGCTTGTTGGCGTCCTCGAGGAAGTGGTGCGCCAGCACCGGGATGTCCTCACGTCGCTCGCGCAGCGGCGGGATCCCGATCTCGACCACGCGCAGCCGGTAGAAGAGGTCCTCGCGGAACTTGCCCTCCTGCACCATGCGGCGCAGGTCGCGATTGGTGGCGGCGATCACGCGCACGTCCACCTTGCGCGCGTCGGAGGCGCCGAGCGAGCGGATCTCGCCGTCCTGCAGCACGCGCAGCAGGCGCACCTGCATGCCCGGATTGGTCTCGGCGATCTCGTCCAGGAAGATGGTGCCGCCGTGGGCCACCTCGAAGAGCCCCTTCTTGTCCTCGTGCGCGCCGGTGAAGGCGCCCCGGCGGTGGCCGAAGAGCTCGCTCTCGAGCAGCGTGTCGGGAAGCGCGCCGCAGTTCTGCGCGACGAAGCGCGCCTGCTTGCGCGGGCCCGCGTAGTGGATGGCGCGCGCGACCAGATCCTTCCCGGTGCCGGTCTCCCCGGTGAGGAGCACCGTCGCGTCGGTCTGCGCGACCTTCTCCATCACCTCGAACACGCGCTCCATCGCGGCGCTCGAGCCGATCAGGTTCTCGAAGCTGTAGCGCCGCTCGACCTCGCGGCGCAGGAACAGGTTCTCCTGTCGCAGCCGCTCGTTGGCGTCGCGCAGCGCGGCGGCGAGCGCGACGTTCTCGCTCGCGAGCCCGTAGGACTCGAGCGCGCGCCGGACGTTCAGGCGCAGCTCGTCGGGATCCCACGGCTTGGCGACGTAGCGGTAGATGCGCCCCTCGTTGACGGCGCGCACCAGCGAGGCGACGTCGGCGTAGCCCGTCAGCATCATGCGGATCGCGGTCGGATTGCGCTCGATCACCTTCTCGAGGAACTCGACGCCGGTCATGCCGGGGAGCACCTGGTCGGCGATCACGAGCGCGATCTTCTCGCGCTCGAGCACCTCGAGGCCCTGCTGCGCGTTTTTGGCGGTGAAGACGCGGTACTCGTCGCCGAGCGTCAGCTCGAGGCTCTCGAGGATGCCCTCTTCGTCGTCGACGATCAGGATCGAATAGGGCGCGGGAGCGCGCGCGGCCGGGGACGGCGCGTCCCCTCGTTCGGCAGCCACGCGCGGAGGATACCGGTGGCGCGGGGGCGGGGCGACGGCAGGCCGGGGCTCGGCCCCGGCCTGCCGCTTCGTTGCGGGCTAGCGCCGCGCCCGCCGCGCAATCGCTCGGCGTGCGGGCTTCCGCGCCCGCCGCGACGGCGCGCGTCCACGCGCCCGCCGCGTTGCGGTGCGGCGCGCCATCTTGGTCTTCGACACGTCGCCGTCCCGGTCGATGAAGTAGAGGAAGCCGTCCTCCCGCTTCACGCCGACCTTGGCGACCACCTGGGGCTTGATCTTGGACGCCTTGCCGCCGCCGCGCGCCATCTTGGCGCGGCTGACGTCGCCCTTCTTGTCGAGGAAGTAGAGCCACCCGCGCTCGCGGGTGATCCCGGTTCTTGCGATCTTCTGGGCCATCCGGCCGTCTCCTTGCGGTGTGGATTGCGCACCGTTGCGCACGGGGATGAGGCGAGCTCGTCCGAGGAGGAGACGACGCCGCGCGGGGGCAGGCGCGCGACGACCTCGAGATCATGCCCTCAATCCCCGAGGGCGTCAATGGTATTTCGGGGGTTTACCCCTCGGATCTGCGGGCCACCCCGAGCCGGTGCTCGAGCCGGGCCAGGATCGGCTCCTCGAGGCGGGCCCCGTCGAGGGCGTCGATCTCCTGCAGCCCCGTCGGGCTGGTCACGTTCACCTCGGTGAGCCGGCCGCCGATGACGTCGATGCCAACGAAGAAGAGCCCGTCGCGCAGCAGCCGGGGGCGCAGGGTCTCGACGATGCGGCGATCGTGCTCGTCGAGCTCGGCGCGGGCGGGGGTCCCACCGACGTGGAGGTTCGCGCGCGTCTCTCCGGCGGCCGGGACCCGGAGCAGCGCCCCGAGCGGCTCCCCCTCCAGCAGCAGGATCCGCTTGTCGCCCGCGCGGACCGCCGGCAGGTACTGCTGCGCCATCGCCCAGCGGGTGCCGAAGGCGGTGCTCTGCTCGAGGATGGAGAACAGGTTGCGGTCGTCGTGACGCACGTGGAAGATGCCCTCGCCGCCCTTGCCGTCGAGCGGCTTCACGATCATCTCGCCGCCGAGCTTGGCCAGGAAGTCGACGAACTCCGAGATGCGCCGCGACACGCGCGTCTCCGGCATGAGCTCGGGGAACTGGAGCGCGTAGAGCTTCTCGTTGGCCCAGAGCAGCGTGTCGGGTCGATTCAGCACCTGAGCGCGCCGGCAGAGCAGGAGGAGCTGGGTCGCGGCGATGTACGACGCGTCCACCGGGGGGTCCTTGCGCTGGAACACGACGTCCACGTCGTCGTCGAGCCGCACGCTGCGGCACTCGCCGAGCTCGGCGTGGCGGCCCACCTCGCGGCGCAGGCTCACCGGCCGCAGCCGCGCTACCGGATGCCCCTCCTCGACCGAGAGGTCGCCGAGCTCGCAGTAGAGCACGCGGTGGCCGCGCCGCTGCGCCTCGAGCATCAGCGCGAACGTGGTGTCCTTGTGGATGTCGATCGACCCGATCGGGTCCATCACGAACAGGAGCGAGAGGGGTCGCTGCTTCACGCGCTCACACCCTCCTCCCGGAGACGGCGCCGGAGACGGGCAAGCCGTAGCGCAGCCGGGACGCCGTCGGCTAGCCTGCGAGCCTCCGGGGGACGTCGATGAGGTCCATCGCGCGGCTACTTGCCTGGCTCGCCGTGCTGGCCGGCCTCGGGCTCGCCGCCGCGATCGCCGCCGGCTACGCGCTCTATCTCTCGATCGTTCGCGACCTGCCGGACCTCCACCGCATCGAGGACTACCGGCCGCCGCTCGCGTCGAGCGTCTACGACCGCGACGGCCACCTGATCGGCGAGTTCTTCGACGAGCGCCGGCGGCTGGTGCCGCTGAAGGAGATCCCGCGCCACGTCGTGCTCGCCTTCGTGGCGGGCGAGGACGACAACTTCTTCACGCACGGCGGCATCGACGTGCGCTCGATCCTGCGCGCCGCGTGGGTCGACCTCACCTCGGGCGAGATCGTCCAGGGCGCCAGCACCATCACGCAGCAGACGGTGAAGAGCCTGCTCCTCACGCCGGAGCGCCGCTTCGATCGCAAGCTGAAGGAGATGATCCTCGCGCGGCGGCTCGAGGAGCGCTTCACCAAGGACGAGATCCTCACCCTCTACCTGAACCAGATCTACTTCGGATCCGGCGCGTGGGGGATCTCCGAGGCGGCTCGCACCTACTTCGGGAAGCCCGTCGGCGAGCTCACGGTGTCGGAGGGCGCGATGCTCGCCGGCCTCCCGAAGGCGCCCTCGCGCTTCTCGCCGAACGTGAACCCCGCCTCTGCCGAGGACCGCCGGCTCTACGTGCTGGGCCGCATGGCCGACCTCGGGTTCATCGATGCCAAGACGCACACCGAGGCCGTGAAGCAGAAGCCCGTGATCACCGGCCCGCGCGAGCGCGACGACATGGACACCGCGGTCTGGATGACCGAGGAGGTGCGCCGGCTGCTCGTCGACCGGCTCGGCAGCGAGACCGTGCTCCGCGGCGGCCTCCGCATCGAGACGACGCTCGACCTGCACCTCCAGCGCAGCGCGCGCTCGGCCTTGCGCGCCGGGCTCGAGGCGCTCGATCGCCGCGAGGGCTGGAAGGGCCCCCTGCGGCACGTCGAGCGGCACGAGCTCGAGCCGGAGCTCGCACGCCTGGCGGAGACCAACCGGCTGGTGGTCGCGCGGGGCGCGACGCCGTCGCTCGATCCGGAGCGCTCGTGGATGGGGCTCGTGGTCGGGGTCGACGGTGCGCACCAGACCGCGCGCGTGGCGCTGGCGCCCGGCATCGCGGGCGACGTGGCGCTCGCCGACGTAGCCTGGGCCCGGCGGCGCGACTTCGATCACGAGTCGGTGCCGCGCTCGCGCATCGACCAGGTGTTCGCGGTCGGCGACGTGGCGCGCTTCCGCGTGGTCGCGGCCGGGTCGCCAGCGCCCGAGCCGGACGCAGGCGACCCCGAAGGCACCGTGCCGCCGCCTGCCGCCGACGGCGCCACGCACGCGCTCCCGGCGCCCGCCGCGCACGCCGCCGCCCGCGCGCTGCGCCTCACTCTCGACCAGACGCCCGAGGTCGAGGGCGCGCTCCTGTCGCTCGACATCGCGGGCGACGAGGTGCTCGCGCTGGTGGGCGGCTACGACTACGGCCGCAGCCAGTTCGACCGCGCCGTTCAGGCGCACCGCCAGCCGGGGTCCGCGTTCAAGCCCTTCATCTACGCGACGGCCCTGGCGCGCGGCTTCACGGCCGTCACCACCGTCTACGACACGCCGGTGGTCTACACCGATCCCGTGACCGGGGAGGTCTGGAAGCCCGAGAACTACGACGGCAAGTTCCTCGGCCCCGTCCCGCTGCGCGAGGCGCTGGCGCGCTCGCTCAACAACGCGACGATCCACGTGCTGTTCGACGTCGGCATCCGGCCGGTGATCGAGCTGGCGCACGGCCTCGGGATCACCTCCCCGCTCGCGCCCTATCCCTCGATCGCGCTCGGCTCGAGCCCGGTCTCCCTGCTCGAGCTGACGCGCGCGTACGCAGCCTTCCCGTCCGGCGGCCGACGCGTCGAGCCGATCTTCATCCGCCGCGTCCTCGACCGCGACGGCAAGCTCCTGCTCTCGGGGGTCGAGCTCGATGCGGCCGACTCGACCGATCACGAGCAGCCGCCGAGCGACGCGACGAGCCCGCCGGGCACCGATCTCCAGGTCGCCTCGCACCCGGATCCGGCGAGCGGTGGCGATCCCGGCCAGGTGATGCCGCCCGCGCTGGCCTTCCTGATCACCGACCTGATGCGCGCCCCGATCGAGCATCCGCACGGGACGGCGCGCAAGGCGAAGGTGCTCGACCGCCCGCTCGCCGGGAAGACCGGGACCACCAACGACCAGGGCGACGCCTGGTTCGTCGGCTTCTCGCCCGATCTCATCGCCGGCGTGTGGGTCGGCTTCGACGAGCGCTCCGTGCTCGGCAAGGGCGAGACGGGAGGGCACGCCGCCCTGCCGATCTGGATCGACTACATGCGCGACGCGCTCGCCGACCGCCCGGTGCGCGACTTCCCGGTTCCCGCCGGCGTCTCCTACGCGCGCATCGATCCGACGACGGGCAAGCTCGCCGACGGTGCGAGCCACAACGCCTACTTCCAGTCCTTCCTCGAAGGCCACGAGCCGAGCCCGGGCAGCGGTGAGACGCAGAGCGACTCCGATTCGCGGCGCCTCCAGCGCATGGACTTCTGAAACGCCAGATGCGCGGAGTCCCCAGGGCGCCGCGGCGCCGGCGCAGCGACCCCGAGCCCACGACACACCTTGGCGACTGGCGCCGGCTCGACCGGCTCGCCCGCCTCGGCGGCCTGCTCGCCGAGGTGGCGCACGAGGTGCGCAATCCCGTCGCGGTGCTGCGGAGCCTGATCGCGCTGCTGCCCGAGCAGGCGGACGACCCCGAGTTCCGCGAGCGCTTCGCGGAGATCGCGGGGAGCGAGCTCGCGCGCCTCGAGCGCCTGCTCGACAGCGTGCTCGCGCAGGCCGGCGACGGAGCCGCGCCCGCGAAGGCCGCGGGCGCGTGCGAGATCGGCGCGGCCGTCGAGTCCGTGACGCGCCTGCTGGCGCATCGCGCCGCGGCCGCCGGGGTACACCTCGCGAGCGAGCTGCCGCCGGTGCTGCCGCGCGCGCCGCTCGCGCCCGACGCACTCCGCCAGGTCCTGCTCAACCTGGCGCTCAATGCACTCGAGGCGACGCCCTCGGGTGGCGACGTGCGGCTCGGCGCGCGCGCGCTCGGCCGCGCCGTCGAGCTCTCCGTGGAGGATCGCGGGAGCGGCGTGCCGCGCGCGCTGCGACGCCGCGTCTTCGAGCCCTTCTACACGAGCGCCGACCGTCCGGGCGGGCTCGGGCTCACCATCTCTCGCGAGCTCGTCGAGGCCGCGGGCGGCACGATCGCGATCGGGGATCGCCCCGGCGGCGGCAGCCGCTTCCGCGTGCGCCTGCCCGTCTGAGGCGCGCGTCCGCTGGTCAGGCCGGCCCGAGCCACTGCGCCGCCTCGCTCCCGAGCTGCGCCAGCCCGGCGCCGAAGAAGTGATCGGCCTCGTCGATGACCGCGAGGCGCACGCCGGGAAGGCCTCGCACCAGCACCTCGAGCGCGGCGGGCGGGGCGATGGCGTCGCGCTCTCCCGTCAGCAGGAGCGACGTGCGCCCGGGCTCGGAGAGCGTGTCGCGGTCGAGCAGGCCCGGAGGCGGTGCCACCAGGAGGAGTCGGCGGACGCGCGGCTGGCCCGCGGCGGCGCGGGCCGCCGCCGCAGCCCCGAACGAGTAGCCGGCCGCCGCGACCGGCCCGTCGACCGAGCGGGCGAGCTGCGCCAGGGCGGCCGCGTAGTCCGCGTCCGCCGCGCGCGCCTCGCCGCTCGGTGCGCCGGCACTCGCGCCGACGCCGCGCCAGTTGAAGCGCAGCGACGCCAGCCCCGCCCGGGTGCACGCCCACGCCAGCTCCGACACCACCGGCGAGTCCATGCTGCCACCGTAGAGCGGATGCGGCGGGGCGATCACCGCGCCGCCAGCGCCCGGCTCGGCGGCCGCGATGAAGAGCCCCTCGAGCGCCTCGCCCGATTCTCCCTCCGCTCCGAGCAGCGGAATCGCCACCGCGCGCTCTTCGCGCTTCGCCATCGCCCCTCCTGCTACCGTGCGCCGGTGATGCGCGAGACCCGGATCGAGCGCCGCCGCCGCGCCGCCCGCATCGTGCGGCGCCTCGCGCGAGCGTATCCCGACGCCCGCTGCGCGCTCCACTTCCGCAATCCCTTCGAGCTGCTCGTCGCCACCATCCTCTCGGCGCAGTGCACCGACAAGAAGGTGAACGAGGTCACACCCGCGCTGTTCGCCGTCTACGGAGCCCCGGCCGCGCTGGCCGCCGCCCCGCCCGCCGAGATCGAGCGCATGATCCACGCCACCGGCTTCTACCGCCAGAAGACGCGCGCGATCCAGTCGGCGGCTCGCGACGTCGCGGAGCGCTTCGGCGGCCGCGTGCCGGACTCGATGGACGACCTCCTCTCGCTGCACGGCGTGGCGCGCAAGACGGCCAACGTCGTGCTCGGCAACGCCTTCGGAGTCCCGGGGCTCACGGTCGACACGCACATGAAGCGCGTCAACGCGCGGCTCGGCCTCACCGAGCACGAGGACCCCGAGAAGATCGAGCGCGACCTCGCCGCGCTGATCCCCGAGCGCGAGTGGACGAGCTACTCGCACCGCATCATCCACCACGGCCGGGTCTGCTGCGACGCGCGGCAGCCGCGCTGCGAGATCTGTCCCCTGCGCGCGGAGTGTCCCTGGCCGCGGAGGGTGCAGAAGAAGGCGCGGGCTCGCCCGCGCAGGAGCCGCGCGGCGTGACGCGCCGCCTCGGCTACCAGGGGCGCGCGCTCTCGGTCTGGGTCGAGGACGCGCACCTCCCGAACGGTGTCACCACGCCGCTCGACATCGTGCGGCATCCGGGCGCGGCGGCCGTGGTGCCGTTCGAGAGCGAGCGCGAGGTGCTGCTGATCCGGCAGTACCGGCACGCCGCGGGCGGCACGATCTGGGAGGTGCCCGCGGGCAAGCTCGATGGCGAGGCGCCCGAGGCGTGCGCCGCGCGCGAGCTCGAGGAGGAGGCGGGGCGGCGCGCCGGCCGGCTCGAGCGGCTCGGTGCGATCTGGACGACCCCGGGCTTCACCGACGAGCGCATCCATCTGTTCGCGGCCTTCGACCTCGAGATCGTCCCCGCCCGGCGCGAGGAGCACGAGGTGATCGAGCTGGTGCCCCTGGCGCTCGACGCCGCGCTCGAGCTGGTGTGGAGCGGCGAGCTCAGCGACGCGAAGAGCGCGCTCGCGCTGATCTACGCCGCGCGGCGGGTGGGGCGGCTGCGTTGAGCGACCTCGCGGTCGCCCTGGCCTGGCACACGCATCCCTTCGAGGAGCTGCTCGCTCTGGTGCGGAGCGCCGAGGCGCTGGGCTATCGCGCCGCCTACGTCGACGGCGACGTCTCGATGATCGACTCGCGCGGCGACGGCGACGTGCTCGATGGCTGGACCGCGACCGCGGTGCTGCTCGCGTCGACTCGCCGCATCGAGATCGGCTCGATCCGCCTGGTCCACCACTGGAACGCGGCGCGCCTGGCGCAGGCGGTCTCGACGCTCGAGCGCATCGCACCCGGGCGGCTGCGCTTCCTGATCTCGATCGGCGCCTATCCGGGCGATCGGCGCTTCGGGCTGCCGTTCCCGCCGGCTTCGGACCGGCTCGACTGGCTGGACGAGCTGCTGCCGGTCCTGCGCGCGCTCTGGTCGGGTGCCGCCGTCAGTGCGAAGAGCCGCTTCTTCGAGCTCGAGGGCGCTCGCGTGCGGCCCGCGATCGCCCGACCCGGCGGCCTCCCGATCGAGGTCGGCGGGCGGGGAGGGCGCCTCCTCGACGTCGTGGCGGCGCACGCCGATCGCTGGGACGTGAACCTGCCCCCCGTCGCCCATCGCGTCCTCGACGCGACGCGTCGACTCGAGGCGGCCTGCCGGCGGCGCGGTCGAGACCCCGGGACCATCGGCCGCTCGATGTGGCTCTGGACCCGCGTCGGGGCGGACCCCGCCGCGCCCGAGCTGCGGGCCGCCTATCGCCGCTGGAATCCCTGGTTCGGCGAGGTGCCGGAGCCCGAACTTGCCGAGGCGATCGTGGCCGGGCCGGCAGAGGTCTGCCGGGAGCGCATCGCAACGGTTCGGAGCCGGCTCCGCATCGATCTTCCGGTCCTCGACCTCGCGGGACTCGACCGCGCGGGCGCCGAGCGCGTCATGGAGAGCCTGGCCGGCGCCTAGGGAATGGACGGCGGCGCGTTGACCCGGTGGTCACAAGTGCTTACGCTCCCTTCACCCGCAGGACCCGCGCCCGGCCGGCGGAGCGACGCGAACAGCTCCATTCGGTCCCGATCGCCCGATCGGGCTGCAGAGGTGATGCGTTGTACGGACGCGGGTATCAATCGGGAGGCTTCGGCTTCGGACCGCCCGTCACGCCGCCTGTCGTCAAGCAGCTCCTGATCGCGAACGTCGCCATCTTCGTCGCACAGGTCCTGGGCGTGGTCCCGGAGATGATGTTCGCCGCGACGCCCGCCGACTTCTGGCACGGCTACGTCTGGCAGCCCTTCACGTACATGTTCCTCCACGGCGGGCTCGGCCACGTCGCCGGGAACATGTTCGCGCTCTGGATGTTCGGCTCCCCGCTCGCAATGGTCTGGGGGCCGCAGCGCTTCCTCCGCTTCTACCTCCTCTGCGGGGTGGGTGCGGGCCTGATCATCGTGACGCTTCCCTACCTCACGGTGCAGCTCGGGCTCGCGAGCCCCTTCTCCCTCTCGGTCCCGACGCTCGGTGCCTCCGGGGCCGTCTTCGGCGTGCTCCTCGGCTACTCGCTCAGCTGGCCCGACCGCACCATCATGATCTTCCCGCTCCCGATCCCCTTCCGCGCCATCTGGCTGATCCCGATCCTGCTGTTCGCAGAGATCTACTTCGGCCCGCCCAACGTGAGCCATCTCGGCCACCTCGGCGGCCTGCTGGTCGCCTGGCTTCTGCTGCGCGGACACGGCGACGTGGGGAGCGTGCTCTCGATCGATCACTGGAAGTACCGCTGGCGGCGCTACCGCATGCGCAAGCGCCTCCGCGCGGTCGACGGGGACGACTGGCGCGATCGCAACCGCCAGGGTCCCTGGCTCCACTAGCGGACGCGGCATGGACGCAGCCCAGCAGCCCGAGTTCGACCTCGACCGCGCGTTCGACGAGCAGATCCGCCGCGCCGGCGCGCTCCTCGCGAGCGCCCGACACGCGGTCGCGCTCACGGGAGCCGGGCTCTCGGTCGAGAGCGGGATCCCGCCCTTCCGCGGCCCGAACGGCATCTGGACCAAGCACGGCGAGCCGCCGCTCGATGGATACCAGCGCTTCCTGCGCGACCCGGGCGCCGCCTGGCGCGACCGCCTCACGCCCCGCGAGGCGTGGGCTCGGGAGCTCGGCGAGGCGGTGCGGCGCGCCCGCCCGAATTCCGGGCACCGCGCGCTGGCGGAGCTCGAGCGCCTCGGGCTCCTCGCGGCGTTGATCACCCAGAACATCGACGACCTCCACCGCCAGGCCGGCCACGCGCGCGTGCTCGAGATCCACGGCAACCACCGGCTCCTGCGCTGCATCGGCTGCGGGGAGCGCTTCGATCCCGCCGCGATCGAGGTGGACCCGGACGCGCTCCCGCCGCGCTGCCCCCACTGCGACGGCATCGTCAAGGGCGACGTGGTGCAGTTCGGCGAGCCGATCCCGCAGGACGTGCTGCGCGCCTGCTTCGAGGCGGTGGCGCGCGCGGACCTGATGCTCGTCGCGGGCACGTCGGCAACCGTCTATCCGGCCGCCGAATTTCCCTACGAGGTCCTGCGTCAGGGCGGCAAGGTGATCGAAGTGAACCCCGAGCCGAGCGACCTCACCCCGGCCGCGACGCTCTCGCTGCGGGGCGCGGGTGGCCCCGTCCTGGCCCGCCTTCTCGAGCACGCGAGCGCCGCGGCGGAGGCACGCCCGTGACGACCAGCGAGCGCAGGCCGCCGTGCCCCGACGGCGTCGGAGGCTTCGGCGAGTTCCTCCGCAGCCTGCTCGCGGGGATCCCGTGGAGCGAGCGCGCGGAGGTCGAGGAGACGGTGCGGCTGGCCGCGCCGCGCTCGGGCCTGCTGCGCGTCGACAACTCGAACGGGCGCACCCGCGTCGTGGGCGAGGAGCGCAGCGACGTCGAGGTGCGGCTCCACAAGGTGGCGCGCGCCGAGAGCGAGAGCGCCGCGCGGCGCCTGGCGGAGTCGATCCACCTCGCCGCGGCCGAGAGCGAGGTCGGGCTCGACATCGAGATCGAGACGCCGCGGCGCTGGAATCGGCGCGGCAGCGTGAACCTCGAGCTCCGCGTGCCGCGCGAGACGCGGGTCGACGTGCAGGCCTCGAACGGCAAGGTCAGCGTCGAGGGGCTGCACGCGGCCGTGCGCGCCCGCTCGAGCAACGGAGGCATCGAGGTCGAGGGGGTGGACGGGGACGTCGAGGTGCAGTCCTCCAACGCGCGGGTCTGCTGCTCGAGCTGCAGCGGGCGGCTCCTGGCGCGCAGCAGCAACGGCAAGATCGAGATCGCCGGCCACCGCGGCGCCGTCGACGCCGCCACCTCGAACGGGCTGATCCGCGCCTCGCTCGCCGAGCTGCGCGGCCCGGTGGTGCTCGCGACCAGCAATGGCCGCATCAGCCTCGAGCTTCCCGAGTCGGTCGACGCCGACGTCGACGTGCGGGTCGACAATGGCGTGATCCGCAACCAGCGCTCGCTCGACCGCTGCACCCACTCGAGCGGCGGCCGCCTGGCCGGCGCGTTCGGCCGCGGCGGCGTCCCGATCAAGCTGCGCACCTCGAACGGATCGATCTCGCTTCGATGAGCCGCGCGGCGACTGGGTCCGCGGCGCTCGCGCGCTGAGCCTCAGGGCGATCCGACCCCGCGCCGGACCTCGCCGGCGGCGCCGCTCAGCACGACGGCGGCGGGCTCGATCTCGCGGACCACGAAGCCCCCGATGCGATCGCCCTCGTGGACGGTCTGCGCCGCCGCGCCCGGCATCTGCACCCAGGCCGTGCGCTTCTCGGGATGCGGGTGCCAGCTCGTGCGGAGGACGCGAAGCGACGTCGAGGGAGCGGCGGGGGCCTTTCGAATCGCCGGCGCTGGCGTCGGCTTCGGCGCGGTCGCACCGATGGCAGGCGACGGAGGCTCGGAGACCACCGCGATCGGCGAGCGCCCGCGCGCTTGCGGATTCAGCATCACGAAGTCGTCCGGTTCCCCGCCCTCCGCGACCGCGGCCTCAGGCGCCGCCGCTGCAGCCGGGGCCGCGCGCTCCATCTGCACGGGCGCCTCGGCGACTGCGGCCGGCGGCCGCGCAGCGGGCGGCTCGGCGGGCGGCGGAGCCGAGACGGTCGGGGCCGGGGCGGGGGCAGGCGCCGCGACGGCCACCGGGCGCGCGGCGTCGCGGTCGTGCAGCAGCGTCAGCACGGAGACCGTCGCTGCGAATGCGACGGCGGCAATGGCGATGAGTCCCGACGCGCTCCCGCGGCGGCGCGTCACCGGAGCGAGCACGACGTCCTCGCGCAGCGGCCGCTCGAAGCCGTCCGCCTTCTGCTCCTCGATCCGCCGCAGCGCCTTCAGGATGGTGCTCAACCGGCTCCTCCCGGCACGGCCGCGAGCGCGGGAACGCCGTAGCGCCCGAGCGCCTGATAGAGCGCGATCTTGGTGAGCGGCCCGACCGTGCCGTCCGGCGCGAGGCGTCGATCCGCCTGGAACGCGCGCACCGCGAGCTCGGTCGACGCGTCGAAGCGCCCGGTCGGCGGCCCCGTCCAGAAGCCGAGCTCGCCGAGCGAGCGCTGCAGCCAGGTGACCCCGTCGCCCGCGTCGCCGACCCGCATCAGATCGGGGAGAGGCTCGAGGTCGCGCCACGCGACCTGTGCCTCGCCGTGCCACGCGCGCGCCAGCTCGTCGTCCGACACGCGCGCGAGTCGGCCCGGCATCACGCCGGCGAGATCGACGCCGCCGCCGCCGAGCGCGCGCACGGCGACGAGCCTCGGCACGCCGTCCGCCGCGTCGACCGTCAGCAGGGCGGGCTGGCCGAGCGCGCGAAGCTTCGCGACGTCGCCGTCGTGGATCGCGATCAGCGCGAGGCCCCGCGCGGCCAGCGCGGAGACGACGTCGGGAAACGCGAGCGCCTCGGGGGCGGGATCGAGGCGAGGGAGCGACCACGACTCCAGGACGGCGGCGAGGGCGTCCCCTGCGGTGGCGCCGGGGGCGCGCAGCGCCAGGGCGTGCGCGAGGTCCTCGACGCGCGCAGGTGTCACCGCCTCGGGGGCAGCCGCCGGCGCTGCGGGCGGCGCGGCCGCAGCGGAGTCGGCAGGCGGCGCAGCGACTGCGGGCGCCGGCGGATCCGCTCCCGGAGTCGCCTCCGGTGTCGCGGGCGCGACCTCGGTCGCCGCGAGCGGCGGCGCGCTCGACACGTCCGGCGCGGCGGCGAGCTCGGCGGGAAGAGGAGGCGGCACGAGCTGCAGCCGATCCCCGAAGTGTCCGAAGATCCCGAGGCGCCAGGCACCGGCGGCCAGCGCGAGCACGGCGAGCGAAGCGACGAGCGGCCACCACCGTCTCGCGGGCCGGGCGCGCCACCCCTCGAGCTCGCCGGCTGCGCGCCGCACGTGCGCGGCGCCGATCCTCGGCGCGGCCTCGGTGAAGGCGGTGAGCAGCGCGCGGTCGCAGAGCAGGTTGACGACGCGCGGGATGCCGCGGGAGCGGTGGTAGACCGCGCGCAGCGCGGGCGCCGAGAAGAGTCGGTCGCGGTCCGCGCCGGCCGACACGCGCAGGCGATGCCGCACGTAGGCGGCCGTCTCGTCGCGCGACAGCGGCGCGAGCCGCCAGCGCACGCCGATGCGCTGCCGGAGCTGCCTCAGCTCGCGCGACTCGAGGAGCGCGTCGAGCTCCGGCTGTCCGAGCATCAGGATCTGGATCAGCTTGTCGGTCTCGGTCTCGAGGTTCGAGAGCAGCCGCACCTGCTCGAGCGTGTCGGACGCCAGGCCCTGCGCCTCGTCGATGATCAGCAGCACGCGGCGCCCCTGTCGTCGGCGCTCCAGCAGGTAGTGGTTCAGCTCGTCGATCAGCTCGCGCACCGAGTCGCCGCGCTTCTCGACGCCGAGCTCGACCAGGATCGCCTCGAGCAGCTCGCGCCCCGTGAGCTTGGGATTGAAGACGAAGGCGACCTCGACCTCGCCGCCGAGGCGTCGCAGCAGGGTGCGGCAGAGGGTCGTCTTGCCGGTTCCGACCTCACCGGTGACCGCGATGAAGCCCTCGCCCTGATCGATGCCGTAGATCAGGTGGGCGAGCGCCTCCTGATGCGCGGCGGACAGGAACAGGAAGCGGGGGTCCGGGCTCAGCGCGAACGGTTTTTCGCGCAGCCCGAAGAACGCGGTATACATCGGCGGAGCCCCTGGGGTTTCGGCCCTCGAGCCGCGAAAGCTATCAGCCCTCGCTTGCGGGAACCAGGCAATGACCTCCCCGGCCACCCCGACCACCCACGTGGAAACCCGGGACGGCGTGGCAGGTCTCGATTGGGGCGCGACGCTCGCGAAGCTCGCCGTGCGCTCGCCCGCGGGCGCGCTCTCCTACCGCCTGCTCCCGACGCGCGACGTCGAGGTGGTCCGGCAGGCGATCGCCGAGAGCGGGGCGAGGCTCACGGGGCTCACGGGGGGCGGTGCCGCGGCGATCGCGGCGCGTCTGGACGGCGAGGCAATCCAGGTGAACGAGTTCGCGGCCTGGGGCAGCGGCGCGGCGGCGCTGCTCGCCGACGAGCCGCTCGCTCCGTCCGGCCGCTACCTCCTCGTGTCGCTGGGAACCGGCACCTCGGTGCTCCTGGTCGACGGGCTCTCGGTCACGCGGGTCGGCGGCACCGCCCTCGGCGGCGGGACGCTGGTGGGACTCGCCGCGGGCCTGTTCGGGATCGGGGACTTCGCGCGGATCACCGAGCTCGCGGAGCGCGGCTCGCGGCGCGAGGTGGACCTCCTCGTCTCCGACATCTACCGCGCCGGCGGGATCGCGCTGGCCGGCGACCTCACCGCCGCAAACTTCGGCAAGCTCGGACCGCGCCTCGCCGCCGGCGAGCGCGTCTCGGATGCGGACCTCGCGCACGCGCTGATGGGCCTCGTCGGCGAGAACGTCGCGCTGGTATGCGCGGGGCTCGCGGCGGCGGCGCAGGTCTCGCGGATCGTGTTCGGCGGCTCGACGCTGCGCACCAACCCCGTGCTGGTCGAGGTCGTCGGCAACATCATCCGGGCGCTCGGGCGCGAGCCCGTCTTCCTGGCGCGAGGAGAGTTCGCTGGAGCGCTCGGAGCGCTCCAGCTCGCGGCCGGAGAAGCGTAAGCCCCGAGGGCGCAAGCCGATTCGACTGGAGCATCGGCCAGCGCCTGCGAAGCAGGCGCGCGCAGCGAGCGGAGCGAGCGAAGTCAGGCGTTGGGCGAGCGCGGCACCGGCTCGGTGACCAGGTCGTCGCCCTTGGTCATCGAGCGCACCACGCGCTGCGTCCGCGCGATGGCGGCGCGCTGCACGCGGAGCTCCTCGGTCTGCGCGGCCACCTGGCGCTCGAGCCGCTCGCGCGCCTCCGCGAGCTGCTCGATCCGGCGCTCGAGCTCGGCGACGCGGCCGTCGACGTCGGCCGCGGCGCGCAGCACGTCGGCCTGCGACGCACCGCTGGCGCTCGCAGCGACCGGCGCGGCGATGGTCATCGCGCTCGCCGCCGCGTCGCCCTCCAAGATCGTTCCGTTGGAGCGACCGGCGGCGACCGGCGGTGCCGGCGATCCGAGGCGGGCGAGCGGAAGATCCTCGTAGCTCTCCTCGGCCTCGGCCTCGAAGGCCTGCGCGTTGCGGTCGGGCGTCATCGGCTCGGTCGCCTCCCAGTGCGCCGCGCCGGCGTCCTCTTCCACCTCCCCTGCGTCCTCGGCCGCCATCACCGAGTAGAGCGGATCCTCGTCTGCCGCCGCGCGGCGCCGCATCACCGCCATCGCGATCCCGGCGAGGAGCCCGGCGCCGATGACGACGAGCCCGGTGGGACTCATCAGCGTTCCGAGGAGCCAGTGGCTGGACGAGTCGCTCGCCTCTGCGGCGGGCGGATGACGAGGCGGCGGCGCGACGTGGGTCGGCGCGGCGGGCTCGCTCGCCGGCGGCGGAGTCGTCGCCGGGACGGACGGCGGCGCCGGCGCGATCGGATGAGCCGGGGCGTCGGCGAGCTTCGCAGCACCGGACGGTGCGGCATCGGCGAGCTT
>Ga0335071_10000812_pt1 | contig 33667 bp, 28 predicted proteins | sample Lox_Sample_15_FD_206724 | JGI IMG/M metagenome (GOLD analysis project Ga0335071, IMG submission 206724) | Soil microbial communities from Loxahatchee National Wildlife Refuge, Florida, United States - Lox_Sample_1.5 | ecosystem: Environmental > Terrestrial > Soil > Wetlands | place: USA...
TTCGCTGTGTTCGCTGTGTTCGCTGTGTTCGCTGCGCCAGAGCGCGGATTGCCCGGAGAGCCGGGGATGTGCGGGCTGCGGGTGCTGTTGGATACGGTCAAACTTGTCGAGTCGGTGCATCGGGACCAGCCCGGTCAACATGAAGTCCCAGACGGCGCGGACGAAATTGCCTGCGGTGCGCCGGGATTCCGGTCTGGTGACGTAGCGGCGGGCAATGGTCAGGAAGTCTTCGGGTTCCACCCCGGTTACGTCACGCACATGGGTGGTCGGCCCGCCCACTTCCCACGTTCCCAGCGGGTACTCGGGCAGGTAGTGACGCAGGCTGGACTGAAAGAACAGGTCCACGCCGAGTCGCTTGGCGTTGACGCGCACGGCGCGCATGAACATCCACGGCGGAATGTCGATGTGGCGTACCCGCCGCCCCAACGCCTTGCCGACCGCGTCGGCGATCTCGCCCCCGGACAGCAGGGTCGGTCCGGTCGGCCGGTAGGCCCGACCGTCGTGACGGTGCGGTTCCAGTAGCGCGCCGACGGCGACCCGGGCGATGTCTTCGTTGGAGGGCGGTGCGTTTCGGCCCCCGCCGGTGGGCGTCGGCAACACCCCCAGCGCGGCGGCCATCGGGACCAGCTGCAGATAGTTGTCCGCGAAGTAGCCGGGATCGACCGCCACATGGGCGGTGTCCGGCAGCAGCTCGAACAGCTTGTCGGTGAGCCAGGCCTGCCGGGTCATCAACGACGGATGCTCGGGGCTGGCCAGCCACTGTCCGAGCGCGACCACCGCTTGCACGCCGGTACGCCGAGCGGCCACGGCAAAAGTGACCGCGCTGTCCAGTGCATGGGGATGGTAGGGCGGGTTGAAGTACAGCCGGTCCACCCCGTCCAGCGCGGCCGTAACCTGTTGGATGTCGAACATATCGGCAACGACGATCTCGGCGCCCAAGTCCCGCAGCCTGGCACTGCGCGCGTCGTCACGATGCACCAAGGCCCGGGTCGAGGCGCCTTTCTCCAGCAACTGGGCGGTGACCGCGTTGCCGATCCTGCCCGTGGCTCCCGTTACCAACACGCGAGTACTCATGGATTTCCCTTTCCCTTTGGTGTTGCCGTGCCGGCAATAACCAGCCGACGACGATCGCTGCGCCCAGCGCGATTCCCGCGCACACCAGCGAACTGACCTGCAGGCCGTGCAGGAAGGCGTGATTGACGGCGGCACGTACATCGCCGGCGCGTTGCGCGGGAAGTTGCTGGATAACCCTGTGCGCCAAAGCCATTGAGTGCTTCATGGCCTCGGCGGGCAGCCCGCTCAACGCGGTCCCCCCGAGATGCCCGGAGTACACCGATGCAAAGATGCTGCCCGCGATGGCGACCCCGAGGGTTCCGCCGAGTTCCCGCGTGGTGTCGTTGACGGCCGAGCCGACCCCGGCCTTGTCGGCGGACAGCGATCCCATGATCGCCTCGGTGGCCGGCGAAACGGTCAGGCCGAGACCACCGCCCAGCAACAGCATTTGCGCCGCGATCTGCCCGTAGGGCGTGGTGGCGTTCGCCGTGGAGGCCCACGCGAGCCCGGCGGCGAACACGGTGAGGCCGGCGGCGACGACGGCGGTGGTGCCCACCCGTTCGACCAGCCGGGGGCCGGCGACGCTGGCCAGTGCGATCGATACGGCAACCGGCAATAAGCGCACGCCACTCTGAAAAGCGGTGTAGTCCTTGATGAATTGGAAGTACTGGGTGATGACGAAGATGAAGCCGAACAACGTCAGAAAGCCTGCGGTCACCGCCAGGCTGCCGCCGGAGAACCGGCGGTTGAAGAACACCGAAACGTCCAGCATGGGATGGGTGCTGCGGCGCTCCCAGAATGCAAACCCGGCGAGAACGATTGCCGCAATGGCGAATCCGGCCGCGGTCCGAGAGTTGGTCCATCCCCAGGTGGGCGCTTCGATGACCGTGTAGACCAGCGTCGTGATCCCGGTAGCGGACAGGATCAAGCCGGGAATGTCGACGCGGGGTGCCGCCGGGTCGCGTGAAGTCGGAACGAACAAGATCCCGCCGATAATTGCCAGCGCCGCGATCGGGATGTTCACCATGAAGATCGAGCCCCACCAAAAGTGCTCGAGCAACCAGCCGCCGCTGATCGGCCCGACGGCCACCCCGACACCCACCATGGCCGCCCATAATCCGATCGCTTTGGCCCGCGATGCCGGGTCGGTGAAGATGTTGGTGATCAGTCCCAGCGTGGTCGGGAAGATCACCGCGGCGCCGACACCCATGGCGGCCCGCGCGGCGATTAACGACTCTGCCGAATTCGCCTGCGCCGCAACGGCGGATGTCACCGCGAACAGTGCCAGCCCGGAATTCAGCCAGCCCCGCCTGCCGTAGCGGTCGGATAGGCTGCCGGCCGACAACAGCAGGCCGGACATCACCAGGGTGTAGGCGTCGACGATCCATTGCAGTTGCGCGGTGTCGGCGCCGAGGTCACGCGACAGCGTGGGCAGCGCCACGTTGACGATGGTGGCGTCGACGCTGATGACGAAGACCCCGAGGCAGATGACGGCGAGCGCGGGGCCGGGGTGATTACGGAAGACGGGCTCGATACGCATAACAAGACCGTAAATCAATAAGACAAATAAATCAACTACAGGATTGAGCAAAGTGTCTAGCGCCGTGCTCGATGTGCGCGTTGAGCGCGTCCTACCAGGACACCGGCAGTTCGCAAAGTCCGCCGGCGAGCACGTCGCTGCGGGCAGTGTCGTCGGATCGACCGCCAGCCGCAGAGCCGGAAATCGCGGAATCAGTTGTGCGAAGACCGCGTTCAGTTCGATTCGGGCCAAGGGTGCGCCGATGCAATAGCGCGCGCCGTGTGCGAAGGCCAGATGGGCGCCGTCCCTGCGGGTGACGTCGACACGCTGCGGGTCGGCGAACACCGCCGGGTCGTGGTTGGCCGCTGCGATGTCCAGCAGCACCAGGTCTCCCGCGCGGATGGTCACCCCGTCGAAATCGAAGTCGGTGCGCGCGTAGCGTGGCACGCCGCCGACTCCCCCTCCGCTGGTCGCCGCGCGCAACAGCTCCTCGACAGCGCCGGGGATCAGCGTGGGGTCATTTGAAAGTGCTTGCCACTGATCGGGATTGGTCAGCAACAACAACGTGCCGAGCCCGATCTGGACCACCGTGGTCTCGTGCCCGGCGAACAACAAAGACATCGATAGCGTCGCGGCTTCGTCGTCGCAGACCCCGACGGTGGCACACAGCCGCGATATCACGTCGTCGCCGGGGTGGGCGCGCTTGCGTTCGACAAGCCTGGTGCCGTAAGCGAACAGCTCTGTCAGCCCCCGCTCGGAACGGGCGCGGTCACACACATTGCCGGCGTCGGACGCCCAGGCGCCGAACCGATCACGGTCACCGTAGGGCACTCCGAGAAGTTCACAAATCACCAGAATCGGCAGCGGCACCGCCAGTTGGGCGTGCAGGTCGGCCGGTGGGCCCTGCTCGGCCAGCTCGTCGAGCAGCCGGGCGGTGAGCGCTTCGACTCTCGGTGCCAGCCCCCGCAGATGTTTGGGAGAGAAATGGGGCTGCAGCAGCGCCCGTAACCGGGCATGGTCGGCCGCCTCGGTGTCGAAGTTGCCCAGCGGCCCACCGAACAAGGCGGAGTCCCCGGTGCGCGCCGCCGTGTCGGGTTCACGATGGGAGCGACCCAGGCGATCGTCGTCGAGCAGGCGTCGCACCTGGGCATAGTCGGTGACGAGCCAGGCCTGGTGGCCCACCGTTGTGCAGACTCTGGATAACATCGCGCCACCAATAAGTAGAACCAGGCTTATACAAGATAATATGTACACTCGCTATTAGACAAGAGGAGGCGAGTTGACCGTCGTCCGATCCGAGTCGACCCGGCGGATGCCGCGCGCCCAGCGGCGCGAACAGATCCTGGCGGCCGCCAGCCGTGCCTTCGCCCGCGGCGGCTTTGCCAACACCGGGCTTGACGCCATCGCCGCGGAAGCCGGCGTCACCCCGGTGATCCTGTACCGGCACTTCGCGTCGAAGGCCGACCTGTATCGGGAAGTGATCGAGAGCGGTCACCGGCGACTCCGCGAAGCCACCGGCGGCCAGGAATTCGGTGACGCTAGCATTCCCGCGCTCGTGCGCGCGGCCGCGGCCGACCCGGATGCGTTCCGGCTGCTGTACCGTTACGCCGCTCGCGAACCGGAATTCCGCGACATGATCGACACGCTCGTTGAGAGCTCCACCGAGATCACCCGCCGCCACCTCGCGGGCATCGCCGACGACCGGTGGCGCAACTGGGCGGCACGGCTACTGCCGAGCATGACGATCGACGCCGTCATCGCCTGGCTCGACGCCGGGCAGCCCGATCCCGACCAGGCCGCCGGCCGAATCCGCCGCGTTGTCGACGCCGTCATGCAGGCCGCCACGGAGTCGTAAAGGACCGGGCGCCGACGGCCACTAGACTTCCTGCCGTGGATTCACCCTCGGCGCGCCCGGTATTGGTCGTCGACTTCGGCGCCCAGTATGCGCAGTTGATCGCCCGACGGGTCCGGGAGGCACGGGTTTTTTCCGAGGTCATTCCGCACACCGCCTCGGTCGAGGAGATCAAGGACCGGCACCCGTCGGCGGTCGTGCTCTCCGGCGGACCGGCCAGTGTCTACACCGAGGGCGCCCCGCAGCTCGATCCGGCGCTGTTCGACCTCGGCGTTCCTGTGTTCGGCATCTGCTACGGGTTTCAGGCCATGGCGCAGGCGCTGGGCGGGACCGTCGCCCACACCGGAACCAGCGAATACGGCCGGACCGAGCTGAAAGTCCTTGGTGGGGAGCTTCATTCGGGTCTGCCGAGTGTGCAGCCGGTCTGGATGAGCCACGGCGACGCCGTCACGGCCGCACCCGATGGATTCGACGTGGTGGCCAGCAGCCCGGGTGCTTCGGTGGCCGCTTTCGAGAGCCGGGACCGGCGTCTGGCCGGGGTGCAGTACCACCCCGAGGTCATGCACAGCCCGCACGGGCAACAAGTGCTCAGCCGATTCCTGCACGACTTCGCCGGGCTGGGCGCCGACTGGACGCCGGCCAATATCGCCGGTGCCCTCGTCGAGCAGGTGCGCGCCCAGATCGGCGAGGGCCACGCCATCTGCGGACTGTCCGGCGGCGTGGATTCCGCGGTGGCCGCCGCCCTGGTACAGCGCGCCATCGGTGACCGACTGACCTGTGTTTTCGTCGACCACGGACTGCTTCGCGCCGGCGAACGTGACCAGGTGCAGCGCGATTTCGTCGCCGCCACCGGTGCCAACCTGGTCACCGTGGACGCGGCGGACACCTTCCTGCAGGCGTTGTCGGGTGTGCACAACCCCGAAGGCAAACGCAAGATCATCGGCCGCCAGTTCATCCGTGCCTTCGAAGGGGCGGTACGGGATATTTTGGGGGACAAGCCAATTGAGTACCTGGTTCAGGGCACGCTGTATCCGGACGTGGTGGAGTCCGGCGGGGGCAGCGGCACCGCGAACATCAAGAGCCACCACAACGTGGGCGGGCTGCCCGGAGACCTGAAGTTCAAACTCGTCGAGCCGCTGCGGCTGCTGTTCAAAGACGAGGTGCGCGCTGTCGGGCGCGAACTCGGGCTGCCGGAGGAAATCGTTGCGCGTCAACCTTTTCCGGGGCCCGGCCTGGGCATCCGAATCGTCGGCGAGGTCACCGCAGCGCGGCTGGACACCCTACGCCGCGCGGACTCGATCGCACGCGAGGAGCTCACCGCGGCCGGCCTGGACAACCTGATCTGGCAGTGCCCGGTGGTGTTGCTGGCCGACGTCCGCTCGGTCGGGGTGCAAGGAGACAACCGCACCTACGGACACCCCATCGTGCTGCGGCCGGTCACCAGCGAGGACGCCATGACCGCCGACTGGACCCGGGTGCCCTACGACGTGCTGGAGCGCATCTCGACCCGCATCACCAACGAGGTGGCCGAGGTCAACCGCGTGGTGCTGGACATCACCAGCAAACCGCCCGGCACCATCGAGTGGGAGTAGTTGCGCCCCGTTTTGTGACGGCATGATTTGGCGACACTTAACCAGTTGCGAAGACACGCCGACGGGGGTCGCACTGGCTTAAGTCTGGCGAAAGTGACGGCAATTCCGACGCATCAGCCACACCGGTACCGGTTGCATAAAGCTGCCCCTTGCGTTGCTTGACGGTTGTCGGAGGGCGGGTGTTTACTCGCAAATGACTCGAACATACTTTCGAAAATAGTCGGACAGAGCGCGGCAGGAGGCTGGTCATGACTGCGGCTTTCGCCTCCGACCACCGCGCTGAGCAGCTGGAATCGCTGCGCCGGCGAATGGCTCAGATCTCCGGGCGGACGTCCGGGACAGCCCCCGACGATGACCTGCTGCCGGAATCGGAGTCTCGGTTGGCGCTCCCGCAGTGGCTTGCCGATTCGCTGCAAGTCCAATTACCCCGGGGAACGGTGGCGGTGCTGTCGGGTGCCCGGTCGCTGCTGTTGAGCGTGGTGGCCGCGGTGACGGCGGCGGGTGGCAACGCGGCCGTCGTCGGCCAGCCGGATATCGGACTGCTGGCCGCTGCGGAGATGGGGGCGGATCTGAGCCGGGTCGCGGTGATCCCGGATCCCGGAACCGATCCGGTGGAGGTGGCCGCGGTGCTCGTCGACGGCATGGATCTGGTGGTGCTCGGTCTGGGTGGGCGCCGGGTACCGCAGACCCGGGCGCGGGCAGTCCTGGCACGGGCGCGCAGCAAAGGATGCACCCTGTTGGTCACCGACGGTGACTGGCAGGGGGCGCCGACGCGGCTTGCGGCCCGGGTCTGTGGCTATGAGCTCACGGCCGGTGGCCGGCCCGGATTCGGACGAATCAGCAGGGTGCGGTTGCACGTCAGCGGGTGTGTGCGGGACGGACGGTTGGCCGGGCGCGGGCCGGGTGAGTTCGGGTGTCTTCCCGGGTTTTAGCGATCTGGTGCATGGACTGGCCCGCGGTCGCGGCGGCGGCGGCCGCGGGTCTGTCCGCGACCGCGCCGGTCGCGGTGACTTTGGCGAACCGGGTGATTGCCTGCTCGTCGGCCGCCCGTGCGGCGGGGGTGCGGCGGGGCCTGCGACGTCGTGAGGCGGCGGCTCGCTGCCCGCAACTGCACGTCACAACCGCCGACGCGGACCGCGACGCCCGTTTCTTCGAGGCGGTCATCGCCGCGGTGGATGATCTGGTGCCCCGCGCCGAGGTGCTGCGGCCCGGGCTCTTGGTGTTGCCGGTGCGCGGGGCGGCCCGCTATTTCGGGTCCGAACACCAGGCCGCCGAGCGGCTGATCGACGCGGTGGCAGCCGCCGGCGCCGAGTGTCAGGTCGGGATCGCCGACCAGTTGTCCACCGCGGTCTTCGCCGCGCGGGCGGCCCGCATCGTGGAACAGGGTGGCGACGCGAGGTTTTTGTCGGTGCTGTCGATCCGCCAGCTCGCCACCGAGCCGAGCCTGTGCGGTCCCGGGCGAGAGGAATTGACAGACCTGTTGTGGCGGATGGGGATTCGCACCATCGGGCAATTCGCCGCACTGTCGCGCAGCGACGTGGCGTCCAGGTTCGGTAGCGAGGGGGTGGCCGCACACCGGTTGGCCCGCGGCGAACCCGAGCGGGGGCCGTCCGGGCGGGAACCGCCGCCGGAACTCGAGGCCGTGCTGGACTGCGATCCGCCGATCGACCGGGTCGATGCCGCGGCATTCGCCGGGCGCTCACTGGCCGGCTCGCTGCATCAGACGCTGATGGCCGCCGGGGTGGGATGCACCCGGCTGGCCATCCACGCCGTCACCGCCAATGGCGAAGAACGCAGCCGGGTGTGGCGATGCGCCGAGCCGTTGACCGAGGAAGCCACCGCTGACCGGGTGCGCTGGCAACTGGACGGGTGGTTGAGCAATCGGATCACCAAGGACCGGCCTACCGCCCCGATGACGCGATTGCGTCTGCAGGCGGTGGAGGTGGTGTCCGCCGAGGCGCTGCAGTTGCCGCTATGGGGTGGCCTCGGTGAGGAAGACAGGTTGCGGGCCCGCCGGGCGCTGGTGCGGGTGCAGGGCTTGCTCGGCCCGGAGGCGGTGCAGGTGCCGGTGCTGTCTGGCGGTCGCGGGCCGGCCGAACGCATCACGCTGACCCCGCTGGGCGACGAGCCGCTGCCGCGGGCCGACCCCGCTCTGCCGTGGCCCGGGCAACTGCCCGAGCCCGCACCGGCGGTGTTGCTGGATGATCCGGTGGAGTTGCTTGATGCCCAAGGCAATCCGGTGCGCGTGACCAATCGGGGAATGTTTTCCGCCGACCCGGTGCGAATGATCGTCCACGGTCGAGACGAGGGGCTGCGCTGGTGGACCGGCCCTTGGTCGGTCGACGAGCGATGGTGGGAGCTGGATGCCATGGGGGTACCACCCGCTCGCGGGGGAAGGCGCACCGCCCGCGCCCAGGTGTTGCTGCAGAGCGAGCGAGCATTGCTGCTGTGCTATCGCCAGCGACGCTGGTACCTCGAGGGGAGCTACGAGTGAGAATGCGCCTCAAGCCTGCCCGGCGCGTACCGCCTCGGCTTGAGCCATCAGCCCCTGGCCGCCGGGCAACGCCCCAATGACGTTGCGGGCCAACCTGTCACGGCCGCGGAAACCGTCGGTCCTGGCCTTTCCGGTGCACAGGTGGCGCCAGCCCAGGCCCACCCACGACGCCGCGACGGCGGCGTCGGTCACCCCGCCGCGAGCCCGGCGCCGGTCGAGCACGGCCAGACCGAACGCGGTCACCGAGTGCACGGTATCGACCCACACGCCGGCCGCTAGCACTTCCGGGCCGGGGTTGATTCCCGACAACATCGCTTGGGCAAGATGACGCGCACCCAGGATCCGGGTACGACGAGCGCCTTGCGATCGACTTGCATCCGTGGATGTGGTCGAGCACACCGGCAGGGGCGGCCAGCAGCACCGCACCCCATCCCGCGCGCATGAGCTCGATGAGGCGAACCTTCATGTGCTAGAGGGTAACCGGCGCGCCCAGGTCCCAACCCTTTCGATGAACCGGTCGAAGAATGCCACCGCGTCCACGTCAATCCCGATCAGCGCGTTGAGGTCTCGGCGCCCCGACCAATCGGGCAGCGTCATGGCACGGGTCAGGGTTTCCGTCAGCTCGATGTCCACGGTCGCCGGGCGGGTGGTGATGAGTCCGGGATCCAGCGCGACGGCGGCGGCCAGCGGATCATGCAGATGCGCCTGATATCCGTGCCCGATGTCGTGGTAGGCCTCCAAGTAGAACCGCATCGCGTCCTCGATCACCCGGATCAACGGATTGGACGCCGTCGAGCGGGTACCGCGTTCATCGCTCGCGCTCATGGTCGTGGTCGTCGACCCCGTGGCGGCCGCCAATCTGGCGAGGTGCTCCGGCGTCATCGCGACCTTGCGAGTCAGGTCCAAGCCGCACAGCACCGGAAGGCGCTGGAATCCAACCGCTTCGGCTGTCCAGGCCGCCAAGACCTCGGCCGCCGCCTCGGGGTCCACGCTCATGTTCCATTCCGCCACTGCGGTGGTGTTGCCCGGGTGGTCATAGGCGCCGCCCATGATCACCAGCCGGCTTAGCAGGGTCGGGAGCGCCGGTTCGGCCCGCAGCGCCAGCGCCAGATTGGTCAACGGGCCGGTCGCCACCCCAATGAGCTCGCCTGGAAAGGCGTGCGCCGCGCGCACCCAGGCGCTTGCAGAGTCATGGCTGGTGAGCGGGCGATCGCTGGGCGGCAGGTCGGCATACCCCAATCCCCTGGGGCCGTGGACCTTCGACGGCAGGCTCATCGGCCCGGTCAGGGTCTCCTCGGATCCCTTGGAGACCGGTATGCCGGTGATGCCGCACAGCTGCAGCAAGCCCAAGTTGTTCTCGCAAACTTGCTGTACCGCAACGTTTCCCCCGGTGGAGGCAATGCCCACCACATCTGCGTCGCCGCTGGCCAGCAGGTACATCAGCGCCAACGCGTCGTCGACGCCGGTGTCGACGTCCACGAAAACGGGGGTCACCGCGGCAACGATACGCCGCGCTTAGGGCCAAGCCGAGGCGAACGTGATCACCAGGACGTCGCGCTGTGCCGGGCCCGAGCCGTCGATCGGCCGGATCGGTGAAACGCCGTGCAAGGTGCGGCGGTCGTCGCCCAGCATCAACGTGCCGGGCTCGGCCAGCGTCGTCTTCAGCAACAACCGCCGGCCGTCTGAGTCGTACACCGAACTCTCGCCGCCGATGGCGTTGCGCCGTCCGACCAGCAGCGAGGTGACCAGGGTGACACCGTCGCGGTGCAGGCCCTCGGACGTCGGATGGCCCCCCTCGTCCGTCACCGACCGGATCCGGAAGGGATGCACCTTGACGTTCCAGTCCGCCACGTCGTCCAGGCCCGCCGCCACCCGGGCCAGCAGCTCGATCAGCTTATGCAGCAGGGGATCCGCGGCGAACGCGTCGGTCAGCGGCTCGCAGTCGCGGTCCTTACCGACGTAGAGGGGGTTGGAGTCCTCCGGTTGCACGAACGTGCTTCTGGGCATCGGGCGCAGCACGCGATCACGGAACGAGTACTGGCCGTACCGGCGCAGCCGCTGCACCCCGAGTTCCGCCGCGTAGGGGTCTGGCGCCAGATGCCGCCAGTGCCGGGCGAACCGCGTCCATTCCTCGCGGCCCACCCCGAGGCTTCGCGTGACCTCGAACGAGGACAGCACCGCCGCGCCGGTCGTGGCAACCTGCTGGGCCGCGGCGGCCACGGGGTCGGCCTCCGTCCGCTTGTCGGAAACAATCCGGGTCATCGCGCCGGGATACCGCAGTCCGGTGCGACCGAAACCTCGTCACGCGCTTTTACCAGTGCACCCCGGGCACCAGCCGCACCAACCGTTTGACCGGGCGCGGGGTCCGGATGCCGGCGGTGACCGCACGCACCACCGGTCGCCGCGGCTTGCGTGTCGACGGCGTAGCCGCAGCCGGTTCGGGGGCCAGCCCGCGCGCCGCGGCCGAGTCCGGGTAGCCCAGGTAGAGCTGATGCAGTATGCGCCGGGATGTGCGGGGGGCGAAGTAGTTGCCGGCTTCGGCGAGCGTGCCCAGCGGGGTGTCGATGCGCGGCGGCTTCTCGACGAGGCCGCGCACCACCATGGCCGCCGCCCGCTCGGGGCTGATCGCCGGCACCGCGTTGAGCCGGTGTGACGGCGCGATCATCGGCGTTTTGACCAACGGCATGTGGATGTTGGTGAAGGTGATGTGGTCGGACAACGTCTCGGAGGAGACGACGTCGGCGAACGCGTCCAGGGCCGCCTTGCTGGGCAGATACGAGCTGTACTTGGGGTTGCGGGCCTGCACACCGGCGCTGGACACGTTGACCACGTGACCGAACCGGCGCTCACGCCAGTGCGGCAGCAGTGCCAGCACCATCCGCACCGCGCCGAAGTAGTTGACCGCCATCACCCGCTCGTAGTCGTGCAGCCGGTCGGTCGAATTGACCACCGAGCGCCGGATCGACCGGCCGGCGTTGTTGACCAGGTAATCGACGTGGTCGAAGCGGCCCAGGATGTCTTTGACGGTGTGCTCCACCGACACCGAATCGGTGACATCGCAGGTGAAGGCGTACGCCTCGCCGCCGTTCGCGCGGATCTCGGCGACCAACGCGTCCAGCGCCTCGGCGTTGCGGGCCAGCGCGAAAACGCATCCGCCCTTTTCGGCGATGGCGATGGCCGACGCCCGGCCGATGCCGCTGGACGCGCCGGTGACGATGACGTGCCGGCCGTGCAGCGGGTGGGCGCGGCGCGCACGGTCGGGGTCGAGGTGCTCGGCCCAGTGCCGCCACAGCTTCGGTGCGTAGCCGGCGAACTCGGGCACGCCAATGTTGTTGCCTTCCAGAGCTTTGCGGGTCTGATCGCTGACGAAGGTGGTCTTGGAATCGATGAGGTCGAAAACCTCGGCGGGAATCCCCAGCTGCGCCGCCGCGATGTTGCGCAGCACCTTGGCGCGCCCACGCACCTTCAGCACCGAGGCGGCCACCGAGCGCGGCAGTGACCCGCGCAGCGGCGGCAGCCCGGCCGCCTCCGCGACACCACGGTAGATGTCACGCAGCCCAATGGTCTTCGGGGCGGTGAGGTGGAAGGTGCGGCCGTCGGGTCCCTCGGCATGTATCAGAGCCACCAGCGCGTCGACGACGTAGTCGACGGGGACGATGTTGGTGCGCCCGGTGTCGGGCAGCAGTATCGGGGTCAGCGACGGCAACACCGCCAATTTGGCCAGCACCCCGAAGAAGTAGTAGGGGCCGTCGATCTTGTCCATCTCGCCGGTGCGTGAATCGCCGACCACCACCGCCGGGCGGTAGATGCGATACCGCAGTCCGGGCGCCGACCGCACCAGTCGCTCGGTTTCGAACTTCGTCCGGTGGTACGGCGTCGGCAGCCGCTGGCCGACATCGAAGTCGTCCTCGGTGTACTCGCCGGGAAAGTCGCCCGCCACGGCGATCGAGGACACGTGGTGCAGCGTCGCGCCCAGCCGCTGCGCCAGCTCGACGACGGCCCGGGTGCCCTCGACAGCTGTGGCGGCGCAATGCACGACATGGTCGACGTCGCCCAGCTCGGCGACGATCTCGTCGGTCAGCGCCAGTTCCGGCAGCTCGGCCACCAGGGGCGTGGCCCGCTCACCCCACTCGGCCGCCAGCCGTTCGAAGCGGCCCAGCGACCGGCGTCGGACCAGCACCCATACCTGCGCGTCGGGCCGGGTTTCCAGCAGCAGGGAGACGACGCGGCGACCAATAAACCCGGTACCGCCGGTAACGACATACCGCATGCAGCCATCGTGGCGGCTCGCCGCCGCACACGTCAACCGTGCCGATCAATTGCTGAAGTCGCGGATTCCGTCCCAGTCCACCAGCGTCCAGCCGTTCATCAGGTTGCCGGTGATGACGACGCGACCGACGTTGGGCAGTGGATGAGTGGTCAGCAGGCTTTCCTTGCCATTTCTGGCGTTCATCAGCGTCCAGTACTCGATGGCGTATTTGTGCGAGAACACCACCGGGTTGCGATTGCCGCTGTTGTAGATCTTCTGAATGGCGGCGGTGAACTGCTCGTTGAACTCGGTACCGCTGATCGAGCCGGGGATGCTGTTCTGCCGGTCGCCCCTGATCCAGTCCGTCGGCGCCAACAGGTAGGTCGAGCTGGCCATGGTCATGGGTTTGCCGTCGAACCAGCCGGCGTTGATCTCGTGGATACCGGTCAGAACTTGCACTTGCTTGCCCAGTTCGGCGGCCAACGGCGCGGCGGTTTGCTGCGCGCGCGTCATGGTCGAGGCGTACACGGCGTCGTAATCCTTGTGGCCGAGTTGGTGGGCGACCTGTTCGGCCTGCGTTTTGCCCTCCGGGGTCAGGCCCGGACCGGGCACCGTGGTGTCGATGATCCCGCTGGCGTTGGCCTCTGACTCCCCGTGCCGCACGAACGTCACCGTGATGCTGCGCGCCTGCGGCGAGCCGCCGCCACAGGCGCCGACCATCACCGCCGCGGTGAACACGGCGACTGCCATGAAGGCCTTCCGGATCATGCTGCGCTTGGGCATGGAAGATAGCGTGCCCTCCCGAAGGCATTGGTGGGAAGGGTTTGCGATGGTTAAGTGCAGAAAATCCTCGAAAGGAGACTCCCATGGCGATTGACCCGAGTGCCGTCGGCGCGGTGACCGAACCCATGCTGTTCGAATGGACCGACCGCGACACGCTGCTGTATGCGCTCGGTGTCGGCGCCGGCACCAACGACCTGTCGTTCACCACCGAGAACAGCCACGGCATTGCCCAGCAGGTGCTGCCCACCTATGCGGTCATCTGCTGTCCCGCCTTCGGGGCGGCGGGCAAGGTCGGAAAGTTCAACTGGGCCATGCTGTTACATGGATCGCAGGCCATCCGGCTGCACGCGCCGCTGCCGGCTGCGGGAAAGCTGTCGGTGGTCTCCGAAGTGGCCGACATCCAGGACAAGGGTGAAGGCAAGAACGCGATCATCGTGCTGCGCGGCCGCGGCACCGACCCCGACTCGGAGAAACTCATCGCCGAGACGCTCACCACCCTGGTGATCCGGGGCGAGGGCGGGTTCGGGGGAGTGCCGGGCCAGCGGCCGGTCGCCCCGGAATTCCCCGACCGCGAGCCCGACGTGCGGATCCCGTTGCCCACCCGCGAGGATCAGGCCCTGATCTACCGGCTCTCCGGTGACCGCAACCCGTTGCACAGCGACCCGTGGTTCGCCCGGGAGATGGCCGGGTTCCCCAAGCCGATCCTGCACGGGCTGTGCAGCTACGGCGTGGCGGGCCGGGCGTTGGTCGCGGAGCTGGGCGACGGCGTCGCGGCGAACATCACCTCCATCGCGTCGCGGTTCACCTCGCCGGTCTTTCCCGGCGAGACGCTGACCACGCTGATCTGGCGCACCGAGCCCGGCCACGCGGTGTTTCGCACCGAAGCGTCGGGACCCGACGGCGCCGACACCCGGGTGGTGCTGGACGACGGCGCGGTGGAATACGCCCAGGCGTAGCGTCAGCGGGTCTCGCCGAGCCGGCGCGCCAGCCGAGCGGTGAACTCACTGACCCGTGCCGGGCTGTCCAGTGCAAACAGCGCGGCGGTGGCACGGTCGCCGTCCTCGTTGTGCCGCACCAGGATTGGCACCCCCTGAACAGCTCCCGCGCGCACCGCGTCGAAGGCGTCTTCATCGGTGATGTCATCACCGAGATAGACCGGCGTCAGGGCACCCGAATCCGGTAGGTGATCGATCACCCAGCGCAGCGTTTTCCCCTTGTCCCAGTCCATGTCCGGGCGCAGCTCGATGACTTCGCGGCCGGTGGTCACCCGTAGCCCGTCGCGCCGGCCCGCCGTGTGCACCGCGGCCGCCACTTCGCCGACCCGGTCGCGGGCGGCGTTGCGGTAGTGCACGGCCACCCCGAATCGCTTGTGCTCCACCACGACACCCGGGATGGACCCGAGTTGCTCGCGCAGTTGGCCGGCCGCCTGCGCGAGCACCGGTATGGCGGCCGCCGCATCGTCGTTTTGATGGTGCGTTCCATCCGGTGCGGTCAGTTCGAAACCGTGACTGCCCGCATACCAGATGCCGGGCACCCCCACCCGCTTCGTCACGTCGGCGAGATCTCGCCCGGACAGCACCGCGACCGGGCACCGCGCGGCCAACTGCCCCAGCGCCTCGGTCGCGCCCGCGACGGGCCGGGCGGCGTCCGGGTCGTTGACGATGTCCGAGAGGGTGCCGTCGAAATCGAAGAACACGGCCGGTCGCCGGGTGGCCAGCCCGTCGGGGCCGTCCAGTGCCTCCGAGGCGTCGGGAAGCTGCGACATCCGCCGATCCCCGGTCCGCACGGTGACCTCACCGAGGTCGGCGACCACCGCGTCGGCGTCCAAGCCGCGCCGGCCCGCCGCGTCGACGCCGATGACCAGAGCGAATCCACCGGCGCGCGCGGCCTGTATGATCGCCGGCTCGTCGGCGACGACGACGCACCGGCCGGGCCGCACACCCAGGCCATTGGCCGCCTCCAACAGGCCCGCGTGCGACGAGTACGTCGCGATGCCGACCCCGATCTCGCGCAGTTGCCGAACGAGCGTGGCGTCCGAGGCGCCGCTCGCGAACAACACCGCGTCATGGCGGCGCGGGTCGATGGTGACCGACCCCGGCGTGGGCATGACCAACCCTCTCACGGTGGCCGGTTCGGCGCAGCGGGGGGTCAGTGCCGCGCTTGTCCCGGCGCCGACGGGTGTTACCTCGGCGCGCCGCCGGACGCACGCGACGAACGCCTGCGCCGGTGATCGGAAAACAGCAGCACGGAATCGTCGCTGAGCGCCACCAGTCGCGCCATGCCCAGTTCGATGCCGGCGGCCAGCTGCTTGACGTCGAGCGCGGCGTCGTGTGCGGTGGTGATGCCGAATACCAGGTCGTCGCCGTAGCTCAGTACCGCGACCCCGGTGCTCAGCTGCACGGCGGTCGGCGGGATCGGCAGCAAGCGCTCCATCGTCTGACCCATCAGCCGCAGCTGGTGGCGCGGCCCGGGCGCGTGCGTTCCCAGCGTCACGAGGCCGGTGTGCGGCAGCCGGGCCAGCAGTTGTAGCACGTTGGTACGCAGCATCGTTGGCAGGCAATTGATCGCCGCCTCCACGAAGCTGGCCTGACGCTTGTGCTGGACCTTCCATCGGTTGTGCACGGTCCGTAGCTGCAGGACGGGGTCGTCATGTTCGACCGGCAGGTACGGCAGCACGGGCGAACGCACCGCCGTCGGCACCAGGGTGCGCAGTGAGTCAGCCCGCGGTTCTTCGCCGCGGGACAGCAGCACCCGCCGGAAGCCCTCGGTGATCGCCGCCAGCGCCACGTCGTTGACCGCCACACCGAATTTGCGGCACACGCGGTCGACGTCGGCGATGGGGACTCGCACCGTCGCGTACCGGCGCATCACCCGGTCGGCCGAAAGATGTTCCGCCGGCCACATCGACCCGACCATCGTGCCGGCCATCGCATAAGCCCGTCTCAGCGTGTGGGCCCAGCCGGGCATTTGTGCCGACGCTCGCGAAATCTGCGGGGCGCCAGGGAGGTTGGCGAAGACGTCGTTGCCCGCGTCGTCACACAGCCGGGCCAGCAGGTGGGCCGCCGAGTTGCCGTCGGCCACGTCGTGATGGGTCTTCACCAGGATCGCCCACCGGTTGCCTTTCAGGCCCTCGATGACCCAGCACTCCCACAGCGGACGGCTCAAGTCGAGGGGACGCTCCAAGGCGTAGGCGATGGCCTGCGACAGCTGGGCGTCGTCACCCGGGCGCGGAACCACCAGCCGGCGCACATGGTTGGCGACCTCGAACTCCGGATCGTCGATCCACTCGAAGGTCGGCGTCCGCATCAACTGAGTGCATCGCGGTACCGACTGAACCCGTTCCGCCAGAAGCCTTTTGAACGTTTCGCGATCGGGTACGGTGCCGTCGACGACGGCGACCGCGCCGATCGTCAGGGCGGCGTGCTGCTCTGGATCCTGGGCTTTGAGGAAAGCCTTATCCAGTGTGTGCGCCATGCTTGTGCCCCCCGGCCATCGGTTTTTGCACTTGTACCAGTATCTCCGCAGCGCCTGCGGGCCGGTAGACCAAGAGCGTTAAGAACGTGTTTAGACCCGTTTAACAACCCCGGCTGAGTCGAACATATTTTCGATTAGACTGTGCACATGGGCTGGTTCAACGGACCGCCGAGCTGGGCGGAGATGGAGCGGGTGCTCGACGGGAAGCCGCGCCATGCCGGCGCGCCGGAGCGGCTCGGAGAAGACGCCCCTTTGTCGCGCAAGCGCGAAACGTACCGGCCGCCGGATGACACCCGGCTGGCACCATCGTCCGTTGCATATGCCGAGCTGCACGCGCATTCGGCATTAAGCTTTCTCGATGGGGCCAGCACCCCGGAGGAGCTGGTCGAGGAGGCCGCCCGGCTGAATCTGCGAGCCCTCGCGCTCACCGACCACGATGGCCTGTACGGGGCGGTGCGGTTCGCCGAAGCGGCCGCCGAGCTGGACATGAGTACCGTGTTCGGCGCCGAGCTGTCCTTGGGGCCGGGTGCGCGCACCGATACGCCGGATCCGCCCGGCCCGCACCTACTGGCGCTGGCCCGCGGCCCGGAAGGCTATCGGCGGCTATCGCGGCAGCTGGCCGCGGCGCATCTGGCCGGCGGCGAGAAGGGCAAGCCGCGCTACGACTTCGACGCGCTGACCGAGGCCGCCGGCGGACACTGGCACATCCTGACCGGCTGCCGCAAAGGACATGTCCGCCAAGCACTGTCGAGCGGCGGTCCGGACGCGGCGCAGCGGGCGCTGGCCGACCTGGTGGACCGGTTCGGCTCGCACCGGGTCAGCATCGAGTTGACCCATCACGGTCAACCGCTCGACGACGAACGCAACGCGGAGCTGGCCGCCCTCGCGCCACGCTTCGGTGTGAGCGTCGTCGCCAGCACCGGGGCGCATTTCGCCCACCCGTCGCGGCGCCGGCTGGCCATGGCGATGGGTGCGATCCGGGCCCGGCAGTCGCTGGACTCCGCCGTCGGGTGGCTGGCCCCACTGGGTGGCTCGCACCTGCGATCCGGTGAGGAGATGGCCCGGGTGTTCGCTTGGTGTCCGCACGCGGTGACCGCCGCCGCCGAGCTCGGCGAGCAGTGCGCGTTCGGGCTGGCGTTGATCGCGCCACAGCTCCCGCCGTTCGACGTGCCCGCCGGGCACACCGAGGACAGCTGGCTGCGGCAATTGGTCATGGCCGGGGCGCGGGACCGCTACGGGCCGGCCGATGCCGCGCCGCGCGCGTACGCCCAGATCGAACATGAGCTGAAAGTCATTGCCCAGCTGAGCTTTCCGGGGTACTTCCTGGTGGTGCACGATATCGCCCGGTTCTGCCGGGACAACAACATCCTGTGTCAGGGCAGAGGGTCGGCGGCCAACTCCGCGGTCTGTTACGCCCTGGGCGTCACCGCCGTCGACCCGGTGGCCAATGAGCTGCTGTTCGAGCGGTTCTTGTCACCCGCCCGCGACGGGCCGCCCGACATCGACATGGACATCGAGTCCGACCAGCGCGAGAAAGTCATCCAGTACGTCTACGACAAGTACGGCCGCGACTATGCTGCCCAGGTCGCCAACGTCATCACCTACCGGGGCCGGATCGCGGTGCGCGACATGGCCCGTGCTTTGGGCTTCTCGCAGGGCCAGCAGGACGCCTGGAGCAAGCAGATCAGCCACTGGAACGGGCTCGCCGATTCCCCGGATGTCGAGGGCATTCCGCCGCAGGTGGTCGATTTGGCCAACCAGATCCGGAACCTGCCGCGGCACCTGGGAATCCACTCCGGGGGCATGGTGATCTGCGACCGACCGATCGCCGACGTGTGCCCGGTTGAATGGGCGCGCATGGAGAACCGCAGCGTGTTGCAGTGGGACAAAGACGACTGCGCGGCAATAGGTTTGGTGAAGTTCGACCTGCTGGGGCTGGGCATGCTCTCCGCACTGCACTATGCCATCGACCTGGTGGCCGAACACAAGGGCATCGAGGTGGACCTGGCCCGCCTCGACCTGTCCGAGCCGACGGTATATGAGATGCTGGCCCGCGCCGATTCGGTCGGCGTGTTCCAGGTGGAGTCGCGCGCACAGATGGCCACCCTGCCTCGGCTGAAACCGCGGATCTTCTACGACCTGGTGGTGGAGGTCGCGCTGATCCGTCCCGGACCCATCCAGGGCGGGTCGGTGCACCCCTACATCCGGCGGCGCAACGGCGTCGACCCGGTTGTCTACGATCACCCGTCGATGGAGCCGGCGCTGCGAAAAACGCTGGGAGTTCCGCTCTTTCAGGAGCAGCTTATGCAGCTCGCGGTCGACTGCGCCGGATTCTCCGCCGCCGAAGCCGACCAACTGCGCCGCGCCATGGGTTCCAAGCGATCCACCGAGCGCATGCGACGGATGCGGGGGCGGTTCTATGAAGGCATGCGCGCGCTGCACGGCGCCGCCGACGAGGTGATCGACCGCACCTACGAAAAGCTGGAGGCATTCGCCAATTTCGGCTTCCCGGAAAGCCACGCGCTGTCCTTTGCGTCGCTGGTGTTCTACTCGTCATGGTTCAAGCTGCACCACCCGGCGGCGTTCTGCGCGGCGCTGCTGCGCGCCCAGCCGATGGGTTTCTACTCGCCGCAGTCGCTGGTGGCCGATGCGCGCCGGCACGGCGTGACGGTGCACGGCCCGGACGTCAACGCCAGCCTGGCGCATACCACTTTGGAGAACGCCGGAACCCAGGTCCGCCTGGGATTGGGCGCCGTCCGTCACATTGGTGACGACCTCGCCGAGCGGCTGGTCGTGGAACGAAAAGCCAACGGCCCCTTCACTTGCATGCTGGACTTGACCACCCGGGTGCAGTTGACCGTGCCCCAGACCGAGGCGCTGGCGACGGCTGGGGCTTTTGCCTGCTTCGGCATGTCCCGGCGGGAGGCGTTGTGGGCGGCCGGGGCCGCCGCCACCCAACGACCGGACCGGTTGCCCGGTGTGGGGTCATCGTCGCACGTGCCGTCGTTGCCCGGGATGAGCGAGCTGGAGTTGGCCGCCGCCGACGTGTGGGCCACCGGCATCTCTCCGGACAGCTACCCGACGCAGTTCCTGCGCGAAGACCTGGCCGCGTTGGGGGTGGTGCCCGCCGACAAGCTGCTCTCCGTGCCCGACGGCGACCGGGTGCTGATCGCCGGCGCAGTCACCCATCGGCAGCGGCCCGGAACGGCCCAGGGGGTGACGTTTCTCAACCTCGAGGACGAGACCGGGATGGTCAACGTGCTCTGCACACCGGCGGTGTGGGCCCGGCACCGCAAGCTGGCCAACACCGCGCCGGCGCTGCTGGTCCGCGGGCAGGTCCAAAACGCCAGCGGCGCAGTCACCGTCGTCGCCGAGCGGTTGAGCCGCATCACCCTGGCGGTCGGATCGAAGTCCCGCGACTTCCGCTAGGCCTTCGCTCGAACGTGCTTTCACGACGCCGTTACGGCGTCGTGGATTGCACGTTCGGCGAGGGTTGGCCACTTGAGTAGTCTCCGAACATGACCCTCAACCTGTCCGTCGACGAAGTCCTCACCACCACCCGCTCGGTCCGCAAGCGCCTCGACTTCGACAAGCCGGTGCCCCGTGAGGTGTTAATGGAATGCCTCGAGCTGGCGCTGCAGGCGCCCACCGGTTCCAATGCGCAGGGCTGGCAATGGGTGTTCGTCGAGGACGCCGACAAGAAGAAGGCGATCGCCGACATCTACCTGACCAACGCCCGCGGCTACCTCAGCCTGCCCTCGCCGGAATACGGCGAGGGGGACAAGCGTGGGGAGCGGATGGGCAAGGTCCGCGACTCGGCCACCTATCTCGCCGAGCACATGCACGAAGCACCGGTCCTGCTGATTCCCTGCCTGAAGGGCAGGGTGGAGCAGGCGCCGCTGGGGCTCAGTGCGTCGTTCTGGGCGTCGCTGTTCCCGGCGGCCTGGAGCTTCTGCCTGGCGCTGCGCTCCCGCGGACTGGGCACCTGCTGGACGACGCTGCACTTGCTCAACGATGGGGAGCAGCGGGCGGCCGAGGTGCTCGGCATCCCGCATGAGAAGTACAGCCAGGGCGGGCTGTTCCCGATCGCCTACACCAAGGGGACCGACTTCCGCCCGGCCAAGCGGCTGCCCGCCGATCAGGTCACGCACTGGAACAGCTGGTGACCGTCGCGCTCAAACAGCGCCGGGGTACCCCTGCTGGCGCCAGGCCTCGTAGACCGCGATCGCCGCGGCATTCGACAGGTTCAGTGAGCGGCGGCCCGCCAGCATCGGAATGCGCACCTGGCGGGTGATGTGCGCGTCGGCGAGCGTCGCCGCGTCCAGGCCGGTGGGTTCGGGGCCGAACATCAACACGTCACCGCCCCGGTATTCGACCTCGGCAAACGACGTCGGCGCGTGCGACGTGAACGCGATCACCCGCGCCGGCGACAGCGCATCCCACGCGGCCTGAAGCGACGCGTGGACCGTCACCGACGCCAGGTCGTGATAGTCCAGCCCAGCCCGCCGCAGCTTGGGTTCGGACAGGTCGAACCCCATCGGCTCGACGAGATGCAATTCGCAGCCCGTCGCCGCCGCCGTGCGGATGGCGTTGCCGGTGTTGGGGGCGATGCGCGGGGAGTGGAACAGCAGCTTGAACACAACGCGATAATGGTCGCATGGTCGAGCAGAGCCGCTGGATGCAGAAAGTGGCCGCCAACCCCGGACATTCGCACTGGTATGTCGAGCGCTTCCGTGCCATGGCCCGCGCCGGTGACGATCTGGCCGGCGAAGCCCGCTTCGTGGATGCGATGGCACCCCGCCGCGCCCACATCCTCGACGCCGGCTGCGGCCCCGGCCGGTTGGGCGGGTATCTGGCCGTGGCCGGTCACCGCGTCGTCGGTATCGACGTCGACCCGGCACTTATCGAGGCGGCCGAGCAGGACCATCCGGGGCCGCGCTGGCTGGTCGGCGACCTGGCCGAGCTCGACCTGCCCGCGCGCGGCATCGTCGAACCGTTCGACGTGATCGTGTCCGCCGGCAATGTCATGACGTTCCTCGCCCCCAGCACCCGGGTCAGGGTACTGGGCCGGCTGCGCGCCCACCTCAACGACGAGGGTCGAGCGGCTATCGGCTTCAGTGCCGGCCGCGATTATCACTTCGCGGAGTTCCTCGACGACGCGGCGGCCGCCGGGTTCGCGCCCGATCTGCTGCTCTCCAGCTGGGACCTGCGGCCGTTCACCGACGAGTCCGACTTCCTCGTCGCGCTCCTTCGGCCGGCCTAGCGCTTGCGGGGCCGTGTTTGCCAGAATCGCGTGCCCGCACACCGGTCAACCTGAAAGAGCCCTGTCTGCTCAGTGACGATTGTGGTGACCTGGGCCGCGGGCTGTCATACTCGTCGGATTGCCACGTTTATACGCTCACGCCCATCTGCGCGGGGCGGGTGGAATAAAGCAGGAAGTTGCATGAGCCTCTGGTTTCTTTCAGCGCTGAGTGTCAGTGCAGCGGCCGCTCGCGCGGCCGCGACAACGTGACTATGTTCGCCCGCCCGGCCCACCTGGCCGAGGCGGTCAAGTCCGACTCCCCACAGCAGCGCGCCGCCGGCACGGCGCCGGCCAAACGCCCACCGTCATGGTCGCTGAGCAACTGGCCGGTCCGGTGGAAGGTGCTGGCGATTGTGCTGGTACCGCTGGTATTGGCGACGATCTTCGGTGCGCTGCGCATCCAGGCCGCGATGGCCAACGCGGCCGGTCTGCGGCTGGCCGCCGCCCGCGCCGACGTGGTCCCGGTGATCACCAAATACATGTCCGCGTTGGATGTGGCGTTACTGGCCAGCTCCACCGGCCACGACGTCGAGGGGGCCAAGAAGAACTACGAGGCGCGCAAGTACGAGCTGCAGACCCGGCTGGCCGACACCGACGTAACCTCCGACGTCCGATCGGGTGTGAACACTCTGCTGGGCGGCGGGCAGTCCCTGGTGGACAAGGCGGCAGACAACACCATGGGTTTGCGGGACAGGGTGACCACCTATGCTCCGCTGCTGTTGACGGCCGAGAACGTCATCAACGCCTCGGTGCGTGTCGACGACGAGCAGATCCGCGCCCAGACGCAGGGGTTGAGCCGGGCGGTCGGGGCCCGCGGGCAGATGACGATGCAGAAAATCCTCGTCACTCGCGGAGGCGAGCTTCCCGAGCCGCAATTGCGGACCTCGATGATTACTTTGGCCGGCACCGAACCGTCGACGCTGTTCGGGATGAGCGAGATGCTCGGCGCCGGTTCGTCGGCGGTCAAGACGCTGCAGCAGCAACTGGTGACCCGGATGGCGATCATGTCCGATCCGGCCAGCGTGCTCGTCGACAACCCCGAGCTGCTGAACTCGATACAGGCCACCGACGAGATTGCCGAACAGGTCATCACCGACGCCACCGCGTCGGTGACCAAGGCGGTGCATGCCCAGGCCGATGACCGGCACAATTCGGCCGTCATCGACACCGTGGTGGTGCTGGCCGCCATCGTGGTGGCACTGCTCATCGTGCTGCTGGTGGCACGTGCACTGGTTCGCCCGCTGCGCATGCTGCGTGACGGCGCGCTCAAGGTCGCCCACACCGACCTGGAGGAGGAGATCGCCCGGGTCAAAGCCGGTGGCGCCGAGCCGGTCCCGCAACCGCTGCCGGTGTACACCACCGAGGAAATCGGCCAGGTTGCGCATGCGGTCGACGAACTGCACACCCAAGCCCTGCTGCTGGCCGGCGACGAGGCACGGTTGCGGTTGCTGGTCAACGACATGTTCGAGACCATGTCGCGGCGCAGCCGGTCGCTGGTCGATCAGCAGCTGTCGCTGATCGATCGGCTGGAGCGCAACGAAGACGACCCCGAACGCCTGGACAGCCTCTTCCGGCTGGACCACCTCGCGGCCCGGCTCCGCCGCAACAGCGCCAACCTGCTGGTTTTGGCCGGCGCACAGCTTGCCGGCGACCAGCGCGACCCGGTGCCGCTGTCGACGGTCATCAACGCCGCGGTGTCCGAGGTTGAGGACTACCGCCGCGTCGAAGTCGCCGGCCTGCCGGACTGCGCGGTGATCGGCGCGGCCGCGGGCGGTGCGATCCACCTGTTCGCCGAGCTGATCGACAATGCCCTGCGCTACTCACCGCCGACGACGGTTGTCCGGGTTTCGGCGTCAGCCGGCAGCAATGGGCTCAGTGGCGGCGTCATGGTGCGGATCGCCGACTCCGGCTTGGGCATGAACGACGCCGACCGGCGCATCGCCAACATGCGGCTACAGGCCGGCGGCGACGCCAGCCCGGACCCGGCTCCCGACAACGCCCGGCACATGGGTCTTTTCGTGGTGGGCCGGCTCGCCGCCCGGCACGGCATCCGGGTGGGGCTGCGCGGCCCGGCGCCGCACGAAGCGGGCTCGGGTACCACGGCCGAGATCTACTTGCCGCCAACAATGCTCGAGGGCGCGGCCCCGGCCCCGGGGCCGGGCGGGCAGGTGCGGGCGGTCTCATCGTCCAGCACGCAACGCGCCGCCGCGAGCGTCACGCCGGATGCTGCCGACGAGGCCGCCGCCGCGCCGGAGCCGGCAACCCGGCACGCGCCCGCCGGGTCCGGACCGTCGGTCACGTTGTTGCCCCGTCGCAATCCCGGTTCCAGCGGCATCACCGACGTCCCCGCCCCGCCCGCCGACCCACAGCCCCGGCGGCAGCGGCGTGAGCTCCCCACGCCTTGGTGGGAGCAGGGGACCGCTGCCGCGCCGGAGCCAAAGCCAGCGCCCGTCCAGCCGACGCGTGCGGTATCGGACACCTCGTCCTTCTTCGCCGCGCGGTCCTGGGAAGCCGAGAAGCCCGCCAGCCCGCCACCCCGAAAAGCGACCGGCCCGGCCGCCGCCGACGTGATCTACCGGAGGATGCTCTCGGAGATGCTGGGCGATCCGCACGACCTGGTGAACAGCCCCGACCTGGATTGGCAGACGGTGTGGGACCGCGGCTGGACGCTGGCCGCCGAAGCCGAGCAGAAGCCCGTCGAGTCCCGCACCGCCGACCACGGCTTGCCGGTCCGCACACCGGGCGCCCGGCTGGTGCCCGGCGCGGCCGACGGAACGACCTTCGCCGAGCAGAACCCGCCCGCCGAGGCCCGCGAGTCGCAGCACGCCGAAGTGGTACGTGATCCCGAAGCCGTCCGCGCCTCGTTCAGTAGCCATTTCGGTGGCGTGCGCACCGGAAGGTCGCATGCCCGGGAGACCAATCAGGATCCGCAATGACCTCGGCCGGCAACTCACTGGACTGGCTGGTGACCCGGTTCGCCCGCGAGGTCCCCGGTGTGGCGCATGCCTTGCTGGTGTCCGTCGACGGGTTGCCCATCGCAGCCAGCGAGCACCTGCCGCGGGAGCGCGCCGATCAGCTGGCGGCGGTGGCTTCCGGGCTGGCCAGCCTGGCGACCGGCGCCGCGCAGCTGTTCGAAGGTGGCCAGGTGCTGCAGTCGGTGGTGGAGATGCAGAACGGGTACCTGTTGTTGATGCGGGTCGGCGACGGCTCGCATCTGGCGACGCTGGCCGAGGCATCGTGCGACATCGGTCAGATCGGCTATGAGATGGCCATCCTCGTCGAACGGGTGGGCAGCGTGGTGCAGTCCACCCGCCGGTCTTCTGTCTCGTGAGTCGCGATGGACGAACGCGAGCCCCGGCAACTTGGCGAGCCGACCTCCCGTGAGGCGAACCTGGTCCGTCCGTACACGCTGACGGCCGGCCGGACCGACACCGCCGTCGACCTTCCCCTGGAAGCGCCGATTCAGACGTTGCAGGCCGGTCTGGCTCATCAGTGGCCACCCAATGACGAAAGAGGCAAGATCATCCAACTGTGCGTCGCCAGCCCGTCGGTCGCGGAAATCGCAGCCGGGCTGGATCTGCCGCTGGGTGTCACGCGCGTCCTGGTCGGTGATCTGGTGTTGTCCGGTTACCTTCGGGTGCATAGGACGTTGTCCGAGCGGTCGACCCGCGACGAGCGCCACGAACTCATAGGAAGGACGCTGCGTGGCTTACGCGCACTCTGACGCGCAACCCGATGCAAGGACGCACACCTCGACGAAAATCGTTATCGCGGGCGGGTTCGGCGCCGGCAAGACCACGTTCGTCGGCGCGGTTTCGGAAATCATGCCGTTGCGCACCGAGGCGATGCTCACCGACGCTTCCACCGGCGTCGACATGCTCGAGGCCACCCCGGACAAGCGGACCACCACCGTCGCGATGGACTTCGGCCGGATCACTTTGGACGAGGACCTGGTGCTCTACCTGTTCGGTACCCCCGGGCAGCGCCGGTTCTGGTTCATGTGGGACGACCTGGTCCGCGGCGCCATCGGCGCGATCGTGCTGGTGGACTGCCGGCGCCTGCAGGACAGCTTCGCCGCCGTCGACTTCTTCGAGCACCGCAACCTGCCATTTCTCATCGCGGTCAACGAGTTCGACGGTGCGCCGCGCTACCCCGTGGCCGAAGTGCGCGAAGCGCTCACGTTGCCGCCGCACATCCCGGTGATCACCGTCGACGCCCGGGACCGCCGGTCGGCGACCGACGCGCTGATCGCGGTCAGCGAATACGCGCTGGCCAGCCTGACGGCCAACTGACCGCGTTGGAGCCCTGGGTCGATCGCGAAGTTGTCGGCCATGACTTCACCGACGAGGACCTCAGCCGGTTGGAACCGAACGGGTCGTGTTCGACGAATGCGATTTCAGCGGCGTCACCTGGCCGAGTCGGCGCACCGCGGATCGGCGTTCCGCAACTGCACCTTCCGCCGGGCGTCGCTGTGGCACAGCACGTTTAGCCAGTGCAGCATGCTGGGCTCGGTCTTCGTGCAGTGCCGGCTGCGCCCGATCGCCTTCGACGAGGTGGATTTCGTCGCGTCCGGCCGCGAAGCTGCCCTTTGATCGGTCGGACCGCACCGTCAGCACGGGTTGCGCAGATCGAGTCATTCAGACCAGGGCCTTTAGTGACCGCAAGTTCAGCGTTTCAACCGGATATGCCAGCGGACGAACCCCCCGTAGGCGACCGAAAGGAAAATCAGCATGGCCATGTCGAACAGGTAGATGTGCTTGGAGTGCTGCCACAGCGGATCGTTGGTCGGGATCTGCTTGACCTTCACCAGCGCCGGAAAGTCGATCGACGACGCGGCCGCCGCGTAGCCCCAGCGCCCGGGTGTCAGCCAGGCGAGCTGTTCCAGGCCCAAGCGCTGATACACCGGGATCATCCCGCCGGAGAGCACCAGCTGCGACATGATCGCCACCACCAACATGGGCGTGATCTGCTCGTTGGACTGCGCCAAGGCCGACAGCAACAGACCCAGGACGGCCGAGGCAATGCAGGTCATCGCGACGGTGACGAACAGCGCGAAGGTGGCATTGCCGAAGAAAAGGGCGGGCTGGGTGGGTGCGCCCTTGCCGAGCCGCACGATGATCACCGCGATCCCCGCCTGAGCGGTCGCAAAGACGCAGAAGACGGCGATCTTCGCCAGCAGGTAGGCGGTGGTGGACAGGCCGACCGCTTGTTCCCGGCGGAAGATGGCGCGCTCGCCGATGAGGTCGCGGATGGTAAGTGCGGTGCCCATGAAAACGGCGCCGATGTTAAGCAGCACCATGATGTACTGCGGCTGTGTAGGGGCGACGCCGAGCGGGTCGGCGGGGCCGAGGCCGGGCTTGGGGCCCTTCACGGTCAGCGACAGTGCGCCGATGAGAAAAGGCAACACGGCCAGGAAGATCGTGTAACCCCGGTCGGAGACGACAAGGCGCACCTGGCGGCGGGCGATCGTGGACAGCTGCCGCCATACGTCCGTTTGTGGCGGCTCGCCCAGGTCGGCCGGGCTTTGCGGAGACGGTGGCCGCGAAAAACGCTGCTCACGTTCCTTGAAGCGGCGGTTGGCCTCGTCGGGGTCGGCTCCCACCATCGCGAAGATGTCGGCCCAGTTGCGTGTTCCCAGTGCGGCTTCGACCTGGTCGGGCGGGCCGTTGAACGCGGTCTTGCCGCCGGGTGCGACCAGCAGGATCTGGTCGCACACGTCCAGGTAGGAGATCGAGTGGGTCACTACCAGCACCACGCGGCCCGCGTCGGCGAGCTGGCGCAGCATGAGCATGACCTGACGGTCCAGCGCCGGGTCCAGCCCGGAGGTCGGCTCGTCGAGGATCAGCAGCGACGGTCCGGTGAGCAGCTCGAGCGCCACCGAGGCCCGTTTGCGCTGGCCGCCGGACAGCTTGTCGACGCGGGTGTCGGCGTGCTTGGTCAGCTCCAGCTCCTCGAGGACCTGGGCGACGACCTGCTCTCGGTCGGCTTTGCTGGTATCGGGCGGCAACCGCAGCTCGGCCGCGTAGCCGAGGGCCTGGTTGACCGTGAGCTGGCGGTGCACGACGTCGTCCTGGGGAACCATTCCGATCCGGCTGCGCATCGTCGCGTACTCGGTGTGGATGTTGTGGCCCTCGAAGGTGACCGACCCGGAGGTCGGATTGGTGTACCCGGCGATCAGCCGAGACAGCGTCGTCTTTCCGGCGCCCGATCCGCCGATGATGGCGGTCAGCGTGCCGGGGCGGGCGGTCAGCGAGATGTGGTCGAGCAGTTGCTTTCCGTCGATGCTGAAGCACACCGAGTTGACCTCCAGGCCGCCGGTGCGCGTCGCCGCCTCGGTACGCCGAATCAGCGTGTCGCGGGTGAATACCAGGTCGACGTTGCCGATGGTGACCACGTCGCCCTCGGTCAGCACCGCGGACCCGACCCGGACCCCGTTGACGAACGTCCCGTTGACGCTGTGCGCGTCGCGGATCTCGGTGCCCAGCGGCGTCTGGATCAAGAAAGCATGATGGCGTGACGCCAGGACGTCCTGGATGACGATGTCGTTGTCGGTGGACCGGCCGATCGTCTGTGCGCCGGCCGGTTTCTGGATCGCTCCGGAACGCGACGGCCTCAACGCCTGGAACATCTTCGTCGCCAGGTTGCCCACCTCGGGCGCCTTGGCGGGGCCGGGCGACATCTGGGTCTGCGCGGGCGCGTAGGAACCCACGCTCGACATCTGCGGGTGGAAGTTGGCCGGCGGTGGCGCCGCGCCGCCCGGAGGCGCCGCTGGTCGCCCACCGCCGCCCGCGTACATGGGTGGTCCCGGCCGCTGCCCCGGCGGCCCGGGATGCGACCGCCGCGGCGGCGACGCCCAGTTGGGCGGGGGTCCCGACGGCCCAGGGGGAGGGCCGGGCGGTGCGGCGACCGGACCGCCCGGGTGACCCGGTGCGGGTGCGGCCGACCAGGCCGCTGCGCCCGGGTGAGCCGCGACCGGGATGCCCATCGACTCCGTTTGGGGCGGGCGCCCGGCCATTCCCTGGTGGCGGCCGACCTCGAACATCAGCCGCGGCCCGTCAGGGTTCCCGACGTTGACGCACTGGCCGTCGTGGATCTCGACCACCGGCACGCGGCGGCCGTTGACGAAGGTGCCGTTGAGGGATCCGTTGTCGATCGCCAGCCACCTGCCCTGGTCGAAGCGCAGCAGCAGGTGGGCCCGCGAGATCAGCGGGTGCGTGACGCGCATGTCGGCCCGCAGGTCGCGCCCGACCACAACGTCATGGCCCGCGGCGAAGGTGCGTTCTGAGCCGTCGTAACGAACGGTCAACACGGGCGGGGCTGGAGCACTCATTGCCACAACTGTAGCTGTTGAATTCGCTGCTCCCGGGCGCCTAATTGCTGACGTCGGGCGCTCCGGTGACGACGCAGCGGGTGCGGCTGTAGATCGTGGGCATGCACAGATTGCAGTGCGTACAGGCCGAATGCACGCTGTGCCGGGCGCCGTCGGCGGCGATCCGGTTGGGCAGATCGGGCTCGGCCAGCAGCGCCCGTGCCATCGCGACGAACCGGAATCCCTCCGCCATCGCCAGGTCCATGGTCTCCCGGTTGGTGATGCCGCCGAGCAGGATCAGCGGCATGGTCAGCTCCGCGCGGAACAGCTTGGCATCGCGCAATAGATAGGCCTCGCGGTAGGGGTACTCGCGCAGGAATTTATTGCCCGTCATGAGCATGCCCCAGCTCAGCGGCGGTTTGAAGGCACCGGCGAACTCCTTGATCGGGGCATCGCCGCGGAGCAAGTACATCGGGTTGACCAGCGAGCTGCCCGCGGTGAGTTCGATGGCGTCCAGGCCGCCGTCGTCCTGCAGCCATCTGGCCGTGGTCAGCGACTCTTCGGTGCTGATGCCGCCACGCACGCCGTCGGCCATATTGAGCTTGGCGGTGACCGCGACTCGTCCGGCTCCCTGCATGTCCACGGCGCGGCGAACGGCCATCACCAGGCCGCGCGCCACCTTGGCCCGGTTCTCCAGCGACCCGCCGAACTCGTCGTTGCGTCGGTTGATCAGCGGGGACAGAAAAGCGCTGGCGAAGTAGTTGTGGCCTAGATGGATTTCGACCGCATCGAAGCCGGCGTCGATGGCGATCAGAGCGGCGTTGGCGTGCGCCGCGATCACGTCGTCGATGTCGTCGCGGGTCGCCTTCTTGGCGAACCGCATGCCGATCGGATTGAAAAATCGCACCGGCGCCAACGCGGTGGCCTTGTTCGACTTGGCGTTGGCCACCGGGCCGGCGTGACCGATCTGCGCGCTGATCGCGGCGCCTTCGGCGTGGATCGCGTCGGTGAGCCGCCGCAGCCCGGGTACCGCTTGGGGGCGCATCCACAGTCCGCTGCCGTCGGTGCGGCCGCCCGGGGAGACGGCGCAATAGGCGACGGTCGTCATGCCGACCCCACCCGCGGCCGGCAGCCGGTGGTACTCGATCAGGTCATCGGTCACCAGCGCGTCAGGTGTGCGTGCTTCGAAGGTGGCGGCCTTGATGATGCGGTTGCGCAGCGTGACCGGACCAAGCTTGGCGGGCGCGAACACGTCCGGAGGACTAGACATATCGGGAGCCTAACCTTGAGGCGTGCCAGACTGTCAGGCGTGGGCGCAATCACGCTGGACGGCAAGGCCACCCGAGACGAGATCTTCGTGGATTTGAAGCAACGGGTGGCCGCCTTGACCGCATCGGGCCGCATCCCCGGTTTGGGCACCATCCTGGTCGGGGAGGACCCGGGCTCGCAGGCCTACGTCCGCGGTAAGCACGCGGACTGCGCCAAAGTGGGCATCACGTCGATCCGTCGCGACCTGCCCGCCGACATCAGCACCGAGACCCTGCACGACACCATCGACGAACTCAACGCGAACCCCGAGTGCACCGGTTACATCGTGCAGTTGCCACTGCCCATGCACCTGGATGAGAACGCGGCATTGGAGTGGGTGGACCCGGACAAGGACGCCGACGGGCTGCACCCGACGAACCTGGGCCGGCTGGTGCTCAGCGTTGCGGCTCCGCTGCCGTGTACCGCGCGCGGCATCGTGCACCTGTTGCGCCGCTACGACGTCGAGATCGCCGGGGCGCACGTGGTCATCATCGGCCGTGGTGTGACGGTCGGTCGACCGCTGGGGCTATTGCTGACCCGACGTTCCGAGAACGCGACGGTGACGTTGTGCCACACCGGAACTCGCGACCTGCCCGCGTTCACCAGGCAGGCCGACATCGTCGTGGCCGCCGTAGGTGTGCCACACATGCTGACCGCCGACATGGTCCGTCCTGGTGCGGCGGTCGTCGACGTGGGCGTCAGCCGCACCGAGAACGGACTGGTCGGCGACGTGCACCCGGATGTGTGGGAGGTGGCCGGCCACGTGTCACCGAATCCGGGTGGTGTCGGCCCGTTGACGCGTGCGTTCCTGCTGACCAATGTGGTCGAGTTGGCCGAGCGGGAATGACCGCGCAGTCCGTGGTCCGCGCCCAATGGCCGATTCTGTTGGTGGGCCTGATCTTCGTGACCGCATTCGTGCTGGTCGGTGCAAACTTCTGGCGGCGCGGTTCGCTGCTGATCGGTATCGGCGTCGGCGTGGCGGCGGTGCTGCGCTTGGTCTTACCCGAGGAGCGGGCCGGGGTTTTGGTGGTGCGCAGCAAGGGGATTGACTTCATCACCACCGCGACGGTCGCCGCGGCGATGGTCTACATCGCGTCGACGATCGACCCGCTGGGCACCGGTTAGGTACCCGGCGCCCTCGGGATTTGGCCAGCAATGCCCGGGATTTGGTTTGGCATGCCCGGCATTTGGCCAGCCATGCTCGGCACTTGGCCTGCCATACCCGGGATTTGGCGTGGCATGCCAGGTATTTGTGGCACCGCGCCGGGCAGATTGCCGCTGGCCAGGTTTGCCATCTGCTCGGGGCAGTAGGTCTGTATCGCGATGGTGGTGAACATCCGCGCCATCATGGGTGACATGCCCCGGCCGGAGACACTGGAGGCGGCCGCGGCGAAGTTTCCGCCCGGCTGGACCAGCATCGGGCAGATCGACTGGCCCACCGACATCGCGTTTCCAGGTTCGCCGAAGTCGATGCCGGCGTGGTTGAGCGCGTCGATGAAGTTGTCATCGGGGTTGTCCGCCCCGGCCGGCGCGGCGAACGCCGATGCCGCGGTGAGCAGGCTGGCGGCCACCGCCAGCAAGCGAATGGTCAGAGGCTGATGCCGAAACAGCCAGATCCAGCGGTGAGTCCGTGCCAGTGCCTTCACGCCAGCTCCCCCTCGTCTTGCTGTGCACGCCAGCGCACTCGAATCACGTTAGGAACTCTGAGCCATGACGGTCACGTTTACGACACGGTGAGATAAAGGTTCGCACAATAAGCGTTTCGTGAGGGAGCCGCGCGCGGGCCATGGATTATTGGGCCTGGCGGACCGTGGACAGATCGAAGCCACACTGTGATCTGACACGGGCGATGACCCCGGCATTCTGGGTGCGACATGGTCGAAAATCTGGGCACTTGGCGACGAATCGCAGCCGTCCGCCAGATCTTTTGCTCCACAAAACCATTTCGCGCCAGGCGTTTCTTTGCGGCGCCGCCGGAATGTTGGCGAGCGGAGGGGTGTTTGGCACCGCGCGGGCGGCCGCGGACCCCGCCGCCGGGTGGGACGGTCTCGCATCTTCCATCGGCGGCATTGTGCTGGTGCCCGCCAACGGTTCTGCATTCACCAGCGGCAAGCAGGTCTTCAACTCGTTCTTCAGTGATTCGAATCCAGCTGCGGCGGTGCGGGTTTCATCGCAGGCTGACGTGCAGAAGGCTATCGCCTTCGCGACCGCCAACAACCTCAAGGTCGCGCCGCGCGGCGGTGGGCATTCGTATGTCGGCGCCTCCAGCGCGAACGGCAGCATGGTGCTTGACTTGCGCGGCCTTCCGGGCGGTGCGAACTTCGAACGCGGGCAGCGGCAACGTCACGGTCAGCCCGGCAACCAATATCTATGCGCTGCAACAGGCCTTGGCCGGCGCGGGACTCGCCGTGCCCACCGGGAGCTGCCCGACCGTCGGTATCGCCGGGAATGGCGCTCGGTGGCGGCGTGGGGGCCGATACCCGACGCGCCGGATTGACCTGCGATGCATTACGGTCGGCCACCGTGGTTCCGGCAGAAGTACGACCCGAATCGGGTGATGTATTCGGGGCTAAAAGTCTAGCGAAATCACTTGCGCCACTTTGGCTTCAGCCGTCTCAAGTGGCCGTTGTTTGTCGGTGGTCTTGGTTAGTTTCGGGGTATGGCTGATGGTGTCGTTGATCGGGAGGCGATCACGGCGGCCTTTGATGCCCTCGATGCGGCGCTCGACGTGG
>Ga0335071_10000813_pt1 | contig 33627 bp, 27 predicted proteins | sample Lox_Sample_15_FD_206724 | JGI IMG/M metagenome (GOLD analysis project Ga0335071, IMG submission 206724) | Soil microbial communities from Loxahatchee National Wildlife Refuge, Florida, United States - Lox_Sample_1.5 | ecosystem: Environmental > Terrestrial > Soil > Wetlands | place: USA...
AATCCGACCCCGATATCTGGAGCGTGACGTTGGTCGTCCACCAGCCGTTGCTTCCGAGCGTTCCTTGCTCCGTGATCGAGGCGGTCGGCGCAACAGTATCGATCCGAACTTCCAGCAGCCCCACATCCTCGACGTTGCCTGCCAGATCGGAAGCGCGATAACGCAGGACGTGTTCCCCGTCTCCAGATACCAGGACTGTCGTTGACGCCGACCATTCCCCTCCGTCTAGCGAGGACTCGATCGATCGCACGCCGCTCGCGCCGTCCGTTGCGCTCAGCACGGCGGTGACGTTCGAAACGTACCACGAGTCGTTGCCCAGTACGCCATTGAGAATGACGCTGCTCGTCGGAGCAAGGCTATCGATGCCAAACTCCACTTCGCATATTGAAGAAGGATTGCCGGCACGGTCGACCGCGTATCCCCTGACTGCATGCATGCCCTGCGCATCGACCGCGATCGATCCGCCACTCAGCCACGGTCCGCCATCGACGCTCATGAACATCGATGCGACGCCGCTCTCCGCGTCCGTCGCGTTCAACGAGCAGTTCACGGCGGAGGCATACCAGCCTCCCTCGCCTTGCGTGCCGCTCGCCTCGATGCTCGCCACGGGCGCGGTGGTGTCGATCGAGAAGGTCGAGTTCCGATGCGTTGATACCAAGCCCGCGTTGTCAACGGAGTACGCCTCGATGTTGTGCGCACCGTCACCTGAGACCGTCACCGGCCCGGTGTAATTCGTCCATAGCCCCGAATCGATGCGGTACACCATGCCGGCGATCCCGCTGATGGCGTCATCGCCACTCAGAGTCGCTTGGACTGAGGAGTTGAACCAATCGCCCGAGCCGCTTCCCTCCAGCGCGATCCTGCAGATGGGCGCGGTCGCGTCGATTCCGAACTCGCGCACGTTCAGCTCTTCCAGGTTCCCAGCGCGGTCGATTGATTGCCATTCGACCATGTGGGACCCTTCGGCACTGATCGAGAACGGGGCGGTGTAGAAGGCCCAGCTGCTTCCATCCACGCGATAGCTGGTCGCCGACACTCCGCTGACGCTATCCGAGGCGTTCAGCGTGCAGACGACCGTGGACGTGAACCAGCTATCGTTGCCCGCGCTGCCAACTAGACTCAGAAGAGTGCTAGGGGCGACCCGGTCTATGCCCACCCACTTTACCCGGGTCGTTTCCTGGTTGTCGCGGTTGTCCACCGAGTAGAATCGTACGGTGTGGGAGCCGTCGCTTGTAACGCTGAACGGGCCGGAGTAGGAGGACCATCCGCCACCGTCGATGCTGTACATCGTGGATTGGACGCCGCTCACGTTGTCGATGGCCGAGAGCGTGACGAGAACGCTCGATTCATACCATCCATTCTGGCCCGAGGAGCCCGAGAGCGAAGCCGTCGTGAACGGTGGATCGTTATCGGGAACGTAGGTCGTGATGATGATCGCGTCGCAAGGCAGCCACACCTGGTCGAATCCGTCTACCATGAGCCACTGCACCTGCGTTCGCCCGGACATCTGAGCATCGGACAATTGCTGCGAGGTCATCGAGGCCAGGTCGTTGCCATCGTCCCACGCCGGCGAGCCGACGAGGGTCGACGTCGCCGAAGCGACGTACGCGCCCGACGTCTCATTCCGGAACGCGAACACCACCGCGTACGTGCCCACGGTCGACGGTGCGATCAAGTCCACGCTCGCGCTCGACGACGTAGAGCCGTTGCTCAGACCACCGCTCACCGACCAGAACGAGGAGGAATGGGCGCCCCAGCTCGACAGCCCGACCAGTGGTACCGTGGAAGAGCCTGGCCAGTAGTTGAAGCTCGAAAGAAGAACGTTGCCGGTGAGGTGCGCGTTTGTAGGCACATCAATGCTTTTAATCGAAGAGGTCAGCGAAGCGAACGATCCCGAGCCGGATTGAATGCGAACGCTGCCCACGGAGCCTAGGTCGAAAGAATTGGTCTGAAGTTCGATGCTCAGGTTGTAGGTGTTGACGTCGCCGCTGCGTCCGTGGACCAAGAGGTAGTAGTTGCCTGCTTCGATGATCGGATAGACCACCTCTTCCACCCCGCCGGTGGTCTGTGAGGCGTCGAGCAAGGTCACGCCATCGGTGCCATAGAGGAAGAGGTCCAGGTTGCCCAGTGAAGGGTCGAAGGTTATCGTGGCCGTGAGCGTGAATTCAGGTGAAGCGGCGACCTTGAACCAATCGTCGTCATTGCACACGAGCGAGTAGTTGCCCGGGGCGATGGGCTTGGCCGCCGTCTGGACGTTGTTGGGCTCGTATCCATCGTCCGTTGGGAGCACTCTGAGCATGTCCACGTATCCAGCGTCGTCTCCCACGCTGCCTGACCCGTCCTTGGCGTACGTCCACTTGAGGACGTGCGTGCCCGAGGGAACGGACACCACTTGGTTCGTCCAGTTCACCGTTCCGCTGATCGTGCTGAGCTTCGTGCTGTCCAGGAAGCTGGAGAGGGTGTCCTTCCCCGTTTCCGAGGACACCCGCCAATAGAACGCGATGGTGACCGGCCCGACCAGTGTGGTGGAGAGGCTCGACTCTCCCGAGTTGGCGGTGTCCCCCGACTTTATGGCGTCGCTTCCATAGCGTGGCTGGTATGGAACGCTGACCCAATCAGCGACCGAAGAGGAAGTGAAACTGAGCCCCGATGTGTCCAAGGCTTGGTTGTACGACACCGCGGCGTACTGCGGGAAATTCAAGGTGACGACGCAAGGCGTGGTCTTCGGGATGTCGGGTGACTGCGCCGATGCTTGAGTGGGCGCACCCGGCGAGTACGAGCTTTGATATCGCTCGATGCGGAAGGATGAAACGACGCCGTCCACTCCCGCGTTTTGGCACCGCAGGAAGAACGAGTTCGTGCCGGAGAGATAGGACGAGGCCAGGTCCGTGACGTCGTAGCAAATGAAGGCTGGGAGCCGGTCGGCGGTGTTCGAGTCATGCGCGAAGAACGGATCGAGCTCCATCACCGGGGACGACGCGCTTCCGATGCCGATAGAGAAGTCCGCATCCCTGCTCGGCTGGATGTTGTAATGCCAGACCGCAAGCAGCGAGGGCGTGTAGGAAACGCGGTCCTCGACGTAGGTGAACTCGGCGTTGCTGCCCATGCTCTTGAGCGCGCTGTAAGTGACCCAATAGTAACCGTGGTTAGTGTACCCGTCGCTCGTGCCCCACGAGTTCACCACCTTGAACGCGCCCACGTCCCCCCCTTCCGAAATGCTGTCGTTGTATCCGACTATGGTTTGGGCGTGGTTGGGGGTCTTCGATACGTAGGAGGCGTACTCCGCGGATGAAAGAATGTAGTCACTTCCCATTGCACTGAAGCCACCCGCGTAGAACGCGTACGTGACCGGCTTGTTTGACGCGACGAGCGTTTTGATGCTGTTGATCGTCGGATCGCCCGTGTAGGCTATGGTCACGTAGTCGAGGGCACGATGGAGCGGCGCTTCCCTCATCGCCGCGGCGCTGCCCCATCCCAGGTAATCGATATCACTATAGGGCATCGTTTGCAGGGACGGCACTCCCCAGCTGCTGATGACCTCGACGTTCTCGCCCATCCACGAACCCGAATCACTTCCCCCGTTGACGCGATTGTAGGTCCAAGCCGGACTCATGAGGTGAGCCTTGTTCGTGCCGTTATGGGCGTCCGACCAGCCGTTGTCCTTCGCTTCCAGGTAACCGTAGCAGTAGTAGGTGGCCGCCCACGCGGCGCAGGACCCCTGGCCCCCCTGATTGCCAACCGCAGGGAAGTATGGTTGCGCCGAGATGTCGTAGCTGGGAGGGTTGGCGGCGGGGGCGTCGGAGAGTGGATCAAGAACGAGCAACGAACCGGCCATTTGCTGCCATTGTTCTTCAGACGGAGGCGCGAGCCCGGTCCCGTGGCCGTCGATTTGGACGTTGTAGTCGGTCCCATCGACTCTGGTCCCGATCGCGTTCTGCATTCCGGCGAGCTCGTCAGAGCTTGCGTAGTGAAGTTGAACCCCGTCTGCTGAGGTGACCGACTCGCCGGGCGCGTGGAGCGAAGCTTTGTCCAGACTCGAATCGGTCGGAGTGACGGCCGCATTAGCTGGCAGCATCGCCAGCATCGGCACGGCGAACAGCAAGAGCACGCAGACCGCAGCGAGCTTCTTCAGGGAAGTACCTCTGCGACCCAACGCCATGACGCGCGAGGGTTATCTGCCTTTCCCGGTCGCTATCAATTTCGCCGATGCTTCCACGCTACTTCTCCTCGAGATCATGCGTGGAATGACCCGGTCCATCGTCCGAAGGGTGGAGGGGCGCCTCACCGTTGTGCTTCGCCTTCTTGCGGTCCTTGGGGTTCAAACGGTCCCCTGTCACCATGTAGACGACCCTCTCGCCGATGTTGCAGGAGTGGTCGGCGATGCGCTCAAGGTAGCGCGAGACGAGAATCCAGTTGATCCCAACTCCGATCTTGGGCGGATCCTCTATCATATGTGTGAACAGCGCCCTGAAATTGCTATCGTACAAAGCGTCAACGACGTCATCGCGCGCGAAGAGTCCTCTCGCAAGGTCGACGTCCCGATCGATGAACGATTGAGTGGCGTCGTTCACCATCCCCACGACCAGCTCCGCCATATGGGTCAGGTTGACATGCCCCGGGAAGTCCCAATCGCCCTGAAGCGAGTCGTACACTTCGACTATGTCGCTCGCGTACCTCCCTATGCGATCGAGGTCGGTGATTATCTTGAGGCAGGAGGAGACTGTCCTGAGGTCCCCGGCCACTGGGGTGTGCAGCGCGATCACGTCCAAGCAGTGCTTCTCGATCGCCTGCTCAAGAGCGTAGGCCTGGCCGTCCAATCGTTCTACTTCCGGTCCAAGGGAGGGGTCGCGATCCACGACGCACTGGACAGCCTTCACGATGGCGTCCTTTGCGAACCCCGCCATTTGAGCCACTTCTCCGTTGAGCTTCTCCATCTCTTCTTGGAAAACGACCCTTGATGTCACTATCCCATCCTCCCCGTGATGTACCGCTCAGTGAGCTTCTTCTCTGGCTTCTCGAACATCTGCTTCGTCTCTCCGTACTCGATGAGTTCTCCGAGGTAGAAATAGGCGGTCCGGTCGGCGACCCGCGCGGCCTGCTGCATGTTGTGCGTCACGATGACCACCGTGAAGTCCTTCTTCAGGTCCACCAGCAGATCCTCGATCTTCGCGGTGGCGATGGGATCAAGCGCCGAACAGGGTTCATCGAAAAGGATGATTTCGGGCTTGATGGCGAGAGTGCGGGCGATGCAGAGCCGCTGCTGTTGGCCGCCAGAGAGCGAATACGCTGACTTGTCCAGTCTGTCCTTGACTTCGTCCCAGAGCGCCGCCCTCTTCAGGCTCCACTCGACTATGTCGCCCACCTCTCTTCTCGTGAGCTTCGTCAACTTGTCCGCGCTCGTGGCGCTCGGCTTGCCATGTATCTTGGGAGCATAGGCCACGTTCTCGAAGACGGATTTCGGGAAGGGGTTCGGCTTCTGGAAGACCATGCCTATCCGTTTGCGCACCTCAGTCGGATCCACGCCCTTCTCGTAGATGTCTTGACCGTCGACCACCACTCTGCCGTCTACGCGGCAGCTCGGTATGAGGTCGTTCATGCGGTTGATGCACCGAATGAACGTGGACTTGCCGCATCCTGAAGGACCGATGATGGCGGTGATCTTCTTCTCCTCGATCTTGATGTTGATATCCTTCAGAACGTGATTCGCATCGAAGCGAACATTGAGTTTTTCGATTTCGATGTTAGCCATCATTTCACCACTTGTACTTCTCTCGGTACCTGCTGCGCAGGATGATCGCGCCGAGGCTCATTCCTACGATAAGAACGATGAGCAGTAGGGCGGCTGCGTCAGCCATAGCATACGCCTGGGTCCGGTTGGTCGTCTGGGTCATCAAGTAGATGTAATAGGGCAGGGCCTGGAACTGATCGCTGAGGGACCCAGGGATGCCCGCGTTGACCGCCACCCCGGTGACCAGGATGGGCGCGGTCTCGCCTCCCGCCCGCGCGAGCGAGAGGATCACGCCGGTCATTATTCCAGAGGCTGAGTACGGCAACACGTGATGGCGCACGGTCTGCCATCTGGTCGCTCCCAGGGACACCGAAGCCTCGCGGATCGAAGCGGGAATCGCTTCGATCGCTTCCTTCGTCGCCACCATGATGATGGGCAGGACCATCAGGCTGAGGGTTATAGCTGCGGCGATCAGGCTTAGCCCGAAGTGCAGGTAATAGACCAGCAAGGCCACCCCAAGGAGCCCCCAGACTATGGACGGGACTCCGGCGAGGTTGTTGACGACGATCCACCATGCGCGGGAGATCCTGCTCTTCCCTTGGCGCTCTACCAGGAATATCGCGCCCAAGACCCCGATCGGGATCGAGATGATCAGCACCAGCACCATTAGGATCAGGGTCCCGACCAAGGGTGCGAAGACTCCGCCCATGACCAATGCCCCGTGTGAATCGGGGGCGGGGTTCTTGGTGAAGAAATCGACGCTCCACTTGCCGATTCCTCCGATGAAGATGTATCCGATGATGATGACGAGAGTGAGCACGACGACTACGGCGCAACCCCGGAGGAGGCTGAACATCAATGCCTCCTTGGCCTTCCGGTTCATCATTGGTAGGCCTCCTTGAATCTGGCCATGATGTAATCTGCGATCAGGTTGATCGCGAAGGTGATTATGAACAGGAGGAGGCCGACCGCGAACAGCGAGTAATAGTGCTGAGTTGCCACCGCGGTCTCTTGAACATCTATCGCCAGGGCGGCGGTCATGGTTCGGACCGAAGAGAAGATGTTGGCTGTGAATTGCGTCGCATTTCCAGTGGCCATGATCACCGCCATCGTCTCCCCGACCGCCCTCCCGATCGCTAGACCGATCGCCGCGCCGATTCCCGGAAGCGCCGCTGGAACAAGGGTCCGCCTGATGGTCTCGTAGCGATTCGCTCCCAGTGCAAGAGAGGCCTCTTTCAGGCTCTTTGGCACCGAGTTCATGGCCTCCTCTGCCAGTGATACGAGGATCGGGATCATCATCACCGCTAGGATGAGGGCGCCGTTGAGGGCGTTGAGCCTGGAGATCGGGTGAAATACGGCTGCCAGCCAGTCAGAGAGTACCAAGGCAGCGAATAGTCCGTAAACAACAGAAGGCACGCCCGCTAGGATCTCGATCGTAGGCTTGAGGTACCTGCGAACGCGCGGACTGGCGATCTCCGTCAAGTAGATCGCGCAGCCAAGGCCGATCGGGATCGCTATGACCGCCCCGACGAAGCTTACCAGCAGGGTCCCCATCAGCAGCGGAAGGACTCCATAGGCAGGGGGAGTGACCCCTGGATTCCAGTTGGTACCAGTGAGGAATTGAATGGGACTGATCTGCTCGAAGAAAGGAATGGCGTTCCCGACGAGATACCCGAACACGAGGAGGAGGACGACTACTGAAATGAGCGCGCAAAACAAAAGCGTGCTCCAAATGCTCGACTCAAGGACTCGCTTGAGCCCGAATCGCCGCTTCATCTTCACTTTGCTCGCCATCTGCTCTCCCCGACTTGTTCAGGTTTGTGAAAGGAATTATGGAAAGGGTTTGTGTGGATCGCGTCCCCCTACCAGCGGTTCGACAATCCTATCAAGCCAGCGAATTCCATGAGCCCGGATGTGGCCGGAGTCCCGCTCGCTTCCTTTGCGTACCCGATGCCGACATATCCGACCCCGCCCGCGTTGTTCTGCACCTCGGGCACGATCAACGCGTTGGAGTTGAACTGCAACATCGCCTGGCTGTAGTTGTCCTTGTGCTTGAGGACCAGGTCCTTGAACGATGCGTACGTCCCGGAAGCGCCGTCACGGCCGTAGAGCGTTATCGCCTGGTTGTTGCCCCCAACTTGGTTCCAGTTGGTGTAGGTGCCGTTGTAGATGCCCTCCAGCTGTGCAAGCGTGAGTACCTTGACCGGGTTGTCGTGGTTCACGATGATTGAGATGCCGTCGACCGCGACCTTCCACTCCGTCACGTTGAGGTGGGCTGCAGCGGCCTGAGTCCTCTCAGTCGCCGTCATCGCCCTCGAGGATTGCGCGACGTCGACCACTCCGTTGATGAAGTTGGCGATACCAGTGCCGGACCCTCCGAGGGAGATGGTCACGGTAATGCCGGTGGCGTTCTTGAAGTCGTACGACCACAGGTTGCTGAGCTCCGCCATCGTCGTCGATCCGCCTTCTTTGAAGTCTCCGGTCGGCCCGGTCGTGTTGCTGACGGCCAATTGAGCCTTCATAGCGTTGAGGTCCGAAGGCTGCAACGGATAGAAGCCGGCGTCATCGACGAGGACTTGGCCAGTGGACGAATTCAGTACGTACGACAGCCACTTGTATACCGAGCTTGCGTGGTCGGGAACCCCATCCGTGTAGAGGTAAAGGTACCTCGATAGAGGGTAGCTTCCATTGTACACGGCTGTCTTGTCAAGCGGCGAATATGCAGGGGAACTGCTCGTCTTCTGAAGAAGAACAATCTTTGCGTTGGTGTCCTCGGACCCGCTGCCCCCAAGGAGCAGGGCTGCCCCAACTCCAGCAACGATGATCACGGCGACTGCCGCGATGGCCAAGAACATGGTCTTTTTCTCCATTCTCAATCCACCTCGTATGGGAAAAGAAGGGCAGGGCCGACAGGGATATGATCCAGATCATTCGCGTCGGAGGAAAGCCGACTATTGTAGGGAGCATCTCCCCCTGTCCTCGGCCCTGCGTAGAACTGCTTTTCCACGGTCAACAGGACGGCGCCGTTGTTTATATTCTAGACCGAATTAGAATATGTTCATATATACTCATGAATATTCACATATATATCGCATATACTGTACATACCATAGATACTGATAGGCGACGGAAGGTCGAAGGAGGCGATGGAATTGGAGGTACGTAGGGTCCAGAAGACGGGCTCATCGACGATGACCGTCTCCCTGCCCAAGGACTGGGTCGAATCGAGTTCGATCAAGCCTGGGGACCCGGTGGCGGTGAAGGTGATGCCGGACGGAACGGTATGCATCGACCCCCGCATGACTCAAGACAAGGCGGACAACAAGAAGGTGCTTTGGGTCGACGCAGATGAGCAGAAGGAGCATCTGACCCGGAAGCTCATCGGCGCCTACCTGGCGGGATACAACATCATCGAGGTGCGTTCGAAAGACCGCCTCGATCTCGACCTCAAGCACGCGGTCAAGGACATCTCCCGGATGCTGATCGGACCGGAGGTGATCGAGGAAACCAGCAACACCGTCATCCTTCACGATCTCTCCGACCCAGTCGAGTTGCCGCAGGAGAAGTGCGTCCGCCGCATGCACCTGATCGTGACCTCGATGCACCGCGACGCGATGCTCGCGCTCGAGCAGCTCGACGAAGCCATGGCGAAGGACGTCATGGACCGCGACGCCGACGTCGATCGTCTCTACTGGATGGCCGTGAAGCAGTACAACCTGATCATGACCGACAGGAGACTGTCCGAAAGGATAGGGGTGGACATCTACGGCGGCATGACTTTCATGCTGGTGGCGCGCGGCATCGAACGCATCGGCGACCACGCCGAGAAGATCGCCCGAAACGTCCTCCAGGCCATCGAGACGAAGGCGAAGCTCGGGAACGTGCACGATGTCGGTGACCTCTCCGCCCGCTCCCTCTCAGTGCTGGACCGCTCGATGGAAGCGTTCTTCCGCAGGGACGTGGCCGGGGCGAACATTGTCATCGACGAGGCCGAGAAGCTGGTGCAGGAGCTACAGGACCGGACCGTAGGGATGCGCCTGCCCACCAACCTGGCGGCGGTCACGATGACGTCTGTGCTCGATTCCATCTTGCGCACCACGATGTATGCCACCGACATCTGCGAGATCGCGATCAACGCCGCGATGCGCGAGGAAACCGCCTAGCGCGATGCGGAATACGCGGCCCATTTCTTTTCCAGCTGCGGGTCAGCGAGTGTCCGCATGACATAGTCGGCGAACTGCGCTCCGGTAGCCCCGTTGCTGCGCCCGGTGATGCGGACTTCCTTCTCGTATTGAGAGCAGACGTCGAGTGCCATATCCAGACGCTTCGACTTCTCCGCATACCCGATGTGATTGAGAAGCATCGAGGCGGCCTTGATCATGCTAGAGGGGTCGGCGTACTCCGCCCTGCCCTCCTCCACCATTCTCGGCGCGGAACCGTGGATCGCCTCGAACATCGCGTGCCTCATGCCGATGTTCGCGCTGCCCGCGGTGCCCACCCCGCCCTGTATCTGCGCCGCCTCATCCGTTAGAATATCGCCGTATAGGTTCGGGAGCACGATGACCTTGAACTCGTTGCGACGCGCCTCGTCCAGGAGCTTCGCCGTCATGATGTCGATGAACCAGTCGTCCCACTTGATCCCGGGGTAGTCCTTCGCGATGCGTCCGGCGACACCCAGGAACTTGCCGTCGGTGGCCTTGATGACGTTCGCCTTCGTGACCACCGTCACGCGGTCGATCTTGTTCTTCTTTGCGTGCTCGAACGCCGCGCGGATTATGCGCTCGCTGCCCTGCGTGGTGGCGACGCAGAAATCGAAGGCCAGGTCGTCGTTCACGTTGACGCCCTTGCTTCCGAGGATGTAGGCGCCCTCGGTATTCTCCCTGAAGAAGATCCAGTCGATGCCCTTCTCTGGCACCATCACCGGACGCACGTTCGCGAACAGATCTAGCTCGCGCCTCATCGAGACGTTCGCGGACTCGATGTTGGGCCAGGGGTCGCCCTTCTTCGGCGTCGTCGTCGGACCCTTGAGGATCACGTCGCATTGCTTGAGCTGCGCCAGTACTTCGTCCGGAATCGGCTTCGAGGCCTTGACCCGCTCCTCGATCGTGAGCCCGTGAATCACTTTGAAGTCGACCTTGCCAGCCGCGATCTCCTTCTCGAGCAGGTGTTCGAGGATGCGGTGCGCGTGCCTACAGATGTGCGGTCCGATGCCGTCGCCGCCGACCACGCCGACGACGATCCTTTGCTTCCTCGTGTAGTCGACCCAACTCTCCCCTGCCTTCATCCTATCGATTCGCTTCAGTTGCTCCTCGACGAGCTTGCCGAAATGTTCCTTCGCCCTCTCAACCGATGGGTCAGACATGCGCTCACTCCAGATTGAAGCCGCCGTGCTTCTTGAAGTGCTCCGACAGCCCGCCGTCGTTCAGGATCTTGACCATGACCGGCGGCATCGGCGTCGCCTTGATCTTCTTGTCCTTGGTGATGTTGTGCACAAAGCCCCTCTCCAGATCGACGCGGATCTCGTCGCCCTCGTCGATTGAATCGGTGTCGCACTCTATGACCGGGAGCCCGACGTTGATGCAATTACGATAGAAGATGCGCGCGAAGGATTTCGCCACGACCGCGGAAATCCCAGCCGCCTTGATGACCAGGGGCGCTTGCTCGCGAGAGGACCCCATACCGAAGTTCTCGCCCGCTACGATGAAGTCGCCTTCCTCGATCTCCTCGTAGAACCCGGGTCTAAGGTCCTCCATCAGGTGTTTGGCCATGTCGTTCATGTCAAGCGACTTGAACTTGTACTTGCCGGCGATGATGTAGTCAGTGTTGACGTTGTCGCTGAACTTGTGCGCACGCCCGTAGAGGTCCTTCACTCCAGCACCTCCCTCGGGTCCGCGATGCAGCCTTTGATCGCGCTGTACGCGGCGACCGCCGGCGATGACAGATAGATCGGCGCCTTCGTGTTGCCCATGCGACCCTTGAAGTTGCGGTTCGCGGTCGAGAGCACGACCTCCTCGTCCGCGGGGATGCCGTTGCACGTTCCGACACACGGACCGCATGAGGGCGTCGTTACGGCCGCTCCGGCCTTGATCAGTTTCTCTATGACCTCGCACTCGATCGCCGTGAGCATTACCTCTCGCGAGGCTGGCGCGACGATCAGCCGAACGTCCTTGTCAACCTTCTCGCCGTCTAGGATGCTCGCCGCGATCTTCAGGTCCTCGATGCGCCCGTTCGTGCAGGTGCCGATGTAGACCTGGTCGATCTCCTTCCCCAGCACCTTCTCGATCGGGACCACATTGTCGACGTCCGGAGGACACGCGATCTGGGGCGAGAGCTTGGAGACGTCCTCTTCGACAACGCGCTCATAAGTAGCGTCCTCGTCCGCATCCACACCCTTGAACTTGCGCTTGGCGCGGCCTTCAAGGTACTTCTTCACTTTGGCGTCGCAGCGCATCAGTCCGACCTTCGCGCCCGTCTCGACGGCGAGGTTCGATATCGTCATGCGCGCTTCGACGGACAGCGAGTCGATCGCGTCTCCGCATATCTCAAGCGCCTTGTAGGTGGCACCGTTCGCGGTCAGCCTGCCGCACATGCGCAGCGCGATGTCCTTCGAGTAGACCCCGACCGGAAGCTCGCCATCGTACTGCATTTTGATCGTCGAAGGTACCTTCATCCAGGTCTTGCCGGAGACGAGCGCCGCGGCGAGGTCGGTCGACCCGACACCGGTTGAGAACGCGTTCAGCGCGCCGTAGGTCGTCGTGTGCGAGTCCGCGCCGATGATGACGCTTCCTGGAAGGGCCTCGCCGGACTCCGGCACGAGAACGTGGCAAACGCCTTCGCCGACGTCGTAGAGCCTCGCCCCGGTGTCCTTCGCGAACGCGCGCATCTCTTTGTGGATGTTCGACACCGCCTCGATGGGCGAGGGCGCGTTATGGTCGATGACGATCGCGTATCGCGACGGGTCGAACACTGATTCCCCGTTCATCTCCTTGAACGCCTTGATGGTCAGCGGGGTCGTTCCGTCCTGGCTCATCATGTAGTCGACCGGGACGATGACGATCTCCCCGGCCTTGACCTCTTTCCCAGTGTGATTCGAAAGGATGTTCTCAGCGATTGTTCCCACTGAAATCACTCCAACCTGTCGGACTCGTCCTTCCAGTCCATGTAGATGTAGACCAGCTCCTTCTCCGTGAGGGAGCGCTTGAGCGCCACCGAGCTGGACCGCACGATTTCCAGGATCTTGCCTGCGCTTTCGTCGTCCACCTCGATGCCGTGCTTGGCGAGCACGCTCTGCACGGTGTGCCGGCCGCTATGCTTGCCGATCGAAATGCGCCGCTCCAGCCCTACCGATTCCGGCGAGAAGGCCTCGTAGTTCGAAGAGCATTTGATGACCCCGTCCGCGTGGATGCCCGCCTCGTGCACGAAGCAGTTCGAGCCGACGATCGGCTTCCACTCTGGAATCTCGCGCCCGGACGCCTTCGCGACGTACTCGGCGATCTCGCGGAAGCGCGCCGTCTCGATGCCCATGTCGATGTTGAGCACGTATTTGCAGGCCATGACCATTTCTTCTAGCGGAGCGTTTCCCGTCCGCTCTCCGATGCCCATGATGGTGGTGCTGAGGAAGGTGGCTCCCGCCTGAACCCCGGCGAGGGCGTTCGCGGTCGCCATGCCGAAGTCGTTGTGGGTGTGCATCTCGATGGGGACGTGCACCGTGTCCACGATGTCCTTGATGACCTTGTAGGTGCGGAGCGGCTCCATGATGCCGAGGGTGTCGCAGAAGCGCACCCTGTCCGCTCCCGCCTCCTTCGCGGTGCGCGCGAACTGGATGATAAAGTCGCGATCGCCGCGCGAGGCGTCCTCGGCGTTGCAGGAGATATAGAGGCCATGAGACTTCGCGTACTCGATGGCGGTGGTGATTCGATCGAGCACCCACTCGCGGCTCTTCATGAGCTTGTGCTCGATGTGAATGTCCGAAGAGGACATGGAGATCGCTACTGAGTCGACGTCGCAGTCGAGGCTGTGATTGATGTCCTCCTCGCTGGCGCGGTTCCAGCCGAGGATCGAGGCGCTCAGACCAAGCCTGGCGATCTCCTTGATCGCCGCCTTCTCGTCCCCGCCCATTGCCGGGATGCCTGCCTCTATCTGGGAGACCCCGATCTCGTCGAGCATGCGCGCGATGCGCACCTTCTCGATGTTCGCGAAGACTATCCCTGCCGCCTGCTCCCCATCCCTGAGGGTGGTGTCACAGACGTTCACCGGGCTCTTGCTCAGTCTGGCGAGGACCTTCTGGCTGTCCTTCATCTTGTTTTCCCTTTCCATCCTATGGGTTCCACTGTTCTCGCGTCTCGCCACGATCAGACTCGGACGGCATTCTGGCAGCGTCTCAAGGTATTTACCCGGTCCGCTCTCTCGCGGACAGATGTTCGGCGACCGCGTCCGGGGGCGGACAGTAGTCGGACCAGGCGTTTGCTAGTTCATGGCACGGCGCGGACGAGAAGTGATGAAAGGTATGATACTAAATCATTTCGCAGGTTCATCGAGCCAAATGTCTAGCGAATGATGCGTCCGGATCTCTCCGACGCGTCAAATGTCTAGTGCGTGGATCGGAAAGATTGCGATTATCTCGTGGCCATTCGACTATGAGCCGATCCTGAAGCGGAGGAGCGCTGCGATGCCTCCGATTGCCTCCAACTTCTTGCCCGCCTCGTGATGCTCGCTCACGACCATCACCTTGCCACGCGCGGCCTCTACCTCTTTCAGAAGCTGGTCCATGTCCTTCTCGCGCAGGAGCGGTTCGAGCACCAGGAGGGTTTCGACGGCGCCGGCGCGGATCGCTGTTTCGACCTCGGCCGGACCATAGGCGACCGCACCTCCCTTCGCGATCTCCTCCAGCAGTAGTTCGACCTCGTTCGTTTCCTCGGCGACGCGCGAACCCTGCAGGACCTCCGCACCTATGCCCTTCTTCATGAGCTCGTGCACGCCCGCCATTCCAGCCTGACCGGTGTGGTAGATGTAGGGGCGCGCGAACGCTTCCGGCGCCAACGACTTCCCCTCCGAAACGAGGCTCTCCTTCGCGAAGCCAGGCCCGAGGATGACCAGGGGGACGCCTTCCTTCACGAGCAGTTTGACCTTCTCCACGACCTCGTGGAAGAACGAATTGTCGCTCTTCTGTTCGTACATTTTGCCGGAAGAGGGGCCGTGGATCGTCGCTACGTTCTGCAGCCCGTACTGGCGCAGCACAGCGATCGTCGCCTCGTCGTCCTCGATCGCAACGAAGACGATCGTGGGGCGCTTCGCGTCCTCCACCGCACGCCTGATGCGCTCGAGCGTCGATTGCTTCCAGTGCTGTTTGATGATGCTGATCGAGTCGCCCTCCTCGAGGTTCAGCGTGTGGTAGGCCCCGAGGTCCTGCGGCCCCTGCTCGATCACGCCCGTGATGCGCAGTCGTGACTCGAACTCATGGAACTCGACCTTCTCCACCCTGACCCCGAGGAAGACGCGTTTCTTCTCCCCCCGCTCCGAGCGCACTTTGTCGGATTTCGCCTCCTCTCTGCGATAGGTGACCGCTAGCACCAGGTCGCCAGTCTCCACTATGTTGAAGAGGTGCCAGAGGTCGTCCATGTTGTCGACGAGTACTTTGATCTCGCCGGTGCGGGTGTCCTGGTGGAGGACGCGCATGTGCGCCTTGATTCTCCATCCGGGCTAATATGGATATGGATGGGTCCGGTCAACTCTTCTTGCGGAGCCTGACGGCACGATACTGCAACATCAGGATGACCGTTGCAGCAACGACTACCACTGCGGACAGACCGTACTGCACCATCGTCACGAGCGCAAGGCGCGATTGTCCAGGCATGAAAACGGTCATCTTGTCAGGCTCCAGGACGTAGATCGCTCCGTTTCCGCCGACGACCGGCGAGCTCGCGGCCGGATCCATTCCGACCCTCCACAACGCGCTCCCGTTACGAGTGAAGCCGAACAATCCAGTGCTGGTCTGAGCAAGGATGATGCCATCCGACGACAACTGCAACGACCTCGGGTTGCTCGTGTCCAGCTTAGATGACCAATTCAACGTGCCTTCGGGACTCCAGGACAAAAGGTAGCAGGAGGAGCCGCCAGTGGTCTGTCTTGCGAGCGAGAACGTGTTACCATTTGAATCCATTATGGGGTAGCACCAGAGGCTCATGTTCCCAGCAGATAGCATTTTGTCCAACGCCCCCGACTCGTTGAGCCTGACCAGCTCCCTGCCGGTGTTGACGACGATCTTCCCTGCGACCGAAACGGACGGTCCGACGAATCGGTCATTCTCGTCGCCCGTCCATCTCCAAACTGTGCTGCCGTTGGCAGCGAGCGCTTGCACCATCACTGAGACGCCAGAATGCCCCGACAGGATCAGCAATCCGCTTGCAGTCTCGGTCAGACCCTCGAGCGATTGCATGCCGATGCCGCGCTTCCACAGCATTTGCCCGGTCTCGTTGAAGCAATAAACGTTCGGCTGACCTGGATTCCCGAGTGCGTCACGTCCGTCATCGGCCGCCATCACTCTGCCAGCGGCATCTGATACCGGCGGATAGACGAGGACGTTGTGATCCAATGATCCGCTCCAGATTTCCCGTCCAGTCTCAAGCTCGACGCATGAAACGTCCTTGACCATTCCGATGACCACTCGGTCTGAGAGTATCAAGGGCTCGCTCAGCACGCTGGCGCCATGGAGAGACCATTTGATGGAACCGTCCGCGATTGCAGAGATCTTCTCGCCTTCCTTGGCGAGGAATCTCCCGTCCCGCCCAATGTAAAGGGTCGGGGCGGAGTAGTTGCTTCCGACGCGAGAGTCCGAGAACATCTCCGAATACGTTTCCTCGCCGAGCGGGACTCCCAGACGGCCATCGTGTGATGTGTCCCCCTGGAACGTCGGCCAGGTGGCTGCGGTCCCCGCCAGCGCTCCTAGCTCCGATGATGAGACCGCTTCCACAAGGGGACCCGCGGCTATGACGCAGAAGGAGACAAGGGCGATGCTCGCCAGGAGAAGCTCCTTCCACTTCACGCTCGGAGGGCGTTCGCGTCGCCTGCGCCGCTTGTTCTTGATCATCGGCACTCACAAAGGAAGACGATCGGGTATTGAATTAAGAGGGCGGGGACGGAAATCACTCTTTCGCTCGGCGTTCCGATGGGGTGCAAGAAGTGCATTCCTCAAGGGGACGATTCCGACACTGCTTCGAACCCCCTGTATCCCAATGGACACGACCCGCTCCATTGTGTCCTGTGGCCTGCAAGAAGGGTTAAGTACCCCGTGCCTATTCCATCGAACCTAAATGTCGAAGTGCTTCCTCGTGCTCGAAGACGGGACGATTGTGGAGGGCACGGGATTTGGTTACGAGCACACGGTTTTTGGTGAGGTCGTTTTCAACACCAGCATGACTGGATACCAAGAGAGCCTCACCGACCCTTCTTACCTTGGGCAGATCCTGATCATGGCCTATCCTTTGATAGGCAATTACGGCGTCAATCACATCGACAACGAGTCGGACGCGGTGCACGTGCGCGGGTATGTCGTCCGGGAGCGCTGCTCCGACCCGAGCGGGATGTACGGCGGCGACAGACTCGACCACCTCTTGGGGAAGTTCAGGGTGCCGGGCATTTCCGAGCTCGACACCCGTTCGCTCATCATCAACATACGAGAGAAGGGGACTCCCCGGGGCGCGATCTGCTTCGAGGAGGACGTGGACAAGGTGCTCAAGAAGGTACAGACAATGCCCTTCCCTTCGGACGCGAACCTCGTCGCCGAGGCTAGCACCAAAAGCGTCCTGCGCTACGAGAAGGAGGGCGCGAAGGAGGTCGTGCTCGTAGACTGCGGCACGAAGCAGAACATCGTGCGCGAACTGCGCAAGCGCTTCTCGCTCACCATCGTCCCGTTCGACACTCCCGCCTCGTTCTTCAAGGGAAGGGAGGTGGACGGAGTGGTGCTGTCCAACGGGCCGGGAGACCCCGCGAACCCGGAGATCAATGCGACCACTGTCAAGACGCTCAAGGCGATCAAGGAGGACTATCCGATAATGGGCATCTGCTTCGGGAACCAGCTCCTTGCGCGCGCCTTCGGCGGGAACACCTTCAAGCTCAAGTTCGGGCACCGGGGCGTGAACCAGCCGGTCAAGTACAAAGGGCGGGTGTACATCACTTCGCAGAACCACGGGTTCGCGGTCGATCCAGGGACCCTCCCGAGCGAACTCGAGGTGAGCATGACGAACGTGAACGACGGCACGGTGGAGGGCTTGAAGCACAAGGAGCTGCCGATCTTCTCCGCCCAATACCATCCCGAGGCCTCGCCCGGCCCCAAGGACACCTCGTTCCTGTTCGACGAGTTCATGCAGAGCATGGAGGGAGGGAGATGAGCGAAGCGCCTCCGAAAGGTGCCAAGCTCATGGTCATCGGCTCCGGGCCTATCGTCATCGGGCAGGCAGCGGAATTCGATTTCTCTGGCTCGCAAGCGTGCCGTTCGCTCCGCGAAGAGGGATACAAGACCGTCCTCGTGAACTCGAACCCGGCCACCATCCAAACGGACCCGGGAACGGCGGATACGGTCTACGTCGAGCCTCTTGACGTCGATACGATCACGCGCATCATCGAGAAGGAGAAGGTGTACGGCATCCTCTCCGGCATGGGAGGCCAGACCGCTCTCAACCTCTGCTCCGAGCTCGCGGACAAAGGGATCCTCGATCGCCTCGGAGTGAGGCTGCTGGGCACGCAGCCAGAGGCGATCGCGCTCTCGGAGGACCGCGAGCTTTTCAAGCAGACCATGATCCGCATCGGCGAACCGATTCCGAAGAGCAGGGCGGTGCACTCGGTGGAGGAGGCGAAAGAGGCCGTCAAAGAGATCGGCTCATTCCCGGTCCTTGTCCGGCCAGGCTACACGCTGGGGGGCACCGGAGGAGGCATCGCATACAACGATGAGGAGTTGGAGGAGATCTGCGGCCGCGGACTCATCTACTCTCGCATCCACCAAGTGCTGATCGAGGAAAGCGTGCTCGGCTGGAAGGAGTACGAGTACGAGGTGATGCGCGACAAGAACGACAACTGCGTCATCATCTGCAACATGGAGAACCTGGACGCGATGGGGATCCACACCGGAGAGAGCATCGTCATCGCTCCCTCACAGACGCTCAACGACGTCGATCATCAGCGCCTCAGGACCGCATCGATCCGCATCATCCGCGCGTTGAAGATCGAGGGGGGCTGCAACGTGCAATTCGCTCTCAACCCCGAGAACCGCGAGTACCGTGTCATCGAGGTGAACCCGAGAGTGTCGCGTTCATCCGCGCTCGCCTCCAAGGCGACCGGATACCCGATCGCCAGGGTGGCGGCGAAGATCGCCATCGGCAAGACCCTCGACGAGATCCCGAACCGTATCACTGGCAAGACCTACGCGGCGTTCGAGCCGACGTTGGACTACGTCGTGCTCAAGATCCCCCGCTGGCCCTTCGACAAGTTCCGCACCGTAGACAAGCGCCTCGGCACGCAGATGAAGTCCACCGGAGAAGTAATGGCGATCGGCCGCACCGTCGAGGAGTCGATAATGAAGGCAGTCCGTTCGCTCGAGATCGACAAGGTCGACCTGGAGCCAGAGCAGTGGACGGACGCCGAACTGGCGACGGAGCTCAAGTGCGCCACCGACAAGAGGCTTTTCGCGATCGCAGAGGCCTTGCGCCGCGGGCAGAGCGCCGAATCGATCGCCTCCGTCACGAAATGGGATGCGTTCTTCGTGCTCAAGGTCAAGAACCTCATCGAAATGGAAAGGGCGCTGAAGGAGTCCATCACTCTCGACCTGAAACTGTTGCGCAAGGCGAAGCGCATGGGCTATCCGGAAGAGAGCATCGCAACGTTGACGAAAGTCCCGGAGAGCCACGTCCGCGAGGGACGCAAGATCGCCGGGATCGTCCCGACCTACAAGATGGTCGATACCTGCGCGGCGGAGTTCGAGGCCGCCACGCCCTACTTCTACTCGACATACGAGGCGCAATGCGAGGCCAAGCCGTCCAAGCAAAGGAAGGTCGTCATCGTCGGAGCTGGCCCGATACGCATCGGACAGGGCATCGAGTTCGACTACTGCTGCGTGCACGGCGTAATGGCGCTCCAGGAGGAAGGCGTGGACGCAATCGTCATCAACAACAATCCGGAGACCGTCTCCACCGACTACGACATCTCGGACCGCCTCTACTTCGAACCGCTGACTCTTGAGGACGTGATGAACGTAATAGAGCGCGAGGATGCCGACGGCGTCATCGTGCAGTACGGAGGGCAGACCTCCGTGAACCTAGCCGTTCCATTGGAAGAGGCGCTCAAGGGACACAAGTGCAAGGTGCTTGGGACCAGCGCTGACATGATCGATGTTGCCGAGGATCGCAAGCGCTGGACCGCGCTCATGCGCGAGCTCGGGATCAAGCAGCCTCAGTCCGGAACGGGATTCTCCGCCGACGACGTCAAAGGGGTCGCGACCCAGATCGGGTACCCGGTGCTGCTGAGGCCCTCGTACGTGCTCGGCGGCCGCGGGATGGAGATCGTGTACAACGAGGAGGAGCTGATGACCTATGTCTCGACCGCCGTCAGGGTCTCCAAGAAACACCCAGTGCTCATCGACAAGTACCTCTCGCATGCGATCGAGATCGACGTGGATGTCGTCGCGGACGGTAGGGACGTCTTCATAGGCGGCATAATGGAGCACATCGAGGAGGCGGGGGTGCACTCCGGCGACGCGACGATGGTCCTGCCTCCCCAGACCCTCTCCAAGGAATTGATCGGGCGAATAGTGGACATCACCGAGAAGACGGCGAAGGCGCTGAACATCGTCGGGCTGATGAACCTGCAGCTGGCGATAAAGGACGACGAGGTCTACATGCTGGAAGCGAACCCGCGCGCCTCCAGGACGGTGCCGTTCGTATCAAAGGCCATAGGCATCCCGCTCGCGAAGGTCGCGACGAAGGTCATGCTCGGCAAGTCGCTGCAAGAGCAGGGGCACGTCGGCGTTGCGCGCTTCGATTCGGTGGCGGTCAAGGCCTCAGTATTCCCGTTCCTCAAGCTTCCTGGCGTCGACTCGATCCTCGGACCGGAGATGCGCTCGACCGGCGAGGTCATGGGGATCGACAAGGACTACGCTGCCGCGGTCTATAAGGCGCTCAAAGCGGCGGGGCAGAAGCTACCGATGCATGGTTCTGTCTACATGACCGTCGCGGATCCGGACAAGCCTGCGATCCTGCACGTGGCCAGGCATCTCTCTCAGCTCCGGTTCAAGATCTACGCGACCAAGGGCACGTCTACGTACCTGCGCAGCAACGGTGTGGAAACGACCACCGTCTACATGATCCACGAGAAGCTGCAGCCAGATGCCCTGGGGCTAATGCGCCGCGGCGACATCAACCTGATCATCAACACCCCGACCAACAATTCCGGGGCGCGTCGCGACGGATACATGATGAGGCGGTTGGCTGTCGAGCTGGAGATCCCGTTCATCACCACCGTGCAGGCGGCGCGAGCGACGGTGCACGCCATCGAGCGCGCGCGGAAGGGCGAGCTCGAGCCGTTGGACCTCGGGCACTATCACAGGCTGAACGCTCAGCCCCGTTGAGCATTCGAGTTCTTGACCGCAAGGTAGATGCCAATCAGCACGAGCGCCCCCCCGAGAAAGATGAGCGCGCTCGGGTATTCTGCGAAGAGGATCGCGGCGAGGATCGACGCGCCCAACGCCTCGAACAGCTGGATCACGCTCACGCGCGGGGCGATTATCCAACGCATGGAGTAGTTGTACAGCGTGTAGCCGAGCACCGCGGGCACGAGCGCCATCGCGAAGAACACCAGCAGCTCGTTGTTCGAGTAAGGCCAGAGAGGCACGCCCCCGACTACGCACAAACCAATGAGCGTGAGCGCGCAGATGCTGTTAACGACCAGAATGAATGCGAGGATGCCGATGCGCTTGCGCATCGTCCTGGTCATGATGATATACACCGCCTCCATCCCCGCGCCCGCGATCGCCAGCATGTCGCCGTAGAAGTTCGATCCTCCCATGTCCGAAATCGAGATGACGGTGATGCCGAGAACGCCGAGTATCGCGCCTACCGTCGTGTATCGCGAGCCTTCATGCAGCGCGACGAACGCCAGAACCGCGACGATTATTGGATGGGCGTTGATGAGGATGGTGGCGCTCGCCACTGAGGTTATCTTTACCGCGGAGACGAAGAAGAGGAAGTGGAACGCGAGCACTATGCCCGTTGCCGCCAGGAAGAGCAGATCATTGCGCTTCAGTCCCACGATCTCTTTCCTCGAGAACACCAGCGCGAACGGCGCGATGATGAGCGAGGCGAGCAGCATTCGGTAGGCGGCGATCGCCGGCGCGGGCGCGTCGCTGAAGCGGATAAGGATCGAGGAGAACGAGAAGAAGAACACGCCCAGGATGAGAGCGCCGTACGCCCTCCTGACCTCTGGTTTCAAGCCGACACCCTAGTGTATGATCACGCTCTTGACGCCGCGGCAGGCTCGGATGTCGGGGATGAGTTCTGGTGGGACTGGAGCGCTGGTGATGACGTAGAGTCGCGGCTCTTGGCTAAGCTCAGGGTCGGACACGATCGCCTGCCTGATGCTGATGCCTGCCTTGGCGATCACTCCGGTCACGTCCGCGATTATCCCCGGCGCCTGGGCGTTGGTGGGCACGATCTCGATCGCGTTCCATCCCATGACCGGAGCGACGTCGCGGAGCAGCGCCGTGGGCCGCAGACGCGCGAACACGTTCAGGAGCTCCTGGCTCGATTGGATCGTCTCCACGGTCGCACGCACGATGCGCCTATCCACCTGCGCCGCCCTGCCGACCGCGCTGTCCGCGAGCTTGATCTCGCCGCAAAAGATGTCGCCGTTGTCAACGCGCAGCCCCAGCTCCAAGAGCATGCGCGCCACGCGGGCTTGAGAGGGATATCTTCCGAAGTGCTTCGAGAGCGAACTCCACATACGTCCCGGAGCATAGTTCGCGCAGACTAATAGCGTTTCTGTCCTACCGACCGGGCGGGCGCAAAAGCTGGGAGAGGGGGCGTGAACTCCCCGTCAAGGCGAAAACCATATTACCATGTTACGCCTTGGCACGGACCTGATTGGTATGTCAGCAACTGTGCTTGGCAAGGCAGTGCGCATGGAGCGCATCATGGACCGGGCCACCGGACGGGCGGTAATCGTCCCGATGGACCACGGGATCTCGATGGGTCCGATCGAGGGGCTCATCGACCTTCGCGGCACCATCGACAAGGTGTCCCAGGGCGGCGCGACCGCGATCGTACTTCACAAGGGCGCAGTGCCCTATTCACACCGCGCCTATGGAAGGGACATAGGGCTGATCGTGCACCTGTCGGCGTCCACGAACCTATCACCGGACCCGAACCACAAGGTCATCGTGACCTGCGTAGAAGAAGCGATCAAGCTGGGCGCGGACGCGGTCTCGGTGCACGTGAACCTCGGCGCCGACTACGAACCGGCGATGCTGCGCGACCTCGGGCAGACGGCGAGGAGCTGCGCGGAGTGGGGCATGCCGTTCCTCGTCATGATCTACCCCCGCGGCAAGGACATCAAGGATTCGTACGACCCAGACCATTTGAAGATCTGCGCCAGGACGGCGACGGAGCTCGGAGCGGACATCGTCAAGACGAACTACACCGGCGACATCGACACGTTCCGAGAGGTAACGCGCGGGGCGCTCGCTCCAGTGGTCATCGCTGGGGGACCGAAGATGAACTCGGACGAGCAGCTCCTGCAGATGGTGAAGGACTCGATCGAGGCGGGAGGGAAGGGCGTTTCCATCGGGAGGAACGTGTTCCAGCACCGCAACATCGTCGGCATCACCCGTGCCATATCGGGCATCGTCCTCCACGACATGGACGTCGAGGAAGCGCTCAAGTTCCTGCAGTGATCGAATGACATCGGAATGCAGAACGTCGCTCACTTGGGTCAGGGCGGACCATCTTCCCACCTACGATGAGCGGAAGAAGATGGTCTCGACGGCGCTCGAGTCGGGGTACGTCGAGATCATCGTGAGAGAGGAGGACGCCGAGCTGAGGCGCTTGGGGCGCTACGATGCACTGGTGAGGAAAGGAAGCGCCCTCTACCTAGGCTCAAAGAAGGTGGCGGAGTGGATCGAGGTCTCGTCCGCCGCCGACCTCGACCGCGCGAGCGCGATGAAGGACAAGGCAGAGGCCGTCGTCATCGTCGCCAAGGACTGGAAGATCATCCCTCTGGAGAACCTCATCGCAGACATGCACAACTCGCGCACCAAGGTCATCGGTCTGGCATCGACGCCGGAAGAAGCTAGGGTCTTCCTTGCGACGCTCGAAAAGGGCGTCGACGGTCTGGTGCTGCAGGCAAGTTCGCCATCTCAACTCAAGGACTTCCACGTGGCGGTGCAAAGGCCGCTGCCAAAGATCGAACTGTCGCCGGCGAAGGTGTCCAGGATCGCACCCGTGGCGGTCGGCGACCGGGTCTGCCTGGATACCTGCTCGTTGCTCAGGGTGGGCGAGGGGGTGCTCGTGGGCTCGCAATCCGCATGCCTGTTCCTCATCGGATCGGAGAGCATGGAGAGCGAGTACGTCGCGTCCAGGCCGTTCCGCGTCAACGCCGGAGCAGTGCACGCCTACGTGCTCGCGCCCGATGGCAAGACGCGCTACCTGTCAGAGATGAGAGCAGGGGACGAGGTGCTCGCCGTCGACTCTGAGGGCAACTCGAGAGCGGTGGTGCTCGGCCGCAGCAAGATTGAGCGGCGCCCGCTGCTTCTCATCGAAGTGGAGGCGTTCAAGCGCCGTTTCACGATCATCGTCCAGAACGCGGAGACGATCAGGCTGTGTTCGCCACAGGGCCCGGTCTCGGTTTCCGACCTCAAGCTAGGGCAAGAGGTCCTGGTGCGTTTGGAAGAGGGCGGGAGGCACTTCGGCCGGGCAATCAAGGAGACGATCACCGAGGTATGACGAGCATCTTCGTTTCGATAACGGCGAAGACGGCCGAGGAGGCTTCGGCCGAGGCGCGGAGGGCTGCAGACGAAGGCGCGGACGCAATCGAAGTGCGATTCGACTTGATGGACGCGCTTCCCTCTGACCTCGCTGTGTTCGGTTCGATTCCGGCGCCGCTCATCGCTACCCTGCGATCGAAATCGCAGGGGGGACGATTTGAGGGCAGCGAGAACGAGCGGCTCAGGTTCCTTCAGAGCGCGATCGCAGCCGGTTTTGGGCTCGTTGACCTCGAGAGCAACTCCCCGCTCGTTGGAACGTCGGATGCGCAGCTGCGCGGAGCGAAACTGATTGTCTCCCATCACGACCTGGACAAGACGCCGAAGGCGACCCGGATCGTGGAGATGCTGGTGGAGGAGAGTTCCAGAGGTCAAATGGCCAAAGGGGCGTACATGACCCGCAGCGTGAGCGACTTGCTGAGCATCGTGCAGGCAGGCAAGATGTTCGCGGCCACGGGGAAGGAGTTCGCGCTCATCGGAATGGGAGCGACAGGCGAGATCACGCGCGTCTGCGCCGACAGGATCGGCTCGACCTTCACGTACGCATCGCTCGCAAAAGGCAGGGAGGCGGCGTCGGGCCAGCTCGACCTCGCGACAATGAAGGCGCTCGCCGGTAGGAAGGTCGTTGCCGGAGTGGTGGGCGCTTCTCTCACGCACTCGCGGTCCGCCTTCATGCACAACGCGGCGTTCGCGCATCTTGGAATCCCAGGCCGCTACTTCAAGTTCGAAACGAAACAGGACGAGCTGCAGGTGATGACGGAGCTCGCGCGCGAGCTCGACCTCAATGGCTTCAACGTCACTATCCCATACAAGGTCGCGGTGATGCCCCTGCTTGACTCGCTCGACGACATCGCCCTCAAGGTCAAGGCAGTGAACACCGTCGTCAAGGAAGACGACGACCTCGTGGGGACGAACACGGACGCGTACGGCGTCGCGAAGACGTTGGAGAACGCCCACATCGAGGTCTCCGGCGCAAGAACGCTGGTTATCGGGGCCGGTGGTGCCTCACGGGCGATGTGCGCCGCACTGAGCGAGATGGGCGCATCGATCATGATAGCGAATAGGACGAGGGGCAAGGCCGAAGAGGTGGCGAAGGATTTCGGAGCGAGGACTGTCGCTCTCGAGGAGGCCGCTGGGATGGAGTTCGACATCGTAATGAACGCGACCCCGCTCGGAATGACCGGATACCCGGACGAGCTTCCCATCTTGCCGCGAGTGTTCCGCCGAGGGCAATTCGTGATGGATGCAATCTACAACCCACCCAAGACCAAGTTCCTCGTTGAGGCCGAGAAGGCGGGCGCTGAAGTGCGCAATGGTGAGCACATGCTCGTTCAGCAAGCGGCCAAGGCCTTCGAGCTCTGGACTGGGAAGGAAGCACCGGTGGAAGTGATGGCAGAAGCCCTCAGGAGGTCGCTAGGATGAAGGGTGTGGCGGTGGCTCATGGGGCGGCGACAGTGGTCAACGCCATCGCGACCGGGAGAGGGGCGGCGTTCGGCATCAGCCTGGAGACCAGGGCGGAGGTCGAGCTGAACACGTCCGGAAGGATCAATGTCGCGCTCGAAGGGAACGAGGGCGAGGACGATACCCTTGCCAGATTGTGCGTTCGCGGGGTCCTCGACCGTTTCGCTGCCGACGAAGGATATGGCGCGAAGGTGCGCACCACCTCGCAGATTCCGGTGTCGCGCGGACTGAAGAGCAGCAGCGCGGCGGCCAATGCAGTGGTCTTGGCAACCCTACAGGCGCTCGACCAGGAAACGGATCGGCTCGATCTCATTAGAATCGGCACCAAGGCGGCGATCGAGGCCGGGGTCTCCGTCACGGGGGCGTTCGACGATGCCTGCGCATCGATGCTTGGAGGTCTCGTGGTGACGGACAACCGCTCGGAGCAGCTAATAAAGCGCACATCGATGCCCGACGGCCTGAAGGTCCTGATCCACGTTCCCGCTCGCCAGATAAGGAAGCAGGGCCTTCCGCTGGACCGCATGAAGGTCATGTCCCCGCAGGTCGACATCGCGATGCAGAAAGTCCTGGTCGGTAAGTGGCAGGAGGCGATGGTGTTGAACTCGCTCTGCTACTCGGCGGCTCTCGGCCTCGACCCGAAGATGACCGTCGAGGGATTGACACAGGGCGCTGTCGCGGCGGGGCTTTCTGGGACCGGGCCGGCAACGGTCATAGTGGTCAAGGAGCGTCGGGCAGAAGCGGTCCGGGACGCACTGGGCGGAAATGATATCTTGTTCGCAGACGTGTACAATGGAGAGGAATGATGAAGCTCCGTGTAACGCCTTCCGTGGCAACTGGTACGATACAATCCTCCCCCTCGAAGAGCTACTCGCACCGCGCCCTGGTGCTCGCGCTCCTCGCGGACGGCCGTTCCAACCTGAAGAACGTACTCCTCTCGGGGGACACGGTCGCCACTTACCAGGCGGTGCAGGCTTTCGGGGCCCGCACCAGCGTCAAAGGCGACACCGTCGTCGTGGACGGAGGCAAGCTCTGCTGCCCGGACAAGGAGATCGACGCTGCGAACTCTGGCACGACCATCCGCATCATGATGGGGATCGCCTCGTTGCTTCCTTGCCAGACGGTACTCGCGGGCGACGAGTCGCTGAGGCGACGCCCCATGCAACCGCTTATCGACGCTCTGAACGAACTCGGTGTGCGATGCTCGTCGAAGGAAGGGAACGGACGCGCTCCGATCGTCGTCCAAGGTCCGAACCGAGGCGGGATCGCCCATATCCCCGGCGACGTCAGCTCGCAGTTCATCTCATCGCTGCTGATCAGCGCCCCTCGTAAGGAAGTCAGCACTGAAATCGTGCTGACCACGCCCCTCAAGTCCCGCCCATATGTGGAGATAACCATGGGAATGATGAGGCGGTTCGGGGCGGAGGTAGAGAGGACGGATGACGGTTTCTTCGTCCCTGGACGCCAGAGGTACGAACCCTGCCCATACAAGGTGCCTGGCGACTACTCCTCGGCAGCTTTCCCCCTAGTGGCAGGTGTTCTCGGCGGCGGCGTGGTCGTGGCCGGCCTGGACCCGGACGACAAGCAGGGGGATCGCGCGATAGTGGACATCTTGCAGAACTTCGGGGCGGGCATCAAGCAAGGAGGCACGACGGTGCGCGCGTGGGCGGAAGAGCTCGAAGGTATCGATGTGGGTCTGGCCGACTCCCCCGACCTGTTCCCGATCGTCGCTTTGCTCGGCACGCAGGCAAAAGGAACGACCACGATCAGCAACGCGGAGCATTTGCGCGTCAAGGAGAGCGACCGCATACACGCCACCGCGGAGTTCCTGCGTGCTATGGGAGCTGACATCGAAGAAAGGAAGGACGGCTGTGTCGTTCGCGGGCCGACGGAGCTCAAGGGCGCGAGAGTCGATTCTCTGAACGACCACCGCATCCTCATGGCAGCGGCGGTCGCCGGGCTCATCGCGGACGGTACCACGACGATCACTCACGGCGATTGCTTCAACGTCTCCTATCCAAAGTTCCTGGATGACATGCGCTCGCTCGGAGCCAAGATGGAGATGGTCGGATGAACACGATCGGGGTAGCGCTCAAGCTCACGCTCTTCGGCTCTAGCCACGGCCCAGGGGTCGGTTGCGTTCTGGACGGATGCCCAGGCGGACTGAGGGTCACGCTGATGGACATCCAGGCGGAGGTGGACCGGCGCAGGCCAAGCAAGGGCATCGGAACGCCGCGCGCCGAGGACGATCTGGTGCGGGTCCAGGCGGGCATTGTGAAGGAAGTCACCACCGGAGGCCCTATCCAGATCTTCATCGCGAATAAGGATGTGGATTCATCAAAGTACGAGAAATTCCGAACGACTCCGCGGCCAGGGCACGCGGACTATCCCGCCCTTGTCAAGTATGGAAGCGCGCACGACATTCGTGGAGGCGGACAGTTCTCCGGGAGAATGACCGCTCCGATCGTCGCGGCGGGCGCCGTTGCCAAGGCGCTCCTGGCCTCGAAGGGCATCCATGTGGCTGCCTACGCGCAGACGATTGGAGCGGTGATGGATTCTGAAGACCACGACTTCCGCACGATCGTCTCGAACGCGCGCAAGTTCGCCGTCGGGGCGGCATCCGGCAAAACCGCGGCCCTCATGGAGAAGGAGATATTGAAGGCCCGGGACGAGGGCGATTCGGTGGGAGGGGCCGTTCGCCTCCTGTGCATCGGCCTGCCGGTCGGAGTCGGGGAGCCCTTCTTCGACAATCTGGACGGCGAACTGGCGAAGATGCTGTTCGCGATTCCTGGCGTGAAAGGCGTGGAATTCGGTGCGGGCTTCCGTTCGGCCTCGATGAAAGGGTCGCAGCACAACGATCAGTTCGCGATCGCCGATGGCAGGGTGGTCACCAGGACCAACAACGCCGGAGGGGTGCTGGGCGGCCTCTCGAACGGCATGCCGGTCGATCTGAGGGTGGCGTTCAAGCCAACCGCTTCCATATCCAAAGAGCAAAGGAGCGTCGATCTCGAGAAGATGGAGGAGACCTCGCTCGCAATTGAGGGGAGGCACGACCCATGCATCGTGCCGCGCGCGGTGGTCGTGGTCGAGGCCGCCGCTGCGATCACGATCGCCGACCTGTGCGTGAGAGGTGGTTTCGTTGCCAGATAATGTGGATGCGATCCGTTGGCACATCGAGGAAGTGGACAACCAGATCCTGGACCTGATCGGGCAGAGAATGCGCCTGGCGAGGCAGATGGGGCAGTTCAAGATGGGGAAGGCCATGACGGTCCGCAACCTCCGGGTCGAGGACCAGGTGATCGCACGCTACGCGTCCCGAGCGAAGGAGGCGGAGATCAGCGATGAGGCGGCGAGGCGGATCGCGGCGATCCTCATCCACGAATCGGTCGACATGCAGATGCGCATGCCCAAGGTCGCCGAGCCGAAGCGCGTGACGGTTGTGGGCGGCTCAGGCAAGATGGGCGCTTGGGTCTCGCGCTACTTCGCGGAGCGGGGTCACAAGGTGATGGTACAGGACATCGTCTCCAGCACGAAGTTCCCTTTCGAGAACGACCTGAGGAGGGCGGTCATGGGGGCGGACGTCATCGTGCTCGCCACGCCGATCATCCGTACCCCAGAGATGCTGGAGAGCGTGCTGGCGCTGAAACCGAAAGGCCTCGTCATGGACATCACGTCCGTCAAGGCGGAGGTGGCGCCGATCATCAGTGGGGCGGTGCAGAAGGGGGCGAAGATCTGCTCCATCCATCCGATGTTCGGCCCGGATACGCAACTGCTCCTCGAGCACAACATGGTGCTCTGCGACTGCGGTTCGGAGAAAGGCCTGGAGGAAGCGAAGGCGCTCTTCGAAGGGGTCGGTCTGGACGTGCGCGTGATCAGCCTCGAAGAGCACGATGCCCTGATGGCGTACGTGCTGGGTCTCTCGCACGCCATCAACATCTCGTTCTTCTCCGCGCTCGCCAAGAGCGGGCGAGCGCATCGCGAACTGCACGATGTGGCCTCGACCACGTTCGACCGGCAGGACCGAACGGCCAGAGGGGTGGCCAATGAGAACCCAGAGCTTTACTATGAGATACAGCATGTCAACCCGCACACTCAGGAGGTGCTCGACCTGCTGGCACGCTCCCTTGACGAGATCAGGGAAGCCGCCAAGGAGAACGACAGCGAGCGCTTCGTGAGCATCATGGAACAGGGAAGGAAGTACTTCGGAGGCGAGTGAGATGAAGAAGGTGCAGGTCGCCGTGCTGGGCGCGACGGGAATGATAGGCCAGAGGTTCGTACAGCTGCTCGAGGGTCACCCCTATTTCGAGATCGAGGGCATGTACGCCTCGGAGCGCTCAGAGGGCAAGCGCCTGCGCGAGGTCAACAAGGTGAAGGACTTCGCTTTCTCCGAAGACACCCTCGACACCAAAGTGCAGCAGATAGACGTCAAGAGGATCGCGAAGAGCTGCCGGCTGGCGTTCTCCGGGCTGCCGTCGGACATCGCCAAGGACTACGAGTCGTCGCTGGCGGAGGCGGGCGTCGCCGTCTTCTCGAACGCCGCGTCGCACCGCATGCGCGAGGACGTTCCGCTGCTCATACCGGAGGTCAACGCCGACCACCTGGCCCTCATCAAGACCCAATCGACGTACAAGAACGGCGGGTACATCGTCACGAACGCGAACTGCTCCACGACTGGCCTCGCGCCGCCGCTGAAAGCGCTACAGGATGCCTGCGGGCTGAAGCAGGTGGTCGTCTCGACCTATCAAGCGGTCTCGGGAGCGGGGTACCCGGGTGTTCCTTCGCTCGACATCCTCGGGAACGTCGTGCCTCACATCAAGGGCGAGGAGGAGAAGATGGAGGCGGAGATCCTGAAGATGCTCGGTATCCTGGACGGCAAGAGGGTGCGGAACGCTTCCTTTGAGATGCTCGCTTCCTGCGCTCGCGTCCCCGTCGTCGACGGGCACTTGGAGTCGGCTGTCGTGCTCACAGAAGAGCAGTGCACCGCCGAAGAGGCGGCGAAGGTCATGGGCGAATTCCGAGCGGAGCCGCAGAAGCTGAAGCTGCCCACCGCCCCAGAAGTGCCGATCATCGTTCGCAGCGAGTCGGACCGACCCCAGCCGCTCTGGGATGTGAACGCCGGCGAACCGGCGAGGGCCAGGGGAATGGCCGTTACCGTGGGAAGGGTGCGAAAGAAGGATAAGTACCTCAAGCTCTTCCTCATCTCCCACAACACCATCAGGGGAGGGGCGGGAGGCTCGGTGCTCAACGCCGAGCTCGCCTACGCGAAAGGCGTCCTCGAGTAAGAAGGACAACATTTAACTATCGTGAACTCATCCCCCGATGCCTAGAGGCGTACGCATGAAGCGCAGCTACGAGGAGATCAACGAGAAGATCAGGAACGGCGACGCGGTGGTCCTCACGGCAGAGGAGATCATCGAGGTCGTCGAGAAGGAGGGCGTCGAAAGGGCGACCAAGGAGGTCGACATTGTCACCACCGGTACCTTCGGCGCGATGTGCTCCTCAGGCGCGTTCCTCAACTTCGGGCACTCCGAGCCACCGATCAAGATGATCAAGGTGACGCTCAACGAGGTGCCGGCGTACGCAGGATTGGCAGCAGTGGACGCATACATCGGCGCGACCGAGCCGAGGGAGGACGGGAGCATCGAGTACGGCGGGGCGCACGTCATCGAGGAGCTCATTGCCGGGAAGGCGGTGCACCTGCGCGCGTCGTCGTACGGCACGGACTGCTATCCGCGAAAGGACATCGACACCTGGGTCTCGCTCAAGACGATTAACCAGGCGTACATGTTCAACCCTCGCAACGCCTACCAGAATTACGGGGTCGCGACGAACTCGTCGGAGCGCACTCTCTACACTTACATGGGAAAGCTTCTGCCCCGCTACGGGAACGTGACGTACTCGTCGGCGGGGCAGCTCTCGCCCCTGATGAACGACCCGCAGCTGCGCACAATAGGCATCGGCACGCGCATCTTCCTCGGGGGCGCGCAGGGGTACGTGGCCTGGGAGGGCACGCAATTCAAGACGAACGTCGAGGCGAGGAACGGAGTGCCGACCGGGGCTTCGAGGACGCTCGCGGTCATCGGCGACCTGAAGCAGATGTCCACCGACTACGTTCGCGCTCTCTCGTTCCACAAATACGGACCGACGCTCGGAGTCGGAGTCGGAGTGCCGATCCCCATCCTCGACGAAGAGATGATGAAGGCGGTGAGCGTGCGCGACGAGCAGATCTTCGCACCGATCCTGGACTACTCAATCCTCTCCCGCAACAAGACCCCGATCCGCCAGGTCTCCTACGCCGAGCTGCGCTCCGGCAAGGTCGAGCTGAACGGAAGGAGCGTCAAATCGTCCTCCATCTCGTCCTACCAGAAGGCGCGGCAGATCGCCGAGGCGCTGAAGAAACAGCTCATCAAGGGCGAGTTCCTGCTCACCGAGAAGGTCGCCGATCTGCCAGAGCAGAAGGAGCAGCTTCCCCTCGATCTGCACAGCCGCGAGGAGGTGGAGTGATGCTGAAGAAGTACCTCCTCACCTTCGATCCGGACCAGGTGAGCGAGCCCATAACGTTCCGCATCGTGAAGGATTTCGACCTCATGGTGAACATCCTTAGGGCGGAGATCGACGAGCACGGCGGTCGTTTGATGCTCGGGCTTGAGGGGAGCGGGCCGCAGATCCAGAAGGCGGTCAAGTACCTCGAGGACGCAGGCGTGCAAGTGCAAGAGCTCAAGGAGTACATCCGCAAGGACGATGCGCGCTGCACCAACTGCGGCGTGTGCGTGAGCGTGTGCCCCGTCTCCGCGTATCAGGTGGACAGAAGCACATGGAAGGTGGTATTCCACAACGAGAAGTGCATCGCCTGCGGGATGTGCATCGACGCCTGCCCGCCGGGCGCGATCAAGCTGCGCGCGCAGACGTAGAAGCGAGGCCAAGCAACCTTTTTAAACGACGATGCGATTCCCCGAGCGCCAGTGCTATTGCGCTCGGCGGGACGATGAGTTTCGAATGAGGAAGATCGCTGTCGCCTTGATGTTCGCTTTCATTATCTTCTCGGGTGTGGCCCTGTGCGCCGGGGCGAATGCCGCCCTTCCGCAGAAGGTCGCGAACCACATCGTGCTCTCCGCGGAGGGCGCTTCCGATACGAACTCGACCGGGGGCGAGCTTTCCAACGCCGCGATCGTCGCGATCGGGGGCGCAATCGGCGTGATCCTGTTCATCGCCATCATCCTGCTCAACACCATCAGGAAGCGCAAGAAGAAGGGCATCCAGTAGGAAGAATTCCTCTTCATGAGCGAACCGAAACCTCTCGTCCGCCGCCATTTCGAACTCAAGGAGACCGCGGTCACGATCCTCGCTGGCGAAAGCTTCGTTCCGATGGCGGAGCGAGCGATTTTCGAGACGCGCGAGGTAATCGAGCGCTTCATTCGGAAGG
>Ga0335071_10000814_pt1 | contig 33605 bp, 27 predicted proteins | sample Lox_Sample_15_FD_206724 | JGI IMG/M metagenome (GOLD analysis project Ga0335071, IMG submission 206724) | Soil microbial communities from Loxahatchee National Wildlife Refuge, Florida, United States - Lox_Sample_1.5 | ecosystem: Environmental > Terrestrial > Soil > Wetlands | place: USA...
CGCGGTTATCCCCTTTCACCCCGGTCCCCATCCCGACAATGGCAGCGAAGCATTGCCAGGGGTGGTAGGTTTCCACGAGTTCGTCCTCGACGATCCAGTTGGCCTCCCTTACTACTTCAACTGCACCGGGAGTGACTTCACCGACGATCCGAACGGCAAGTCCGGGTCCCGGGAAGGGCATCCTGTGCTGGATCTCGGGAGGCAGCCCGAGTGCACCGGCCACTTCGCGCACCTCATCCTTATACAGGTCCCGGAGAGGTTCTATTACGCCTTCGAACTCCATGTCGATGGGCATTCCCCCGACGTTATGGTGACTCTTGATCCCGCCTTCGCTCTCGATCCGGTCCGGGTAGATCGTTCCCTGCAGCAGGAGCCTGGCCCCGGTCCTTTTCGCTTCCCTCTCGAATACACGGATGAACCGTTCTCCGATAGTCTTGCGTTTCTCTTCGGGATCGGTGATCCCTTTCAACGCCTGGAGGAATTCGTCCGAAGCTCTCACGACATCGAGGTTCATCGCCCCGAATATGGATGTTATCCTCTCTGTCTCTCCCTTTCTCATGAGGCCGGTATCGACATAGATTGGCACCAGTCTGTCTCCGATCGCTTTCGAGGCGAGGGCTGCGGCCACTGAACTGTCAACGCCGCCCGACAAGGCCATAACCACCTTCCGGTCCTGCGCTGCCGACCTGATCTCGCTCACCGCTTCGTCAATGAACCGTGATGTATTAACCATCGAATCCTCCAGGACTATCCCGATCTCCGGTGCTCGCTGCAGGCCTTTACGAAACCAAGGAACGGCGGGGCCGGGCGTGCAGGACGTGACCTGAATTCGGGGTGGAACTGGGTCGCGAAGAAGAACGGGTGGGTCGGTATCTCGAGGATCTCCATCCTGTTGTCCCAGGTACCTGAGAAGACGATCCCGGCTTTTTCCAGCGCCTCGATGGAACCTGGATCGACCTCGTAACGGTGCCGGTGACGCTCCTGGATCTCGTTGCACCCGAATAATTCTTTTGCCATGGTATTATCGCGTATGGTAACCGGGTAATTGCCGAGTCTCATGGTCCCCCCGAGCTGGGATACATGTTCCTGTTCGGGCAGGATTGCGATGACATGCCGGCCTTCCCCGAATTCTTCGCTCGTCGCATCGGCCCACCCGAGGACATTCCGCGAGAATTCGACGACCGCCATCTGGAAGCCGAGGCAAAGTCCCAGAAACGGCAAATTTTTTGTCCTTGCGACGTGTATTGCATCGATTTTCCCCGAAATTCCGCGTTGTCCGAACCCTCCCGGTATGAGGACCCCGTCAAATTCATCGAGCTGAGAAGGCTCGAACCGTTCTGCATCGAGCCAGCCGATTTTAACTTCGGTTGAAAGGGCCCTGCCCGCGTGTTTGAGGGCTTCCTTGATGCTCAGATAAACATCCTCGATCCCGTATTTGCTGACGATGGCCACATTGATGCGGTTCGTATATTCACGGCTTACCACGCTGTACCAATCGTTGCTGATAGGTCTTTTTTCAAGTCCGAGATGCCGGGAAAGGACTTCAGCAAGACCTTCCTTTTCCATTTCCATCGGAACCTGGTAGATATCGGGGGCTGTCGCCGCGCTGATTACCCCGGCGGGGGGCAGATCGCAGAATGCAGATATTTTTCGTTTCGTGTTGGGGCCGATCGGCCGGTCGCTCCTTCCCACGATGATATCTGCGTGGAGCCCGAGCTCCCGAAGCGTTTTCACCGAATGCTGGGTGGGTTTGGTCTTCATATCCCCCATCGTATCGGCAGGTATCAGGGTGACGTGGATCAGGAGGCTTTCGTCTGGCGGAAGTTCCCCCCTCATCTGCCTGACGGCTTCAAGGAATGGCATGCTCTCGATATCGCCGACGGTCCCGCCGACTTCGACCAGGCATATCTCTGCCACATCATCATTGTTAAGAGGTTTTTCTGCGGCATTCCTGATACAGGTCTTGATCTGGTCGGTGATATGGGGAATGATCTGGACAGTCTCACCGAGATAATCCCCACGACGTTCCATCTCTATGACTGTCCGGTAGACCTTTCCGGTTGTGATGTTATGAGCCGCCGTCAATTCGATATCGAGAAAACGCTCGTAGTTCCCAAGGTCGAGATCGACTTCGCCGCCGTCCGAGAGGACGAAAACCTCCCCGTGCTGTGCCGGGTTCATTGTACCAGCATCGATATTCAAGTAGGGATCAATTTTCACAGCAGTTACCCTATAACCCCGGCTCTTCAGAATCCGACCTACTGAGGCCGCTGTAATCCCCTTTCCAAGCCCGCTCATCACGCCGCCGGTAATAAATATGTACTTCACAGCATCGCCTCGAGAACCCTTTTTATCAGTATTCATGTAGTATCGGTAAAAGATTATTCTATTGCAAGGGAACGGGGCTCTCCCAAAAACCGGGGACATCGAGGGAGACCGGCGTCATCGCGGTACCCTTTTCTTTCAGATGCCAGCGGATTGGAACCTCCCGGGGCTATTGTCCTGACCTGGGGAATACGGTTAATCTTCGTTCCGATGGAAGATCTAAAATAATCACGCATTTTTTGCAGATATTGCAAATGCGGCGGTCGTCCTCGACAGGATATCCTCCTTTCCCTCGATGGTTACGATGCCTTCTGCAAATGCTACTCTCCTGCCTTTTTTAATGACCTGTCCTTCGGCTACCAGGACCGTTCCCGCCCCGGCTCCACGCATGAAACTTGTCGATTCAGATATGGTTGCGAGCGTCTGGCCGGGTTCAAGAACCGAATATATGGCCAGTACCATGGCTTCGTCGGCGAGAGCAGTAAACAGTCCGCCCTGGAGGTATTGTTCGCCGTTTAGCATGTCTTCTCGGATCTTCATCCGGATCGACGCCCGCCCGGGTCCAAGCGAGATCACATCGATATCCATCAGGGCGAAGAACGGGTTTGCATCCCTTCCGGAAGCCCTGATCCGATCGAGGTAACTTATTACCCTTCCATTTTCATGGACCATTGCTTATAATGGTATTTTGGCTGGGTTAATAATTCATCTCCCGGAGAGAATACTAACGTATGGAACCATTGGAACCAAACCCCGGTGAGCGGGGGGTAATGATCGAGTTGCTACGGGACCTCGTCTGGCTCAACGCGGTAATTGCGACCGAACTTATCCAGCAGACGGAAAATACTTCGCAGATTGCCCGGAATGCTTTGCCGCCGGCATCCTGCCTTTTGGAACACCAGGCCCTCAGGGAAATGGCGCTGGCCATTGCCGAGCGGTACCGCCCGGGATCTGCGCTTCGTGCTCACCTGAAGGGACATCAGTAGTGTTATTGCTGCGCATCCCTGAACTATACTGTAACGAATTGGTATTTACTAATGGAGAGCGCGGATATTAAGTCTGGATGCGCCAGAACAGAGACCGGTACGATCGGCGACAACCCGGGGAAACGTGAGCATGAAGTAAGGTCGCGGGGAGGGGACCGTTCTCATGTCGAAGGGGATTTTTTGGGGCAGTCGGAATGTACGCTGGTCATCCCCGCATACAATGAGGAGAGCCGGATCGGCGCCCTCCTATCCGGTCTTTCCTGCCTGCAGTTCGAATATATTTTTATCTGCGACGGGGACGACGGCACGGCATCGGAAATCAAAAAGTGGGGTGCATCGCATCCCGATATCAGCCTGCGGTGCATCGAACATACGGGCCGTATCGGGAAAGGGAGGGCAGTCTGTGAAGGTCTGACCCTTGCAAAAACCAGGTTTGCCGGGTACATGGATGCGGACGGTTCCGCATCCTGTGATCAGATGCTGCTGTTGTTTAACGAACTCGATGGGAACGATGGCATTATCGGTTCGCGGTGGATCGCGGGGGCAAAAATTACCCGTTCGCAGGGTATTTTGAGAAGGCTTGAAAGCAGGGTATTCAATCTTGCTATAAAAGTGCTTTTTCGCCTCCCCTACAAAGACACCCAATGCGGCGCCAAGGTATTCCGGAAAGAAGCCCTCGATGTGGTGCTCCCGGAAATTGTTTCCAAAGGGTTTGAATTCGATGTCGAACTGTTATGGCGCCTCAGGGGAAAGGGCTTCCTGGTCTCCGAGTACCCGATCGAATGGAACAACAGGGGGGATTCCCGCGTAAAGGGCCCGGATGCCTTCTCCATGCTTTATAACCTGGTGAAATTGCGGCTCAGGAGGACCACGGATGGTATCTGACGCTCCTGAAAGAAAGCGACAGGCAATTTTGTTGTTCAAGGAGGGACGGTACGCTGAATCCTACGAAATATGCGCGGCTCTCCCAAAAGACCTGTGCGACCCTGAGATCGAGGTGCTCGCCGCGACCAGCCTGTATTACACCGGCCGGTTGGACGAAGCAGAATTGCATTTCAGGGACCTTTTGCGGAAGATGCCAGAATCGTCGCACGTTCACGGTTTCCTTGGTAAAGTGCTTGCGAAAAAAGGAGAGGACTCGGCGCGAAAGGAATTTTCAATCGCAGTCAGCCTCGAACCCGATAACCAGGACGCGCTCCGGAATTACGTGCGGTGCCTTGCCGCGACAAAGGATCTCAGGCGATCGCTGCCGGCACAGCGGAGACTCCTCGAGTTGTCGAAACGTGAGGACGACTGCCGCGACCTCATTACCTCCCTGGTCGGTCTCGGGGAAGGCAGGGAAGCGCTGGGGCTGTTCGAGGAATTTCCTTCCCTGAAATCGGCTCCCGATCCCCTGTACATCGATGCCCTCTCGGCTGCCGGAGAGTTTACAAGAGCAGCGGACCTGGCATTAGAAGAATACAAACAATCCGGGGACCCGTTGTTTCTTATACGATACCTGCGGCTTCTTACGCGGACCGACCCTGCACGGGCGATGGAGGAATACGGCACCTGTTGCAGGGATGGGAAGGAAATCGGGGTCCTGTCTGATTTCCTCTCGCTCCTTGTGGCCAATGAACGGTACAGGGAGGCCCTCACGGTATGCAGGAAGATCGGCTCGATAAGGGACTGCCCGGAAATCAGGCTTTCAGAATGCAGGATCCTGGCAGCACTTGGGGAGAGGGACCAGGCAATGGACTGCTATTTCAAGGTCATTGAATGCGCCCTCGGCACAACCGGCACCGATGAATTCCTCGAAACGTCCCTCGACTCATTCCGCGAATTCCTGATGGTCCATTACCCGAGGAAAGAAGCAGTTACTCACTTTCTCTCTGCAATTTCATCGAACGTAAATCCTGTCTGTCTCCGCGAGGCCGGCCGGCTTTTCGAGCAAGTCGGTGACAGCACAGAGGCCAGGGCGTGGTTTTACCGCTCTTACCGGAGTGATTACCTCTCGGGAGGACTCGGTTACGCGGAATTTCTTGGAAGGAGCAGGGAATGGAGGGAATGCGAAAAAGTCATGCTGTATATCCTTTCGAATGTCAGGAAAACCCAGGATATCGTCCGCATCGCCGGCGTTACATCGGCGAGCCCTGGTATGATCCACGAGAACCGGAGGCTGCTTTCGCGCCTGATCGAAAGACTGGGGGAACGTCGGGAAGACCTCCCTGCGAACGGGCTTGAATTCCTCGCAGTTTCTTATCTTGTCGCCGCAACGAATGCTCTTGGCGATGGCGACTACCGGGAATGCAAGCGGTATTGCCTAAAAGGACTCGATGTTCTGCCTGCCTATTCCTCGTGTATCGGAACAAAGGATTTCATCGCAGTTCTTGACCGGTGCAAACAGAGGGCAATCGTCGATCCGGCCGTGATCGACGGCGGGAACGCAAGGGTTGGCGTGCCTGAGCCCCGCGAGCCCGCGCCTGTCCTGACCGGCCTCGATCCCGGGGAGGAGAAAGTGTTGGAATTCTTAAAACTGCACCGGTGTGTTACCGAAGGAGATCTCAGGAAACTGCTTGGGACGCGTCGGGTCGCGGGGATCGTCAACAGGCTTATGGCAAAGTCATCGTCGCAGGGAGTCAAACTGATATCGCGAAAGGGATGCGGCGACCAGGGAGAAGTCTACGAATATACGGGAGATTGATCGGCATGGACGAGAAAAAACGTGAAAGCCTCAATATCATCAATGCACTGCGGAGAGGAACGGTACCGGCAGGCGGCCTCGAAAGGATCGCTGTCGGCCTCGACGTTGAAGAAGAAGTAATCGCTACGCAACTCGATTACGTTGCATCCGGTGGCGGGGACCTCAAGTTCATCAGGGGTGACTACGGGAGCGGCAAGACCTTCCTCGTCGCCCGATCCCTTGAGATAGCTCGTGAGAAAGGGTTTGCAACCGCCCATGTAGTCATATCATCCTCGTCCCCTCTTCATAAAATAAAGGGTATATACCAGCAGATCTGCGCAACGCTCCAGACAAAAGAAGATGAACACGCGATCAAACCAGTGATAGACAACTGGCTCTTTTCAATCGAGGAGCGTATCCTGCAGGTCGCCGGCGACCAGCTTGGCGAACCCGGGCTTGAGGCGGCGACTGAAAAGGAGATCGAGGCCGCCCTGGCAGGCATCAGCGAATTGAATTCGTCAATGGCCGCGGCATTGCGGACATATTACCGTGCAAACAATGCCGGTGATTTCCAGCTCGCACAGTCGGCCATTGGCTGGATAGCGGCAGAGCCCAACATCGGAAGGGATTTCAAGCAGAAAGCCGCAATTCGCGGCGACATCGACGAGACCGTGGCATTCGTATTCCTCGAAGGGCTCGTCAAGATGATCGTCGGAGGCGGGTACCGGGGCCTTGCCGTTGCCATCGACGAGGCCGAGATTACCCAGTCGCTCCCGAGGGCGACCCGGGAGAAGGGGTATGCCATGATCAGGCAGATCGTGGACTCGCTGGACGGCGGCGCGATGCCCCATTGCTATTTCCTCGTTACCGGCACCCCCTCCCTGTTTGAAGGACCCAGGGGGTTCCGGTCGTTGCCCGCCCTTTTCGACAGGATCAGTGTCGTCTCGACCGACAAGTACCGCAACCCCAGGCAGCCCCAGATCATACTCGCCCGGTTCGACATGAACAAACTCGAAAAGGTTGCACTGAAGGTCTGCGATATCTATTCGCTCGCGTATTCCGAGGTCGACAGGGAGAGGATATCTCACCGGTTCATCAGGGCGATGATCGGCAAAGTGACCGGGAAGTTCGGGGGAAGGGTTGACATCATCCCGAGGATTTTCCTGAAGGAATTTGTGGATGTCCTCGACAAATGCGAGTTATACGAGAATTTTAATCCCTGGGATGCCTATGAGTTCGACACGGCCCGGCTCAGGGGAGAGTTGAAAGAGGAAGAAGAGGCTGTAATGTCTGTCGAATTCTGATCGGCAGCAAATTCCTCATTTTGAGTTTCATCGATCCGGAGTTACCATAAGATACTGGTAGCATCCGCCTTGTCGCATACTCATTCCAGGGTATTCCGAAACTATTTCCTGATCCGGATCAAATAACGAAATCAGCTAAACAGAACCGGGTATTGCTGATACAATGGATATTTCAGACACGATACAAAAGATCGAATCACAGGTTGGAAGGCTTTCCGATGTCCAGAAAATTCTGCTTGGCACCGACGGATCGGTGACGCAGCTCCTGGAACTTGTGACCGGAAATGAAGTAGCGGTCAGGACGGAAGTTCAGGAAATTGTCCCTGCTGACGTGGCCATTGCAACAAATCTCGGAATCCATGCGGGCGATCAGGTAAATTACCGGGTTATAGACCTGATAAATACCAAAACCGGGGAAGTACTGGTCCACGCAATATCCAATACCCCCATCTCCCGCCTTTCCCCGTCCTTTCGTGAAGACCTCATGAGAGCCGACATTCCCATTGGCCGGATCATTTCGCAGCACCGCATCGAAGCCCGTCGCGAGATCCTCAATGCAGGTGTATTCCCTGCAACAACTGAGAGCAGCAGATTATTTTCGGTCTGCCCCCATGAGCCGATCCTTAACCGGCAGTACCATATCATCCATAAGGGAAAGCCGCTCATTTTCATTGAAGAGCAGTTTCCGTACAACCGTTTTCTCGATGAAAGGAGAGTAATGGTCAGGACCCCGTCACGCATTCATGTAACCCTGATCGATATGCACGGCGGTTCCGGCAGGGTCGACGGCGGTGTGGGTATCACCCTGGACGAGCCCGGTATCCTCATCGAAGTCCATAAGAGTCCGGAACTCGAAGTGGGAGGCTGCGAGGGACCATTACGGGAGAAAGTAACCGATATTGCGAGCATGGTCCTCAGGGAAATTCATGCTCCCGCAGGCATATCGATCACCGTGCGGGATCACTATCCCTCTCATATCGGACTCGGCAGCGGATCGCAGTTGTCATTAGCAGTAGGGCGTGCCATCTGCGAGTGTTATCACCGGGACCTGTCTTCCTGGGACCTTGCAAGGCTCGTCGGCCGGGGAGGCACGTCCGGTATTGGTTGTGCCGCATTCGATGCAGGAGGATTTATCGTCGATGGCGGGCATCGGTACGGGATCGGGCGCGATAAATCAGATTTCAGACCGTCAGGCGCATCAAAAGGGGTGTGCCCTCCCCCGGTGATCGCTCGCCATCCATTTCCGCATGACTGGAAAATCCTTCTTGCAACGCCTGATTTACCCTGCGGTGTGAATGGGGGGGCCGAACTGGATATTTTCAGGACCTATTGTCCCATTCCCCTCGACGAGGTCAGGGCAATCTGCCACGAGGTGCTGATGCGGATGCTTCCGGGTGTTGCTGAACGCGATCTCGATTTATTCGGGTCCTCGGTCAATGAAGTCCAGAAATACGGGTTTAAAAAAGTTGAAATTGGCCTTCAGCCGAAAGAGATCCCCGAACTGATCGCGACGATGCGGTCGGCGGGGGCTGCCTGTGCAGGCCTGAGCTCGTTCGGGCCTACCGTTTATGCAGTGACCGATACCGGAATCCGGGGGATAGAGCATGCAGCATCGTCGTTTATGAAAGATATGGCAGGGGGGTCGACCACTGTTACTGCTGCACGAAATCGCGGTGCGGAAATCCGGACAGAATGACTGATAACCCGGGATGAGTGGCACAATCAGGAAATCCCGTGGAGCAAAACCAGGACCCGATTGTACCGGTGATCCGGGTCCTATGAATCCGGGCGGCCGGGATGTGATGAATAGCTGGAAAATCAGGGCCTTTTCCGCCTGATACGGACAGAGTCGGCATGAGCGTGAAGCCCTTCGGCATCGGCAATCTTCTCGACGATGTTCCCTATTGTTTCGAGCCCTTCCCGTTCGATGATCTGCACCGATGTTGTTTTCAAGAAATGGGCTACGTTCAGTCCCGAATATCTCTTCGCATAACCTGCGGTCGGTAATACATGGTTTGTACCGGTCGCGAAGTCCCCGCAGGCCACTGCTGCATTGGGACCGATGAACACCGATCCTGCGTGATGAACCCTGGAAAGTGCATACATCGGGTCCCGTACCTGAAGGGAGAGGTGTTCAGGGGCAATATAATCTGCAGCTTCGACCGCATCCTCGATGCATGAAGCAATATAATACCCTGAATGTTCCAGTGCCTTCACGATGATTTCCTTTCTCAGCTGGGAGGGGACCATCTTCCCGATATAATCTCCGGTCTTTTCGGCGATCGCTGCATCCGTCGTAATCAGCACGCAGGCAGCATTGGGATCATGTTCGGCCTGCGCGATGATGTCGGCCGCAATGAATTCTGCATCGGCGCTATCGTCGGCGATTATTGCTATTTCGCTCGGCCCCGCAGGGAAATCGATATCGGCTTCTTCCCGAAGCATTGCCTTTGCCGCAGTCACGTACACGTTGCCGGGTCCGACAATCTTCTGGACGGGGCTGATCGTCTCCGTTCCAAGTGCCATTGCCGCGATTGCCTGTGCACCGCCGACCTGGTAAATTTCGCCGACACCTGCAATGTCGAGTGCCACGAGGGTGGCAGGATGAACCGGAGGGGGTGAACAACAGCAGACAGATGCAACTCCCGCTATCCGTGCAGGAACGGTGCACATCAGGGCGGTTGAGGGGTATGCAGCACGGCCTCCCGGGATATACGCGCCGATCCGTTCGAGCGGCGTCGTCTTGATACCAAGGGTAATACCCGGGCCTGTCTGCCGTAACCACAAATCGTCGGGGCGCGACATTGCGTGAAACCCTGCAATTCTTGCCTCTGCCTCGATCAGGCGGTCTACAAGGTCTGGATCGACCTGCTGGTATGCATCTTCCCGCTCTTCTTCGGTGACCGCGAGTGCAGACAGGGAAACCCCGTCAAATTTTTTGGACAATTCACGCAGGGCGGTGTCTCCCGATTCTCGTACCTGCTTGATGATATCGGCTACACGTTCCCTGACATCTGCAATACCGCTCTTTCTTCCCTCGACCCATTCCCCGATCTCAACCTGCTGCCACATATGTGGTGAGTTGTTCGACAATTATCCGTCTTAAAACATCTGCAGGAGTGAACCGGTGAGCGATGTCCGGTTGAGCAATCCTGATAGTGAAGAGGAAGGTGGGCAGGAACACGACGGTGGTAAATCCTGTAAGGACCGCCCGGTGAGGGGCCACGTACGGGAGTTGCAGGCCGGAAGTTAAAAAATCTGGTTATAAGCACCATTGCCAATATAATTCGGACCGAAAACCAGGTTCGGAATACGGTTACGGGTTTTTCGTTTCTGTTGAACTCTTTATTTTCCACTGCTTTCATTTGCAGTTATCATTTATTTCTGATGACGTTTTGTGTACCTGAGATGATCTGACGCTCCAGGGGGGCCGTCCCGCCGCTATGGCGACCCCGATTGGGTTAGGGACTGCATAGGACCAATTAATTGTCAATTTAGATTAACCTGACCCCTGACTTCCTGCCAGGGAGGGCAGGGTGGGGTTGAACCCCTTGCTGTCGATAATACCTTGAGCATGGATATCGGATTTCAACAGATCGGGTTTCCCAAAAAATCAAGGCTTTTTCCCTTCATACTCCAGATACCAGGGGTTATTTATCGGGCGTTTCCCTGATTACATGGACTGCAGTCGCTTTGAACGATATCCACACCTCTTTTCCAAAACTGAGACCAAGTTCTTCGGCAGAGCTGACGGTCACCAGGCACGTGATCCCGAGACCGCAGTCGACGACGACATTAACGAACGGGCCCGAAGATATCATGCTCGTGATTCTTCCGAAAAAGACATTTCTGGCACTCGTTCCGGAAATATCACGGAGGTGAATAGTCACATCTTCGGCCCTGAAGATGACGGTGACGTGAGTCCCGGGCTCGATTTCAGAAATCGCCTGAACTGTGATACCGGGAACCGCGAGCGCTATTGCCGCTTCGCCACCCTGGCTTTTAGTTACTGTGCCGGGAATTATGTTCTCAACCCCGACGAAGCGGGCAATTTTCCGCGTCGCAGGCCTGTGGAATATTTCACTGGTCGTCCCGATCTGTGGGATGCCTCCCTCAAGGATGACACCGATCCGGCCGGCAAGCTTCTGGCCCTGGAGCATATCATGGGTACTAATCACGATGGTCGTACCGAGGTCCCTGTTAATGCCGAGGACAAGCTCTTCAATTTTTTCAGCGGAGAGGGGATCAAGGTTGGCAGTGGGTTCGTCGAGGAAAAGGATCTCCGGCCCGGTTACGATGGACCTTGCCAGTGCCACCCGCTGGGCCTCCCCGCCGGAAAGCGTCCGGGCCATCCTCTTCCCGTATCCTGGAAGGTCTATTGCCCGAAGTGCGTCGTGAACGGCTGAATTTATTTCTTCCCTCGATTTGCCGCGATATTTCATCCCGAGCGCAATGTTATCGTGGACCGACATCGCAAAAATTACGGGTTTCTGGTTTAAAAGGCCCATCCTGCGCCTCAAATCAAACCTGGCACGGGAAGAGCGGGTTTCCTGGCCAAGTATGGTCAGCGTGCCACCGGACGGCATCTCGAGGAGGTCTAATAGCCTGATAAGGGTGCTTTTTCCTGATCCGCTGGGCCCGATGAGCCCGAAGATCTCACCATTTTTCACGGAGAACGATACTCCATCCAGAACCGGGGTCCCTCCGTACTTTTTTGCAAGAGATTCTGCGCTGATGACGGTATCGCTCATAGTCGGGTCCGGCCTCTTTTCAGGATGTCGTATAATTCTTCCAGACGCTTCCTTCCTGGACGAGGTTCAGGCCGAAATTTACCAGTACCGCGACCCCGAGGAGGATGATCCCGAGGGCAATGGCAAGGGGGAAATCACCCTGTGAGGTTTCAAGGGAGATCGCAGTTGTCAGAACCCTGGTTCCGGAATAACCGAACCCGCCGCGAATATTGCCTCCTATGATCATTGCAGCCCCGACTTCCGAGATCGCACGCCCGAATCCAAGGATCACGGCAGCCAGGATTGCAAACTTTACCTCCCTGATGAGGGTCATGATGGACTGGAATTTCGTTGCACCAAGTGAATTTACGATGGTTTTCATGTCCCGGTCGACCCCGCTCAGGGCACTGATGGTAAACCCGATGATGAGTGGCATTACCAGGATCATCTGGGCAAGGATCATCCCCTGGGGGGTGAAAAGCAGTCCCAAAAAACCCAGGGGTCCGGCATTCGAGAGCAGGAGGAAGAGGAGCAGCCCGGCAAGTACGGTCGGAAGCGCATAAAGCGTCTGGATCATGTTGATAATAAACCGTTTTCCGAAAAATTCGTGGTAATAGATAAGTGCACCGATGGGGATCGAGACGAGAGCCGACAGGAATGTCGATGTAAGGGAGATCTGGAGGGAGAGGATCGTGATCCTTATTACTTCCGGATCGAGGGTTATTATAAGATTGATCGCCTGTACGAACCCTGCAATAATTTCGTTTTCCACAATCCTTCACCGCCGGTGCCGTAACAGGTAATATTTAGCAATGGTTAAATATAATCGCATTTTCTAATTGATTTTATGAATGCTTTAAAAACTTCCTACTTATTGGTGCTGGTTTTGGCAGTCATCCTGGTGGCAATACTCAGCGCCGGGTGCACATCCCCGACGACTCCTCCGGCCTCCCCGACAGCGACGGCGACTCAACCGGCTAACGGTGTGGCGACGACGGCGCCTGTTGCCAATGCAACGACGGCACCGGCGACACCGGTACCCCACAGCCCGAATACACTCCTGATAGCGACCACGACGAGCCTGTACGACACGGGGCTTCTCAACAGGATCCAGGACATTTACCAGAACGAAACCGGTGTGACATTAAAGATCACGTCACAGGGCACAGGGCAGGCAATCCAGCTCGCACAGCGGGGAGATGCCGACCTGCTCCTGGTCCATTCGCCTGCCCAGGAACAGACATTCATCAATAACGGCTATGGTATCAATCAGCGTTGCTTCGCCTATAATTACTTCGTCATTGTCGGTCCTGCAAGCGACCCCGCAAAAATTGCCAATATGACCCCGACGGCGGCACTCGCACAGATCAGGGCCCTGGGCGTGAACGGGACGCCGGGAGTATTCTTCGTATCAAGGGGCGACCAGTCAGGTACCAATACCGCGGAGATTAACCTCTGGAATAAAGCTGGTCTCAACTATACGAATAACGTCTCCGGTTCCGGGCCATGGTATCTCTCGATTGGGAAGGGAATGGGAGACACCCTGACGTTCGCAAACCAGAAGGGGGCCTACACCCTGAGCGACGAAGGGACCTTCCTTGCCTACAAGAGCAAGCTGAACCTGACAATCCTTATCCAGAATAATACCCAGCTCCTGAACAGGTACAGTGCAATCGCCGTGAACCCTGCAAAGAACCCGAACGTCAATATCGTTCAGGCGGACCGGTTCATCAACTGGCTCCTCTCCCCCGAAGGGAGGATTGTGGTGGGCACGTTCGGTGTTGCAGATTATGGAAAGCCCCTGTTTACGCCACTCCTTCCCGATACCTGCAGTCAGCCGCAGTTTAACTGCACGTGCGGCGGGAATGTAACACCCGTATAAACATCTCAAATTTTTCCTGTTTTTTTAAGACGATTGGGGGAGACCACGGGATACTCAATTATCACATTGCAGTCCCCAGATATGAGTAAGGGAGAATTCGTCATGGAACCTGGTGCAGTCCCGCCGGCGGGACCCGAAGAACCGACCTTTTGCCTTCTGAACGAAGAGTCCAGTTTTTGCGTGACGCTTAAGGAAGGAGGGAAAACCGAGAGGATTTCCAGTACGCTTGCGAAAGACTACCTTGCTGCGGTCCGGGATTCTGCGGTTGGATGGGTTGATTTCACCGTGAAGGACCTGGAATCCGAATTGGAGGGGATTGGTTCGGCCATGGGGTTCCAGCGGATCCCATACCAGAAGCTTCTCTCAGGTTTTTATTCTTCATACGAGGACTATGATCTCGAACTCGGAATCATGCTCCCCGCAGCTTCCCTGACCGAGTACGACCTTGCGGTCCATCCGATTATCATCCTGATCCGGGGAAATTTCATCGTAACGATCCATAGGGAAGGGATGAACAGGCTCCTCAAGTTCTCAAGATATGCCCAGCCGTTCCTGAAAAAAATTGTCGCGCACAACACGCCGGACAGGGTGACCCTTGTGCTCGAACGGATCATAGATGAAAACAATGACCGGAATTTCGAATATCTGAGGGGGATCGAGGCGCACGGGGACAGCATCAGTAAATCGCTGATCGAAGAAAACATCAGCAAGAAACAGATCGCACGGGATATCTACAGCATGAAACACGTGCTTATCAATTACTTAAACGTCCTGTGGGCAACGAAAGACGTCATAGAATCCTTAAGATACGGCGATTCTGACCTTATCACCGATGATGAACGGCTGCTCGGCAGGATCGGGATCCTGTCAGACAATATCGACCGGCACATCGAGCTTTCTGAGCAGATGTCGAATGTCCTCGCCTCCGGCCTCGAAGTGATGCAGAGCATTTACAACAACCAGCTCCAGAGCCTGAATAACCGGTTCGCGCTCGTAACGGCATATCTGACCGTGCTTGGCACGGCATTCCTGGTCCCGAACACTATCGCCACTATCGCAGGCAGCGGGATTATGGAGGGGACGATGGCAAGCCAGTGGTGGTACCTCCCGCTCCTTGTCGTATCAACGGTGGTAGCGACCGTGATGTCGTTCCTGTGGGTCCTCCACGTCTGGAAAAAGAAAGGGGACTAAAATTCCTGCTCTGATTTTTTGGGTTATTCTCAATAAATAGGACATTTTTTGGCTAAATGGAAGGCCGGATGCCAGGCTGATCCTGTCATGGAGTGTAAATCTGGGGAAAGGGCAAAAAGCAATGATTGGTAATGACGAAGCCTGTTGATGGTCAAGACCCTATAATACCAATGAGAAGGTAATTTTTATCCGATAACCATTATACCAGGGGCCGGGCCATGGAAGAAAAGGTACCGTTAAAATTCAACGTATCCGAGCTCGCTGGAGCTTTCGGGGATTTTGGGACGATCATCCCTCTTATGTTTGCCGCCGCCCTCGTCTGCCATTTAAATCTCGGGATGATCCTCCTGTTTTTTGGTATATGGTTTGTGATTACCGGCCTGTATTACCGGCTGCCCGTGCCGATAGAGCCGATGAAAGTCGTTGCGGTCGTGGCAATTTCAAGCGTCCTTGCCGGGCCCGAGCTTGCAGCAGCAGGGATCCTCCTCGGCCTGATGTTTTTCTTCCTTGGTTTCGGGAGATGGATGGAATATATCAACCGCTATGTTCCCGACCCGGTAATACGGGGCATCCAGCTGGGCCTTGCCCTCCTGCTGCTCAAATCCGCAGGGGAATTTATGGTCAAGGACCCGATGTTTTTTGCCGTCGGGGTGGCGTTGATCCTCGTCGTTTTCGCCATCTCGTATCTCGGAAAAATTCCCGATGTATCGGCTCTCGTCCTCATCCTGATCGCCGTCCTTATCGGGATTTTAATCAACGGGATCCCCGAGATATACCTGCTCCAAATCCCGCAAAGCCTGGTAATCCCCTCGCCAGGAGATTTTTTCAGGGCCGTCCCGGAACTCGTCGTACCTCAGGCCATCATTACGGTGACCAATGCGATCCTTGCGACATCACTTCTCTCAAAGGACCTGTTCTCCCATGACATCCCTCCCCGTAATCTTTCAAGGACGATCGGGGTGATGAACCTCGTCTCGGTGCCTTTCGGTGGATTTCCCATGTGCCATGGGGCGGGCGGGTTCGCTGCACAATACCGGTTCGGGGCAAGGACCGGAGGGGCCAATATCTTTGCGGGAATGGTCTTCCTTGCGATTGCCCTCCTCTTCGCAGGCCCCGCATTTCAGGAACTCATATCGCCCGGGTTTTACGGGGCCCTCCTGGTATTCGTCGCACTGGAAATGGGAAAGCATGGCCTGAAAACGGACTCATATGTGACCACGTTCGTAACGGGCGTCCTCGCCATCTTTTCCATGATCGCGGCATTCCTTGCGGGAATGGCGATTGCATACCTCCTTATTGTCCGCGGTCGAAAAAAGCAAAAGAACATGCAGACCTGAATACCTGGAAATGGAATATGGATGAAGTGAGATGATGACCGGAGATATCAGGTTCGTCCCGATCGGCACGATCCATTCGCCCTGGAAAACCGGGGAGGGGATGCCGATCCAGCCTTGTTATGCGACTGGTGTACGTGGATCGGTAACGGTCTTTTCAGAGTATATGGAGGGGCTCAGAGACCTTGCAGGATTTTCCCGGATTTACCTCATCTACCATTTTCACCGGTCCCATGGCTACAACCTGGAAGTAACGCCGTTTCTCGATACCATTCCCCGGGGTGTATTCTCGACCAGGGCGCCGCGGAGGCCGAATCCCCTGGGCATATCGATCGTGAAACTGACCGGAGTCCATGACTGCACTCTCGATATCGAGGATATCGATATCATCGACGGGACTCCCCTGATCGATATCAAACCCTACATCCCCGAGTTCGACTGCCACCCCCGGGAGTCCTCGGGCTGGCTGAAGAACAGTGATGCCATCAAAGAAGCGAAGGCAGACCGGAGGTTCATCGATAAAGACTGACACTATTATTCGGCACGAATCACTGTACCAGTCTTTTCCCCGTTCAGCGCTTTTTCGAGGTTGCCGGGTATATGGCCGTTGATAATCCTTATTTCACGAAGGTTCCTTGCATCGGGGAGCAGTTTCACCACCATTGGTTCGACAACCATGTCATCGAGATCCATGGCAAGAAGATCGGGTGCACTGATATCCCTGATGAATTCTGCATCCGGGTTTTTGAACGGGTCTTCCTTGTACAGGCCGTCAACATTTTTTAAGAGGATGCAGCATTTTGCCCCGAGCACCTCAGCCGCGAGAAATGCTCCGGTATCAGTCCGGTGAGGCGGGATAGCGCCAAATTCCCCGGGATGTTCGTAGAGCCCGTAGGGCGGGGTTCCCTGCATGACAGGCAGGGTCCCTAAATAGAGCTGATTAGGAAGATCGAGGAGATCACCGGTATGAATCCTCACCCCATGCCACCGCGAAAGGAGGATCGACAGCATTATGGCATTCTGTTCGCTGACTTTCCCGGCTAGTTCCGCAAGGACACCGGTGGGCATGCCGAGGTCGAGCCCGATGTCGAGGATGTGACGGACGCGGACGCCGCCCCCCGTGACGACGAGCATTTTATTGGTGGCCGACAGCCTTCCGATCTCCTCGACAAGAGGAAGTAATACCTCCCTACCGTAATCGATGATACCGTGGCCCCCGATTTTCACGACATTGAGTTCTGGAAGAAGACGGAGTCGTGGCCGGTCCCTGTACGCCCGGAGAAGACTTTTACGGGCAAGGGATTCTCCCTGCATCTTATTGGTCAGCTCAAAACGCTTGTGCATAGTATGACGATCAGTTTTATATATCGCAATGATAATAGATTAGTGATAAACCAGTTGATATATCAGCAGGTAAATTTATGACAACTATCTATGTTCGGGAACGACAAAAGGTCGGTGAAGGGGTTAAGCAGCCCAAGTATCGGATCGTGGCAGTAACCGGGACTGAAGTCAGGATCGAGGCGACTCATTTCAGAAAACTGGAGATCGAACAGATCGCAAAGGACATCGGCGCGAAAATCGTCTATTTCGAGCCGGTCCCTGACGACGAGAAGAAGAAAATCGGGCACTGAAGCGGAAAACCCCGAAAATCTTTTTTTTTTCGGACCATCAACTGAAGGGTCCAGGTAAATCTCATCGGTGTGCATGCTTCCGGCTACCCCTTTGTCCGGGACACCGGTTGGCAAATGAAAAAGAGCAGGATTATAAAGAAGATGACCGGTACAACGTAGCTGACTATGGCGACTGCATTATCGATCGATCTCCTTTTCGAGGCAGCCGTAAAAATACAGGTCATGCACGAGAGGAATATCCAGTTGTCGTTCACGGAATTTGGGATTTATATAAAATTCCCCACCACCAGGCGACTTGCGGAGTTCCTCGACGTCCCCCACTATTACGTGCTCCCCTTTTTTGCCGTGATGGAAGAGGAAGACCTGGTCACGAGGGTCGAGCGTGTCGGGATCGCCACGACGCGGAAGGGGACTGTCAGATTTCTCGCCATGTTGAATGAACGCTACCGTGAGGATGCAGAGAAACTGCTTGGACCGGCTCTTTTAAACGATATCCTTTCTTCAGCGCAATTGCCGGAAAAATCCCCCTGATGGGGGGCTTTGTTAGAAGAATAAACGATCTGACCCTGTTTTGTTTATTCACGTTCCAGGAGTTCTTTTTACAAAAAAGATTACCTCGGACTTTGCAAACATCATATATCCAATCAGCCTTTTCTATTTGTTGATATTCTTTATTTTGATGATTTTCCTGTGAAATTACGGTAATCTGATGCTCCCGGGGCTCTCTATACAACGGCCTATAGCTATGACTCTGCCAGTGGAACCCGTGAGCATTGAACGCGCAATTGGGTAACCAAAGAAAACCCAATCCAAGACTCCCCTGAGGTCCCCTCTCCGGTTAGTAGTTCCGCATGTATAAAGGTTCAAAAGACCAAGGTACTCTACTATGCGTTGTATCACCCTCGCAAGCGGGAGCCGGGGAAACTGCACGTATATCGAGGGCAGCGCCGGGGCGATCCTGATCGATGCAGGACATTCGGTTCGTGAAACATTCCGCCGGATGCACGAGGCGGGAGCCGATCCCGAACTCGTTGCAGGGATCGTAGTCACCCATGAACATTCAGATCACGTAAAAGGGCTCGGCCCTCTAGCACGGCGCCTCGGGGTCCCCGTTTTCGGCACCGGAGGTACGCTCAGTTCGTTCATCTCGACTCCCCCCACCGGAAAAAATCCTTTACGGTTTTCGGTCTGCCGTTATGGCGAACCATTTGGTGTCGGGGAATTTTCCATCGAAGCTTTTCCGATATCTCATGATGCGAGGGAACCATGCGGTTATTACATCTCCATCTCTCACGAGCATATCGGGTATTGCACCGATACCGGCACCGTCACCGATCAGATGATGGAATACCTCTCGCGCTCGGATGCCATTGTTCTCGAGAGTAATCACTGCCCTGAAATGCTGAAGAACGGGCCCTACCCCGAGATGCTGAAACGACGGATCCGGTCGAGGCACGGGCACCTCTCGAACACTGACGCCGCGAAATGCATTACCGCTCTCGGTGAGGATGTATTCCATATCCGTCTCGCCCACTTGAGCGAGATCAACAACACCCCCGATACCGCTTTAAAATCAGGCAGAACAGGCCTGGGGCTCTTCAGGGACAGGGTGAAGCTTACGGTCGCGTCCGAAGTCGGGCCTAATCCCTGCTGGTCTGAAGCGATCAGGTTTTAGAGGCGCTGATCCATGCTGGAGAACAGTGCCAGGAAATCCGGATTTTATCCGGCCCCTCATTCGGACTTCATTTTCAGGAGTTTCATACAATAGAGGTCCAATGAGTCGAGAATCGCTTTTTTGGCCGATTTCGATCGTTTCTCATCATCTGAAAAGACATCCCCAGCAATGTATTCCACAAGCATCAGGTAATGACTCTTGGACATGATCCTCCTTTTAATTTCCTCGAGACAGGCAAGCGATTCTGACTGTTTTCCTGCGATCAACTCGAAGGCGAAGTCGAGGAGGAGAAGAATGTTCTCAGGCATTTTCTTTTCTACGGCTATTTTCCGAAAACTTCCATAAGCAGAATTCTGGGATGAAATGATCGAGAGCTGCAGCCCGTAATAGATCGGCTCCAGCTGGTCAGGGTGCTGCTGCATCATCTGGCGGACGACCGCTGTCGCGCCGTTCGCATCCCGGGCTTCAATTCTGAAATGGTAAAGATCGCGGAGGAAGAACATGTCATTGAAATACCGCTCGGATGCAATTTTTAAGAGTTCCCCCCTCATCTCGCGGTTTTGATCTTTTTTTGCCTTTTCGAGCCCTATTTTAAGGAATTCGACTTCCGCAGGGAACCAGTCTATTGCAAGCCTCGTCATGAACCAGAAAATTTTGTTGACCTTCAGTTCCTGGACAACCTGCGGGAACTTCAGCCTGTTCACCGGCGGGCGAAGCCGGGCCAGTTCGATGAGTTGCTCTCTTGCATGAAGGGCCATCTCGCTCGGACGCCTGTTCGCCTGCGGCAGGCCTTCCCCCTGATATTCCTCGGAAAGAATATAATAGCAGTATGCGATGGCAGTGCAGATTATCGAGTCGATAGTCCGGTATTTTTTCAGGATATCGATTGCAGGGTTGTATTTTGCGAGATCGATCAGTTTGAAGCCGAGGATGATATCGAAGATCATGTGCCCGGTCTGGCGACGCCTCATCCTGACCGCGTAGTTGAAAAGGCGTTCGATATATTCGACATCTCCCGATTTCTTGCTCACCTCGAGAACTTTCACCGTCAGTTCGTCTATCATGCGGTCGTGGGAAATATCGCTGATGGAAGGGATCGAACTCTCGATAACCGAAAGCACGTACCCGTAAAACATCGGAATATTATTGTCTATTTTATCCGAATTATTCTCGACATATTCCATTAATTCCTTCTTAACATGGGCAATCCTGATGTCGAGAACTGCATCGGGCTGCCACTCTTCATCCATACGGTACATGCCTCTTCAGCCTATTTATAGTTAATATTTTGGTGATGGATCGTCCGATTTCTCCCAATCCAGGTTTACTACCCTGATACTATCCCCGGGGTATCATGAGAATCCCTGCACCGGAACCTTCTAACGATGGACCTTTAAAGAAACTCAGGGAGCTTCTGATCTTCAGAGGATAGCGGAAACGAATACCAAGTCTGATGAAATCCTGCAAAATCCACGTTCACATTATTGCGTGATGTCAGAAGATCAATCTTTCGTGCATGTCAACCAGAATTCAGGTCTCTCACCATATCCCGGGGAGCGAATTTTTTTCGAACACGGTACAGCCAACCGGAGACCGGAGACCGGATACTGATGAAACCAGCCATGATACGTGCGAACTCTTATTATTCGAAAGCCCTACACATTAGGCAGGCATTCCATGCACTTTCGTGAATTTGCCCGGATCTGTGAACAACTGGAAGGGCTATCAGGTCGCCTCGAGATGATCGATCTGATCAGCAGGGCCCTCCCCGATCTCTCCGACGACGAGCTGGCGGTTTTCGTCCGTTTTATCATGGGGCGGATTTTTCCCGACTGGAGCCCCCTGAAACTGGGAATCGGGCCGAACCTCCTGTTTGAAGGGATTGCATACGTGGCAGGGACAAAGAGAGAGGCTGTTATTGCGACGGTCAATAAAACAGGCGATCCCGGAGCCGCGGTCGAAATCCTCCTTGCAGGAAAGGAACAGACCTCATTTTTTTCAGAGGACCTTGAGATCGTCCAGGTATTTCACGAATTTGAAAAGATCGCCGCGATCAGCGGTAAAAACTCGCAACGTGAAAAACTCCTCGTCGTCAGGAAACTTCTTGCCAATGCAAGTCCCATCGAAGGGAGGTATCTTACGCGGATCATGCTCGAAGACCTCAGGATCGGGATCGGGGAGGGAAATATCAGGGAGGCCGTGGCAAAGGCCTTTTCCGTGGAGCCGGCCCTCGTGGAACATGCTATGCAGGCGCTTAACGACCTCGGATATGTCGCACAACTGGCACGGATTGGAGAACCCGCGCTTCACGATGTGCACATCTCCCTTTTTCATCCGGTCCGCATGATGCTCGCACAGCAGGGTTCGATATCGCAGGCGATCAAAGAAAACGGGATCATTGCAGCAGAATACAAGTACGACGGAAACAGGTTCCAGTTCCATAAATCGGGGACAAAGACCCGGCTTTATTCCCGTAAACTCGAGGATGTGACCGATGCGTTGCCCGATATCATCGAGGCCCTCAATAATGCTACGGTCCATGATGTGATCCTCGACGGGGAAGCAATCGCGATCGAGAATGGAAGGCCGCTCCCGTTCCAGAATGTTCTCCGGAGGTTTCGCAGGAAACATGGGGTCGGCGAGATGGCTGGAGAGATCAAACTCGTACCAAATGTCTTCGATATCCTGTACCTCGATGGGGAAACACTGATCGACCTTCCCCTGAGCGAACGGAGAAAATATCTGGAAATGGCTGTCACCCGTCACGTCGCACCTGAGATTGTCAGCGGGGATATCGGGCAGGTGGAACAATTCTACCAGGAAGCCCTGGACAATGGTCACGAAGGCATCATGATCAAGGTTGCAACGTCTCCCTATACACCCGGGGTCAGGGGGAAGAACTGGATTAAGATCAAGCCTGAGGTCGATACCCTTGACCTCGGTGTCGTCGGTGCCGAATGGGGAGAAGGAAAAAGGGCCCACTATTTTGGCTCTTTCCTCCTCGCATGCCAGGATAATGGCGAATTAATCCTCCTTTCGAAAGTTGCGACTGGTTTCTCTGACGAGCAACTTGCCGAGGTATATTCTCTCCTCAAAGACAGCGTCATATCCAGCTCGGGAAAAGAGGTCAGGTTCGAACCCGGACTCGTATTCGAGGTCGGTTATTCTGAGCTTCAGAAAAGTCCGAACTATCCGGCAGGCTTTGCACTCAGGTTCCCGAGGTTTGTAAGGATTCGGGACGATAAGGACATTCACGAGATCGAGACACTCGACAGCCTCCGTGAACGCTACATGAGACAGTCCAAAACCTGACTGTCATTGAAAGAACGAAAAAATACCCGGATACCAGGTGACGGACCGTCAGGTATGCTGAGGCCCCTGAATAATATATGCTATTTTTCTCTCCTGCCGGGATGCCCCGTTTTGATGAGGATTGATCCTTTTTTTCCTCGCCCTTCTGGATTATGGAGGCACCCTGGTGATGACGTGCCCCCGATCGCCGATCCTCTCTATTTGTGCAGTAACCCAGGACTCCCACCAGACAGGCAGGTGTCCTGCCTGGGAACTGAGTTCACGCCCGATATCATCATCGGTACCCCGGGTAACGAGCATAACCACGGAACCCGGTGCGAATGTCCCGGAAACGATATGATCCTCATCTCCATCGGTGATCCCGAATACCGGTATACCCAGGTGTGCACAGATATGACCGCAGATCGCAGTAGTGTCGTCTCCTATCGCAAGAATCCCGCAGACGTCCTCCCCGAGATAGCGGTATATTTCAAAGCCACTGTGATCGATGGTTACAATCCTTCCCGGCCCTGGTTTTTTTCGGGCACGCATTGCCGGGACCGGGCGATTGTGCCTCACGATTCCACTCTTGCACCATAGATTCCCCGGATCCAGAGGGCCGGTGCGCTGCAGTTTCTCAATACCATGGGGTTTTAACCGGATTCCCGAGACAGGTGTGACACGACCCTCCTTTATCGAGATTACTGAAGTAATTCCGGTCGCATAACCGATTACGTACCCGTTGACAAATACCGGCTCGCCAGGGATGCAACCACGTATCGCCCTGATACCGGGGGCCGGTTCTTCCCATTTCGTTATCACGTGTTCGGTGCGATAACCTGTCCGTTCAGAAAGGTGGGCCGCGAGGCTGGCATCTCCGCCGTTCCATCGGTAAATTACCCGATCCGAGCATTCGACCTGGATGAGCCCCCGGTTGCCGAGCCGCCCGGCAATAATCTCTCCGAATATTTTCCCGGATTCGGGAGTTTTTCCATAATTCGCAAGAAATGCGCCCTCTTCTGCAGTCCTGATGGCAACAGAAGGCACAACTTCGGCATATTCGACCAAAATTTTCGATTCTTCGGCAGCAGTCCTCGCCATTACCCCGGCAACGACAATCCTGTCCGGCCTGACCGCGTCTTTGAGCCTGTGCACAAATCCCAGATCAAAAATTTCCGGCCCGTGGACGACCATGACCACAGGTTTCCCGCACCACATGACTAAATTTCTTGCATCGGAGGTTCTTTATTCTTAATCATTGTGGCATTCGCTTATGATCGCTCCTGCGATCGGTCGCCGGCAATAACAAAAGCAATAACACTGTTTATGACAACGTATTAGAAACATTCCCGGATAGGTGAGATTACGGACTTTGAAGGAAAACATGTGCTGATCACGGGGGCCGGCGGATTCGTAGGGTCCTATCTCACCCGCTACCTGCTCGACCATAATGCATGTGTTTTCGGCCTCGTCAGGAATCAACCGGAGACGACAAAGCCCGGTGCAGGGAACGTCCATGATGAGACCGGTCGCATGATGTGCATCACCGGCGATATCGAGGACTACCAGAGCCTCGAGCAGGCGATAAATAATTCTGAACCCGATTATGTGTTTCATCTTGCCGCCCAGTCGTATGTGCCGCGGTCTTTCTCCGATCCCCTCGAAACAGCCAGGACCAACTGCATCGGGACCAACAATCTTCTCGAGGCAGTCCGGAACAGCTCCGGCGATCCCGTAGTGATCTTTGCCGGATCGTCTGAGGAATACGGCCTTGTCTTCAGTTCGACTGCGCAATATAATCAGTTAAAAGAAAAATACGGCAGTATTTTTCCTGAACCTGATATTCCGGAGATCCCGATAAAGGAGACCAACCCGCTCAGGCCCATGTCTCCTTATGCCGTGAGCAAGGTTTTTGGCGACCACCTGACAAGGAATTATTTCCATACCTACGGCGTGAAAACTGTGGTTTCACGTGCATTCAATCACGAAGGCGCAGGACGGGGCCTCATGTTCGTGACCGCAGTCATTACCCGCCAGGTGGCGAACCTCAGGAAAGACAAGCTCTCATCCATTGAAATCGGCAATGTCAACTCCTTCCGGGACTGGTCTCATGTCAACGACATCGTCAGGGGCTATGCCATCCTTGCAAAACGGGGAAGATACGGGGACGTGTACAACCAGGGCACCATGAAGACCACATCGGTGCTTTCGTACCTCCTTATGTCGATAGAGAAAGCCGGGTATCATATCAGCTCGATCGAAACATTCCACGGGGACAAGCCGGTCCGGGGCCCCCAGGAACCCGACGATACCCCGATGTTCGGGATTGCGTTTGTGAAGACAAAGCTCGACCAGATCTTTCTTTCAGGAGAATTGGAATATTCCCTCAAAGACGAAGGGATCCGTGTCTGTACCGATCGCGGGACAATCCCGGTCAGATTCGATACAACCAGGTTCCGGCCTTCAGAAGTGCCTATCCTCCTCGCCGACATACGAAAAATCCAGGAGATCGGATTTTCCCCTGAGTGCACTGTCGAGGATATCGTCCGCGACCAATTGGCTTATTTTACCGAATTTCCTTAATTTTGACTCCGGTTACTGCATCTTCCGGTTATAGCAGTCGTCAAAGCGGATGATATCGTCCTCTTCCAGGTACTCTCCGATCTGTACTTCGATCACTTCGAGGGGGATCTTTCCCGAGTTACCGAGGCGATGTTTCATTCCTTCAGGCACATAGGTGCTCTCTCCGCGACGGACCTGGATCCTTTTATCGTCGAGCTGGACGTCAGCCATTCCGCTGACCACGATCCAATGCTCGCTCCTATGGAGGTGTTTCTGGAGGGACAGCTGTTCGCCGGGCTTTACCGTCAGGCGTTTAATCCGAAAGAACGTGGACCGTTCGAGTTCGACGTACGAACCCCACGGGCGGTAGACAAGGCGTGGGTAATCCACAATCGGGTCGCCTTTTTTCTTGAACCGCCTGACAATTTCATTTACCTGCCCGCTGCCGGCGGTATCCGATACGAGCAGGGCGTCCCCCGTGTCCACGATCACGCTGTCCGATATGCCGATCAGTGCTACTTCTTTTCCTGGAGCATAAACAAAATTATTTCGTGAATCCAGGTACTCTGCCTGACCCGAATTGCCATCCTGGTCGTGGTCACGGTACTCGTACCAGGCCTGAAACGTCCCGAGATCGGTCCACCGGGCCTTAAGAGGGACGACGGCGACGTTTTGTGACTTCTCCAGAAGCCCGTAATCCACGGAAAGTGCCGGCAATATCCCGTAGTCGGGTGTGTCGCTCTGGAATGCTTCGAGAAATTCCGGCTGGTACTCCTTCATCTCGGAAAAAAATCTTCCGGTCGAGAAGAGGAACATACCGCTGTTCCAGAGGTACCCTGATTCGACGTAACGCCTGGCTATATCAATGCCGGGCTTTTCTTTAAATTCCCTGACAAGATATCCTGGAGGGACCTCCCGCCCTGATGCAATGTACCCGTACCCGGTATTGGGATGGGTCGGCGGTATGCCGAATGTGACGAGATAGTCTGCAGCGATGCCTGAAGCTGCGGCGATTTCTTCGGTTGCCGAATCCTCGAGCTTGTGATCGCTCGGGAAGATCACCACATCCGATTCTCCGAACCGCGACCTGATCTTATCCATGGCCCACGTGATCGCCGGGAGTGTGTTCTTACCCTCGGGCTCTTTTAAGATCTGGTTCTCGGCCGGCCTCTCCCCGAGCTCCTCGATCTGGCTTTTTACAAGATATTGATGGATCTCATTGGTGACGACGAGAATTTCATCAGGTGCTGATAATCTTTTTGACCGGAGATAGGTCTCCTGGAATAATGAATGGCCATCCAGTTTCAGGAACTGTTTTGGGTAATGTGTCCGGGACAGCGGCCACAACCGGGTACCTACCCCTCCGGCGAGGATCACGGATTTAAGTGATGCCATTAATAATCTACCGGATATTTGCCGTATTCTCTTTTATCTGTTCCTGTCATTCACGTTACGGTTTGGTCCCCCGGGATGCCGAAAGCCTTGGCAATCGTCCGGAGCAGGACGGTAACAGGTAATCCCATGACCAGGTACCATCCGGTGGCAAAGGTATATGTAGAAGTGAGGATACAAAACCCTCGGGAGCGGGATTCGAGAAATGGGAACACTTGTTCAGGACCCCGATCTTTTGAATAAATCCGGAGTCTTCCACGACCGATGCGACGCAGGAAAGAAACTTGCAACGTTACTAAGACGGGAAAAAATTACGGAAAATGCAGTCGTCTGCGCCATACCTTCAGGGGGCATACCGGTCGGGGTAGAAATCGCACGCGGCTTATCTATTCCGTTCACTGTTCTCGTCGTCAGGAAGCTGCAGATACCCTGGAATACTGAGGCCGGATTCGGGTCGATGACCTGGGACGGGAATGTCTACCTCAACCAGGCCCTGGTCGATCGCCTGTCCCTGTCCGGGGACGATATCGCCCGTGCGGTTGAAACAACCGCTGCAAGCATCAGGGAAAGGACCGGGCTATATGCAGGATACATGAAATCCCTCACACGGATAGCAGGAAAAACGGTGATCGCTACCGATGACGGTCTTGCTTCCGGTTATACAATGCTCGCAGCGGTCCGGTCGCTCCGGGGCCTTGGTCCTGGCAGGATTGTGGTTGTTGTTCCAACCGGATCCGTCTCAGCCGTAACACTCGTCGCTGCCGAGACAGATATCGTGCTATGTCAGAACCTGGTGACGGGGCCCTCATTTGCAGTTGCAAGCGCCTATGAATACTGGCACGATCTTAGTGACAGCGAGGTTGCCACACAACTTTCGAGGGTCAGGGAAACAGGTTTTTTCTGACCGGTGCACCAGGACCCGGCGTCCCTTTCTTGTCAGGCAACGTCAGATTAACGATAAAACAGCATTTTGCCTTACCCCTGCGGACTCATGGCAATTTTTAAGCTGATATCTACCTCAAGGCCCTGGGAAGGATCGTTTTCTACCCGGTCCATGACCCCGATTTTACCGCCGTACCGTTCGACAAGCATCCTGACGATATACAGGCCGAGGCCTTTCCCGGTCCGCTGTCCCTTTTCCCGGGAAGACCTGGCAAACAGGTGGGGCTTTACGTTGTCCGGGATCCCAGGGCCGTTATCGCGGATAGAAATTACGGCCGAATCGTCATGGCAAACGACTGCGATCCAGATGGTAACGAACGGGCCCCCGAACGTCACCGCATTGTTGATCAGGTTCCCGAATACCTCCGAGATGAGGTCGTCGGCAAGCACCGATACGCCTGTTGACTCGTAAAAAATGGCTGTTTTTCGGTTCCTCAATATTTCTGTCCTTATGGCCGCATCGAGATCGACCGGTATCAGATCGGTGGTCTTCTCCCTGATCCGGCGGATCAGCGTAACTTTCCTGATAATCTCGATACTCTGTTCTATTCCTTTTTTCGTAATCTGGGCATATTCTTCCATCTTGCCATCGAGCATCTCTGAAAGGATGTCGATATATCCCAGTGACCGGGTGTTGGCGTCGTTGATGTCGTGGGCGAGGATATCGAGATAAAGGTTGGATTCCTCGTGCAGCCGTTTAAGTTCAGCATGCAGGGTCGCCTCTTCGATAATCTCCCCGATCTGCAGTCCGAGTTCATTCAGTATCCTTCGCTCGTGTTCAGACACCGGTTCTTCATGTTTTCTCATGGCAAACATGATGCCGAGTACCTTCGACTCGGTCATGACCGGGACTGCAGCAAGGCTCGTTATCCCTTCATCAAAAAGATGCCAGGGCAGGTCCTGTTTTTCAAAATATAGCGATCGACGGTGGGATAATAGAGATGAAAGGGTGTCGTCGCCAGCGGAAATGACCTGCATCCGTGAAATGACGGAATCGGGGAGATCGGGCCCGGCCAGATATTGCATTTCGACGGTATGCCGGTGCGGGTTAAAGCGATGGATCGAGACCATTTCGAACCCAAGAATTTTCCTGAGTTTATCCATACTCTTTCTGTAAATCACCGGAAACGTCTGGGTGGGGGAGATAATCGTGACGATATCGTTGATTACCCCAAGTTCACGCGCCTTCTGTTTTATCTCGAGTTCCCTGCGTTTGCGTTCGGTTGAGTCTACAATGAAACCCTCGACGGCCACGAGTTCTCCTGATTCCGAAAAGACACCGCAACCCTGCTCCCAGAGCCATTTCTCCTCCCCTGCTGCATCGAGGATACGGTAATTTATGGTAAACGGCTGTTTCTGATCGATTGCTTTCTGGATGGTATTCCAGACATAATCCCGGTCTTCGGATGCAATGAGATCGCTGTAGTTGACCCGGTGTTCCACGAAATCAAGAGGCCGGTACCCGGTTACTGCCATGCACCCGTCGCTGACAAATTCCATGGGCCTGCCGGGATAGTTTCCCGATCGATATGCTATCCCGGGAAGGTTCGATATTAATGTCCCGAGCGCCCTCCTGCTTTCAAGGAGTTCTTTTTCGGTCTTATGTCTCTCGGAAATCTCCTCCTGAAGCGCTTTTGTCCTTTCCCTCACCCTGATCTCAAGTTCCGCGTTCAACCGTTTCAGAGCCTCTTCAGCCCTTTTCCTGACAGTAATATCCCGAATAATCGAGAGCACGGCCCGGTGACCCTCAAATTCGATCAGCCGGCTCGAAAGTTCGATCGGGATAATACTGCCGTCCCGGTGAGCTAAAGCCGATTCGAAAAATACGTGCTGTTCTGCAAGAAGCTCCTTTATCTTACTCTTTACCATTGCAGCGTAGTCGGGTGTCTCAATTTCCATCACGGTCATCTGAAGCAGTTCATCTCTCGAATATCCGATGCGGTCGCACAATACATCGTTCACTTCGAGGATCCTTACCTCCATGTCATGAATGATGATCCCGTCGCTTGCATTATTGAACAGGGCCCTGAATTTTTTTTCTGATTCTTTTAAGGAATGTTCTACTCTTCTCTGCTCGTCATGCATCTTTTTTTCTTCCAGTGCATGGGTAACCGCAAGCGACAGCCTGGCCATACGGTCTTTGAGAAGATAATCAGATGCACCTTCCTTCATGCATTCGATAGCAATTTCATCCCCGATTGCTCCGGTAACAACAATAAACGGAATATTGAGCCCTTGTTCCTGGAGGATCTTCAAAGCCCCGATTGCATCGAACTGGGGCATCGCATAATCGGCTATGATGATCTCGATGGTTGGAGCTAGATTGGCAATAAAATCCTCGCGGGTCTCGATTCGTCGGAAAATCGGGTCGTAGCCTCCTTTTTTCAGTTCGTACAGGATTAGTTCCGCATCCGAAGGCCGGTCCTCGAGGATCAGCATCCTGACAGGAATGGTCATGGGGTCCCTCCCGCATCATCACGGAGGTCCCGGTGGCGGTGGTCCATGCAGTTCAACGGTTACCTCCCGGCACAGTGAAATAGAATATTGCCCCTTCCCCAAGGGTACTTTCTGCCCAGACCCTTCCGCCATGACGATGGACGATTCTCTGGACTATTGCAAGTCCGAGGCCGGTCCCTTCGTACTCCCCGGCCGGATGAAGCCGCTGGAATACCCCGAATAATTTCTTTTGGTAGTGCATGTCGAACCCGACTCCGTTATCCCTGACAAAATAGACTATTTCTTTATCGCTGGTAAATGAGCCGATCTCTATCCGGGCATGATCCCGTGGTCTCGTAAACTTCAGTGCATTGGACAACAGGTTTAAAAACACCAGTTTCATCATTGCCGGATCGCCGAAAAACGGCGGCAGGTCTCCAATAACGATCTCGACTTCCCTGTTTTTCTGTTCTTCCCTGAGATCCTCAAGTGATTGCCTGATGACATCGCGGGGGTACACCAGTTCGGATTTTAACGATTTCCTGTTCATATGCGAGAAATTGATCAGGTCTGCGATGAGTTTTCTCATCTGGGCGACGTTCTCGGTGACCAGGTTTATATATTTCCTGCCTTCGGGGGGGATGCTGTCCGCATAATCAGATTCGATGATCCGCGAAAAACTGTCTATCGATCTGAGAGGGGCACGGAGATCGTGGGAAACCATATAACTGAACGATTCGAGTTCCCGGTTGATCGCCTCGAGCTGGACTGTCCTCTCGGCAACACGCTCTTCGAGCCGTTCATTCAGTTCTTTCAATTGTTCCTCGGCCCGCTTTCGCGAGGTGATGTCCTGACCGGCTGAATAAAACCCGACGAGTTTCTGCTGTTTTTCATCCCATACAGGCCTTGCGCGATGATTGATCCATCTGACCTCACCCGATCTGGTGATAATCCGGAACTCGAGTTCGAACCCTTTATTTGCTGCAAGATCGTGAACCGACTGCCATAAAAGTTCCCTGTCATCAGGGTGGACGATGTCTTTGTATTTCCCTTTGTTATACAATTCCTCGGGAGAATAACCGGTCATCTGTTCAATGGCACCGCTCGCCCAGTCCAGGGAATATTTTCCGTCCGGCCCAATCGTCGCACCGATCGCATAATCCGAGATCAGCTCCGATATGTGCCGGTATCGTTCCTCACCGGACCGCAGGACGGTCTCGGTCTCCTTTTGCTTCTGGATCATCTCTTTCAACGTCGCGACCATTGAATTGATGCTTACGGTCAACCGGTTGAATTCTATTCCTGCCGTGGGGCGTATGCGATAATCCAGGTCTCCTTTCGCGATGTGATCCACATCGTCCACGATTGATCCGATCGGTTTTGTAAGGTATCTGGAAAGGATCAGGGCTGCGCAGATGCAGAAGAAAATAGCGATCAGCGCGATGAGGATCCTGGAAACCAACAGCCGGTTAATAGATTCCTGCTGAAGGGACTGGTCATAGGTGAGTTCTGCGATCAGACTCGTGTCAGATCCATAATCAGGGTCTTTGAGATCGATGAACAGGTATTTTATGATATTTCCCGATGCAGGGTCGATCACCTGCATACTTGTCCTGTTCCTGATCACTTCACCGAGAATATCCTGGACTTCCGGATCGCGGATCGTCGTGTCGTTACTGATGAAAAACCCTTTGGTGTTAAAAATTCTGACCCGCGCCAGATAAGGGTTGTGCGACGATATCCTGTCTATGATCTCCTTATACTGGAAACTACTTCTCTCCTCTGTCAGTACCTCCCCTGTGAGACCCAGTTCGAGAATATACCGGTGATCGGGTGTCGGCATGTAGGCAAATTTCCTTAATCGATTGGTTGCCGTCTCGCGGACGACACGGTCGGGGAAGAAGCCTGAAGAATTTCTGATCGACGAGAGGTAATCGTAAAAATAGGGGACTGTTTTGAAATCGAGACCGATCTCAGGCTGATAGGTGGAATACTGGATCACACCCGAGTCATTGATGATGTAAAGGTCGATATCGGGGCCCAGATATTCCTTGATTCCTTCGATGTCCATTTCGGAGGGATCCCCACCGGACCTGTTATATTCGTCGGTAAATAACGTGAAGTCGTTTTTCAACTGCCGGTTAAGCGTGTTATCATACAGTTTCAGTGCCGCGTCGGTGAGCTGCAGAGCCTCGACAATGTTCTCTTCGGTCTGGACCTGGAGAAGGTTTGAGGTCTTCTCGAACGAGGCTTTCTCGTTCATAAAGTCAAAAGCCGTGATCCCTACGATGACCCCTGAGATCACGATAATGAAGGTGATCAACAGGTACGTGGAGAAAGGCCTGGTTTTTAAGAATTCTTTCAACCCTGGCACCACGACTGCAGACCCCCGGGATATCCGAAATTATTCCCGAACAACTGGATATGAGGTGCCCCTCATGAAAATTATTGTTATTTTAGTTGTCGGTGCCTGCAGATGGTACTCTGGTCTCCGGTCAATGCCTTTTGCCGGGCTCTGGGAAAAAAAGAGCAAACAGGGGATTAACAGCGCTTTTCGGCGAGCTTACCGTTCTTTGTTTTTTGCACCCCGGCAGAACATCATGATGAAACCGGCTGCGGAGACTGCGAGTAATACGGGAAACGGGGCCTGATTTCGCGTCGTTTGCGGTACAGGGACGGTGGTAACGGAAGCTGGTGGAGCGGTTATCTCGTACGTATCCTCGCCGGCTGGAGGGGGGGAGGGTTGGGTTGTTGCCATCACCACAAGCCCCGAGGCCAATGCGGCAGCTTTCGTCCGGTTTGCAATTGCCTGCGGGAGATTTGGCTGGAGAGCCAGAGCCCGGTCGTACGATGCAACCGCAGTACTGTATGCACCTGTCCTTACCTGGACATCGGCTATTTTCACGTAAAGTGCCGGGTCCGTCTTATCGAGATGGAGACCGTGGGTATACGCTTCAAGAGACTCGTTCAGGCGGCCCATGGCAGACAGGACATCCCCTGTCGTTATCCAGGTCTTTTCCGAATAGGGGTCGAGGGCCAGTGAACGGTTTAAGGAATCCAGGGATTTATTGAGATCTCCCTGTCTGAACTGGGCAATCCCCTGAGAAGTAAGGGCCAGTGCCTGGTCCGAAAGACTCCCCGCAGAACTTCCTGACGAAGCCGTACCGGAAGACCCAGAGTTCGCCGATCCTGAATCGGTCCCCGAAGATGAGGAAGGTCCCGCGCCGTCTCCACCGGAAGTGCCGGACCCGGTGTTTCC